>Ga0307372_10000856_pt1 | contig 53204 bp, 61 predicted proteins | sample OX1MG_FD_202533 | JGI IMG/M metagenome (GOLD analysis project Ga0307372, IMG submission 202533) | Soil microbial communities from Risofladan, Vaasa, Finland - OX-1 | ecosystem: Environmental > Terrestrial > Soil > Coastal area > Acid sulfate soil | place: Finland: Risofladan, Vaasa | collected...
GCCGCCGCGGTCGAGGCGATCGAGGCGTGCTTCGGCCGCATGGCGCGCGGCGCGGTCGAGAACAGGCCGCGCTACCGCCTGCCGCTCGAGCACGGCGCGCTCGCGGTGATGGCGGCGTCCGATCTCGAGCTTGGATACGCCGGTGCGAAGGTGTACTCCGGGATGCGCGAGGGCGCCCGCTTCGTCGTCCTCCTCTTTCGCACCGACCGGCCGGAGCTCGTCGCGGTCATCGACGCGGACAAGCTGGGCCAGCTCCGGACGGGGGCGGCGAGCGCGGTCGCCGCGAAGTATCTCGCGCGCCCGCGAGCGGCGAGCCTCGGCGTCATCGGCTGCGGGTGGCAGGCGCAGTCGCAGGTGGCATGCATCCGCGCGGCGGTCCCCGGCATCGAGCGCGTCGTCGCGTACTGCCGAACCGAGGAATCGCTGCGTGCGTTCTGCGAGGAGAACGGCGCCGAGCCGGGAGAGGCCGCGCGCGACGCCGCCGAGTGCGATGTCGTGGTCACCGTGACGGGCTCGCCCGATCCCGTCCTGCGCGGCGAGTGGCTTCAGCCGGGCGCGCTCGTGTGCGCGGTCGGCGCGAACGACGGGCGGCGGCGCGAGCTCGACAACGTCGTCCTCGAGCGTGCGACCTTCGTGTGCTGCGACTCGCTCGACGATGCGCGGCTCGAGTCGGCCGATCTGATCGAGCCGGTCGCGTCCGGCGTCCTCGATTGGCTCGAGGTGCACGAGCTCCAGGAGGTCGTCGCAGGCGAGGTTCCCGGCAGGCAGGCGGACGACGACATCGTCGTCTTCAAGTCCAATGGGCTCGCGGCCTGGGACGTCGCCGCCGCGGCCGCGGTGGTCGCTAGTGCTGCTCGCCGAGAGCGTGGATGACGTCCGCCCGCGAGAGCATCCGCTTCTGCTGTTCGGGGCTCAGACGGTTCTTGACGTACGGATCCTCGAGGATCTCGTCGACGCGGCGGCCCGCGCCGTGCTCGCGGAGGAGATAGGCGACCACCGCTTCCTCCATCCGCGACCGCGCGAACAGGAACGAGAACGGATTCCGCCAAAAACGGGCCAGCCTCGGCATGCGAGCGATTGTATAGTCGGGCTTGTGCAGGTTTCGACCGACCGCGGCAGGTTCGCGGAGCGGGTGCTCCACGGTGTGGACGACGCCGGAAACGACGAGCGCGTCGTCATCTGGATCGAGCGCAAAGCGGGCGCGATCTGGGCGGTCGGCCGTGCGGTCAACGCGCAGCACCGCAACGATCACGCGCCGCGGCCTGACGACTACATCTTCGAGGGGTACGAGCTCGAGGATGCGCTCGAGCAGGCGAACGCCGCGCTGGAGGACGACCTGACCGTGTCGGAGGCGGACGGCCGGGCCGAGCACCTGCGGCCCTTCACCCGCGACGAGCTGTTGAAGCCGCTCGAAGCATGGTTCTTCGGGCGCACGGCATAGCGCATCGTCGATAGTTCGCACCCATGTTGGTGCGCGTGGGCTTCAGCGCCGATCCGGACGATGCCTTCATGTTCTGGGGGCTCGCCTCGGGAACCGTCGATCGCCGCGGCTTCGAGTTCGAGCCCGTGATCGCCGACATCCAGAGCCTCAACGAATGGTCGCTCGAGAGCCGGCTCGAAGTCACCGCGATGTCGGCCGCGACCTACCCGCTCGTGCACGAGCGCTACGCGTTGCTTCCGCACGGGGCGAGCTTCGGCTCGGGCTACGGGCCGATCGTCGTTGCGCGCGAGAAGCTGTCGCTCGACGAGCTCCGGAACGAGGAGATCGTCGTCCCCGGCAAGCTCACGACGGCGTTCCTCGTCCTCCAGCTCGCGCTCGGCGGCGAGTTCGCCTGCCGCGTCATGCCGTTCGATCAGATCCTCGACGAGGTCGCGTCCGGCCGCTCGCGCGTCGGACTCGTCATCCACGAGGGGCAGCTCACGTATGCCGACTCCGGCGTTGCGAAGTGCCTCGACCTCGGAGAGTGGTGGCTGCTCGAGACGGGATTGCCGCTCCCGCTCGGCGTGAACACCGTCCGCCGCGACCTTGGCGCCGACGGTATGCGTGAGGTCTCGGCGATCCTGCGCGAGTCGATCGACGCCGGGCTCGCGCACCGCGACGAGGCGCTCGAGTACGCACTCGGTTTCGGTCGCGGGCTCGACGACGTGCGCGGCGACCGCTTCATCGAGATGTACGTGAACGACCTGACGCTCGACTACGGCGACGAAGGTCGCCAGGCGGTGCGCGAGCTCATGGAGCGGGCGCACGCGGGCATTCAGGTTCAATGGATCGAGTGAACCGCGCGGTCATCGTTTCCGGCGTGCGTACGCCGATCGGGCGCTACGGCGGCGCGCTCTCCGGTGAGCGGCCGGACGATCTCGCCGGCCTCGTGATCGCCGAGGCCGTTGCGCGCTCGGGTGTCGATGCGAACGAGATCGAGGACGTCTACTTCGGGTGCGCGAACCAGGCGGGTGAGGACAATCGCAACGTCGCGCGCATGGGTGCCCTCCTCGCAGGGCTGCCGCAGTCGGTCGCGGGCGTCACCGTCAACCGCTTGTGTGCGTCGGGCCTGTCGGCGGTCGCTGCTGCCTGCCACGCGGTGATGGCCGGTGACGGCGACCTGTTCGTCGCAGGCGGCGTCGAGTCGATGTCGCGGGCGCCGTACGCGTTCGCGAAGCCGGACAAGGCATTCCCGCGCGGCAACGTCACCGTCTACGACACGCACCTCGGCTGGCGGTTCCCGAACCCGAAGATGGAGGCCATGTTCCCGCTCGAGTCGATGGGCGAGACGGGCGAGAACGTCGCCGAGCAGTACGGCGTCTCGCGCGAGGATCAGGACGCGTTCGCACTTGCGTCGCAGCAGCGCTGGGCGGCCGCCGCAGAGGCGGGCCGCTTCGACGACGAGTTGATCCCGGTCGGCGACGTCGTGCGCGACGAGCATCCGCGGCCGGATACGACACTGGAGAAGCTCGCGGCGCTGAAGCCCGCGTTCCGCGCGAGCGGCACCGTCACTGCCGGCAATTCGTCCGGCATCAACGACGGCGCGGCGGCGCTCGTGATCGCCTCGGAGGAGCGTGCGCGTGCGCTCGGCGTTGAGCCGCTCGGGACGTTCGTCGGCAGCGCGGTGGCCGGTGTCGACCCGCGCGTCATGGGCGTCGGCCCCATCCCCGCGGTGCGCAAGCTGCTCGAACGCGCGGGCGTCGACCTCGCGGCGCTCGACCTCGTCGAGCTGAACGAGGCGTTCGCATCGCAGAGCCTCGCCGTGATTCGAGAGCTTGGCCTCGACCCGGCGAAGGTGAACGTCAACGGCGGCGCGATCGCGGTCGGCCACCCGCTCGGCATGAGCGGCGCGCGTCTCGTCGTCTCGCTCCTGCACGAGCTCCGCCGCCGCGGCGGCCGCTACGGCCTCGCGACGCTGTGCGTCGGCGTCGGCCAGGGGCAAGCAGCGCTGTTCGAGCGCGCCTAACCGACGGGAGGTCTGATGTAGATCACGTTTTCGTGCTTGATGGGCACGAAGAACGCGCCGATGTTCATGATCAGCTCCTCGACCGTGGAGAAGACCTCGCCGTCGCCGTCCTGGTTTGGGACGACGATGCCGACCTCGTTCTCCGGTTCGGCGGCGATCCCGTGGTCGCGGAGGAGCGCCAGGAGCTGGTCGCGGTCGGGGATCCGTGCGGCTTCTACTTGAATCGTGCCCATTGGATCCAATACCTGACCTTTCATCGATGTCGGCAAATGTTCAGGCCGTTCTCGGATCCAAGTGTGGCGACTCCGGCGGACGGGGTCAAGCGCTATTTTCCCCATTGATGGCCGTCGCAACGGGCAACGATCGCGGGCTCTTCATCGGCGGCGAGACCGCCGAGGCCGCCTCCGGCGAGCTTCGGGACTTGATCGAGCCCGCTACAGGCGACCCGCTCGGCCGGGCCGCGATGGCCGGCGAGGCGGACGTCGACCGCGCGGTCGAGGCCGCCCGCGCAGCGCTCGACGGAGCCTGGGGGCGAACGCCGCCGACCGAGCGCGCACGCCTGCTCCAGGCCCTCGCCGACGCGATCCAGGCAAACCGCGGCGAGCTCGCCGAGCTCGAGTCGCGCAACGTCGGCAAGGCCATCTCGTCCGTGAAGGCGGAGGTCGCGGGCGCCGCCGAGAACTTCCGCTTCTTCGCCTCCGTCGTCGGCTCCATCGCCGGACGGTCGAATCCGATCGGCGGCTCGTTGCTCACGTACTCGCTCAAGGAGCCGGTCGGCGTCTGCGCGCAGATCGTCCCCTGGAACTACCCGCTGCTGATGGCGACGTGGAAGCTGTCGCCCGCGCTCGCCGCCGGCTGCGCCGTCGTGCTCAAGCCCGACCCGCAGACGCCGCTCAGCGTCCTGCGTCTCGCCGAGCTCGCGACCGAGGTCGGCTTCCCCGCCGGCGCGATCAACATCGTCCCCGGCGACGGGCCGACGACGGGCTCGTACCTCGTCAAGCATCCGGGCGTCGACAAGGTGGCGTTCACCGGCTCGACGAAGACGGGCGGCGAGATCATGCGGCTCTGCTCCGACCCGATCAAGCGCGTCACGCTCGAGCTCGGCGGGAAGAGCCCGAACCTCGTCTTCGCGGACGCGGACCTCGACGACGCGATCCCGAGCTCCGTGTGGTCGATCTACTACGCCGCCGGACAGAGCTGCGAGGCGCGCTCGCGCGTCCTCGTCGAAGCGTCGATCTACGACGACTTCGTCTCACGCTTCGCCGGGTACGTCCGGCAGCTCAAGGTTGGCGACCCGCTCGACCCGGAGACGCAGATCGGCTCGCTCATCTCGACCGCACACCGCGACCGCGTGCACGGCTTCGTCGAGCGCGGACGCGAAGAAGGTGTGGAGGTCGTCGCCGGCGGAGGCCCGACCGATGGCAAGGGCGCGTTCTACCAGCCGACGGTCCTCGCGGGCGTGACGAACGAGATGGCCGTCGCGCAGGAGGAGATCTTCGGGCCGGTCGTCGTCGCGATTCCGTTCGAGGACGAGGCAGATGCGATCCGCATCGCAAACGACGTGAAGTACGGCCTGTTCGCCACCGTGTGGACGGGCGATCCGGCGCGCGGACACCGCGTCGCGCGCGCGATCCAGGCGGGCATGGTCGGCATCAACACGCCGTACACCGCGTTTCCGGGGATCCCGTTCGGCGGGTACAAGCAGTCCGGCTTCGGTCGCGAGCTCTCGATCGACACGCTCGAGCTCTACCTCGAGACGAAGGGCGTCCTCGTCTCCACGAGCCCGAAGCCGTCCAATCCGTTCCGCCTGTAGTCGCTATTTGCGGAGGGACAGCGCCGCGCCGACCGCGAGCAGCACGATGCCCGCGAGACGCGGCCAGTGCAGCAGGATCTTCTGCGAGCCGAACAGGCCGAAGCGGTCGATCGCCGCGCCCATCGCCAGCTGGCCGGCGATGAGGATGCCGACCGTCGCCGTCACGCCGATGCGCGGGCCGGCGTACGTGACCGTGAAGATGATGAGGAGGCCGAGCAGGCCGCCGCTCAGCATCCACCACGGTTGGTGGAGCGCACGCTCGTAGCCGGTCACGCTGCGGCGCACGAGCAGCAGGCCGACGAACGCAAGCACGGCCGTCGCGAGCGTTGCAAAGCCGAGCGCCTCGCCGACGCCGATGCGCTCCCCCAAGCGGGACATCACGGCGACCTGCACCGAGCCTGCGAGACCGGCGGCGATCGCGAGCCCCGTTGCCAGCGTCCCTCCCGACACGCGCATAACCTACAACGCTGTGATCTTCCAGCCCGAGCTGGAGACGATGTCGCGAACCGAGCTCGAGGGCTTGCAGCGAGAACGTCTTCGCGCCCGCTTCGACGTGGGTCTCGACGCGCTCGCCGAGCAGCCGTTCACGACGAAGGCCGACCTGCGGGATGCGTACCCGTTCGGGATGCTGCGCGTCCCGCGCGACGAGTGCGTCCGCATCCACGCGTCGTCGGGCACGCGCGGCAAGGCGACGATCGTCGCGTACACCGCGAACGACCTGTCGCTGTGGTCGGACTGCTGCGCCCGTGCGATCGCCGCGGCCGGCGGCGGCCAGGGAACGCTCGTGCACATCGCCTACGGGTACGGGCTCTTCACCGGCGGCCTCGGGTTCCACTACGGCGCCGAGCGGCTCGGCTGCACCGTCGTGCCGGCCTCGAGCGGGAACACGCCCCGGCAGGCGCAGCTGCTCGAGGATCTGGACGCGGAGATCCTCTGCTGCACGCCCAGCTATGCGCTCGCGATCGCCGACCACGTCGAGGACGCCGGCCGGCTGAAGTTGCGCGCAGGGCTGTTCGGGGCGGAGCCGTGGACGGAGCGGATCCGCGGGGCGATCGAGGAAGCGCTCAACCTCACGGCGCTCGACGTGTACGGGCTGTCGGAGATCGTCGGCCCAGGCGTCTCCGCCGAATGCCTCGAGGGTCTCGGCGGCGCGCACGTGAACGAGGACCACTTCCTCCTCGAGACGATCGACCCGGAGACCGGCTCGGAGGTTCCGGAGGGCGACGTGGGCGAGCTCGTGTTCACGACGCTCACGAAGGAGGCAATGCCGCTGCTGCGCTACCGGACCGGTGACCTCGCATCCGTCACGCGCGAGCCGTGCGCGTGCGGCCGCACGTTCGCGCGCATGTCCCGCGTGAAGGGGCGCACCGACGACATGCTCATCATCCGCGGCGTCAACGTCTTCCCGAGCGAGATCGAGCGTGTGCTGCTCGCATTCGTTGGGCTCGCACCCCACTACCAGCTCGTTGTCGAGCGGCGCGATCGCCTCGACGAGCTGACGGTGCAGGTCGAAGGCGCCGTCGACTCGGCCCCGGTGCGCGAGCACCTCGAGCGCGCGCTCGGATTGAGCGCGCGCGTCGAGGTGGTGGAGCCGGGGTCGATCCCGCGCAGCGAAGGAAAGGCGCTGCGCGTGCTCGACCGCCGGAGTTAGGCGGCGCTCGCGTCGCCCTGCCAGAGGCTGAAGGCGTTGCCCTCAGAGTCGGTGCATGCCGAGAACCAGCCGTGCGTGGGGACAGGCGTCTTGTCGCCTGCCTTGCCGCCGAGCTCCTTCACCTTCGCCATCGACGCGTCGATGTCGGGCGTGTCGTAGTAGTAGTTCGGGTGCCCGGGACTGTCGGACGGCATAACCGCGACGCCGGAGTTTTCGCCGGTGCGCGCCATGCGGTAGTCGTACTCCTCCGACAGTGCAGGCCCGAACTCCCATCCGAACAGCCCGCTCCAGAACGCCTGCGCCCGGTCGGTGTTTCCGGCCGGAAACTCGATGTGAACGATTTCTCCCGCCATGCGTCTAGTCTCCTCCTGTGAGCGACTGAAAGGACCCGGAATGTACCGCGTCATCGTGTTGTACGAGGAAGAGCCCGAGGCGACGTCGTATGCGGAGCACGTCGAGCTGTGCAAGCGCGTGCCGGGCGGCGTCTTTCGTCACGGAAGGGTGACAGGCGCTCCCATGGGCGAGCCGAAGCACGCGTATTACGCCGAGTGGGACTTCGCTGACAAGGCCGCGTTCGACGCCGCCGTGCGCAGTGAGGAGTTCATGGCGAGCGGCAAGGACGCGTACCAGCGCGGGTTCCCGCAGCCGGTGGTCCAGTTCGCCGAGCTTAGTTAGGGAACTTCGGAGCGCGACGCTCGCGGACGGCGGCGAGCCCTTCGGCGACGTCGGGGCCGGTCATGTCGAGGAACTCGAGCGCGAGTGAGGCGTCGAACGCGGGCCCGGCCGCGCGGAGCCAGCTGTTGAGGGCGAGCTTCGTGTGCGAGATCGCTGTCTGCGATCCCGCCGCGAGCCTGCGCGCAATCTCGAGCGCGCGCTCCTCGAGCTCGTCGGCCGGGACGCACAGCGAGACGAGCCCGATGCGCTCCGCCTCCACTCCGTCGACGGGCTCACACAGAAGCAGGTGGTACTTCGCCTTCGCGAGCCCGCACAGCAGCGGCCACACGATGACGGCGTGGTCTCCGGCTGCGACGCCGAGCCGCGTGTGGCCGTCGACGATCCGCGCCGCTGGGGCCGCGATGCTGATGTCCGAGAGCAGCGCGACAGCGAGGCCGGCGCCAACTGCGGGGCCATCGATCGCCGAGACGATCGGCTTGCTGCAATTCACGATGTTGTAGACGAGGTCGCGCGCTTCGTGGAACACGCGGAGTCGCGTCTCCCAATTCGTCGCGATGTCCTCGACGAGGTCGAGATCGCCGCCGGAGCTGAACGCGCCGTCTGCGCCGCGGACGAGCACGACGCGCGTGTCCGGGTCGCGGGCGACCGTCTGCCAGACGGCGGCGAGGTGGCCGTGCGCCTGGCTCCCGACGGCGTTCAGCTTGCCGGGGTTGCGCAGCGTGATCCGCAGGATCCACTTCTCGGGCCGGTCGAGCTCGAGGCTCGTAAACTCGTCGTACACGTGGCGGAGCCTAACGTTCTCGTCGAGCGCGACGGCCGCGTCGGCATCGTGCTCATGAATCGGCCGAAGGCGCTCAATGCGCTGTCGGGCGAGTTGATGGAGGCCGTCGTCCTGGCGCTCGGGGAGCTCGATGTCGATTCGGAGATTCGCGCCATCGTGCTCGGTGGCAACGAGCGGGCGTTCGCGGCCGGTGCGGACATCGGGGAGCTGTCGGCGGCGACGCCGGTCAGCCTGTACGAGAACCGTCGCCTCGATCGCTGGGACGCGATCCGGAAGGTGCGGACACCGATCGTCGCTGCCGTATCGGGCTTCTGTCTCGGCGGCGGCTGTGAGCTCGCCATGCTCTGCGACCTGATCGTCGCGTCCGAGACGGCGAAGTTCGGGCAGCCCGAGATCAATCTCGGCGTGCTGCCCGGCGCCGGAGGCACGCAGCGCCTGCCGCGCGCCGTGGGCAAGGCGATCGCGATGGACATGATTCTCACGGGCCGGATGCTGTCCGCGCGGGAGGCGCTCGCACACGGTCTCGTCGCGCGCGTCGTTGCGAAGGAGGCGTGGCTGGACGAGGCGAAGCGCGTTGCGCACGAGATCGCCGCGAGAGGCCCGATCGCCGTGCGGCTGGCGAAAGAGGCCGTCGACCAGGCCTTCGAGGCGCCGCTGGCCGCCGGCGTGGAGCTCGAGCGGCGCTCGTTCTTCCTCGCGCGTTCGTCCGAGGACGCCGAGGAGGGTCTGAAGGCGTTTCTCGAGAAGCGGAAACCGGACTTCACAGGACGCTGATTCCGTCCTAGAGTCAGGGCGGGGCATGACTCGCCGGGTCGTAGTCGTCGCCGCCTTCGTGGCGGCTCTGTTCGCGTCCGTAGGAACAGCGCGTGCGAACGCGCCCACGGACCTCTTCAGCGGCGTGGGCATCTTCATCGACAACCCGATGAACTTCCCCGATGCGCCGACGCTCGCCGCCGAGTTGAAGGCGTCGCACTTCACGTGGATCGCGTTCCACGTCGACGACGTCGGCACGCTCGACTGGACGCAACCGAGCTGGATCCAGGTCATGCGCGACAACGGCATCGAGGTGGGCGCGTGGGGCGCCGAGGGACTCGACCCGATCGCGAGCGCGGCGGTCGCCGACCTCGCCATTCGCAACTACGGCTTCGACTTCTACATCGCCGACGCCGAGGGGCCGTACGAGAAGATGAAGCATGCGAACGGCTACTGGCGCTCGTCGATGTTCGTGCGCGCGTTCCGTGCGCTCCAGCCGACGATCCCGTCCGCGCTCGTCACGCTCGGTGCGGCGAAGGCGCCATACGTGCTGCCGATCGACTTCAACGCCTGGCGGAGCGGCGACTTCGACCTGCTGCCGGAGGCGTACTACAACCAGTATCCGGGCTACCGGCCCGACCTCACCGTCGCGCATGCTGAGCGCGCGGGGTGGCCGCTCGACGAAGTCCATCCCGTCATCGGCGTCTACCACGACTACCCGGCAGCGAAGTACGTGCCGCTCCTGCAGAACCTCGGCACGCGCGGTTTCTCGGTGTTCCTCGGCGACCAGATGACCGCGGCCGACTTCACTGCGTTGTCCGGGGTTGCGGCGGCGAACGTCGCCGCGGGTTAGGGTCAGCGCATGGCCGAGGTCGAGGTGACGCGCGAGGGCGCGGTTCAGACGATCACGCTCAACCGGCCGGACGTGATGAACGCGTTCAACGGGGCGCTCCACGCCGGCCTGCGCGAGGCGTTGAAGGAGGCGCGTGCCCCCGAGGTGCGCGCGGTCGTCATCACCGGCGCCGGGCGCGGCTTCAGCGCCGGGCAGGACCTCAACGAGTTCACCGACATGCCGAACGTCGGCGACAGCCTGCGCGCGACGTACCACCCGAATGTGCTCGCCATCCGCGCGCTCGAGAAGCCGGTCATTGCGGCGGTCAACGGCGCGTGCGCCGGCGCCGGACTGTCGCTCGCGTGCGCGTGCGACGTGCGGATCGCCGCCGACAACGCCGTCTTCGTGCCCGGGTTCATCGGCATCGGGCTCGTGCCCGACTCCGGCGGCACGTACTTCATCCACCGCTTGCTCGGCGCACCGCGCGCGTTCGAGTGGATGTCCTCCAACCGCCGGCTGACCGCGGCGGAGGCGCACGCCTGGGGGCTCGTGTCGGAGGTGGTCGAGGCTGATGCCTTCGCCGCGCGCACCGCTGAGCTCGCCGCGACCTATGCGGCGATGCCGACGCGGGCGGTCGGGATGACGAAGCGCCTGTTCGACAACGCCGACAACGCGACGCTCGTGGAGCAGCTGGAGCTCGAGGCGCAGCTGCAGGCTGTCGCAGTGGGAACGGACGACTTCCGCGAGGGCGTCGCCGCGTTCGGCGAGAAGCGCCCGGCCAGCTTCAGCGGGAACTGAGGAGCGCGAGCACTTCCCCGTCCTCGGGGAAGCGGTGCTCCTGTTCCTTCGAGTAGATCGTCTCGCCGCCGGCGATCACGTCGTACTGGCTCTTCGCGCCTGCGCGGGCGGTGGCGTCGAAACCGTGTTCCCGTAGCTCGGCCGCGAGACTCGCGGCCCGTCGGTCGTAGCCGCTTCAGACGGGGCAGTACAGGATCTCGATACGCATCCGGTCGCAGCGTACACTCGCGCCGCGATGGAGCCACACCGGCGTGGTGCTCCTTCACATCCAGCCGGCCGCGGGCTAGAGCTGCTCGGGGCGGGGGCGCGTCGGCCCCCGCCCCGAACGTGGTCCAGCTACTCGCCGGTCGCGGCGTTGTATTCGTTGTCGATCGTCTGGGCCAGCAGCTTTTGGCCGGACTGGCTCGGATGCACGTCGCAGGTGAACTGGTTCTGCGGGCTCGCGTTCAGCAGGCCCGCCTGGCAGGTCTTGCCGCCCGCGGCGGCGGACGCATGCAGGAACGCCGTGAACGCATCCGCGACGACGGCTCCGTCGGCCTGCGCATGGCTCGTGATCGCATTGTTCAGCGCCACGGTCAGCGCTGTACCCGTTGGGTCGCTGTAGTCGAGCGAGTAGTAGTTCACGACCATCAGCAGCCCGTGGAAATGCGTCGCCTTCAGGTCACCGAGGATCGTGTCGACGTTGGTGCTGATCTGCGTCAGGAGGGCGGGTAGACCCGCCGCGATGCAGGCGGAGTCTCCACCGCAGTTCCTCTCGAGGATGAACGCGTCGTTCGCGCCGATCTGGAGCGTGACGAGACCCGTGTTCGGGTGAGCAGCGAGGAAGCTCGTCGCAAAGGCGAGCTGTGTTCCGCTGTACGAGACGTGGAGCGGAAACGCGGCCTTGTACGGCCGGCAGCCGTTGTCGGCTCCTGTGGACGAGATGAAGCCGGTCGTCGCCTCGCCGGGACAGGAGGCGTTCACCTCGGTGAATCCGAGCGCCGGCGCGACGTAGTCGGGAAACCCGACGAAGTTGTCGGCGTTGCCGTACTCGAATCCTGCCTGCGTGATGTAGCCGAAGCCGACGCTGTCCCCCAGCGCCAGGTACGGATGGCCGGATGCCGCCTGGGACGAACCGCCTCCGAGCAGCAGCGCAGCTGCGGCGGCGGCAAGTACGAGAGCTCCGCCGAGAACGATTGAGTGCCGGCGTCGAGCGTGCATTCCCTACCTCCTCGAGTGTGAGGTGGCGTGACCTGCCGCACGGCCCTGCCCCCGGGTCGACAAACGGCCGTAGTCTAGATCGTCTTGAACTGCTCGAACGGCTGGCGGCAGCTCGGGCAGTAACGGAGCGAGCGGCACGGCGTCGGGCCGAAGATGTTCTCGAGCTTGGTGTCCGTCGAGCCGCAGTACGGGCAGCGGTGCACCTGCGCCTGGATCTGCACCAGGCGCGGCGCCGGCGGCGCGAAGCCGGCAGCGCGCAGCTTCTCTCGCCCTGCGGCGGTGATCTTGTCCGTCGACCAGGAGTCGTCCTGGATGACTTCGACGCTCACACCGGGCACCTTGTCCTCGATCGCGCGCTTCATGAACTCGAGCGCCGGGCAGCCGAGGAAGGTCGGCGTGAACTCCACGTGGACGTGTCCCTCTGAGACATCGACCGAACGGATGACGCCGAGGTCGACGAGCGACACGACCGGAATCTCCGGGTCGGGGATCTCCTCGAGCGCCGCCCAGACCTGCTCGGCGGTCACCAGCGCGAGCCGGCCGGCGCCGAGCGGCGCACCATCGTCATCTCGTCCCACAGCGGCGCGAAGTCGTCCGTGTGCGAGCCGCGCTCGACGGCCTCGACCTCGTCGAGGCCGGCACGCGCCGCAAGCTCCTCGCGCTGGGAGGGAAGCACGACGCCGAGCGCATAGGGCCATAGTTCCGCCACCGCGTCGCGGAAGCGCGGCTCGTCCCGCAGGCGTTCGCGCCACATCTCCGCATGCATTCGGTGGTACGCCTCCTCGCGGTTGATCTTCGCCGCGAGGCCGCCGACGTCGGGATGCTCCATCAATGCGCTGATGCGGATCTCGTCCGCGACCTCGTACAGCCAGCGCCGCGCGATCGTGCGCCCCCAGTCGAGCAGTCGCAGCTCGACGAGCGGCGCGCAGCGGTACTCGTCCAGCGGGCGATCGAACGCGAGTGCGTCGGCGTCGTCGGTGAGACGCTCGTACACGGCGCGCGCATGACCGATCTCGTTCTGCGCGATGGACGAGAACGCCACGTCCTCCTCGAGCAGCGGCGCGATGCCCGTCCACTCCGAGTCGCGCCAGCCGATGACGAGCTCGTCGTCAGCCAGCCCGAGCAGCAGCTCGTTCACGGGCCTCCTTCAACCTCGCCTTGATCGAATAGCCGTCGACGCGCCGGTACTTCAGGTCGAACTCGTCCGCCCAGTCCTCGACGTCGTGGATCGCGTCGCGTGGGACGAGCCACAGCGCAACCGACTCGCCGCGGCGGCCGTACTGCTCGCGCGCCCACGCCTCGGCGAACTCCGTGTCGGGCGCGACGACCGAACCGGCGTGCTCGAATGCCTGCCCTTTCCGTTCTCGGCGAAAGACCTCGTAGATCATGCGGCGAGAACCGCGTCGCGCACCCACTGCTCCTGGTCGAGGAACCGGCGCCGGAACGCGAGCCGCTCATCGGTCTTCGGTCCGTGCCCGGTGACGACGTGCATGAGCTCGTCCCAGTCGGGCTCGTTGTACTCCCACGTGCCGTCCTCGCGGCGGTGCAACTTCGTGTCCGGAACGGTCAGCCCGAGCTCCCAGATCTGCGGCACGTAGCCCTCGAGGAACTGCTGGCGCGCCTCCTCGTTCCCCTGCGACTTGATGCGCCACAGGTACATCGGGTCCTCGTCCTTCGGAATCGGGTTGCCGTGGAACTGCATCAACGGGCCCCACCACCGGTCGAGCGCCTCCTGCACGAGCTCGAACTGCGCGGGCGTGCCGGTGACCATGGCCAGGATGACGTCGCGGCCGTGGAGGATGTGGAACGACTCCTCCCAGCAGATCTTCTTCATGATTCGCGCGTACGGCGCGTACGAGCACTTGAGCAGGGCCTTCTGGCTGATGATCGCAGCCGCGTCGACGAGCCATGCGATGACGCCGACGTCGCCCCACGTCTTCGTCGGGTAATGGAAGACGTTGTGGAACTTCGCCTTCCCGTCCACGAGGTCGGCGAGGCAGCGCTCGCGCGGCTTGCCGAGATCCTCGACCACGCGGTAGATGAGCTGCGCGTGGCCGACTTCGTCCTGCACCTTCGCGGTGAGCGCGAGCTTGCGCTGGAGCGTCGGCGCGCGCAGGATCCACTCTCGCTCGGGCAGCACGCCCATGAGCTCGGAGTTGCCGTGCATCTCGATGAATTTCACGAGCTTCGCCCGGTAGTCATCCGGCATCCAGTCGGCCGTCTCCACCTGGCCGCCGGCCTGGACGTACGCGAGAAATGCCTGCTCATCCTGGGGTATCTCTACCGCGGCCATGGCTCCCTTCGGACCGAACGATCGTTAGCCTAAGTCTAGATGAGCGCCCGCCGGACCGAGCTGACCCGCGCCGCCGCCCGGCTCTTCGCCGAGAAGGGCTACCACGGCACCTCGATCGGCGACCTGGCCCAGGCCCTCGGGGTCCAGAAGGGCTCCCTCTATGCGCACATCGAGTCGAAGGCCGACCTCCTCTGGGCGGTGGCGAATGAGGGCGCGGGCGCGTTCCATGCCGGCCTCGACACCGTTCCCGAGGAAGGCCCGGTCGTCGACCGCATCCGTGCTGCCTTGCGCGCGCACCTGCGCGTCGTTTCGGAGCAGCTCGACGTGGCCACCGTCTTCATCCGGGAGTGGCGGTACCTCGAAGGCGAGCGGCGGGACGAGTTCATCGCCGAGCGGCGGCGGTACGAGGAGCGGTTCCGTGCTCTCTTTCGCGAAGGGCGCGAGCGCGGCGAACTGCGCACCGACCTCGACGACGCCACCGCCGCGCTCCTTGCGCTCTCGGCCGTGAACTGGGCCTACACCTGGCTCCGGCCCGGCCCGGAGACAGATGGGCTCGCCGACCGCTTCACCGCGCTCCTCGTGGACGGGATGCGAGGTTACGCAACCCCGTAACCGGGGAAGATCGCTGCGAGATGCGCCTCGCTCTCGTCGTGGTCGCCGCGCTCGCGCTCGCCGCACCCGCCCTCGCGGATCAGCAGCCGCCGCCGGGCCAGGAGCTCTCGCCCGAGGTCGTTCCCGGCGCCGGGCTCAGCGGCGTGGCAGGCATTCGCGCGGTGCGCTACCGGTTCGTCCACGCCCTCGGCGTGACGCCGGCAGGGAGCTTCCGGGTCGACTTCGCGGCCGGGCCGGGGAACAAGATCGTGCTCGTGCGTGGCGGGACGCCGGTCTTCCGGGCGCTTCGGTTCACGTCGATGCGGTGGGCGTCCCGGTCGGTGCTCATCAGCGGCATCGGGCTCGCCTCCGGGAATCGCGTCCACTTCACGGCGCTCGCCGTCGACGGCGGCCGGCGGGATGTCTTCCGGCTCGACTGGTCGCACGGCGCGTGGCTCGGCGGCGTGCTCATACACGGCGCCGTCGTGATTCACTGACGGTCTGACTCCCGTCACGCTGGTCGTCAATCCGTTCGCCACGCGAGTCACGCAGGCGAAGCTCGCCGCCGTGGAGGCCGAGCTTCAGCGTGTCGTCGAGCTGACCGTCCAGCTCACCGAGCGTCCGGGCCACGCGACGGAGCTCGTCACCGCAGCGGTCGACGGCGGTGCCGAGGCGATCATCGTCTTCTCCGGCGACGGTGGATTCAACGAGGCAATCAACGGGCTCGTGCGCGACGTGCCGATCGGCTTCCTGCCGGGTGGAGGGACGAGCGTCCTTGCGCGTGCGCTGGGCATGCCACCGGACCCGACGCACGCCGCGCGGCGGCTCGCGGTGACGATCGAGGCCGGACGGACGCGGCGCATCACCGTCGGCCGCGTGAACGGTCGCCGCTTCGCATTCGCCGCCGGAATCGGGATCGACGCCGAGGCAGTCCGGCGCGTCGATCGCATGGGACGCAGCGATGAGGGCAAGCGTCCGGGCGACCTCGCGTTCGCGATCTCCGTCGTCCGCACGCTCGCCTCGCGTCGCGGCCACATGGAGCCCGCGCTCGAGGTAAAGGGATACGGCCGCGCGGCGTTCGCGTTCGTCGCGAACGGCAGCCCGTACACGTACGTGAAGCGCCTGCCGCTGCCGATCGCGTCGGAAGCGCAGTTCGAGCTCGGCCTCGACCTCGTCGCGCCGGTCCGCGTCCGCCGCCGGACGCTCGTGCCCACGGTGCTCTCGATCCTCTCCGGCCACGAGCGCGGACGGCGGGAAACGCTGTACGGCCACGACCTCGACCGGCTGGAGATCGTGTGCGACGCGCCGATGCCGCTGCAAGCCGACGGCGAGGATCTCGGCGACGTGCTGGAGGCCGTCTTCGAGGCCGAGCGAGGCGCCGTCTCCGTGTTCGTCTAGCCCCACTAGGCTTTCCGAGGGATGGCACAGGTCGCACACGGCGAGCCCGGGCTCCGCCGGGTCATCGACGAGGATCGCGAGCTCGACGGCGTCGGCGAGCAGGAGCTGCTCGACCTCTATCGCTCGATGGTGCTGCTGCGCACGTACGACGAGCGCTCGCTCGTCTATCACCGGCAGGGTCGCATCGGGACGTACGCGATCTTCTGGAATCACGAAGCGATGCAGGCCGGCTCGGTGCACGCCCTTGCGCGGGAGGACTGGATCTTCCCGAGCTATCGCGAGTCGGCGATCGGACTGCTGCGCGGGATGCCGCCGGCGACGGTGCTGCACTGGTGGCGCGGCCATCCCGCCGGCTGGTGGAACCCGTCCGAATACAACGTCGCGTCGATCTGCGTCCCGATCGCGACCCACGTGCCGCATGCGGCTGGGCTCGCGTGGGGGAAGAAGCTGAAGGGCGAAAGCGCGTGCGCGATCGTGTACTTCGGGGACGGCGCGACGAGCGAGGGCGCCTTCCACGAGGGCGCGAACTTCGCGGCCGTCATGCAGGCGCCGCTCATTCTCTTCTGCAACAACAACCAGTGGGCGATCTCGACGCCGCTGTCGGCGCAGACGCGCGCCGAGACGCTCGCCGACAAGGCCGTCGGCTACGGCATGCCGGGCACGCGCGTCGACGGCGGAGACGTGCTGGCCGTGTACGAGGCGACGTGCGAGGCGGTCGAGCGCGCACGTGCCGGCGAGGGGCCGTCGTTCATCGAGGCGGTGACGTATCGCGCGGCGCCGCACGCGACCGCGGACGATCCGCGCGCGTACATCGACCTCGAGCGCGTCGAGCAGGAGAAGAAGAACGAGTGCCTCGGCCGATACGAGCGCTACCTCCGCCGCCTCGGCATCCTCGACGACGGGCTCGAGGGCGAGATCAAGTCGGAGGCGGCGGACGCGATGCGCGCGGGCATCACCGCCGCAGAGGCCGAGCCCGATCCCGATCCAGAGCTGCTGTTCGAGAACGCGTACGTCATTCCGCCGCCGAACCTGCGGGAAGGCTGGATTGACTGAGAAGCTCCTCGTCGAGGCGGTGAACGACGCGTTGCACGTCGAGCTCGCGCGCGACGACTCCGTGATGGTGCTGGGCGAGGACGTCGGTCGTGCGGGCGGCGTGTTTCGTGCGACCGCCGGGTTGCGCGACCGCTTCGGCGAGAACCGGTGCGTGGACACGCCGCTGGCGGAGGCCGGGATCCTCGGCGCCGCCGTGGGGTTGTGCATGGCGGGATGGCGGCCGGTGTGCGAGATGCAGTACGACGCGTTTTCGTATCCGTGCCTCGACCAGCTGATCACGCACGTGGGTCGCTACCGGTGGCGCACGGGCGGGACGATGGAGTTTCCGATCACGGTGCGCATGCCGTACGGCGGCGGCGTGCGTGCGCCGGAGCTGCATGACGACTCCCCGGAGACCTACTACGTCCACACGCCCGGGATCAAGGTTGCGATCCCGTCCACGCCGGCGGATGCAAAGGGGCTGCTCGCGGCCGCGATCCGCGACCCGGATCCGGTGGTGATCCTGGAGCCGAAGGTGATCTATCGCACCGAGCGCGGCGAGGTCCCGGACGGCGAGCACGTCGTACCGCTGGGCAAAGCGCGCATCGCGCGCGAGGGAACAGACGTGACGCTCGTCGCGTACGGCGCCATGGTCCCCATGTGCTTGCGCACGGCGGAGGCGCTGCAGGGCGAGGCCTCGTGTGAGGTGCTCGACGTGCGCTCGCTGCGGCCGTTGGACGAGGAGGCGCTGCTCGCGTCCGCAGGGAAGACGGGACGCGTCGTCATCGTGCAGGAGGCGCCGCGCACCGTCGGCTTCGCCGCCGAGCTCGCCGCCATCCTCGCCGAGAAGGCGATCCTCGACCTGCGCGGCCCGGTGCTGCGCGTCACCGGCTTCGACGTCCCCTATCCGTACTGGAAGATCGAGGACATGTACATGCCGTCGGTCGAGCGAATCTCTCATGCAGTCCGGCGACTTATCGAATTCTGAGCGGCTGCGCATCTGGCTCGAGCCCGGCGAGTCGGGCTTCTGGCTGCGCAACGCGGCGACGGGCGAGGCGATGTCGTTCCGCGATCCGCGCCTGCTCGTGGTGAAGGTCGCCGGCGTCTCGCACCGTTCGGAGGCGATCCAGGACGACGCCTTCGCGCCCGGACGCCGCGTGGCGCTCGTCCCCGAGCCCGACAACAAGCACGATCCGGACGCGGTCGGGATCTGGGACGCCGACCGGCGCGTGCAGGCGGGCTACGTGCCTGCAACGTTCGCGCCGGAGCTGCGCGGCGACGAACAGGCGGTCGCGATCTGGGAGTTCCGCGACGACGAGGGACGGCGGATCGGCATGCGCGTCCTCATCGCGCCGCCGGATGCATGGATCCAGGACCCGCCGGCGTGAAGGGCTTCTTCTGTCTCGACTACGAGCCGGAAGCCTCGGTCGCGCCGGGAGAGCCCGTCTCGTTCCACGCCTTCAACGCGGGCTGGCACTGGGACCCGGGCGACGAGTCGACGCGGCCGGAGGGCGGCGGCCACGCGCTCGCTGGGCCATTCGAGGTGCGCGGCGCACGCGCAGGACAGACGCTCGTCATCCGCGTCGACGAGGTGACGCCGCGCGGTTGGGGCGAGACGTTCGGGGACGGCGAGCGCTTCGAGTGGCAGCTCGACGGCGACACGTGGCGCATGCGCACGCACGCTGTCCCATCCGCGCCGTTCCTCGGCGTCATCGGGATGTCGCCGCCCGAGCCGGGAACGCATTCGACAATCCCGCCGAGGCGCTGGGGCGGGAACATCGACTGCAAGCTGCTCGTCGCCGGCACGACGCTCTATCTCCCGATTCCGGTCGACGGCGCATTGCTGATGGCCGGCGACTGCCACGGTGCGCAGGGTGATGGGGAGGTGTCCGGAACAGCCATTGAATGTCCACTTGACCGGGCAACGCTCACGCTCGACGTCAGCGACCTCGAGCTGCGCATGCCGATCGCGCGAACGGCCGACGCCTGGATCGCGTTCGGCTTCGACGAGGATCTCGACGCCGCCGCAGCACTCGCGACCGAGACGATGCTCGACCTGATGGAACGCGAGCTCGCGATCTCTCGCCGCGAAGCGCTTGCGCTCGCGAGCGTGTCGGTCGACCTGCGCGTGACACAGGTCGTCAACGTGGCCAAGGGCGTTCACGCCATACTCCGCGCGTGAGCTACGAGTTCAGGCTGCCCGACCTCGGTGAAGGCCTGACCGAGGGGGAGATCGCGCGCTGGCTCGTCACCGAGGGCCAGGAGATCGCCGAGGACGACCCGCTCGTCGAGATTGCGACCGACAAGACGACCGTGGAGATCCCGTCGCCTGCGGCGGGCACGGTGTCGAGGATCCTCGTCGGCGAGGGCGAGGTCGTCCCTGTCGGGACCGTCCTCGTCGTCATTGGTGGCGGAGCCGAAAGACCGGTACCTGGTACGGCTGCGCCGAGCCAGGGACCTGTCCGTGCGACGCCGCTGGTTCGGAGTCTTGCCAAGGAGCTCGGCGTCGACCTCGACACGCTGGCAGGCACCGGCCCGCAGGGTCGACTCACGGAGCAGGACGTGCGTGCAGCCGCCGGCCCGAAGGAGGGGCGGCGCGAGCCGCTGCGCGGCGTCAAGCGGCAGATGTTCGAGCACCTGACGAAGGCGCACTCGGTGCCCACGGTCACGTGGGTCGAGGAGTGCGACTTCACCGGTGTCGACCTGAAGCTGCTCGTGCCGCTCGTGCTGAAGGCATGCGCGGCGTCGCTGCAGGAGTTCCCCGAGCTGAACGCGCGCGTCGAGGACGGCGACCTCGTCTATCTCGACCGGTACGACATTGGCATCGCCGTACAGACGGAGCAGGGGCTCGTTGTCCCCGTCGTGCGCGACTGCGACTCGCGGACGCTGGAAGAGCTCGACACCGACGTTCGTCGCCTCGTCGAATCAGCGCACGCCGGAACGCTCGCGCCGGAGGACCTGCGCGGCGGCACCTTCACGGTGACCAGTGCGGGCCGGTCCGCCGGCCTCTTCACGACGACGCTGCTGAACCATCCGGAGGTCGCGATCCTCGGCATCCATCGCATCGAGGAGCGTGCCGTCGTGCGCGACGGCGAGATCGTCGCCCGGCGAATGGGGAACGTCTCGGCCACGTTCGACCACCGTGTGATCGACGGCAAGCGCGCCGCCGACTTCGGGCTGGCGGTGATCGGCCGCCTACGCGATCACGCGTAGGTGCGAATCGAGCATCTCCTCGATTCGCGGTGTCGTCACGCGCCCGTCGAGACGAGCGACGACGCGACGGTTCTGCACGAGTGCGAGCGCCGGGACGGCGCCGACGCGGAAGCGGGCGGCGATGTCGGGCCGCTCATCGACGTCGACCTTTCTCACTGCGAGATGCTCGCGCTCCTTGCGGGCGATGTGTGCAAGCAGGCTCTCCATGCGCCGGGCCGGGCCCGATCGCTGCGAGGTGAAGAAGACGAGAACTGTGCGTTCCATCACGACTGCAACGCGCAATCGCCCCCAGGAGGTACGTCACTAGACTGACAACGATGGGCGCCTGGTACTGGATCGGCGTTGCGGCCGGGCTCGGCGCGGCCGCCGGTGTGCTGCTCGCGGGTGCGCTGCGGGTCGCGCTCGTCGGCGTCGCCGTCCTCGCAGCAGTCGCCGGCGCCGCTCTCGGCTATGGGATCGACGCCTGGCAGCCGGGCGGCTGGGGCGACATTGCCGCAGGAGTCGTCGGCAGCGCGCTGAGCTCGGTCGGTGCCTTCCAGGTCGTGCGCGGTGCGTTGCGCCGCGGCGGGACGCGGGGCGGGACGGCCGTGATCGTCGCCGCGGCAGCGCTCGTCACCGCAGGGCTCGCCTGGGTGCCGGTGGTCGGGTACCTGGAGGCGATCGCGCTGCTGCTGCTCGCTGTCCGGCTTCGCCGTCGAGCACCCGAGACATACGCCGGGCTCCGTACGCTCGCGAAGGACTAGTGCCGACGAAGAAGCTCGTTCTGATCGTCGTCGACGGCATGACGCCCGAGGCGTTCGAGCGCGCCGCTGACGGCCGCGCGCCCGCGCTCGCGTTCCTCGCCGCGCACGGCGACTACCGCCGCGGCACCTCGGTGTTCCCTTCGCTGACACCGGTGTGCCTGTCGTCGATCGCGACCGGCGCCGGCCCCGGCGTGCATCACATCCCCCACCTCGTCTGGTGGCATCGCGGCGAGCGGCGCATCGTCGAGTACGGGTCGTCGTTCTCGGCGGTGCGCGCGGCGGGCATCACGCAGTCGCTCACCGACACGATCTACAACATCAATCAGCAGCACCTCTCGCCCGACGCGACCACCGTCTACGAGGCGATCGACGACGCGGGCCTCGTGGCCGCAGCGGTGAACATCACGTGCTACCGCGGCCGCACGCGCTATCTGCCCACGCTGCCGTGGGTGACGAAGCCGGCGTATGGCCCGAAGCGGTTCTACTTCTACGGTCTGTTCGAGTCCGACCAGACCGGCGCGCCGTTCGCGGTGCACAATCGCGCCGGCGGATCGACCGACGCGTACGCCTCCGCAGTCGGGCGCTGGCTCGTGACGCGCGACGGCTTCGACTTCCTCGCGTACTACCTCTCCGACTTCGACTACTCGTCGCACGTGCATGGTCCGGATGGCGCGGAGGACGTCGCGCTCGCGCGGACGGACGCAGCCGTGCAGAGCCTGCTCGACGCAGCCGGCGGCGGCGAGGCGTTCCTCGAGCGCTATGCGGTGGTGCTCGCGTCGGATCACGGGCAGACGACGGTCGAGCGCACCGCGCAGCTGGAGGCGCCGTTCGCGTCGCTCGAGCGCGAAGTCATCGTCACGGCGTCGAACCGGGCCGGGCAGCTCTATCTCCGCCGGAATGCGCGGGTGGACGCGGCCGCGCTCGCCGCACGCCTGGACACGGAGCCGGCGGTCGAGGTGACCCTGCGCCGCGAGGACGAGGACGCTGTCGCACGGCGCGAAGGCGAGGAGTTCCGCTTCCGTCCCGCCGGCGACGGCTGGGAGACAGCAGGGGACGCGGCGATCCTCGACCATCCGGACGCGCTCGCACGCTCCTGGTCGGCCCTGGCGAACCCGAATGCCGGCGAGCTGCTCGTGTCCGCGACGGAGGGGTGGGAGTTCACCGATCTCGGCGGACGCCATCACGCGGGCGGCGGGAGCCACGGCTCGCTCGTGGCCGGGGATTCGACCGTTCCATTGCTCACGATCGGCGTCGCTGCAGAGATCCGCAGCATCACCGACATCACGCCCGCGGTGCGCGAGCACTTCGGCGTCGGCGTCACCGCCGATGCTCGCTGAGCGGCACGCGATGGTCGAACGGCAGCTGCGCGCGCGCGGCATCGTGGACGAACGAGTGCTCGCCGCCATGGAGCGCGTTCCACGCGAACTGTTCGTGCCGCCCGAGCTGCAGAGGCGCGCGTACGCCGACGCGGCGCTGCCCATCGGCGAGGGACAGACGATCTCGCAGCCGTACATGGTGGCGCGCATCTGCGAGGAGCTCGGGCTCCATGGCCCGGAACGCGTCCTCGACGTCGGCACCGGCTCCGGCTACCAGGCCGCCGTGCTCGCAGAGCTCGCCGGTGAGGTGCACTCGATCGAGCGGATCGCGGCGCTTGCCGATCGCGCCCGCGAGCTGCTCGACGCTGCCGGGTACGGCGACCGCGTGCACGTGCACGTCGGCGACGGCAGCCGCGGCCTTCCCGAGCACGCCCCGTTCGCCGCGATCGCGGTCGCGGCCGCCGCGCCGCACCTGCCCGAGGCCCTGTACGAGCAACTCGTGGTGCGCGGCCGCCTCGTCGTGCCCGTCGGGGACCGGTGGGAGCAGCTCCTCCAGGTGGTCGTGCGGACGCCGGAAGGCCCGGCGGTGCTTCGCACCGTGCCCTGCCGCTTCGTGCCGCTCATCGGCGCCGAGGGGTTCGACGGGCGCTGATTCCCGGTCACGTTTGCTCAGCGTCCACCTGGATAGGAAGGATGTCGCCATGGGGTCACGTTCCGCGGCCGGTCTGCTCGGCACTCCCGTCCGGCTGCACGGCATCCTCCTCGGGCGGCCCGTCGATCTTCTGCTCGACGCCGCCGGCCGCCGTCTCCTCGGCTTCGTCGTGGAAAGCGGCGACGAGGCGTCGCGCTTTCTGCCCTTCGCCGCGTCGCAACCCGCCGAGGATGTCATCGCCGTCGGTTCGGCGCTGATGCTGCTCGACGACGTCGGCTTCTACCGCAAGCGGGGCGCCTCGTTCCGGTCGCTCCTCGGCACCGAGATCGATCGCGCCGGCGTTCCGGCGGGGACGCTCGTGGACATGTGGGTCGCCCCGAACGGCGATGTGATCGAGTTGGAAGCGGAGCTGGACGGCCGGCGCGATCGCGTCCCACTCGCCGGCTTCTCGTTCGCCGCCTCTGCGGCGACCGCGGCCTGACCGTACCGTGTCGCTGGTGGTCGACGTCAGCGGTGCACTCCGCGCCCGGCACAACTGGGAGCAGCTCGGCAAGTTCTGCGTCGTCGGCGCGGTCGGATACGCAATCAACCTCGGCGTGTACGCGGCGCTCCTGCACGTCGGCCTGCACTACCTTCTCGCGGCCACCGGGTCGTTCCTCGTCGCCGTCACGAGCAACTACACCTGGAACCGCCTCTGGACGTTCCGCGACCGGCGCCGCGGTGTGGCCGCGCAGGGCATGCGCTTCTTCGTCGTCTCGCTCGGATCGCTCGGCGCGAACCTCCTCGTGCTCGACCTGCTCATCTCGGTCGGCGCCGGGAAGCTCGTCGGGCAGGCGATCGCCATCGCCGTCGTCACGCCGCTGAACTTCGTCGGCAACAAGCTCTGGTCGTTCCGGCACCAGCGCCCATGACGATCTAGCCTTGGCGGCGTTGGCGCGCCGTCTTCTCGTCGTTTCCGCCTGCGCGTGTGCCCTCGTGCCTGCCGCCCGCGCCGGGACGACAGTCACGTCGCCCGTCTACGACGCGCACGGCCACCTCATCCAGACGCCGTTCGCGCCGACCGCGAACGTCGCCCGGCTGACGAAGGGGCAGGCGCTCGCGATCGTCAAGAGCAACCCCAAGGCGAAAGCGTGGCTCGCGCGCTACCCGAAGACCGGGTTCACCGACGAGGAGACGTACGACGCGACCACGCACCAGTGGACGGTCAAGATCTGGTGGGGCAAGGCGGGCGAGGTGGTGGAAGGGACCGTCGACGACGCGAGCGGCGCAGTGGTCAGCATGTGGACAGGGCCGCAGGTTGCGTGGGGGATGCTGCGCGGCGTCAAGGGCGCGTTCGGCGGCGACAAGATCAACAGCCCGTGGATCTGGGGCGCGTTCTGCGCCGCGTTCCTGATCGGGCTCGGCAACTTTCGGCGGCCGCTGTCGCTCCGAAACCTCGACCTCATCATGTTGCTGTCGCCGACGGCCTCGCTCTGGTACTTCAACCACGGGAACGTCTTCACCGCCGTTCCGCTCTTCTATCCGGCACTCATCTGGGTGCTCGGGCGCGGGATCTGGATCGGAGTGACCGGTCGCGGCTCCGGGTCGCGCGCGCTGTGGCCGACGTGGCTCCTCATCGCCGCGGCCGTCTTTCTCGCCGGCTTTCGCGTCGGCCTCAACGTCGAGGCGTCGAACGTCATCGACGTCGGCTACTCCGGCGTGATCGGCGCGCAGCGCATCGTCTCGCAAGGCCAAGCGCCGTGGGGAAACTTCCCGGTCGAGGACAGCCGCCCGGCCTGCGGTCCCGCGGACAGCTCCGGCGAGATCCGCGACCACATCCAGACGAACGGCCGCTGCGAGTCGGCGAACCCGCAGGGTGACACGTACGGGCCGACGGCGTACGAGGCCTACATCCCCGGCTTCCTCGCGTTCGGCTGGAGCGGGAAGTGGGACAGCCTCCCCTCCGTGCACTTCACGTCGATTCTGTTCGACCTCTTGTCCATGCTCGGGCTCTTCCTCGTCGGCCTGCGCTTCGGGGGCGCGCGACTCGCCGCGATGCTCGCATTCGCATGGGCCGCCTATCCGTTCACGCAGTACGCGTCCAACTCGAACACGAACGACACGATCATGCCGTGCTTCCTCATCTTCGGCTTCTGGCTCGCGTCGTCGCCGGCGGGTCGCGGCGTGTTCGGCGCGCTCTCCGGATGGAGCAAGTTCGCATCGCTCATCGTCGCGCCGCTCTGGGCGACGTATCCCGACCGGCGCCCGTCGCTGCGATTCCTGCTCGCGTTCGCGGTGACCACCGTGGCGGTCTTCTCCGTCGTTCTCCTCGAGCCGAGCCCGCTGCACGAGCTCCGCGTCTTCTGGGATCGCACGGTCGCGTGGCAGCTCGGCCGCGACTCGCCCTTCTCCTTGTGGGACTGGCAGCAGTACCACGCGCGCGGGCTGCCGAACCTGCACCTCCTGCAGCGCCTGCTCCAGGTGCTCCTCGTCATCGGTGCGGTCGCAGTCGCCTTCGTCCCGCGCCGGAAGTCGCCGCTCCAGCTCGCCGCCCTCACGGCCGCGCTCCTGGCCGGCTTCGAGCTCGTCCAGACGTACTGGCTCTATACGTACATCCCGTGGTTCTTCCCCTTCGCCGCCATCACCGTCCTCGCACCCGCGGCGCTCAAGCGGGCACGCGTCCCTGCGCAGCAGATGGACTTCCGCCACTGGGCGGACATTCCGCCTGCGGAGAGTTAGACCGCGACCCGAAGCAGCTCGATCCGCTCTGCGCGGCCGTCGTCCGTGCAGTCGACGACGACTCCCTCGATGCGGACGTCGCCTTCCGCCGGCTGGAAGCGCACGGGCAGGCGCGTGCGCATGCGGCGGATCGCCAGCTCGGCGACCACGCCGATCACCGAGTCGTGCGGCCCGGTCATCCCGGCGTCGCTGACCGCTGCGGTCCCGCCCGGGAGGATTCGCGCGTCGTTCGTTTGCACGTGCGTGTGCGTCCCGATGACCGCGGTGACGCGCCCGTCCAGCCAGCGCGTGAGCGCCATCTTCTCGCTCGTCGCCTCGGCGTGGAAGTCGACGATGACGACCGGCGCCTGAGCGCGTGCCTCGTCGACGAGCTCGTCCACCATCTCCCACGGAGACATCGCGGCGTCGATGAACAGGTTGCCGAGCAGGTTGATGACCGCGACTCGGACGCCGTTCCGCGCCTCGACGACCGCAATGCCGCGGCCCGGAAGTTGCGACCCCGCGTTCGCTGGACGGATGACGAGCTCGCTCGTCGCGAGGTATGCCCCGATGCCGTCGCGCCTGAATGCGTGGTTGCCGAGCGTGATCACGTCGGCGCCTGCGGCGAGCAGCCGGTCGGCGAGCTTGCCCGTGATGCCCGCGCCGTCGGCGATGTTCTCGCCGTTGACGATGCAGACGTCCACGTCGAGCTCGTCGCGCAGGCCCGGTAGCCGTGTCTCGACCGCCAGCCGGCCGGGCGCGCCGAACACGTCTGCGAGAAAGAGGAGTCTCAGTTGAGCGCCAGTGCCGCTGAGGCGCGCACTTCGATCGAGACGTGGTCGCCCGCGTCGTTCGTGTAGCGCGCGAGCGCCTGCCGCTCGACGCGCGAAAGGTCGATCACCGTCCCGACCTTCGTGCGGCCGCTGACGACGTCGTTGCCGACGCGAAGGGCGGCGTCGGGACGGAGCTGTGTGAGCGTGACGACGAGGGACGGCGCGTTCTGCGGCTGGATGTCGATCTGTGAGCCGAAGTGCCGTCCGGCCACGACGAACGGTGCGATGCCGACCACCGTTCCGTCCACCGGCGAGTACACGTCGGTCCCGGGCGAGGCGCCGACGTCGAGCGCGGAGAGCGCGCCGCCGTCGAGCCGGTACCACACCGGATGTCCGCCGGATCCGCCGAAGATCGCGTGGAACACGCGCTGGACGACGCCCTCGTTGCCCTGACGGCCGAGCGGCGCGAGTGTGAGCGCGCCGTCGTTTGCCGAGTGGTAGCCGATGGCAGTCGTCTGGCTCTGTGTGACCGGCATCTGCAGGCGCACGGGGCCGCGGACGGCAACGATCTGCGGATACGGCTGCGTCGCGCTCGCGATCGAGCGTGCGACCGACAGCCTCGCGACGTTGTTCGACGCTCCTCCACCGAACGCGGTGAGAGCGAGGGCCACGACGAGGACAACGGCAAGCAGGATGAGCAGCGCGAACCGCCGAGCTCGGCGCGCGTCACGCACCTCCCGACGTTCGACGCGCCGCCTCCTGCTGGGACGCGAGGACGGCATGTCGAGCGGCACCGTATCGGACGGCAGTGGGTCGTTCAACTGGGGTTCCACCCATTCGAGGGCTAGAGCGCCCTCAGTCCACTCCCAGGAATCTCTCCCCGCAAAGTGCTGCGCACTTTGCGGGGCCCCCTTTGTGGGGCGCCGAATCCGGCTGACCTCCGCGATACGATCGTTCGGATGGCGACTGGCCCCGCTGCGTCGAGGATCGAGATCCCGCGCTGGGTACAGCTGGTGGGGCTGCCGCTGCTGCTCGTGTTCGTGTGGGTCGTGGCGGGAGCCGTGCGTCACGTGGTGTTCCTCTTCCTCGTGGCGCTGCTCATCGCCCTGCTCCTCAATCCGCTCGTTCGTGGACTGGGAAGGGTCTGGATCCCGCGCGGCCTCGCGGTCGCGGTCGTCTACTTGGCGTTTGCAGCAGCGCTCGCACTCGCAGTCCTCGCTTTGGCGACTGTTGTCGTGCAGCAGACGCGCACTGCCAGTCACCGGATCGACAACTACTTTACGGTCGTCTCCGGACAAACCCATGCGACCGGCGCGAATCACGATCTCGCCCGTCTGCAGCATTGGCTGAACACGCATCACCTGAAGCAGGTCCACGTCGAGAAGGGCGGCAGGAAGTTCCTCAACTCGATCGGGACGAAGGACGTCGAGAAGTACACGACGAAGGCGCTCAACTGGGCTGAAGGAGCCGGGCTCGCGGTCGTGTCGCTGCTCTTCAGCGCGCTCTTCGTCGTCGTCGTGTCCATCTACATGCTGCTCGACATGCAACGACTTGCGGCCGCGGTCGACCGGCGGTTTCCACCGCACCCCGGGAGCAAGCCGCTGATCACGAGGATGGAGCACGCGTTGATGAGCTACGTGAAGGGCCAGCTCCTGCTCTCGCTCATCATCGGCGCGAGCTCGGGCATCGGCGTATGGGTCCTCGGGATGACGGGTCTGCTGCCGCACGGCGGCCGCTACGCGCTGCTGTTCGGCGCGTGGGCGGGCGTGACCGAACTGATCCCGTACGTCGGCCCGTGGCTCGGCGCGCTGCCGCCCGTGATCTACGCGCTCGTGACGCATCCGATCGCGGCGTTGTGGGTGGCGCTCCTCTACCTCGCCATCCAGCAGCTCGAGGGGCACCTTGTCGTCCCGAACGTCATGGGGCGCACGCTGCGCCTGCATCCGCTGCTCGTCATCTTTGGGCTTCTCGCCGGCGCCGAGGTCTACGGGTTCCCCGGCATCCTCGTCTCGCTCCCGCTCCTCTCCGCCGCGCGCGCGGTGTGGGGGTTCTTCGCCGAGCGCATCGAGCTGCAGAAGTGGGATACCGACACGCCCATCGTGGTGGACGTCGACCTCGTCCCGCCCGAAGCGCCGCCCGCACCCGCGGCGCCGTGACGGCCCCACTCCTGCGGGCGCTGCGCGTCGGGCGCAAGTACGGCGCAATCGTTGCGCTTGCGCCGACCGACCTCGACCTCAATTCCGGCGAGATGGTCGCGCTCGTCGGGCCGAACGGCGCCGGCAAGTCGACGTTGCTCGCGATCCTCGCCGGCGCGCTCGAGCCGAGCGAGGGCACGGTGGAGACCCACGCGCGCGTCGGTTGGGTCCCGCAGAAACCGGCGCACTACTCGCGACTCTCCGCGCGCGAGAACCTCGAGCTGTTCGCGCAGCTCGAAGGAGCGCGCGACCCTCGGGGTATCGCGACGCAGATGCTCGATCGTTTCGCGCTGCCGACGGCGGCGCGTCCGTCGGGCGAGCTGTCGGTCGGGAACCGCCAACGGTTGAACGTCGCGCTCGCATTGCTCGGTGAGCCGAGGGTGCTGCTACTCGACGAGCCGACGGCAGCGCTCGACCCGGGCCAGCGGAAGCGTGTCTGGGAGGTCGCAGACGCGCTGCGCGCGGAAGGCGGCGCGGTCTGCTTCTCCACGCAGAACCTCGAGGAGATCGAGCACGCGTCGCGCACGATCGTCCTCCAGGACGGGCAGATCGCGTCGCTCGGCGTCGAGGAGGTGTTCGGTTGACCGCCGTGCTCTTGCTGTTGCGCAAGGACCTACGCGTCCTTCGCCGGTCGCCGCTCCTGCTCGGCGCGCTCGTCGCGTACCCGATCGTCATCGCGCTGCTCGTCGGCCTCGTCGCGGGCTACGCCGCGGCGAAGCCCCGGGTCGCGTTCGTCGACGACGACAACTTGCCGCAGGTGATCGTCGTCGGCGGCCACCGCTTCCACATCCAGACGGTGATCGACGACGTCGCGAAGCAGGTGACGCTCGTGCGCCTCTCGGACGCAGAGGCCGCGCGCGAGCTCGACAACGGCAAGGTGGTGGCGACGATCACCGTGCCGCCGGGCTTCCTCGGCGATCTCGAGACGACGGTCGTCAGTCCGCACCTGATCCTCAAGACCGGAAGCGGCGGTCTCGCTCCGCGTGTGACGCAGCAGGTGCAGTCGCTCGTCTATCAGCTCAACCAGCAGCTCCAGGGCGGCTACATCACCGCCAACCTCGAGTTCGTGAAGCTGCTGCTGCACGGAGGCAATGGGAAGTTCGTCGGCAAGCAGTTCGACGTCCTCGGGCTCGACCGCACGTCGCAGGAGCTCGCGAAGCTGCCGCAGAGCAAGCGCGTCGCCGCAATCGCGAACTTCGTCCGCCAGGCCAAGGAGGGCCTCGCGCAGACGGGCGAGGCGCTGCGTGCGACGGCGAACCCGATCGCGCTCCAGCAGGCGAAGTCGCACGGCCGCACGTGGCTGCTCTCTGCGCAGGTGCAGTCGTACGGCATCGCGGTCACCGTCACGTTCCTCGCGTTGCTGCTCGCCGCCGGCGCGACGGCGGCCGAGCGGGACGAAGGGACGATCGGGCGGCTGCGTCGCGGCCTCGTGTCGCTCGGGCAGCTCGTCTGGTCGAAGGTCGCGCTCGCCGCCGCCGTCGGTCTCGTGCTCGGCGCCGCGATCGCGATCGTGTTCGGAATCGTCGTCGACGTCGGCGGCGTCACCGGCGGCGAGCCGTGGTCACGGCTGCCACTGCTCCTCGCCGGCGTCCTCCTCGTCGCTGCCGTGGTCGGCGCCGCGGGCACGCTGCTCGGGGCGCTCGCGCGCGAGGCCCGGACTGCGTCGCTGCTTGCCGTCCTGCTCGTGCTGCCGGTGGTCTTCCTCGGCCTCGTGCCGCGGGGTGCCGTGCCGCTCGCGTACTGGGTCAGCATCTTCCTGCCCTTCGCGCACGCTGTCCGGCTCTTCGGCGCCGCCCTCTACGACACGAGCCCGTGGCACGTGGTCGGCGTCGAGGCGGCCTGGCTCGTGGGGATCGGTGGGGTCTCGTGGGTGCTCGCCCGCCTCGGCGCGCGTACTCTTTCCGCGTGAGCTCGTTTCCCGAGGTCCGTCTCCGCCGCTTCCGCCGGACCGGCGGGCTACGCGGGCTCGTCCGCGAGACGAGGCTGTCGCTCGACCAGTTCGTCATGCCGCTCTTCGTCGCGCCCGAGGCGCTGCCCGACGAGGCGCTGCCGGCGATGTCGCGCGTGACGGTCGACGGCCTGCTGCGCGAGGTCGAGGACCTCGTCCGCCTCGGCGTTCGCGCCGTGATCCTGTTCGGCATCCCGGACGAGAAGGACGAGGAGGCGACCGGCGCCTGGGAGGAGGACGGGATCGTCCAGCAGGCGTTGCGCGCACTGCGCCCCGAGTTCCCCGACCTCGTGCTCGTCACCGACGTCTGCCTCTGCGAGTACACGTCGCACGGTCACTGCGGCGTGATCGTCGACGGCGAGGTGCATAACGATCGGAGTCTCGAGCTGCTCGCGCGCACAGCGGTCAGCCACGCCGAAGCGGGCGCCGACGTCGTCGCGCCGAGCGACATGATGGATGGCCGTGTGCGCGCGCTCCGCGAGGCGCTCGACGACCACTCGCTCGAGTCGACGCCGATCCTGTCGTACGCGGCGAAGTACGCGTCAGCGTTCTACGGCCCGTTCCGCGAGGCGGCCGGATCGTCGCCGTCGTTCGGCGATCGGCGCGGCTACCAGATGGATCCCGCCAACGTGCGCGAGGCGTTGCGCGAGTGCGAGCTCGATCTCGACGAGGGAGCCGATGCGCTCATCATCAAGCCCGCGCTTCCGTATCTCGACGTGATCCGCGCGGCGCGCGAGGCGTTCGACGCGCCGATCGCCGCGTACAACGTCTCCGGTGAGTACGCGATGGTGAAGGCTGCGGCCCGCGCCGGTTGGCTCGACGAGCGGCAGGCAGCCCTCGAGTCGCTGACGGCGATCAAGCGCGCAGGCGCGGATCTGATCATCAGCTACTGGACCAAAGACCTCGCCGCTTGGCTTTAGGTACCCCGGAGCCAGGCACTCGAGGTTCGTGAGATGGATGCAAGCGGTGAACGACTGGTGCCTGGCGCCGGTCGTGCGTTGACAGTGCGTTCCGATCTGTATCGGCGCGCGCTCGAGCTGATTCCCGGCGGCGTCAACTCGCCCGTCCGCGCGATGAAGGCGGTGGGGCTGGACGAGCCGTTCTTCGTCGCCCGCGGCGAGGGCGCATATCTCGAGGACGTCGACGGGAACCGCTACCTCGACTGGGTGCTGTCGTGGGGGCCGCTGCTCTTCGGCCACGCAGATCCGGAGACGGTCGAGGCCGTGCGCGCAGCGGCACTGCGCGGCACAAGCTTTGGCGCGCCGACCGAGGCCGAGGTCGAGCTCGCCGCCGAGATCGTCGACGCGTTCCCGTCGGTCGAGCGCGTGCGTCTCGTCTCGTCCGGGACGGAGGCGGCGATGAGCGCGCTTCGGCTCGCGCGCGCATTCACGAAACGCGACCGCATCCTGAAGTTCGCCGGCGGATACCACGGCCACGCCGATGCGCTGCTCGCCAGCGCCGGTTCCGGTGTCGCCACGCTGGCCATCCCGTCCACGCCCGGTGTGCCGACCGCCGTGACCGCGGACACGATCGTGGCGCCGTACAACGACGCGGAGGCGGTTGCCGAGGCAGTCCTGCGCTATGGCGAAGGCCTCGCCGCAATCATCGTCGAGCCGGTCGCGGGGAACATGGGCGTCGTTCCGCCGGAGCCCGGCTTCCTCGAGCTCCTGCGTGCGTTGTGCGACGCGTCGGGCGCGCTCCTCGTGTTCGACGAGGTGATCACCGGCTTTCGCGTCGCACGCGGCGGCGCGCAGGAGTTGTACGGCGTTCGGCCCGACCTCACCATCCTCGGGAAGATCGTCGGCGGTGGCCTGCCGCTCGCGGCGTTCGGCGGACGCGCGGACGCGATGGACCTGCTCGCGCCTTCCGGCCCCGTGTACCAGGCGGGCACGCTGTCCGGGAACCCGCTCGCGACAGCTGCCGGGCTCTCCGTTCTCCGCCGCCTGCGGGCCCCGCAGGTGTACGCGGAGCTCGAGCGTCGCTCGGCACGGCTCGCGGACGGTCTCGCGCCCTTCGGCGTGGTGCAGCGGGTCGGAGCGATGCTGACGCTGTTCATGACGGACGGCCCGGTACGCAACTTCGAGGAGGCGCAGCACTGCGACACCGATCGATACGGCGCGCTCTTCCGTCACCTGCTCGACGCCGGCATCTACGTCGCGCCGTCGCAGTTCGAGGCGATGTTCGTCTCGCTCGCCCACACGGACGAAGACATCGACAGGACGATCGCGGCGTGTGGGACGAGATAGCCGACGGCGCCGCCGACGAGAGCGCGCTGTGGCGAACTTCACTGCGCCCCGTCGAGGAGCGAAGGCTCGTCTCGGTGTTCTCGCCGCTCGCGGAGCCTCGATTCGCCGTCGGGCTGGAGACAATCTACGAGGGCTACCTCGCGCACTACGGGACGCCGCGCCTGTTCGCTCCTTCCGACCCCGACCTCGCGCTGCTGCTCGGCGACTACCTGTATGCCCACGGGCTCGTGCGCATCGCCTCGTTCGGGGAGACCGACGCCGTGTCCGACCTGTCCGAGCTCATCTCTCTCTGCAGCCAGCTCCGCGCTGAGGACGCCGACGGGGACGGCGCGCTCTGGGCCGCGAGCGCCGCGCTCCTCGGCACCGGCCCCCGGCTCGACGACGCCCGCGGGGCGCTGCGCCTCCGGGGCGACCCCGCCCCGCTCGAAGCGGCGGCGCGCGCGGCTGCCGGCGACGCGGCGGTGGACGAAGCCCTCGCCGCGCACCTCCTGCTTCGGTAGATTCCGCCCGTGCTCGCGCAGCTCCCACTGCTCGCCGTCGAGACGGCCGCCGAGGAGGGCAAGAAGACCGTCCTTGTCATGCTCGGCGTCGGCCTCATCTTCGTCGCGGTGATCGCACTCGGTGAGCTGACGCACTGGCTCCGCCACCGCCGCTAGTGGTCGAGGACCTGCGCGAGTGGATCGCGCTGCTCGAGCGAGAGGGCGAGCTCGTCCGCGTTGCGGCCGAGGTCGATCCCGATCTCGAGATCACGGAGATCGTCGACCGCACGGTGAAGGCCGGCGGGCCGGCGCTTCTGTTCGAGCATCCGAAGGGCGCGCAGCATCCTTTGCTGATCAACCAGTTCGGGACCGAGCGCCGCATGTGTCTCGCGTTCGGGGTCGAACGCCTTGACGACGTCGCACGCAAGCTCGCCGACGTCCTCGAGATGCAGCCGCCCACGAGGCTGATCGAGAAGGTTCGCGGCCTGCAGAAGCTCAAGTCGATCGCCGACTCGCTGCCGCACACAGTGCGCAAGGGCGCGTGCCAGGAGATCGTGCTGCGTGGCGATGAGGTCGACCTCGGCCGACTTCCCATTCAGCGCTGCTGGCCCGGCGACCCGGCGCCGTTCATCACCCTGCCGGCCGTCATCACCCGCGACCCGCGCGACGGCTCGCGCAACGTCGGCATGTACCGCATGCAGGTGATCGACCGCGCCACGACGTTCATGCACTGGCAGATCCACAAGGACGGGCGTGCCGACTGGCTCGCGACCGAGGGCCGCATCCCGGTCGCAGTCGCGCTCGGACTCGATCCGATCACGGCGTACTCCGCGAGCGCTCCGTTGCCGAAGAACGTCGACGAGCTGATGCTCGCGGGCTTCCTCCGCGGTGAGCCGGTCGAGCTCGTCCGCGGCGTCACCGTCGACCTCGATGTGCCGGCGAACGCGGAGATCGTGCTCGAGGGCTACATCGCGAAGGACGAGCTCGGGGAAGAGGGGCCGTTCGGCGACCACACCGGCTACTACACGGCGGCGGAGCCGTTCCCAGTGTTCCACATCACCGCCATGACGATGCGGCGCGACGCGATCTATCCGTCCATCGTCGTCGGCAAGCCACCGCAGGAGGACGCGTGGCTCGGCAAGGCGACGGAGCGCATCTTCCTGCCCGCGGTGCGCACGACCGTGCCGGAGATCGTCGACTACGACCTTCCCATCGCCGGCGCCTTCCACAACTGCTGCATCGTCTCGATCGAGAAGTCGTATCCGGGCCAGGCGCAGAAGGTGATGCACGCGCTGTGGGGCCTCGGCATGCTGAGCCTCACGAAGTGCGTCGTCGTCGTCGACGCCGACGTGAACGTGCACGACTACGCTGAAGTCCTCTTCTACGCCGGCGCGAACGTCGACCCGGCGCGCGACGTCATTCTCAGCGAAGGGCCGACCGACCATCTCGACCACGCGCCGGCGCGCCAGTTCGTGAGCGGGAAGCTGGGCATCGACGCCACCGCAAAGCTCCCCGAGGAGGGTGCACGTCCGTGGCCCGAGGAGATCGAGATGACGTCGGAGGTCAAGGCGCTCGTCGACCGGCGGTGGGCGGAGTACGGGTTCGCCGCGCAAAGGACACCCCGATCAGGTTGAATCAGGGCCGGATGCGCGAGGAGGGGATGACACCGGGGCCGCCCGAGCACGGCCCGTCGCCCACCATCTGGCCGCTCGGCTTCGCCGTCGGCATTGCCGTCGCCCTTGTCGGGCTGATCGTCGACCCGATGGTCATCGCCTCGATCGGGGCCGTGATCGCGATCGTGTTCGGCTTCCTGTGGGCGCGTGAGGCGACCTCGGAGATACGTCGCGCCGCGCCGACCGTCACCGCGGAGGTGCGGGAGGCGACGCCGGCGGAGGCCGCCGCCATGCCGGAAGCGAAGCCGGCTGCCCAGGCCATGCCGCGCAGCCGCTTCCTCGAAGGCGCGACGCTCGGTCTCGGCGGCATCATCGGCGGCCTCGTAACGCTTCCCGTCGCGGGCTTCGCGCTGCTCCCAGCGTTCATCGGCCAGAAAGGCCACAAGGTGGACATGGGCCCGGTCGACGCCTACCCGATCGGGAAATGGTTCATCTCGACATTCACCGTCGACCCCTCGGAAGGCGAGGTGTCACGGCGTACGGCGTTCGTGCGCAACAACGGCGTCGTCGGCAACAACGTCCCGAGCTTCACGATCATCTCGAACCGCTGCGCGCACCTCGGCTGTCCCGTCCAGGCGAACGGCCCGACCGGCGCGATCCTCGGCGAGAAGAACGTGACCGAGCACACCGTCAACGGCGCGATCCTCCTGCGCCCCGTCGTGCCGGCCGGCTTCGGCTGCCCGTGCCACGGCGGGCAGTACGACACAGAGGGCAACCGCACCGCCGGCCCGCCCGTGCGCGCGCTCGACCGCTATTCGTTCGAGATCGACAACGGCCACCTCGTGCTGCTGAGCACGTTCTCGGTGTCGCACGTCGTCGGCACCGGCGCCCAGGCGAAGATCTACAAGTACAAGCTCTCCGGGCCCGGGCAACACGTGGACGGGCCGGAGCAGTGGTTCTATCCCCTCCAGCCGCCGCACCACTGATGGCGATCCGTCGCGAACCAAGTCGCGCTCAGGTTCGCCGCGAGCAGATGCTCGCCGCGGCGACGTATCCGCTCGACTGGCTCGAGGAGCGTTCAGGCCTCGTCGGCGGCGTGAAGTACTTCCTCTTCCGCAAGGTCCCGTCCGACACGAACTGGATGCAGACGCTTGGCTCGGCGACGCTGACGGCGTTCCTCGTCCAGGCAGTCACGGGCGTGATCCTCGCGATGTACTACAAGCCGTCGCCGCACGACGCGTACTCGTCGATCCAGAACATCACCGACCACCTGACGATGGGCTGGCTCGTCCGCGGCATGCACAAGTGGGGCGCGAGCGTCTTCATCATCCTCATGTTCCTGCACATGGGGCGCGTGTTCCTGTTCGGGGCGTACAAGTACCCGCGCGAGTTGAACTGGATCATCGGCGTGCTGCTGCTCGTGCTCGGGCTGACGGCGGGCTTCACCGGATATCTCCTCCCGTGGGATCAGACGGCGTATTGGGCGAGCGTCGTCGGCATCAACCTGAACGGGACGGCGCCGTTCCTCGGCCCATGGCTCGCGCAATTCCTGCGGTCCGGCCAGGAGATCAACGGCAACACGTTGTCGCTCTTCTACTCGCTGCACATGCTCGTGATCCCGGCCGGGATCATCTCGCTCATCACGCTGCACCTGTATCTCGTCATTCGGCTCGGCGTGACCTCGCCGCCGTGGTCGCGTGAGGCCGCCGGGCGCGACGTCGTCGAGGAGCCCTCGTCGGTGCGCACCGGCTTGACACGTCCTGCGCCGCACGGCGGCGCCTCGGGAGGCAGCGACTGATGGCGGAAGAGAAGCCGAGCGGCCTCGACGAGCGCCGGGCGGGATTCGCGCGCTACAAGAAGGACGTCAAGGAGCGCGGAAAGTCGTTCTACCCGTACGCGATGTTCCACGACACGGTGATGAGCCTCATCGTCGTCTCCGTGATCGTGGGCCTCGCCGTCATCTGGAAGTGGACGTCGTACGGGCCGCACCACGATGGCCTGCACAAGGGCCTCATCGGCCCCGAGTACGCGCCGCCCGCCGACCCGGGGACGGTGAGCTTCGTCCCCCGGCCGGACTGGTACTTCTACTTCCTCTTCTATCTCCTGCGCATCTTCAAGTGGCCGGAGACGGTGTTCCTCGGGACGATCGGCGTGCCGACGATCGCGCTCATCCTGCTGCTTGCCCTGCCGTTCATGGACCTGCGCCGCGAGCGGCGCCCGTCGCGGCGCCCGGTGGCGATGGTCGCCGCCGTGCTGACGATCTTCTCCATGGGCATCCTCACCTGGAAGGGCGCGACGGCGAAGGAGGCGCTCGCCTCCGAGGTGATCGCAGACGTCCCGTCGTGGGTCAGTGCGGAGAAGCTGCCCGCGACCGCGCTGCCGGGGGCGAAGCTGTTCGCGACGGCGGGCTGTACGGCGTGTCACACGTATCTCGGCACCGGTTCGTCGAACCTCGGCGCCCCGGATCTGACCGCGATCGGCGCGCGCAACCTCGGCATCAGCTTCCAGATCAGGCACCTCCAGTGCCCCTCCTGCGTGACCCCCGGTTCGCCGATGCCGAAGTTCGCCTCTCTCGGCACGGCGAGGCTGCAAGAGCTCGCCGTCTTCCTCGAATCCTCCAAGGGGAAGCGGTAACAGCGAGAATCCCGGGGAATGCACGTATTCCTCGGGATCACGGGCGCTTCGGGCGCCCCGTACGCTGCCCGGCTGCTCGAGGCTCTCGCCGCCGCTGACTGCGAGATCGGCGTCTGCGCGTCCAGCGCCGGCGTCGAGGTGCTCGCCACCGAGCTGTACGGCAACGCGAAGCTCTCGCGGGACGAGACGCTCGCCCGCCTGCTCGAGCACGCGCCGCGGGCGACGCTGTACGACCCCAACGACTGGAAGGCGCCGTACGCGTCCGGCTCGGCGAAGGTGGATGCGTACGTCATCTGTCCTTGCTCGATGGGCACGCTCGGGACGATCGCCTCCGGCGCGATGCAGAACCTCATCCACCGCGCGGCGTCGGTGGCGATCAAGGAGGAGCGCCGCCTCGTCCTCATGCCGCGCGAGACGCCGCTCTCGGCCATCCACCTGCGCAACATGCTCACCCTGCGCGAAGCCGGCGCGACGATCCTCTTCCTCGCGCCGGGCTTCTACCACGGGGCGGAGACGGTCGACGACCTCGTCGACTTCGTCGTCGCGCGCGCGCTCGACCAGCTCGGCATCGAGAACGTCGCCGCAAAGCGGTGGGGCCAGTAGTGGTACAGACGGGGCGCCTGCCGGCAGACGGCGTGCAGCGCATGTTCGACCGCATCGCGCCCGTGTACGACGCGATGAACCGCGTCATGACCGCCGGGCTCGACAGGCGCTGGCGGCGGATCACGGTCGAGCAGGTCGTGCGCAGTGGCGACCGCGTCCTCGATGCCTGCTGCGGCACGGGCGATCTCGCGATCGCCGCGCGGGCGCGAGGCGCCGACGTCGTCGGCCTCGACTTCTCCGCGGCCATGCTCGACCGCGCACGCACGAAGGCCCGCGAGATCGAATGGGTGCGCGGAGACGTCCTCGCGCTTCCGTTCGACGACGAGTCCTTCGACGCGGTCACCGTCGGCTTCGGCGTCCGCAACGTCGACGACCTCGAGGCCGGGTTGCGCGAGCTTCGCCGCGTGCTTCGCACCGGCGGGCGCATCGGCGTCCTCGAGATCACGCGCGCGCGCGGCCCCCTCGCGCCCTTCTACCGCCTGTGGTTCGACCGCGTCGTCCCCGCTATCGGCCGGGCGGTGCCCGGCGGCGCGGCCTACACCTACCTGCCCGCGAGCGTGCGCCGCTTCCCCGGGCCGAGGGAGCTTGCGACGCTGCTCGAGGATGCGGGCTTCGCCACGGTGCGATTCCGCCTCTTCGCCGGGGGTATCGTCGCCCTCCACGTGGCGGACGCGCAGTGACGAGCCTGGCGGAGATCCGGGAGGCGCCCGGCCTCGAGTCGTACCTCGACGCGATCGAGGAGCGGCTGGCGCGTACGGTCGCGTCGCACCCCGGTCTCGTCGCCGCCGTCGGAAACGAGGCGCTCGCCGCCGGCGGCAAGCGCCTGCGGCCGCTCCTTGTCTTCCTGTCCACCCCCTCGAACGAGGAGCCCTCGATCGCAGCCGGCGTCGCCGTCGAGCTCGTGCACATGGCGACGCTCGTCCACGACGACCTGATCGACCGCGCCCACTTCCGGCGCGGGAAGGCGGCGGCGTGGTCGGTGTACGGGCCGGAGGCCGCACGCGCCACCGGCGACTATCTGTTCGCGCGGGCCTTCGCCGAGCTGACCGCGACGGGCGACGCGGACGCGGTCGAGATCCTCGCCGACGCGACGCTGTGCCTCGCCCGAGGCGAGGCGCTGCAGCGGACGCAGACGCACGACCCGGCCACGACGGTGGACGCATATCTCGAGCGCTGCGCCCTCAAGACCGGGAAGCTGTTCGAGGCGGCGTGCCGGCTGGGCGGCGGCCCGGGCACGTACGGCCTCGCACTCGGTGTCGCCTTCCAGATCGTCGATGACGTGCTCGACTGCGCGGGGACGACGATCGAGACCGGGAAGATCGCCGGCACCGACCTGCGCGACGGCACTCCGACGCTGCCGCTGCTGCTGGCCGCGCGGCAGGACGAGGTCGTGCGCGACGCGCTCGCGGGCGGCCCGCTCGACGGCGCGCTCGTGCGGGTTGCCGCGAGCGGCGCTCTCGAACAATCGCGGGAGGTCGCCCTCGACTACGCTAGGCGCGCCCGCGCGTGCCTCAACGGCCAGCTTCATCGCGACGAGCTCGAATCGCTGACGCACGCGGTCGTCGACCGAGAGAGGTAGGCACCTTGGCAGTGCTCGACATGCTGGAGACCTTCGCCCCCATCCGGGAGAAGATCGCGACCGGCGAGCGGCTCGACTTCGAGGACGGCGTGACGCTGATGGAGTCGGACGACCTCCTCGCGCTCGGCGAGCTCGCCGATCTGGCGCGCCGGCAGCGAGGCGGCGGCGACGAGGTCTTCTTCATCCAGAACCTCTATCTCAACCAGACGAACGTGTGCCGCGTGAAGTGCAAGTTCTGCGCGTTCGCGAAGACGCAGAAGCAGGAGGACGCCTACACGCTCACGGCGGACGAGCTCGCGGCGGACGCGGTCGCCATGTACGAGCACGCGAAGTTCACCGAGATCCACTGCGTCAACGGCGAGAACCCGCATGTCGACCTCGAGTTCTACGCGGACGTGCTGCGCAAGCTGAAGACGGCGCTGCCAGACGTGCATCTGAAGTTCTACACGGCCTCCGAGATCCACCACATGTCGAAGCTCGAGGGCTGCAGCCACGAAGAGGTGCTGCGCGTCCTGAAGGACGCGGGCCTCGGCTCGCTGCCGGGCGGCGGCGCCGAGATCTTCGCCGACCGCGTCCGCAAGCTGATCGCGCCCGGCAAGGAGCACCCCGACGAATGGTTCGACGTGCACGACACCGCCCACCGGATGGGGATCCCGACCCACTGCACGTTGCTCTACGGACACGTCGAGACGTACGAGGAGCGCGTCGACCATCTCCTCCGGCTGCGCGCGCAGCAGGACGAGACCGGCGGCTTCCTCGCCTTCATCCCGCTCGCGTTCCATCCGGAGAACACCGTGTTCGAGCGGCGCGGCTTCAAGTTCACCACCGGGGCCGACGACCTCAAGATGATCGCAGTGTCGAGGTTGCTGCTCGACAACATCCAGAACGTGAAGGCCTACTGGATCATGATGGGCATGCCGATGGCGCAGGTCGCGCTGCACTTCGGCGCGAACGACGTGCAGGGCACGGTCGTACGCGAGCAGATCTTCCAGGCAGCGGGCGCGACGAGCGGGACCGAGCAGAAGGTCGACGAGCTCGTACGCTTCGTCAAGGAAGCGGGGCGCACTCCCGTTCAGCGCGACACGCTCTACAACGAGCTGCGCCGATGGTGAAGCTCGGCCGCATCTCCTACGTGAACATGGCGCCGGTCTTCTATCGCGTCGAGACCGAGGTGGAAGAGGTGCTCGGCGTCCCGACGGAGCTGAACCGGCTGCTGATCGAAGGCGAGCTCGACACGGCGCCGATCTCGTCGATCGAGTACGCGCGCAACGCGGACAAGCTTCGGCTTCTCCCACGTCTCTGCGTCGCATCGGAGGGCGCGGTCGAGTCGATCCAGCTCGTATCGAAGAAGCCGCTCGAGCAGGTGCGCGTCGTCGCGATCACGCCGGAGTCGGCGACGTCGGTCGTGCTGACCAAGGTGCTGCTCCCCGAGGCGGAGCACGTGCCGCTCGGCGAGGACGCGGACGCGAAGCTGCTCATCGGCGACGCCGCGCTGAGGTCGGCCTTCGAGGACCCGACCCCGCACTTCGACCTTGGGCGCTTGTGGCTCGAGCGCACCGGCCTGCCCATGGTCTTCGCCGTCTGGGCGTGCCCGGAGCCGCTCGCGGACGGCCTCGCGGAGCTCGAGGACGCGCTCGTCGCGTCGGTCCGGCGAGCCCGCGCGGAGCCCGAACAGCTCGCGTTCGAGGCATCCGAGCGCTATGGCTATCCGGCCGGCTTCCTCGCCCGCTACTTCGAGAAGCTCCGCTATCGCTTCGGGCCGCGCGAGCGCGCGGGCCTGTACACGTTCCTCGAGCTCGCGCGGGACGCGGGTGAGCTCGACGTCGTCCCTGAGCTGCGCTTCGTGCAGACGACCGGCGCCGCGGTCGCGTGAACGCGATCCTCGAGAAGGCCGCCGAAGGCGAGCGCATCACCGACGAAGAGGCAGTCGCGCTGCTCCGCTCGCGCGATCTCGTCGCCGTCGGCCGCGTCGCGAACGAGGTGCGCAACCGCAAGCACGATCCCGAGCGGGTCACGTTCATCATCGACCGGAACCTCAACTACACGAACGTCTGTTATACGGACTGCGACTTCTGCGCCTTCTATCGCCGACCCGGCGACGTGCGCGAGGGCTACCTCCTGCCGAAGCCGATCATCTTCAAGAAGATCGAGGAGACGCTCGCCCTCGGAGGCACCGGCCTCCTCATGCAGGGCGGTCATCACCCCGATCTCGGCGTCGACTACTACGAGGATCTCTTCAGCTCGATCAAGGCGAAGTACAAGATTCACCTGCATGCGCTGTCGCCGTCCGAGGTGCAACACATCGCGCGCCGCTCGAAGCTGACGATTCCGGAGACCCTGACGCGGCTGCGCGATGCGGGTCTCGACTCGATCCCCGGCGGCGGCGCGGAGATCCTCGTCGAGCGCGTGCGCAAGATCATCGCGCCGAAGAAGACGAAGACGAGCGAATGGCTCGGCGTCATGCGCGAGGCGCATCGCCTCGGCATCTCGACGACCGCGACGATGATGTACGGGCACGTCGAGACGATCGAGGAGCGCGTCGAGCACATGCGGCGGATCCGGGAGCTCCAGGACGAGACCGGCGGTTTCCGCGCCTTCTTCTCGTGGACGTTCCAGGACGACGGCAACCGTCTCGGCGACAAGGTGCCGCCCGAGACGAGGCCGACGTCGTTCGACTATCTGCTCACGCAGGCTGTCTCACGCATCTATCTCGACAACGTGCCGCACATCGGGTCATCGTGGGTGACGCAGGGAAAGAAGATCGGTCAGGTCGCGCTCCAGTTCGGCGCCGACGACCTCGGCTCGGTCATGATCGAGGAGAACGTCGTCTCCGCCGCCGGAACGACGTATCGCACGACGGCGGATGAGTTCGTGCACCTGATCAGGTCGCTGGGCAAGACGCCGGTGCAGCGCGACACGCTGTATCGCGACGTGCGCGTCTTCTAACCGCGCGAAGTGCTCCGCACTTCACGCGGAGCCGGGTTTGTGCTCCGCAGACCGGGCGACGCGTTTGTTCTGCGCGAGCGCTGGTGCGCTGGCGCGCATCCCCGCCCGCATGAGTGCGCATCCGCGTAAGCCGGCTGCGCCCGTCTTACGCTCCGGCCTCGGTGTGACTGTTGGTTCGAGCGCTTCGAGGCTCGACCGATCTACGCCAGAGCCAACGCGGACGGCGTAGCAGCCCCACATACACGGAACGAAGCCGTCGCTGAGGCTCCTAGGAGGACGCGGGCTTTGGCCGCGGTACCCTGTCGCGGGGTCGTGCTTCGCAAAGTGTTCATCCTCGCCGTGGTCTTCGGCGCGCTTGCCGTACCGGCTGCCGATGCGGCGCGCCGCCAGACGACGCCGATCGTTTCGCAGCAGCTGCTCATGCCGGGCGTGACCTACCAGCGCCAGGTGCAGTTCACCTCGCGCGGCCCGGTCGTCCTCGACGTCGTGACCGCGCCGAAGCCGGACGGGTCGCTCTACACCCTCGGTCCCGCCCTCGCGCACGGCGTGCTCTTCGGGACGGAGCCGCTCACCGGGATCGAGAAGGACGCGAGCGGCGCCGCGACAGTCGTCGGCGTGAACGGAGACTTCTTCACCGGCAGCGGCCCGCCGACGGGAATCGTCATGCGCGGCGGCGCGCTCGACGCTGCCCCGATCTCCTCGCGCTCGAGCCTCGTCATCGCTCCCGACGGCACGCTCACCGTCGCGCCGGTCGCGTTCGACGGGACCTGGCGTGGCACGGGCCAGCGCCGCCAGCTCGACCTCAACGACAAGCCGGTCGCCGGGCACACGACGCTGTACACGCCGGCATGGGGTGCGACGACGCCGCCCGAGAGCCCCGGCGTCGTCGTCGACGTCATCGCGTCCCTTCCGCCGCTGCAGCCGAACGCCGTCGCGAGCGGCGTCGTCACGGAGCAGGACGGGACCGGCGGCATCCCGATTCCGCCCGGCGGCGCGGTGCTCGTCTCGCGCGGCGCGCAGGCGCCTTATCTCAGCGCCGAGGCCCCTCCCGGCCAGACGATCGAGATCCGGCCGACGTTGACGCCCAATCTCAACGGCAAGCTCGCGGCCATCGGCGGCGGCCCACTCCTCGTCTCCGCCGGTAAGGCGGTGTTCCGCGCGAACGAGAGCTTCGACGACTCGGTGCTCGACACGCGCGGCGCGCGCAGTGCGGTCGGCCAGCTCGCGGATGGCCGGATCCTGCTCGTCACCGCCGAGGGTGGCGGCTCCGCGTACAGCGCCGGCATGACGAACTACGAGCTCGCGAATGCGATGGTCAATCTCGGCGCGGTCACCGCGATGGGGCTCGGCAGCGGTACGCCCGCTGGGATGGCGTTCGACGGCACGCTGCTCACGCGGCCGTCCACGAAGGTCGAGCCGCCGATCGGGGACGCGCTCCTCCTCTCGTACACGGGCGTGTACGCAGCGCCACCATCCTCGGACGTCGTCTCGCCGAACGGCGACGGCTTCGACGACACGGAGACGTTCTCGTACAAGCTCATCGCTCCGTCACAGGTAACGGCGACGCTCAGCGGGCCGGGCGGCGCGCTGATCACCCTCGCGCAGGACTCCGAGCAGCCGGGCGTGCACACCCTCACGTGGAACGGCCAACCGAATACCGAGGGGCAGTGGAGGTTCGTCGTCTCCGGCACGGCCACCGGCGGGCAGACGACGACCGCCGAGCGCGACGTGTTGCTCGACGACACGCTCGGCGCCCTGCAGGTGTCGCCGCCGAGCGGCCACATTGCGGCGGGGGCGACGGCGGTGACTGCAGGGTTCCAGCTCGCGCACCCGGCGACGGTGTCCGCGACGATCGAGACGCGGACGGGCATCGTCCTCGCAACGCTCGTGAACAAGAGGCTCCAGCCGGGCGCCCAGTCGCTGCCGTGGAACGGGAGGCTGTGGACGGGATCGCTCGCGTTCACAGGCGCCTACCAGGTGCACGTCGTCGCGACGAACTCGATCGGCACCGTGTCGCTCGTCGCCCCATTCGTGGCCCGTCGCTAGTACCATCGCGCCGCGTGCTCGCGAGCGTCTCCTCGAGCTTCACCTCGCAGGTTGCCTCACACGGCGTCTACGCCGTTTTCGGGCTGATGGCGATCGACGCCGTCTTTCCCGCATTTAGCGAGCTCGTGATGCTCTACGCGGGCGCCGTCGGCGCCGGGGTCCTAGCGTCCGCGCATCATGTGTCGGTCTTCGGAGCCACGATCGGCTTCGGCGCAGGCGCGTTCGTCGTCATGGCGCTCGCCGGCACGCTCGGGTATCTCGTCGGCTCGATCGTCGGGTGGGGGATCGGCCGGTACGGCGGCCGGCCGCTGATCGAGCAGCACGGACGCTGGCTGCACCTGACGCCCGAGCGCATCGACCGCGCCGAGCATTGGTTCGAGCGCTGGGGCAACATCGGCGTGCTCGTCGGGCGCCTGACGCCGATCGTGCGGTCGTTCGTCTCCATCCCGGCGGGTTTCCTCGAGATGCCGCTGGGGCCGTACACGGTGCTGACGCTCATCGGCTCGGCGATATGGGCGTTCGCGATCGCAGGCATCGGCTACGCCCTGGGAGCGAGCTACCGCCGCTTCGACCATGGCTTCAAGTACGCGGAATATCTCGTGCTCGCGGGCCTGGTGCTCGCCGCGGCGTATCTCCTCTACCGCTGGGCTACAGTGAGCCGACGCCGTGTCTCAGATACCGCTGATTGACGTCAAGGCGCAATACGGGCCCCTGATTCCGGAGCTCGAAGCGCGTTTCCGCGAAGTCGTCGAGGACGGCCAGTTCATCCGCGGTCCGCACTACTGGGCGTTCCAGGAGGAAGCTGCCGCGTTCCTCGGCGTCTCGAAGGCGATTGGCGTCGCGAACGGCACGGACGCGATCGTGATCGTCCTCGACGCAATGGAGATCGGTCCCGGCGACGAGGTCATCTGCCCGTCGTTCACGTTCTACGCGACGGCGGAGTCGATTGCCCGTCGCGGTGCAACGCCCGTGTTCGTCGACATCGACCCGGCGACGATGAACGTCGACGTCGAGGACGTCGCGGCGAAGATGACTTCGCGCACACGCGCGATCATGCCGGTGCACCTGTTCGGCCGGCCTGCGCCGATGGCGGAGCTCGTCGCGCTCGGCGTGCCCGTGATCGAAGACGCGGCGCAAGCGTTCGGCGCTCCCGGTGTTGCAAAGCAGGGGATCGCCTCGACGTACAGCTTCTATCCGACGAAGAATCTCTTCTGCCTGGGCGACGGCGGCCTCGTCGCGTCGAACGACGACGAGCTCGCCGACCGCGTGCAGATGCTTTCGTTCCACGGGTCGCGCGACAAGACCGAGTTCGACTTCGTCGGCTACAACTCCCGCCTCGACGAGCTGCAGGCTGGGATGCTGCGCATCTTCCTCGGCCACCTCGACGAGTGGAACCGCGGCCGGCGCGAGGTCGCTGCCCGCTACGCCGAGCTCGGCCTCGGCGAGCTCGTCGAGCTGCCGCAGGACGAGCCCGGTCACATCTACCACTTGTTCGTTTGCCGCTCGCCCGAGCGCGACCGCATCCGCGCCGCGCTCACCGAGGCCGGCATCGCCTCCGCGGTCTACTACACGACGCCGCTCCATCTCCAGCCCGCGCTGCGCTTCCTCGGCAACGAGCCCGGCTCGCTGCCGAACACCGAGCACGTGGCAGAAGAGAACTTCTCCGTTCCACTTTGGCCGGGCATGCCGGCCGAGGCGCAGGAGCGCGTCGTCGAGGTCGTCCGCTCCGCGGTCGGCGTCGGCGCCCGCGGATGACCGGTCTCGGTCGCTCCCGCTTCCTGCAGGTCCTGACCGACGCGGCGATCGTCGCCGTCTCGTGGTTCCTCGCGTTCGAGCTTCGCTTCGACCACGGGCTCCCGGTCTATTACGACACGCTGCTGCGCCGGACGATCCTGCTCGTTGTCGTCATCAAGGTCTCCGTGTTCCTGCTCTTCGGGTTCCACCGCCGCTGGTGGCGCTACGTCTCGGTGCGCGACATGTGGAGCGCCGCGCGCGGCGTTGTCGTCGCCTCGCTCGTGGCCGACGTCACCGTCTACTTCGCGTCGCCGGTACACAACGTCCGGCTGCCGCGCTCGATCGCGGCGACGGATCTGCTCATCACGCTGACGCTGGTCGCGGGCGCGCGCCTGCTGGCGCGTACCGTGATGGAGCGCCCTCGCTACGGCGTGGTTGCGCGCGGAAAAGAGGTCATCGTCGTCGGCGCGGGCGACGCCGGGCGGCTGATCGTCCAGGAGATGCAGCGCTCGCGCATGCTCGCGTACACGCCGATCGGGTTCATCGACGACGACGCGCGCAAGCGGAACACGCGCATCCTCGGCGTCCGGGTGCTCGGGACGATGGCCGAGCTGCCGCGGCTCGTGCGCGAGTACAAGCCGGACGAGGTGCTGATCGCCATTCCTTCCGCCTCGGGTGAGATGCGCCGGCTCGTGGTCGAGGCGGCGCAGGCCGGGAACGTCCCGGTGAAGACGCTCCCGGGCCTGTACGAGCTGATCTCCGGCGATCTCGACCTCGCAGGCCAGATCCGTCCTGTGCAGGTCGAGGACGTGCTCGGCCGTGAGCAGGTGGAGGTCGACTTCGACCACGTCGCGTCGTACCTCAAGGGCCAGACCGTGCTCGTCACCGGCGCGGGCGGGTCGATCGGGTCGGAGCTCTGCCGCCAGATCGCGCGCGTCGGACCGACGCGGCTCATCCTCGTCGACAACGCGGAGACCGCATTGTTCGACATCGAGCGCGAGCTCGTGGACGAGCGCGACTTCACCCCCGCGGTGCCGAAGCTCGTCGACGTGCGGGACCGGAAGGCGATGAAGCGCGAGGTGTTCGAGAAGTACAAGCCGACTGTCGTCTTCCACGCGGCCGCGTACAAGCATGTGCCGCTGATGGAGACGCATCCGCTCGAGTCAGTGCGGAACAACGTCGTCGGCACGCGCATCATGGCCGAGCTGTCCGCCGAGACCGGCGTCGACCGGTTCGTCCTCATCTCCACCGACAAGGCGGTCAACCCGAAGACGGTTATGGGACAGTCGAAGGCGCTGTGCGAATGGATCGTCGAGTCGTTCGGCCACCGCCGCGACGTGCCGGGGCGCTTCGTCGCCGTGCGGTTCGGCAACGTGCTCAACTCCTCCGGCTCGGTCATCCCGACCTTCCGCCGGCAGATCGAGCGCGGCGGCCCGGTGACGGTGACGCATCCGGAGATGACGCGCTACTTCATGACCATCCCCGAGGCCGTCTCGCTCGTCGTCCAGGCGGGCGCGATCGGCGGCCGCGGCCAGATCTTCGTGCTCGACATGGGCGAGCCGGTGAAGATCGTCGACCTCGCCACGAACATGGTGCGGCTGTCCGGCCACGATCCGCGTCTCCCCGGCGACGCGGATACGGGTCCACGCGATGTCCGCATCGTCTTCACCGGGTCGCGCCCGGGCGAGAAGATCCACGAGGAGCTGTGGAGCGGCGACGAGTCCGTCGGCGAGACCGAGCACCCGAAGATCAAGCGCCTTTCGCGGCCGCCCGTCGACTCGGCATGGTTGACGCAGCAGCTGCGCGAGCTCGAAGGTCTTGCGGACGACGGCGACACGCTCGAAGTGGTCGCGAAGCTCGGCGCGATCGTGCGCGACCCGCTGCGCGAGTCGCTTCCGGCTACGGGCTCGCCGGCGGCCCTCCGACACACCGAAGCGTCACCGCGAACGGCAGACGAATCGTCTTCGTCCGTCTGAACAGCGACAGATAGCGATACCGCAGCCGCACGCCGGTCGTGTAGACGTCGGGCGATGCAGCCGTCGCGCTCGTGCAGTCGAGGAGGAAGCGGACGACGACGATGGCGCTGTCGCCCGGGTCGATGCGGAGGCTCCCGAACGGCGCGAGCTGGCCCGGATCCGCGCTCGCGGTCGACGACGTCGTGGCCAGCAGCACGGCTGCGCCGATGTACGGCGCCGGTCCCGGCTTCGAGGGCTCGAGACCGGTGACAGTGACTGCGAAGCGGCCGGTGTTGTGCAGCGTGAACGCCGTGTCGAACGTGCGCCGGTGTGCAATCGGGAAGAAGACCGGCCGGCCGCCCGATCCCGACACCGGTTGCACGTCGGCGCCGATGCCCGGCCCGGGCGCGTACCCCGTGTCGAGCGCGCGCAACGGCGCGTACGAGCCGAGCCAGAGCCAGAGGGAGAGGGCCACGGCGGCGGCGACGACGACGGCGCCCGCCGCGATCGGAAGCGCGCGCCTAGTCACGGGCCGAGAGAAGCAGGTCGAGCATCAACGCCGGATCGCGGCGGATCCTCTCACCCGACGCGGCGTCGCGCTTCGCAAGGTCGAGTGCGCGCGGGTCGGTGAGTGGCTTCAGCCGGCCCTCGCGGATGAGGGCCTCGTCCACGCCGCCGAGCCGGCCGCCGTACGTCGTGTACACGGGGACGCCGAGGGCGGCGGCCTCGCGGTTCATCGTGCCGCCGGCGGAGACGACGACGTCTGCGAGTGCGATGAGGCTCTGCGCGTCCACCGCCTCTTCGGGGAGGATCACCGACGGCAGCGCGAGGCCGCGGACGTACTCGCGCTGCTCTTCGGTGCGCGGGATGACGAAGGCGTGCACATTCTCGAGTCGCCCGAGGTGCTCGAGCGTCATCGGGAAGAGCGGGTTCGAGTGGCGGTGGTAGAGCGAGACGTCCGGCGGCGGGCGCAAGACGACGAGTACGCGTGCGGGGTCGACGTCGAAGCGTTCGAGGAGCGACGCGTCCGGCGCGAAGTCGGACAGGTAGTACTCCTCCTTCAGGCCCGGGTATTGGACGAGCTTCGGCGGGCGGACGCCGTACTTCGTCAGCCGGTCGGGCGGGATCGCCTCCGGGACGACGACCTTCGTCGCCGCGCGGCAGCCGAGCTGGTGCTGGAGCGTCGCGAACTCGTAGTCGAACGTGTCCGAGCTCGGGATGCCGAGCCGGCGCGCGGTCAGGCACAGCTCGTGCGAGCCGTGCGCGAGCGCGACGTCGAAGTCGCGGCCCTTCGCCCAGTGGTGGAGCGCGCCGAGCCGGCCCGCCATGCGCCGCGCCTTCTGCACGCGCGAGCGCCCGCCGTGCTTTCCGACCACCTCGGCGGTGAGCCCGTGCAGCTCGAGCAGCTGGAGCGTCTGCGCGTAGTCGCGCGCGGTGATCTCCACCTCGTCGCCGCGCTCGCGCATGATCGTGATCAGCGGACGGAAGACGAGCACGTGTGCGCTCGCCGTCATGTCGATCCAGACCTTCATACGAGCAGCGCCTCCATGCGCGCCGAGCGCAGGAGCGGCGGCTCCTGTTCGACGTGGTGCTCGTACCAGAGCGTGAATGCCAGGAGGCCCCACAGGAGCCGGCTGTTGTCCTGGCGGCGGGCGACGTGCTCGTCGAGGAGCCGCGTGACCGGCTCTGCGCGGAAGAAGCCCTGTCGCTGGAGCGTGTCCGCCGAGAGCGTCGTGCGCGCGAACGGCTCCAGCTCGCCGCGCAGCCAGGCAGCCGCCGGGATGGAGAAGCCGCGCTTGCGCCCGTGCACGACCTCGCGCGGAAGAAGCGGCTCCGCCGCCTTCCGCAGGAGCACCTTCTTCGAGAGGCCGCGGACGCGCCGGCGCCGCGGCAGCTCGAAGGCGAAGTTGGTGACGACGGGGTCGAGGAACGGAACGCGCGCCTCGAGCGAGTTCGCCATCGACGCGCGGTCGGTCTTCACGAGCAGGTCGTCGACGAGGTAGACGGCGAAGTCGACATCCTGGAGGCGCGCCAGATCCTCGGCGCCCTCCGTCTCGGCGTAGCGCGCGCGGTAGACGTCGACCGGGTCGAACGCGCTTTTGCGGCCGGTGAGGTCGGCGCGCGCGTCGGCAGAGAAGACCTCCTTCCAGCCGTGATGGCGCTCGAGCGGCGGCAGATGCGCCGCGCGCACGAATCGCTTCGCGCGATATTCGAGGGAGACTCTTCCGCCCGAGGCGGGCAGCCGCTCGACGAGCGGCGAGGCGAGGCGCGCCAGCGGGCCGACGCGGTCGGCGAGCAGGTCGGCGGCGTACGTGTAGTAGCCGCCGAAGAGCTCGTCCCCGCCCTCGCCGGAGAGCGCTACCTTCACGTGTTCGGCGGCGAGCTGGGAGACGAGGTACGTCGGCAGCGCGGACGAGTCGGCGAACGGCTCGTCGAACGCGTCCGCGAGCGTCGGGAGCAGCAGCGTCGGGTCGGGGTGCAGCAAGAGCTCGTGGTGATTCGTGTCGTACCGTTCGGCGACGCGGCGGGCATCGGCACGCTCGTCGAAGCTCCGCTCGGCGAACCCGATCGTGAACGTGTGCACGGCCTCGGAGGTCTCCTGCGCGGCGAGCGCGGCGAGGAGCGAGGAGTCGACGCCGCCCGAGAGGAGCACGCCGACGGGAACGTCGGCGAGCAGGTGCGCTCGCACCGAGTCGCGCATGCGCGCGCGGAGCTCCTCCACGAGCTCTGCCTCGTCGTCGTCGCGCAGCTCGGTCTCCTGCACGGGCGCGGGATGGGCGTAGCGCTCGACGCGCATGGTGCCGTTCTCCTCCCACACGAGCAGGTGTCCGGCCGGCAGTTTGCGCACGTCGCGGAAGATCGAGTACGGCGAGGGAATGGAGTTGAAGGCGAGGAACGCCTCCAGCGCGTCGAGGTCGATCTCGCCTCGCGGCAGGGCGCGCAGCTCCGACGCGAACTCGAGCGTCACGCCGGCAACGCGGTAGTAGAGCGGCTTGATCCCGTAGCGGTCGCGCGCTAGCACGAGCCTGCGCGTGCGCTTGTCCCAGATCGCGACCGCGAACATCCCGCGCAGCCGGCGAGCGAAGTCGAGGCCGTGCTGCTCGTACAAGTGCACGATCGTCTCCGTGTCTGAGTGCGTGCTGTACGTGTGTCCGTCGTGCAGGAGCTCGCGCATGAGCTCCGGGTGGTTGTAGATCTCGCCGTTCTGGACGACGACGCAGCTTCCGTCCTCGTTGAAGATCGGCTGGTCCCCGCCGGCGAGGTCGATGATCGAGAGCCGGCGGGATGCGAGTGCGACGGGGCCGTCGACGTACTCGCCGGAGGCGTCGGGGCCGCGGTGCTCGAGCGTCGCGCTCATCGCCTCCAGGTGCGCACGGTCCGGAGACCCCGCCATTCCACAGATCCCGCACATCGGCCGCGAACTCTAGGTGTGGCAGCGGCGTGGAGCGTGGGCGAAGGCCGCAGCTGCGGGCTTCACGCGTCCGCCGCGCCAGATGAGCCCGGAGTGCCAGCCGGCGGCGCGGGTCTCGTCGACGAGCTCGAAGTTGAAGAACGCGTGCACGAGCGGCTGGCACGCGGCCATGTCGACGGCTGTCGTCACATCCCGCGCTTGCTGTGCGGGCGTGATCTTCGTCGTCTGGAAGCCGTCCTCCAGGTACCAGATCGACGGCGTGCGGCCGAACGCCTCGAGCGTCGCGACGAGGCGGGTGTAGTCGGCCTCGCCGAGGAAGTCGCCCTTGTGTGTCACGCTCGGCGGCTCGGTCGGCGTCTGAGGATAGGGATTGTGGCCGAAGGCGTCGACGAGCGGTCGCGTGCGCCCGCTGTCGCGATAGGCGACGGCGAGCGCGTCGAGGAAGCGGATCGGCGCGTGCGCCGAGGCGGTCGAGTCCAGGACCTGCACGTGCTGCGAGTGGAGCGCGTCGTAGCAGCGCGCGAGCAGGGACTCGTACTGCGCCGGTGTTCCCTGCCAGTACATCGGTGAGTTCGCCTCGTTCCACACGACGACGGCGCGAGCGTCGGGGACGAGTGCGAGCGCCGACCTCGCGTAGGTGCAGAAGCGCCGCTGCGCCCATTGTGCGGTCGGTGTCTGCGCGCCGAAGCCGAAGACGGCGAGCACGACCGTCGTTTTGCGCGCGGCCGTCTCCGCGCGCGAGAGCTCGACGCGGCGCACCGCGGTCGGCCGGATCTCGCCGTGCCACGGCACCCACACGCGCACCGCGCCTGCGCCGACCGACTGCTCCCGGCGGACGACGGTGAGCGGGAACGGCGTCCACTTGAGCGTGTCGTCGTCGACGCCGACGATCAGCGGGAGCGCGGGATGCGACGGGTGCGTCACCTTCCAGACGCCGATGGCGATGAAGGCGACGGCGATGGCGACGCCGAGGAGTTTTAGTCGGCGGCGGGGGATGCCAGGCCTCGCAACGATTGCTTGAGCACGCGCCAGCCGGTGGCGATGACGGTGCGGAGGTACAGGCGGACCGACCGGTCGGCGATCCATTCGAGGTCGTGGGCGAGCTTCTCCGCCATCGAGGTCTCGTAGCCGCGGCGCACCTGCGCGAGGCCGGTGAG
>Ga0307372_10000858_pt1 | contig 53156 bp, 36 predicted proteins | sample OX1MG_FD_202533 | JGI IMG/M metagenome (GOLD analysis project Ga0307372, IMG submission 202533) | Soil microbial communities from Risofladan, Vaasa, Finland - OX-1 | ecosystem: Environmental > Terrestrial > Soil > Coastal area > Acid sulfate soil | place: Finland: Risofladan, Vaasa | collected...
GGCTTCCCGCTCGCCTCAAACGCCCGCACCACCGCCAGCTTCTCCGCCCAGCTCCGCTTCTCTTCCATCCCGCCACTTCACCATCGCCGCCTCGCGCCCGCAAGCCTGGGTTGCTTTGACGCGTACGGAAGAGCGCGGATAGCAGTCCGGTGCCGCCCGGGCTCCTGTCTCCGAGTTGGGGCACCCATCTCGCGCGTTTGGCGGCGCCCGCAATGAGTTCCCAGAGCAGCCAGTACTGCGCGGTGTTCGGGTTCCTGTCCTGGATTGCCGTCAGTCCCTCCATTAGCGATTTCAATTCGCTCGAATGGCGGTCGATGGCGCCGAGCATGGGAGCGAGTGCCTCGCGCGCGGCGTCGGGCGACGTGCGAAGCAGGAATTCTTGCAGGCGCCCTGATACGTCCAATTCGATTTGATAATTTCGGGCGTGGTGGCGATTGGGATCATCGCCCGATTTCCACCAGCTAGCGAGCGCGTTGCTGGCGCGCGCGAAGGCGGCGGTAGCGAGAGGATCCCTGGGGATTCGCCCGAGGATGGCGAGCATGCGGTTGGCGGCGTATGCGCCAAATCTTGCGGAGATGTCCACCGTGACGTGTGCGTCGGCGGCGATCGCATCCTCTCGCCAAAAGCTGGCGCGGGCTTCGGCCGCAGCGTGGCGAATGATCTCGCCGAGCTGGCGGCGCTGGCCATACGGTCGGGCTTCCTCCGCCTGCTCCGCCAAGTCAATTAGGGTTGCCTCCGCTGCGATGGCGTTGACGCAGCGGAGGGCGAGTGGCCGATTCGTCGCCCATGTCTCTTCGCCGATGCTTCTTGTCGCATAGCTTCGTACTTCATCAACCGGGTGCGTCATCGCGACCGCAAATGCCTCGCGCACCCGCTGCATCTGGGCGGCCGCGAGCGGCTTGCCGAGCAGCGATGCAAGGACGCGGGCAGCCGGGCGGTCACCCGCCACTGGGTTGCGCTGCGTGCGCGCCATTTGGTCCGCGTCGTTGGCGTGCCGGAGCACTTCGGAGCAGACGACTTCGATACACCAGTCACGCTGCTCCGCTGCCAGGTCGTCCCAGTGGTCGCGGATGCAGACGGCAGCCACAAAAGCGGGACCGTAATTGCTGCCGTCCTGGTTATCGGTCTCGCGGTCCATCGCCTGTGCCTCACTGAGTTTTGAGAGCCAGTGCAACGGATCGCATTGCCCCTCTTCGCGCCGGAAGGCCGCCCGACCCCACACGAGGACGCCGAGCCGCGTGTTCAACGTAGCGAAGCGGGTGGCGGCCGCGTCGACCATCGGCTGCAGGTCGTCGTCGAGTGGCTTGGGATCGAGCCGGACGTAGCCTGAGGGCGGCTCGCCTGGCTTCGCGGCCGCGTCGGGACTCTCGGGGCCGAGGACTTTGGAAGGGGCGTACTGCCGGAAGTCCATGCGGTGAATCGCTAGGCGCCATATCCGGTCGTGCTCCTGCTGCTGCTCTTTCGGCGGCAGCGCGGCTAAATGCATTTCGAGTAGCGCCTGCACCCGCGTGGCGAGCGGCCCGAGTTGAAGATTGCGAATCGCGGCTTCGAGGTCATGGCGACGGTGCGCCAAGGCGTTCGCAGTCTTGCGCTCATCCTCATAGATCTGGTGGTCGGCGCGCAGAGTCGGCAGGCTCCCCGACGCGGGCGACATTTGCAGCTCACCGACCATGCGGCTGCGATCCATCTCGACATAGTCGCGCACGCTGAGGAGCACCAGCAGCGCCTCGCCCGAGGCGTGCGGGTATGCGGTCGCGGCGCTCGCGGCAACGGCCGCAAGTGCAGCGCACTTGCTGCGGCGCAGGAGAACAACTAGGATCGCATCGAGCCGCTCGGGGATATTTTCTCCGATATCGAGCAGCCACTTCTCGAGTGCCATCAGCATCGACTCGAGCGGAGCGGGCCCTACCGACATGCCGCGGTAAAGGCACCACAGCCTCGGGTTAGCCCACTGCTTCCGGGTGGTACCGTCCGCGAACGTGAGTTGGACTTCCCATGGCGGCTCCAGCCGGTCGGGGAGTCGAGGATGGGCGTACCAGTCTGCGCTTTGGTTGAAGACCCGGATGTAGAAATTGAGCGCTTTGGCGGTGTGAAGGTTCAGGAGGTGTCTCCATGGACCGCGGAGAGCACTCGCCGGAAATGACTCAAGGAGCTCTTCCTTGATCCCGAAGTACAGACCAATGTCCAGGGGGGGCCGCGACGAACCTCGTTCGTCAGTGGCGTCCTCGATCGAGGCCAGAAGGCGCTCGGCACCGACAGCAAGGATCAGGTCTGGCAGGTCCCGCGCTGCCGCCATGCCCTCTATTCCGGCGTAGATCAGTTCTTGCAACGTTTCCGCGACTGGATCTCGGAGCCGGCCCTCCTCGATTTGGCCTCGCAGCGCGTTCTCGAAACGCGTCGGATCGGCCCTCGGAATCTTCGCGATCACCGCGAGGACGCGCTTGAGTGGCTCCTCGTTCCCGTAGTGTCCCGTTATGTCGTCGAGGAGCCAGTGCGCGATTCCCGCTATGGATTCCGCGCCGTCGATATTGGGCGCGCTCCAGCTCACGTCGCTGACGGCGTCCTCGACGAGTCCGAGCAATAAGGGGCGGTCCTTCGACGTGAATCCCGCAAGGTTGCGTTGCACAAGGCGCGTGACGGCTGGCCATGCGGGGCCGTCGGGCACGTTGATAATCGATCCATGTTGCATCGGGCCGGCAAACCACTCGGACGTCTTCACGCAGGCAACGCGCAGAAGGTGGACAACGCGCCTGAGGATAGCTCCATGGTTCGCGAGGAGTTGCTCCTCATGGCGGTTGACGAACTCCGGCGCCGAAGGTGCCTTAAGCAGAGACACGAGCGTGTCGTCTCGGAAGTGCTCGCTGATGTCGTTGCTTGAGAGAGCGGCCTGAAATAGTCGGTCCGCAGCGAGTGCATTAGAGTTGAGCAGTTCGGCGACCCATTTCCTGTACGAACGGCGGAGGGCGGGGCTTGCGCCGATCGCAATGGATAAGTCTTTGAACGGCGCTTCGGAGAGTTGTTGATCCTCAAACCAATGCAGGATCGCCCAATCCTCGAGGACGTCGTGCGCCGTTGCCACGAGGGATGGGCTTTCATCAGGCGAGGCGATGAGCGAATCCTGTCGCAGCGACTCTATGATCACGGGATCGAGGTCATCGCAGCGGACGAAGTCTGACAGAGCGCGCGCACGGCGCACAGCAATTGTCCCGAGGGCTTTCTCCCGTCGGGTCATCTCAGCGGGCGATAGGCGACCGCCGCGCACGATTTCGCACCAAAAGAGCTTGCGGAATTCGCGCTCGCTCTCGGGCACAGGGTTCCCCGCCGACCAGGTGATTCGGAGAGCCTTGTCGAGGTAAAACGGGTTTCGCAAGATGTTGCGCAGCGCAGGGTTCCCGAGAGGGATTGTCAGCGCCGGATACGCGGCTTCGGTCTCGCTGAGCTCGGCGTCGTCGAGCGGGGGAACGCGGACGATGGCGTGTCTGATTTGCGCGGGCTGCAGGAAGCTCACGCGCACTTGCTCGACGGAATAGTCGCGACAGGTCAGTATGAGGTGGATGGCCGGGTCGGCCGCGGCCAGGCTTATAAGATCGCTGAATGCGTCACGAGTCGTCTTTTCGAGCAGGCGCTCGACGCTTTCGACGAGAACAAGCTTGCGGTCCTGCGCCGCCAGGACGGCTGCGAGCTGGGCGTTGTTCGCCGGCACTTGTGCCGCCTGAAGTGTGGCGTCGATATGCGGCTGCGCGAATTCCTCAGCGCGAAAGCCGAGCGTAACGTGGTCCTGCGAGAGATTGGCGACGACGTCCTTGCCGATGCCGGACTTCCCGCTACCGGACGGGCCAGCTATCAGCACAACCTGAACGTCCGTGAGCGCGTCGCGGACTTCTTGCGCGAGCGCGGCGCGTTGCAGGTGCAGGTTGGTTCCGATGATCGAGCGGATATTCAGGAAAATCGGGGCCGTGTGTTCCTTCAGTGCGCAAAGCACGCGTTGAGCAAATCCGCTGATCCCCGCGTAACGCGCCTGAAGAGCGGTCGGGAGATTGCAGCGGCGCAGGCTGCGGCCCTGGGCGATCGCGTTGCTTGCCTCGCTGACCAGCTCGTTCCAGGAAACGGCTGCGGCGGCGACCGCATCTCCCTCGGTCACAGTGAGCGCGAGCGAGCTTTTGATTTGGGCTTCGGTCATGCGCGTGGAGCTGCACAGGTCGAGGCTCAGGACATGGAGCACGCGAAGAAATGGCCAGATGCCCGCGCGGCTGACGACGTTGCCCTCGTATTCGCCGATGATTGTCTGGAGCGCCGTGCAATACCCGATTGCCTTTTGGGAAATGCGCCCTGGTGTCGCCAGTCGACATTCGAACTCCGCTCCGTCTCGCGCCACCCTAGCGCAGTCGAGGAGGCCGACGAAGCTATTGAGAAGGGTTTCGGTCCCCCTTTGGGTGACGAGCACAAGGCTGTCGTCGGCGGGAGAAAAGCGGTCGGAGCTCTTGAAGTCCTCCCAGAAGCCCCGAATGGTTTGGACGCAATCCGTGTCGGACGCGCTGATCGTGAAACTCCGTTTGACTTGGCCGACGAGCATGCGGGGTGCAGCGGCATTTCGCTTGCAGACGATGAGGAAGTCGTCGGTTTTCCAGCCGAGGCGGCCTGTTTGGAAGCTGACTTCCGAGATTGTGCTGTCGATCAGGATGGGCGGGATCGCTCCCATGAGGAGGACCGCTAGCCAATACGCTCCGACGTGCTGCTCGAACAGCGTACCGGCGCCACCTGTCGATGCTGGGGTGGAAATGCGCGTGCTCGCACTTTCCTCGGGTCCAAGTGCGGGGATGCCCACCGTGGAATCGGCGTCTGTCTTCGACTTCATAGCGTCGACAGCTTTTGGGGGTCTTGCGAGAGCGATCCGGGTTGGAAGCTGCTCGCCGCCTCGATTGGTAAGGGTCGCGCTCCTTTGGGCCCGTGGACCAGCTACTTTAGCACACGCCGAGCTGCTTGGTGCTCTGTGACGTACGCTCTGTTCGCACAATTGATTTGGCTCGACCGGACGAGCAGAACTGGCACGGGCGCACCCATCGTTGCGCGCGCCGGGCTGACATGCCAAAAAATTGGTGGGTGCGGGCCTCAGCGCGCCTTCGGCGCGGGGCGGCATGCTCACGCCGGCTTGGGGGCCCCATGGCCCCAAGCCGGCGCTCCGCTTCCTTCCTTGGCGCGGGCCCCTGCGCGGCTGCCCGGCCACGGCTGTAGCAGCGCCGTGCCGGTGCGCCGCGCGTCCCGGGGGCGAAATCACGACCACCCCGGTTCGCAGCCGTTCGCGCCGATTTTGCCCGCAGGCAGAGCGGCGCGACCCCCGCGAAGTGAATGCGCGGCGCCAGATTTTAGAGGCGCGGTGGTGAATTTAGGTCGCCCGCCAGGGTGCCGGAGGTTTGGATGGTGAGTTGGACGACCTTGGCGACGTGGAGGATGAGGTTGCTGGGGTCGTGGAGGCCCCAAGCTACGTAGGGGATCGAGATCTTGGTGGTGGCGGTGAAGTGGCCGGGGGTGAGGTAGGCTTCGACGGGGAGGGCTAGGTCGTGGTCTTGGCCGTGGAGGCGGAGGACGCCGTGGAGGGTGAGGTGGGCGTTGCCTCCCTGCGGGGGCAGGGCGCCGTCCAGGCGGGTGGGGGCGAAGGTGATGTCGGGGTATTGCTGCGACTCGAGCACTTTTTGCTGGAGGTCGCGGTCGCGGGCGGCGTCGCCGCTTTGGCCGGTGGAGGCGTGGATGAGGATAAGGCCGGTGGCGGCGCCGGTGGAGGGGTCGAGGGTTAGAGCGCCCTGGGCCAGGGTGAAGGTGCCGTGGACGGTGTGGAGGAAGGCGCCCAGGGTGAAGTGGATTTGGGTTTGGGCGGGGTCCAGGGTGAGATGGAGGGCGTGTTGGAGGAGGGGGCCGGGGGCGGTGGGGGCGGCGTGGTCGCGGAGGGTGGCCCCGACGGTACGTCCCGCGCGCACAGCCAGGATTGGCTGTGCCACGGTGGCCGGAAGAGGGCTGGCATCTGACAGGTGTTGGGGGGCGTCGGCGAGGGGGGCGGGACGGCGCGGGGTGCGCACAGCCAGGATTGGCTGTGCCACGGTGGCCAGAAGAGGGCTGGCATCTGACAGGTGTTTGGGGGCGTCGGCGAGGGGGGTGGGGCGGCGCGGGGTGCGCACAGCCAGGATTGGCTGTGCCACGGTGGCCGGAAGAGGGCTGGCATCTGACAGGTGTTGGGGGGCGTCGGCGCGGGGGGCGGAACGGCGCACAGGCAGGATGGGCTGCGCGGCCAAGGCAAACAGGCAGAGGAACAGGCTAGGGAGCACTACGGGGTAGGATTCGTGGGCGAGGCGGCGGGTGCAGATTGTGCGGGGCGGATGAGGATGGGGACGCGGGGGAAGGCGAAGCGGGCGGCGTTGTCGTCCACGGCGTTGACCTGGCAGAGGTAGTAGCCGGGCTTGAGCTGGGCGAGGGGGATGTCAATTTGGATGACGGCGGCGCCGCGGGCGGGGTCGGTGATGCGCTCGGTGGAGAGGAGCTGGCTTTCGAAGGCCTTGACGCGGCCGCGGTAGAAGGCGACGTTGCTGAGCAGCTTGATGGCGTCGCCGCTCTTGCCGGCGGTGACTTTGGGATCGTAGACCTCGAAGTAGAGGTACATGTGCTGGTTGTTGGCGAAGACGTGGTTGACGCTGACCACGAGGGCGTGGCCGGATTCGGTGAGGGGGTCGATGAAGTTGGGGCGGACGGGGACGAGTTGGCTGCCGACCAGGACGGAGCTGATGGTGAGGACGTGGGGGGACTTGGCGGCCTGGGCGTCGAGATCGGGGACGGAGAGGATGGTCTCGAAGGCGCCCATCTGGCCGGTCTGGTTCTCGCGGGCGGCGAAGCGGATCTGGTACTTCTGGCCGGGGGCGAGGAGGAAGCCGGTGGAGTATTGCAGGTTGCGGTTTTGGAGCTGCTGGCCGGGGCCGGCGACCTGGGGGGTGAGTTTGATGGTCTGGAGGACGTGGTCGAGCTTGCGTCCGCTCTGGTCAATGACCTCGCCGGCGATGTCCACCTCGGGGGTGGCCTTGGGGTTGACGCCGTGGAGGGGGATCTCGTTGCCGGGGATGGTGATGGAGACGGGGACGTAGTAGCGGAAGCGGTTGAGGCGGAGATAGCCGTCGGCGAGGTAGAGGTCGAGGGAGTGGTCGGAGACGTCGGCGTTGAGCTCGTCCTGGAGCTGCTGCTGGCGGTCGGCGGTGTTGAGGTGGTTGATGTCGCGGGGGGCGTAGTAGCCGGGGCGGAAGGAGAGCTTGAGGCCGGGGCGGGAGATTTTGATGACGATATGGCGGTACTTGCCGTTCTGGGCGGGGTTGGTGGAGGTGTAGCCGAGGAGGTAGTAGGAGCTGGTGTCGGCCTGGACCTTGGCGTAGACGGGGGCGAAGTCGTTGGAGTCGAGGAAGGACTTGCCGCCGGTGTCGTTGGCGAGGGTGGAGATGGTCTCCTGCTGGGCGAACTGGGCGTCGAGGGTGGAGCGCTGGGCGCCGCCGTTGAAGGCGCCGGCGCCGCGGATGCTGCCGCCGGAGGCATCGCCGCCGGGGACCATGGCCTGCAGACCGCGGGCATCCACGCTGTAGATGGCGGCGTTGGCCTTGACGCAGGAGTTGACGGCGGAGCGGAGGGTGATCTCGTTGTCCACGCCGGAGCGCTGGATGCCGCTGGTGAAGTACAGCAGCGACTTTTTCTGTTGGATGCCGCTGAGCATGTCGCAGACCGACTGCAGGGCCTCGAGGCTGCGGTCGGCGTTGGCGATGTTGAACTCGGTGTCGTCGGCGGCGAAGGTGCTGCCGTCGTCGGCGGTGCCGTCGGTGGAGCCGGTGGTGCCGTCCTCGAAGCCGGCGCTGGTGGAGGGGTTGAGGGCCTTGAGGGTGCCAAGCAGGGCGGCCTTGTTGGCGGTGAAGTCCTGGTCCACTTGCAGGGAGTCGCCGAGGGTGGCGATGGCGACCAGGTCGGCGGGCTGCATTTTTTTCTGGACGTAGGTGGTGGCCTGCTGCATGACGTTTTGGACGTCTTCGGGCTGCATGGTGGTGAGGTCGAAGTACATCACCATGAGGCGGCGGTCGCGGTACTGGCTGGCGGCGGCAGGGGCGATGGCGGTGGCGGCCTTGGCCGGGGCGGGCGGCGCGGCGGCGGGCTGGGCGGCGGCTTTTTCCACGATGCCGCTGGGGCCGGCGGCGGCGGCGGCGGCGAGGTTGCCGGGCTCGGCGTCCACGTCTTCGAAGTCGAAGCTGGAGATGTGCTGGGGCTTGCCGTCCTCGAGCAGGGTGACCTCGCTGGGCTTGAGGTTGGTGACGAGGTTGCCGTGGGCGTCGCGCACGGTGAGGTTGACCAGCACGATGTTGGTGGTGGCCTTGAAGAGGTATTTGGCGGGGGCCTTGGAAGGGGCGGGCTTTTTAACCGCCTGCTGGGCGGGCAGCAGCCAGACGAGACCGAGGACGCTGCAGAGGAGGGCGGTGGATTGGCGATGCATGCTGCCTCTTGGGGTGCCGGGCATGGGGGCTAGAAGCGGAAGCGGGAGGTGAAGGTGATTTGGCGCGGGCTGCCAAAGCGGCTGACGCTGCCGAAGGTGGCGGAGCTGAAGCTGGTGTCAATGCCAGCCCAGTTGGGGTGGTTCAGGACGTTGTTGCCGTCGAAGCGGAGTTCGAGGGAGCGGAACTCGCCCAGGCGGAAGGTCTTGCTGAGGGAGGTGTTGAACATGGCCTGGCCGGGGCCAATGATGATGTTGCGGCCAGCGTCGCCGTAGGTGCCGGGGGCGGGGGCGACGAAGGCGGCGGTGTTGAAGAAGGAGCTGAGGGTGGGCTGGGCGAGGGCGATGGACTGGCCGGTGAGGTTGGCGCGCAGGGGGGCGGAGACGCCGAGCGCCTGCAGGCCCTGGGCGTTGGAGTAGATGTTGCTGACTAGGGGGGTGAAGGGCTGGCCGCTGGTGAAGGTGAGCGAGCCGGTGAACTGCCAATCGCCGAGGGCGGAGCTCCAGAAGCTGCTGCTGTCGCCCCAGCGGTGGTTGAGGCCGTAGGGGAGCTGCCACTCGTAGGCGGTTTGGAACTGGTGGGTGACGTTGCCGCTGGAGAGGGAGCGTTCGGCGGCGAGGTTGAGATCGTTTTGGGCGATGGAGCCGCTGAGGCCGCCGCCGCCGCCGATCTGGGAGGCGTCATCCATCATTTTGGAGTAGGTGTAGCTGGAGCGGAAGGAGACGCTCTGGCTGAGGCGGCGGCTGACGATGATGCTGCCGCCGTTGTAGAGGGAGTTGCCGCCGGTGGTGTCGTAGAGGAAGACGGGGAGGGCGGGGTTGAGCAGGCCGGTGGGGGTACGGTTGGGGGCGCGGAGCTGATCGAGGCCGGTGCCCTTGGCGCCGCTGTAGTCGAGGTTGATGAGGTAGTCGTTGCCGAATTGGCGCTGGAGGTCGAGGTTCCAGAGATAGGAGTAGCCGACCTGGTAGTCGGGGTTGACGCCGTAGTCGTTGAGGGTGGCGTTGGGGTTGGGGAAGCCGTTGGCGAGGCTGAGGGGGCTGGCGGCGGTGCCGAGGTTGGCCTGGGTGGTGAGGAAGGGGGACTGGTAGGCGAGGGCGGTGGCCATGCCGGCGTAGGCGCCGGTGTTGTAGGCCATGCCGAAGCCGCCGCGGACGATCATGTTTTCCCAGCTCTTCCAGGCGAAGCCGAGGGTGGGGCGGAAGTGGCGGTAGTTGGGCTGGAGGATGGAATCGGAGAGGCCGCCCTGGCCGGCGACGACCGGGGTGAGGGTGGAGAAATTGGGGCCGACCATGAGGTTGGTGAGGCGGTTGTAGAGCTCGGTGTAGGGGGAGATGTACTCCCAGCGGAAGCCGTAGGAGAGGGTGAAGGAGCCGGTGGCCTGCCAGTTGTCGTTGAAGAAGAGGTCGGGCTCGAGTTGGCGGAAGTAGAAGACGCCGCCGCCGTAGCGCTCGGAGGTTTGCTGGGGAAGGCCGAGGAGGAAGTCGGCGAAGTCGAAGCCGGAGTATTGGCCGTCGAAGCTGAAGACGCCGCGGGGGGCGGGATCGGCTTCGGGGTTGTTCTGCAACCAGCGCATGTCGCCGCCGAGGCGGAAGTTGTGGCGGCCGAGGCGGCGGATCATGAAGTCGGAGACGGAGAAGGTGGAGGTGCGGAGGTAGTTGGGGGCGGTGTCGGCGAGGGAGTTGAGGCCGGAGGTGGCGAAGTTGATGGTGGGCAGGCCCCAGTCGAGGGGATTCTGGGAGACGCCGGCGATGCCGAGCTGGGCGGCGAGGTTTTGGGAGTTGGCGTAGAGGTTGGTGAGGTTGTTGCGGTTGCGGTTGTAGGTGAGGCTGAAGATGTTGATCCAGCCCTTGATGGGCTGGTTGTAGCCGAGGCGGGCGTTGAGGCCGCGGGAGTGGGCGAGGCCCTCGGTGAAGGGGTAGAAGAGGCCGGGGGAGTGGGTGGTGCCGCCGGAGTAGTTGAGCATGAAGTTGAGGCTGCGGCCGCGGCCGAAGAAGCCGCGGCCGCCGCCCATGGCCTGGGCGCCGAAGGTGTGGTTGACGCGCAGAGAGAGGTTGTTGCGGGTGGAGAGGTCGTTGAGGGTGTTGGTGTAGTTGTAGCGGCCGACGGCGCCGGGGGTGGGGGTGGGGATGTAGGCGAGCAGGGCCTGGGCGACGGGGGAGAGATCGCCGGGCAAGATGGTGTTGTTGCCGTAGGCGAGGCCGGTGGCGGGGTCGGTGATGACGACGGGGGTGCCCTTGGCGTCGGTGACGCCCTGGAAGTTGCCACCACGCTCGGCCAGGGTGGGCACCAGGGCGCTGACGCTGCTCAGGCTGGAGTCGTGTTGGCCATTGAAGCTGATGGTGATGTTGGTTTTGCCCTTGTCGTCGTAGATATGGGGGATTTTGAAGGGGGTGGTGAGGGTGGCGGAGTAGCGCTGGTTGGCGGCGTTGGGGGGATTCTGGGTATTGGTGGCGCCGGTGAGGCTATCGGGCAGGGCGTTGAGGGAGGAGTCGCTGAGGGTGTAGCTGAGGTTGCCGTGGGGCTGGTTGAAGCGGTTTTGGAACTGGCGGAAGTTGAAGCCGCCGCGGCCGCCGAAGCCGCCGCGGCCACCGAAGCCACCGCGGCCGCCGGGACCGCCGCGGCCGCCGGGCCCACCCGGGCCGCCCGGGCCACCGGGACCGCCGGGGCCGGCGGGGGCGCCGATGCCGCTGTCGCGCAGGAAGGCCTGGATGGCGTTGGCGTTCATGGGGCGGTCGTCTTGGCTGGCTTGACCGGTGACGACGTCGGAGTCGGTGGCGGCGGTGTCGCTCATGCCGGCGATGCCGCTGTCGGCGGCGCCGGCGTCGGCGGCGATGCCGGTGAGGTCGCCGGTCTGGTTGACGTCGAGCTGCTGGAAGCCGTTGGGGTTGGCGCCGGCGTTGCTGCCGCCGCGGGCGCCGCGGCCACCGCGGCCGGCGCGACCACCGCGGCCGGCGGGGAGGCGGTTGGCGGCGGTGCGGGTGGCAGGGGCGCGGCCAGGGGAGGGGCGGCGGCCAGCGGGAGCGGGGCTGGCGGCGACCGTTGTTGCGGGGGTGGCGGGGGCGCGGGAGGCGAGCACCAGGTTGAGGCTGAGGGGGGCGAGGGCGGCGCCGCTGGCGGGGACGGTGACTTGGGTATGGTCGGGGGCGAAGGCGGCCATCTCGGTGGCGATTTCGAAGAGGCCGGGATGGCCGACGCGGGCGACAAAGCGTCCGGATTCGTCGGTGGTGGTGTGGAAGGTGTTGCCGTTGGCGGGGTCGGTGATGGTGACGGCGACGCCGGGGACGGCGAGGCCGTCCACGGCGACGGTGCCGCTGATCTGGTCGGCGAAGGAGGGGCGGGCGGAGGGCGCGGGCTGCTGGGCGGAGGCGAGGGCCGCCAGGAGGCAAGTGGCGGCGAGCAGGAGGGCGGGACGCCGAAAACGGGACAAGCGGGGCAGGGGCACGTTCATGGAAGTCACCCTCACGTCGTGGTGCGACCGCGGCGAGCGGCCGCGCGGCTGGGGCCGCGGCACTCTGGGAGGTAATACGACTTGAAAAGCTTGGGGTTACGGGCGGCGGAGGGGAATCGGGGAGGAAACGGGGGAGGGGGGAAGTCCGTATAATAAGGAGATTCGTGCTCGCCCACGGTTCAGAACTCTCATGCGCCCACACTTTCGTCCCCTAGCGGCCGTTTTTGCGGCCGGAATGCTGTTGTGCACCTGGACCCGCGCGCAGGCGCCGGAGCAGACGCTGGCGGAGCAGGAGCAGGCATTTGCCAGCGCCAGCGACGCGGTGGGGCGTTTAATGGCGGTTTACCGCATCGAGGCGATCGGGCAACTGCTGGCGCCGGCGGAGTTGCAGGCGTGTTGGACGAAGCTGGAGGCGACGCCGGGGCTGGATCCGCTGGTGGGGGCGGAGATTGGCAGCCAGCAGGCGCTGGCGGAGCTGCGGGCGGGGGAGGCGGCGGCGGCAAAGGCGGCGTGGCGGCGGCTGGGGGTGGTGGAGAGCTGGCGGGCGGTGGGGCCGTTTGACAACTCCAGCCCGGGGGCAATCGCGAGCGCGCAGGGGCCTGGGGGGGGAGCAGGGCTGGGGAAGATTGATTTCGCCGGGCACTACACGGGCAAGCAGCGCGAGGTGAAGTGGCGGCGGCTGCCGTTCACGGCGACGCTGGGGGAGCTGGAGTTGGGGGCATACCTGAGCCCGTCGCAGAGCGCGTCGGCGTATTTGGTGAGCTGGGTGCGGAGCGGGAAGGCGCAGGCGGTGGCGCTGCGGCTGCGCGACAGCGGGGCGACGCGGGTGTGGGTGAACGGGGCGAGCGTGTTCGAGGAGCAGGGGTCGCACGCGAGCGACGGGTTCGACCAGCATGCGGTGGGGTCGTGGCTGCGGGCGGGGTGGAACCAGATCATCGCCAAGGTGGGGGACGGGGAGCGGTCGGACTGGGTGTTCAGCCTGCGGGTGACGACGCCGGCGGGGCTGCCGCTGGAGATGGAGGCGACGGCCACCCCGCCGGCGGGTTGGCGGGCGGGGGGGGCGGCGGCGCCGGCGGCGCCGGCGGTGCGGGACCTGACAGCGTTAGCGCAGGCGGGGGCGACGAGCGCGGGGGGGAAGCTGGCGTACGCCTGGGTGCTGAACCGGAAGCACAACACCAACGCGGGCGACCACGCGGCGGCGAACGCGTTTGTGGCGGCGCTGGCGGCGGCGCCGGGGGACGCGAACGCGGTGCTGGACTTTGTGGAGCACGACAGCGACCAGAGCCGGAGGTACCAGCATTTGGAGGAGCTGTTCCAAACCCCGGGCAGCGCGGGGGCGGGATGGCGGGCGCGGGCGCACCTGGACCGGGGGACGATCGAGCTGGACCGGAACGAGTACTGGCCGGCGCGGCAGGATTTCTGGGAGGCCTTGGGGCAGACGGGGGCGGCGGTGGGGACGGCGATGGCGCCGCGGGCGGCGATCGCGGGCAACCCGCTGGCGGGGCTGGGGATGCTGGAGGCGTACGCGGGGATGGGGATGCGGCCGCTGGTGATGGCGTGGGCGGAGGCGCTGGAGGGGGCGGGGGAGCAGAACGCGGCGATCGCGCCGCAGGTGGCGACGGTGCTGCAGCGGATGGGGGCGGCGGCGGCGGGGCTGGCGTGGCTGCGGGTGGCGCACCAGCAGGACGCGGGCAACCTGGGACTGAGCCTGCAGTTGACGGGGGCGGAGCGGGAGGCGGGGGATCTGAACGAGGCGCTGGCGACGCTGCGGACGGCGCGGGAGCTGGACGGGGAGCAGCCGGGGCTGGTGGAGGCGGAGGCGCGGGGGCTGAGCGGGCTGGGACGGGGGCCGGAGGCGATCGCGACGATCCAGCAGGCGGTGGCGCTGGCGCCGGACGCGCCGGGGCTGCGCATCGCGGAGGGGGAGATCGAGCGGCACTTCGGGCACGCGGCGGCGGGGCTGGAGGCGTGGCAGGTGGCGCTGGGGCTGAACCCGCAGGACGCCAACCTGCGCGACCGGCTGAAGCTGGCGCGGGGCGGGGAGACGGAGGTGGAGGCGAGCTTCGAGCGGCCCTACACGCAGGACTTGCGGCGGACGATCGCGGCCTTCGCGGCGGAGCCGGCGGCGGAGCGGGCGGCGCAGGAGAGCGGGCCGGTGGTGGTGCTGGCCGACACCAGCGTGACCAACATATTTCCGTCGGGCAACACCGGGCGCTACGAGCAGCAGATATTCCGGATCAACAACCGGCAGGGGGCGGACTCGCTGTCGGTGTATTCGGTGACCTACGATCCGGCGACGCAGGAGGTGCGCTACCTGACGGCGCACGTGCTGCACGCCGACGGCAGCAGCGCGGACGCGCCGGAGGCGGGCGACCAGCCCATCAGCCAGTCGGTGGGGTACGAGACCTTCTACGACGTGCGCAACAAGTACGTGGAGATGCCGCCGATGCGGGCGGGCGACTATGTGGAGATCGCCTACCGGGTGCTGCCGACGACGCTGGAGTCGCTGTACGGGGATTATTTTGGCGACCTGGACGCGTTTGGGAGCGGGGCGCCGACGGTGTTCCAGCAGTATGTGGTGATCACGCCGGCGAACAAGCCGCTGTACTACAAGGCGATCCGGTTTGCGGGGGCGAGCGCGCAGCACACGGCGGGGGGGCAGACGGTGTACCGCTGGAGCGCGCGGAATTTGGCGGCGCAAGTGGGCGAGCCGGCGGCGCCGCCGATGATCGAGCAGCAGCCCTACATCGCGGTGTCGGCGTTCCGCACCTGGGGACAGTTTGCGCAGTGGTACCGGCAGCTCATCCGCGACACGTTCGTGATGGACGACGAGATGGTGCAGACGGTGAACCGGCTGGTGGCGGGGAAGACGACGGAAGCGGCGAAGGTGGAGGCGATCTACCGCTGGGTGATCCAGAACACGCACTACGTGGCGCTGGAGTTTGGCATCCACGGCTACCGGCCGTATCCGGTGACGCAGGTGTTCCACCGGCGGTTTGGGGACTGCAAGGACAAGGCGTCGCTGCTGATCGCGATGCTGCACCAGGCGGGGATCGCGAGCGAGTTTGTGCTGGTGCGGGTGCGGGAGCTGGGGGTGATTGACCCGACCATCCCGTCGGTGGCGGACTTCGACCACGCGATCGTGTACGTGCCCAGCCTGCACCGCTACCTGGACGGGACGGCGGAGTACAACGGGGCGGACGAGCTGCCGGAGGGGGACCAGCGGGCGTTCGTGCTGCGGATGGCGGTGGGGAGCGACCTGGCGGCGGACGGGGGGAGGAGCGGCGCGGCGGGGGCGGACCCGGCGCAGGCGGCGGTGGCGCCGGAGGTGACGGCGGAGCAGCCGGCGAGCCAGAACGTGAGCAGCAAGGTGCTGATGGGGCAGTTGGACGCGGCGGGGAACCTGCACTTCGAGATGAACTGGACGGTGCGGGGGCAGGAGGCGCCGGAGCTGCGGCAGGCGCTGGAGCTGCCGGAGCGGCGGACGGGGGCGCTGCAGGCGATGCTGCACAACCGGCTGCCGGGGATCAGCGTGACCGAGGCGACGGTGGAGAACGAGGAGAACTGGGACCTGCCGCTGGAGGTGAGCCTGCAGGGGGAGATCCCGCGGTTTGCGACGGTGAGCGGGACGACGCTGCTGGTGCCGCGGCAGATCGTGCCGCGGCGGTGGCTGCCGGAGATGGCGGCGCTGGCGACGCGGAAGACGCCGGTGCTGATGGGGGCGCCGGAGATCCAGGTGGAGGAGATGCACCTGGCACTGCCGGCGGGCTACCAGTTGGCGCGGGTGCCGGCGGGGACGAGGTTGGAGGAGCCGTTTGGGAGCTTCCAGGCGGGGGTGGGGATGAATGGGGGGACGTTGACGATCCAGAGCCGGTTGGAGACGACGCATTCGCTGATCGCGCCGAGCGGGTACGGGGCGTTCCGCGCCTTTTGGACGGAGGTGGACGCGACGCTGGGGCGGGCCTTGACGGCCAACGCGGCGGCGGCGGCGCCGGTGGCGGGAGGTGGGCAATGAGGGGGCGGCGGCTGGGGTGGTTGGTGGCGGGGTTGGTGGCGCTGGGGCTGGCGCTGGGGGTGGGAGGCCGGGCACAGGCGTTGATGAGCGCGGGCCCCAGCGCGGCGGCGGCGGGCGTGCCGCAACCGGCGAGCTTGCTGGACCGGCTGCCGCGGGTGGCGGCGGGCGGGTATGCCCAGGCGCTGGCGGCGGCGCGGGGGCGGGGAGCGGCGGGGCGTGCGGACGCGCTCTGGATCGAGCTGTTCTATGGCGACCCGGGGGCGCAGGCGGCGGCGGAGCGGGCGCTGCGGGGGCCGGAGAACGCGCGGGGGGGGGAGGAGATCGCGTTTTTGCAGTTTTTGTCGGCCTACATCCAGGGGCAGGACCGGCAGATGCTGGCGGCGGCGCTGCGGCTGACGGAGGCGGCGCCCAACGACGTGGCCACCGAGCTGGCGGTGCGGACGCTGAGCGGGCAGTTGGAGAACCAGGGGCGGGAGCTGCTGAACGCGGTGCCGAACCTGGAGCGGACGCTGCGGCAGCCGCTGACGGACCCGACCACGGGCTACATGGTGGGGCGGTCGCTTTTGGCGGCGGTGCACGCGCCGGGGCTGGCGCTGGGGGAGGGGGAGGCGATGGCGCTGGCGGGGCGGCTGGCGCACTGGCAGGAGTGGGGGCCGTTCGGGGACTGGCAGAACCTGGGGTTCGACCGGCGGTTTGGGCTGGAGGCGGGGATGGCGGGGAGCTACGCCGACGGGAGCGCGGTGCGGCGGCCGCAGGGGTTCGAGAACGTGGGCGGGGGGGTGCGGTTTCCGCTGGACTGGGGGACGCAGGGGACAGATTTCGCGGTGACGTATGTGCGGGTGGCGGCACCGACGCGGGTGCTGGTGCGGCTGTACACGGCGGCCTCGGTGGCGCTGGAGATCAACGGGGTGGAGGTGCTGCGCAACGACCGGCGGGCGCGCTACACGGCGGCGACGGCGACGGGGGCGGTGGAGCTGGCGGCGGGATGGAACCGGGTGGTGGTGAAGCTGGGGGGGGAGGCGTCGCGGACGTTTGACCTGATGCTGCGGCCGGGGCCGGGGGTGAGCCTAGAGGATGCGGCGGCGCTGCCGGCGGGGGCGAGCCTGGGGGGTGCGCCGCGGCGGCTGGCGGCGCCGCCGACGCTGGCGGGCTGGAGCCGGGCGCGGCTGGCGCGGGCGCCGGCGGACGCGGTGGCGCTGTGGGTGGACGGGATCCGGCGGCTGCAGGACGAGGACGGGGAGCACGCGCGGGTGGAGCTGCAGCGGGCGGCGGAGCTGGCGCCGCGGGCGGCGCCGGTGTGGCTGGACCTGGCGCAGGCGTACGGGTCGCTGGCGGACGCGAGCCAGAGCTGGGTGGCGGCGCAGGTGGAGAAGGCGGCGGAGCAGGCGCTGCGGGTGTCGCCGCGGGCGCTGCGGGCGTATGACCGGCTGGGGCACGTGTACCAGAGCGAGGGCAAGCCGACGCAGGCGGCGGAGCAGTACGCGCGCTGCGCGGGCAAGGGGTTTGCGGCGTGCGACTGGTCGGCGTTCGCGCTGGCGGCGCAGCAGCGCTGGGCGCCGGAGGCGGAGACGGCGCTGGGGCACGCGCTGGCGGAGGCGGGCTCGAACTGGGGGGAGATCGCCAACGGGCTGGAGTTTTATTCGAGCATGGGGGAGGCGGCGCAGGTGGGGGCGTGGGAGCGGGCGCTGGCGGCGGACCCGCGGGCGGCGGGGGTGCTGGGCGCCTACGAGCTGCGGCACGGGCACGCGCGGCAAGCGGCGGCGCGCTTCCGCACCGCCATCGGGTTCGACCCGTCGTCGCCGGAGCTGCGGCAGCAGTACCTGGACGCGCTGCTGCTGGGCGGGGACCTGGCGGCGGCGCAGGCGGCGGCGCAGCAGGCGCTGCAGCAGTTTCCGCACGACTGGCGGATCGCGGCGGCGGCGGACGAGATCGCGCTGCGGCAGAACCCGGCGCAGGGGATCGCGGCGCTGCGGGCGACCGACTACCAGCGCAACGTGCTGCGGCACGAGGCCGACTATCTGGCGGGGGACAAGTTTTGGGCGCCGTGGTACCACTCGGCGGCGGAGATTTTGAAGGATGCGCCGGGGAAGGCGCAGTATCCCAACGCCAGCTCGATCTTGGTGTTCGACCAGATGGTGAACCGGATCAACGCGGACTCGACCCAGGACCAGTACATCCACCAGATCTACCGGGTGCTGAACGCGGCGGGGATCGCCCAGTTCGGGGACGTGACCACGATCCCGCCGGGGAGCGACCTGATCACGGTGCGGACGATCAAGCAGGACGGGCGGATGCTGCTGCCGGAGCGGATCGCCAACATCAGCAGCATCTCCATGCCGGGGCTGGAGGCGGGCGACTACATCGAGGTGGAGTTTGTGCAGCACACCGGGCCGTCGGCGGTGATCCCGGGGACGATGGACAACAACGAATTTTTCGTGTTCAACTCGTCGCAGCAGCCGTACCACTACTCCGACTACATCGTGCTGTCGCCGCCGCACTATCCGCTGCTGGTGGACCAGGAGCGCTTCCCTGCCCCGCCGCGGGTGACGCAGGAGGCGAACGGGTGGACGGCGCGGGAGTGGCTGGTGCAGAAGACGCGGATGCTGGTGACGGAGCCGCACATGCCGCCGGAGCAGAACCTGGTGCCGAAGGTGTGGGTGTCGAGCCAGTTGAGCTGGCAGCAGATCAGCCGCTACCTGGCCGACCACATGTACGCGGTGCGGAAGGCGACGCCGGAGATGGAGGCGGAGGCGGGGCGGCTGACGGCGGGCAAGGCGGGGCCGATCGCGCGGGCGGACGCGATCTTCGACTGGGTGGCGGGGAACATCCAGCCGGGGGACGGGTCCATGCTGTCGCCGGCGCGGCAGTACTTCACCGACCGCAGCGGCAACCGGGTGGCGACGTTCCTGGGGCTGCTGTCGGCGGCGCGGGTGCCCTACCAGTTGGTGATGACCAAGGCGGTGACCGACGACAGCTCGACCAAGATCCCGAGCCTGTTCCAGTTCCAGTACCCGCTGATCCACGTGGCGGGGAGCGGGGCGCCGAACTCGCCGGCGGGGTGGTACGACCTGAACAACGACTTTGCGCAGACGCAGTACCTGGTGCCGGGGATCCGGGGGGGGATGGCGCTGGCGGCGGCGGCGACGGGGCCGGTGGCGTTCACGCGGGTGCCGACCTTCTCGTCCACGCTGGACGGGGTGGTGGTGCGGGTGACGGGGACGGTGGCGGACAGCGGGGACGCCCGGCTGCACATGGAGATCGAGTTCCGCGGGCCCAACGGGGAACAGGTGCGGAGCGCGCTGGCCAACCAGCCGGACTCGACGCTGCCGCAAATCTACCAGCAGATGCTGCTGGCGAACTATCCCAACGGCACCGCCAGCGGGGGGCAGATCCTCAACCGCAAGGACAAGAGCAAGCCGCTGATCATCGCGGTGGACGCGACCGTGCCGGACTTTGTGCACAGCGACGGGACGACGCCGGGGGCGAGCTGGGACATTGACCGGCTGGCGGGGGCGGTGGGGATGCTGGCGCGGTACGCGCCGCTGCCGTTCCGCACCGAGCCGCTGGTGATCGGGGGCGACAGCTTCGAGCAGACGCAGGTGACGATGACGCTGCCGGCGCGGTTCGGGGTGGCGACGCTGCCGGCGGCGGCGAAGCTGGAGAACCCGTTTGGGCGGTTCACCTCGACCTTCAGCGAGAGCGCGGCGGGCGAGGGGACGCGCATCCAGTTCGACCGGCTGTTCTATCTGAAGGCGAACCTGGTGCCGGCGACGAACTACGCCGCGTTCCGCAGCTTCGCCGAGGCGGTGGACCAGCAGGACCGGCTGCGGCTGACGGGGGTGGTGCGGTAGGGGGGCTATTGGTGGGCGCGGGCCCCAGCGCGCCTGCCCGGCCCGGCTGTAGCAGCGCCAGGCCGGTACGGCGCGCGTCCCGCTTGTGAGCCGCCCCGCTGTAGATGCGCGGGGCGGCATGCTCGCGCCGACTTGGGGGCCCCGTGGCCCCAAGCCGGCGCTGCGCGGCTTCGCTGCTGGGCTGCTGGAGCCGCGCCGAACTCGGTTCCCGTGGGCGCAGACGCGCCACTGGCGCGTCTGCCCCTGCGGAATTACGACCACCCCGCTTCGCAGCCTTGCGCGCCGATTTTGCCGGCAGGCAGAGCGGCGCGACCCCCGCGAGAGGCATCGCCGGGCGGGGCGCGGGGGGACTGCAAGAAAAACTGAACCGACGCGCGGGGAAAGCGTATGGGGCAGCATGGGCGCCGCCTCCCCCGCGACCCGCTCGGGCCGCAAGTCCGCAGGATTGACCACCAGCATCGGGCTGCTGCTGGCGCTGGGGGTGCCGCTGCTGCCGATTGGAAGCTGGGGGCAGCAACTGCTGGGGCCGCTGGCGGGGGAGGAGTGCGCGTGGTGGCTGCTGGGGGCGGCGTGCCTGGCCTATGTGCTGGGGGTGGAGCGGCGGCGGCTGCGCTCGATCGGGTTCCGGGCGCCGCGGCTGCGGGAGATCCCGATCGCGCTGGCGGCCGCGGTGGTGATGATCGCCGGGATTACGGCGATCACGGTGGTGGTGGTGCCGGCGCTGCACCTCAGCTTCAACAGCGCCGCGATGGGCCGGATTCTGGCCACGCCGTTGCTGTACCGGGTATTGCTGGTGACGCGGGCAGCGGTGGTGGAGGAGACGCTGTTCCGCGGCTATGCCATCGAGCGCTTGGAGGAATGGAGCGGGCGGCGCTGGCTGGCGGGCGGGGTGTCGTGGGCGGCGTTCACGCTGGCGCACGCGCCGAGCTGGGGCTGGGCGCAATTGCTGGCGGCGGGCTCGGCCGGGCTGCTGTTGACCCTGTTGTATCTGTGGCGGCGCAACCTCTGGGTGAACATGCTGGCCCACTGGCTCACCGACGCCGCGGGGTTTCTGCTGGGGCACTGAAGGGGCGGGGGGCGGGGCGGGCGCCTGCCTGGATGGTCATCGGGGGTGGGGGGTGGGGCTGGGTTCGCACAGCCAAGATTGGCTGTGCCACCGCGGCCGGAAGCCCATGGTGGGCGCGGGCCCCAGCGCGCCTGCCCGGCCCGGCTGTAACAGCGGGCCCCGTGGCCCCAAGTCGGCGCTGCGCGGCGTGGTGGGCGCGGGCCCCAGCGCGCCTGCGGCGCGCGTCCCGCTTGTGCTCGCGCCGACTTGGGGGCCCCGTGGCCCCAAGTCGGCGCTGCGCGGCTTCGCTGCTGGGCTGCTGGGGCCGCGCCGAATTCGCTTCCCGGGGGGGCAGACGCGCCACTGGCGCGTCTGCCCCTTCGGAATTACGAACACCCCGGTTCGCAGCCTTTCGCGCCGATTTTGCCAGCAGGCAAAGCGGCGCGACCCCCGCTCAGGGCACCTGCAAGCTGCCGCCCGGGGAGGAGGGGGGGCGGGCGAAGCGGAGGTAGAGGGTGGGGAGGACGAGGAGGGTGAGGAGGGTGGAGGTGACGAGGCCGCCGACGATGACCAGGGCCATGGGGAGTTCGAGTTCGCGGCCGGGCTGAGGGCCGCCGAGGGCGACGGGCAGCAGCGCCATGCCGGTGGCGGCGGCGGTCATGAGGACGGGGAGGAGGCGCTCTTGGGCACCGCGCAGGACCAGGGCGGGACCAAACGGCTCGCCTTCGCTGCGCTCCAGGTGCTGGAAGTGGCTGACCAGCATGATGGCGTTGCGGGTGGTGATGCCGAGCAGGGTGATGAAGCCGACCAGGGTGGCGAGGGAGATGGCGGCGGCGGAGAGCCAGACGGCGGCGACGCCGCCGAGGAAGGCCATGGGGGCGTTGCAGAGGACCAGGAAGCCGAGGCGGAGGGAGCCGAAGGCGAGGTAGAGCAGAAAGACGACGCCGGCCAGGATGGCGAGGGCGGCGATTTCGAGGCGGTGGGTGGATTGCGCGCGTTGTTGGTAGTCGCCGGCGTACTGGAGGTAATAACCGGGCGGCAGGCGGAGGCTGCGGGCGAGGCGCGCGCGCAAGGTGTTGACGAAGCCGACGAGGTCGCCGTTGGCGACGTTGCCGTCCACGGAGAGCAGGCGGGCGCCGTTCTCGCGGGCGATCAGGTCGGGGGCGGACTCGATGGCAACGGTGGCGACCGCGGACAGGGGAACCGGCGGACCGGCAGGGGTGGGGATGAGGGTCTGGGCGATGGCGCCGAGGCTGGCCTTATCGCGGCGCGGCAGCCGCACCACCAGGGCGAAGCGCTGCTGGCCCTGGTAGATCTGGCCCACGGTGGTGCCAAAAAAAGCGGTCTGGACGGCTTGGGTGACGGCGCCGCTGGTGACGCCGAAGGCCTGGGCGGCGGCGCGGTGGAACTGGATGCGGACCTGGGGGACGAACGTCTGTTGCGCCAGGACGACGTTGACGGCGCCGGGGATGGAGGCCATCTGGACCTGGACCTGGCGGGCGAGACGGGTGAGGGTGGCGAGATCGGGGCCGAAGATCTTGACCGCCAAGGGGGCGGTCTCGCCGGAGAGGATTTCGCTGATGCGCTCGGAGATGAACTGCTCGATGGACCAGGTGTAGCTGGGGTAGAGGGCGTCGGCGCGGGCGATGGCGGCGAGGCCGGCGCGGCGGTTGGCGAGGCCGGGGCGGAAGCGCACGTCGAACTCGGTGTAGTTGACCGGCGTGGTGTCGTCGCCGAGGGCGGCGCGGCCGGTGCGCTGGTCCACGCTGAGCACGGCGGGGGAGCGCAAGAGGGAGCGGGCCCAATGGCGGCCGTCGCGCAGATTGAGCGCGAGCGCGGTGCCGGGGATGGAGGCCATGTGGACCACGGCGTTGCCTTCGTTGAAGGGGGGCAGGAAGGCGCCGCCGAGGAAGGGGAGGGAGGCAGCGGCGAGGGCGGAGGCGGCGAGGGCGAGGCCGCCGATGGCGTAGGGATGCGCCAGGGTGGCCTGGAGGCGGCGCTGGTAGAAGGCGCGCAGGCGGGCGAGCCGGCGGCCTTCGACGCGCTCGCCGCCGGGATCGCGCAAGAGCCAGGAGGACAACACCGGCGTCAGGGTGAGGGCGACGGCGAGCGAGGCCAGGGTGGCGAGGATGTAGGCGAGGGCGAGGGGAGCGAAGACGCGGCCGGCGAGGCCGCCGAGGAGGAGGACGGGGACGAAGACCAGGATGACGATGAGGGTGGCGAAGACCACCGAGCCGCGGACCTCGGTGGAAGCCTCGAAGACGACCTGGAGAAGGGGCCGGCGGGAGACGTTCTCGCGGAGGCGGCGGCTGATGTTTTCCACGTCGATGATGGCGTCGTCCACCACCTCGCCCAGGGCCAGGACCAAGCCGCCCAGGGTCATGGTGTTGAGCGAGGCGCCGGCGGCGGCGAGGATGAGCACGGCGGTGAGGAGGGAGAGGGGGATGGCGAGGAGGCTGATGGCGGCGGCGCGGCGGCTGCGGAGGAAGGCGAGGAGGACCAGCACCACCAGCAGTCCGCCCAGCCAGAGGGCGAGGGCGAGCTGGTGGATGGCGGTCTGGATGAAGGTGGATTGGCGGAAGAGGTGGCGTTCGAGGCGGGCGCCGGGGGGGAGGCTGGGCTGCAGGGCGTCGAGGGCGCGGTCGAGGCGGGCGGTGAGGGCGAGGGTGTTGACGCCGGGCTGCTTGATGATCTCCAGCACGATGCCGTCGCGGCCGTTGACGGCGGCGCCGCCGATGGGGGGAGCGGGGCCGAAACGGATGGAGGCGATCTGGCCGAGGGTGAGGGGCACGCCGCGGCGGACCCGCACCACGCTGGCGCGCAGGGCGGCGCGGGTGTGGAGTTGCGCGGCGAGGTGGATGACCAGGTCCTGGCCGGGGGTGCGGAAGAAGCCGCCGGCGGCGAGGGTGGAGGATTGGGAGACGGCGGTCAACAATTGGGCCAGGGTGAGGCCGTAGTCGCGGAGGCGGGCGGGGGAAACCACCACCTGGTACTGCTTGATGGCGCCGCCGTAGATGGTGACGTTGGCGACGCCAGGGATGGCGAGCAGGCGGGGACGGAGGGTCCAGTCGGCGAAGGTGCGGAGGGCGTAGGGGTGTCCGGGGAGGCCGCCGGTGAGGCCGACGAGGGCGATGGTGCCGAGGGGGGAGGCCAGCGGCTGCATCTGGGGGGGCTGGGCGGCGGGGGGTAGGGAGTGGAGGGTGGCCAAGCGCTCGCCGACCTGCTGGCGGTCGGTCATGATGTGGCTGCTGTCGCTGAAGACGACGGTGACGACGGAGAGGCCTTCGATGGAGGTGGAGCGCACGTCCTGCACGCCGGCGAGGCCGAGCAGGGCGGTTTCGACGGGGAAGGTGACCTGCTGCTCGACCTGCACGGCGGCGAGGCCGGGGGCCTGGGTTTGAATGACCACTTGGGGAGGGGCGAAGGCGGGGAGCACGGCAACGGCGGCGTGGGTGGCGCGCCAGAGACCGGCGGCGAGCAGCACCAGGGCAAGGAAGGCCACCACGGGGCGATGGCGCAGGGAGGCCCGGATGAGGGCGTTGAGCATCAGTCCACGCCCAACTGGATGGAGGTTTTTTGCAGGTCGCTCTCGAGCTGGGCGGCGCCGTGGACCACGACCTGGGTGCCGGGCGGGAGGGCATCGGCGAGCACGGCGCCGGCGGGGAGCTGGTAGCGTGGGTGGACGGGGAGGCGGAGGTAGCGGTGGGGGCCGGTGCGCACGAAGAGCACGGTGGCGCCGGCTTCCAGCACCAGCGCGCGGGCGGGGACAACGGCGGCGAGGACGGGCGGGCCGCCCAGGAGGCGGACGGCGACGGACATGCCGGGGCGGAGACCGCCGGCGCGGCCGGGGGCGGCGAACAGCAGCGGGAGGGTGTGGGTGAGCGGGTCCACGACGCCGGGCGAGGGGATGCGGCGGAAGAGGACCTGGCCGGGGAAGGCGGCGGCGCTGACCTCGGCGGACTGCGCCTGGGCGAGGGCGCGCAGGTTTTGCTCGGGCAGCGGCACGGAGACCCACAGGCGGGATTGGTTGACCACGGTGAACAGGGTCTGGTTGGGATCCACCAGCGCTCCGGGCGCGAGCTGGGCCTGGGTGACGACGCCGGCGATGGGGGCGCGGAGGGCGTACTCGCCGGCGCCGCTGGTGCCGGCGCGGGCGGCGGCGTATTGGCGGGCGAGGCTGCGGGCGCCGGCGAGCGCGGCCTGCTGGACGCCGACGGCGGCCTCGGACTGCTGCAGCTCGCGCAGCGAGATGACTTGGTCGCGATAGAGCTGGCGCTCGCGGTTGGCCTCGGCTTGGGCGAGCTGGAGTTGGGCGGCGGCGGCTTGGAGGGCGGCTTGCGCCTGGCGCTCGGAGGTGGCGAAGCCGACCTTCTCGTCGGCGGTGTAGGCTTGGCGCACCAGCGCCAGCACCTGGCCGGCCCGCACGCGCTGGCCGAGGCGGCCCATGCCGCCGGCGGGCACTTGGACGTAGCCGCTGACCGGGGAGACCACCTCGGCCTGGGCGCCGGTGGGAACGGTGACCACGGCCGTGGTGGCGTAGACCGGCGGCAGGCGGCGGAGGGAGACCGGCTGGGTGGCGATGCCCAGGGCCTGTTCCTGGGCGGCGGTCAACTGCACCGTGCCCGGGGGCAGCGGGGGGGGGCCGGCGTGGGCTTGGGGGAGATCGTCGGCGTCGGGGCCGGGCTGCACGCAGGCGGCGGACAGCAGCAGGCCGAGGAAGAGCAGGGCGAAGAGGGGCCGGCGCCACGGGGGCGTGCGGCGGACGCGCGGAAATGCTGGGGGAGCCATCATTCGCCTCCGAACCTATTATGCAAGCATTGGGTCGGGCGGCCTGAAGGAGGGCTGAAGGAAGCGCATCTGCGGGCGGCGCGCACGCGGCATCGCTGCGTGCGGATCCGTTGCACGTTGCCCGTTGCCCGTTGCCAGCGAGGCGGGATGGCCGCCGGCGGCGTGGTTGCGGAAGAGTTGGTGGAGTATAATCGCGGCGATTGCAGGGGGGGAGGCCGCGATGAAGGGCTGGACACTGGCGGGGATGGTTTGGCTGGGGGTGGCGGCGGGGGCGCAGGTGGCGCCGGCGCGGCTGGCGATGACGCAGCCGGCGCTGTCGCCGGACGGCGCGCAGATCGCTTTGGTGGCGGGGGGGGCGATCTGGACGGCGCCGGCTGCGGGCGGGGCGGCGCACTTGCTGGTGTCGGACGGGGCGACGGAGACCAAGCCGCTGTATTCGCCCGACGGCAAGTGGCTGGCGTTCGACTCGAGCCGCAGCGGCGGGGGGGACATCTATCTGCTGGAGCGGGCGACGGGGAAGCTGCGGCGGCTGACCTGGGACGACGGCATGGACGCGCTGGATAGCTGGTCGCCCGACAGCCAGTGGGTGTATTTCAGCTCGAGCAGCCACAACATCGGGGGGATGAACGACATTTACCGGGTGCGGGCGAGCGGGGGCACGCCCATGATCGTGGCCTCGGAGCGGTACGAGAGCGAGTATTACGCGGCGGCGGCGCCGGACGGCTCGGTGGCGTTTTGCGCGGGCGGGGAGATGCCGCTGCCGCAGTGGTGGCGGGACGGGGAGGCGCATATTGACCAGACCGGGATCTGGCGGCTGGACCCGGCGACGATGAAGTACACCGAGCTGGTGGCGGGGGGGGCGAAGCAGATCTGGCCGATGTGGACGCCGGACGGCAAGAAGTTGTACTTCATGTCGGACCTTGGTGGGCGCGGGCCCCAGCGCGCCTGCGGCGCGCGTCCCGCTTGTGCTCGCGGGGCGGAGAACATTTGGGTGAAGGCGGGGGCGGCGGCGCCGGTGGCGGTGACCCATTTCACCGCGGGACGGGTGCTGTGGCCGACGATGGGGGCGCAGGGGCGGGCGATCGTGTTCGAGCGCGACTTCGGCATCTGGAAGCTGGACCTGAAGACGGGGCGGGCGGCGGCGCTGCCAATCGAGCTGGAAGGGGCGGCGGCGGGGACCGGGCGCGAGCACTTGACCCTCACCACCGCCGACGGGATGGCGGTGTCGCCGGACGGGAAGAAGATCGCCTACACCGCGCACGGGGAGGTGTTCGCGGTGGGGGCGGCGGCGGGGGGGGCGGCGATCCGGCTGACGCGCACCGGGAAGATGCAGTTCGAGCTGGCGTGGTCGCCGGACAGCCAGAAGCTGGTGTATGTGTCCGACCGGGACGGGCACGATCACCTGTACGAATACGACTTTTTAGCAGGCAAGGAGCAGGCGCTGACCGCGGGGGCGGAGGACGACAGCCGGCCGGTGTTCTCGCCCAACGGGCATTGGCTGGCGTACCAGCGCGGCACGACGGAGCGGATGGCGATGGACCTGACGGCGGCGGGGCGGCCGACGCACCGGCTGGCGACGGGGCACTTCGGCGCGCCGCCGCTGAGCCTGAACAACGACACGCTGGCGTGGTCGCCGGACAGCAAGTATGTGGCGTACCTGGGGGTGGCGGACCATGTGTTCGAGAACGCCTTCATCGTGCCGGTGGCGGGGGGCCAGGGGCAGGAGGTGAGCTTTCTGCCGGACGCCAATGGGAACTCGCTGGAGTGGAGCCCGGACGGCAAATACCTGCTGCTGGAGACCAGCCAGCGCACCGAGGCGACGCGGATCGCGCGGGTGGACCTGGTGCCGCAGACGCCGGTATACAGCGAGGATGTGTTTCGCAAGCTATTCGAGACGCAGGCGAAGGACGGGCGGGGGGGACGGGGGGCGGCGGCGGCGCCGCCGCCGGCGACCCGGATTGTCTATGCGGGCATCAGCGAGCGCACCCGCCTGCTGCCGATGAGCAACGCGCGCAGTCCGCGGCTCAGCCCGGACGGGAAGTGGCTGGCCTATGTCGGGAGCGAGGGCGGGCGGGGCGGGAACATCTACGTCTACCCGATGACGCCGGGAGGCACGGGCGGCGGGCGGGGGCGGGGCGGGGCGCGGGCGCCGCGGCAGTTGACCTCGACCACGACCGGGAAGAGCGACCTGCAGTTCACCGCCGACAGCAAGGAGATCTACTTCCTGGCGGGCGGGCACATCGAACACGTGGCGGTGGGCGGCGGAGCGGCGCGAACGGTGGCGACCAGCGCCGCGCTGTCGGTGGACTTCCAGCAGGAGAAGGAAGAGGTTTTCGAGGAGGCGTGGCGCTACCTGCGCGACAACTACATGAACCCCAGGATGAACGGGGTGGACTGGAACGGGGTGCGGAGGCGGTACGCGCCGGTGGTGGCGGGGGCGGAGACGGAGGCGGACCTGAACCGGGTGCTGCTGGAGATGATCGGGGAGCTGAACTCGTCGCACTCGGGCATCGCCGCGCCGGGCCGGGCGCCGGCGCCGACGACGGGGCACCTGGGGGTGTTCTGGGACCGGGCGAGGTACGAGGGCGGGGGGCAGTTGTGCGTGGGCGAGGTGGTGCCGCAGAGCCCGGCGGCGCTGGCCGGGATCGAGGTGGGCGACTGCCTGCAGCGGGTGGACGGCACGAGGCTGGGGGCGGAGACCAACCTCGACCAAGCGCTGGACGACACCATCGGGCACAAGACGACGCTGGGGATGGAGCGGGGGGGGGCGGCGCGGACGGTGGCGCTGCAGCCGGTGAACGCCGCCAGCGAGAAGCACCTGCTCTATCTGGCCTGGGTGGAGCACAACCGGCAGCGGGTGGACCAGCTCAGCCAGGGGCGGCTGGGATACATTCACATGGCCGACATGGAGCCGGCGTCGCTGGACAAGCTTTATCTCGACCTGGACACCACCAACTTCGCGCGCAAGGGGGTGGTGATTGACATCCGGAACAACAACGGCGGGTTTGTGAACGCCTATGCGCTGGATGTGCTGACGCGGCATCCGTACCTGACCATGGTGCCGCGCGGGCTGGGGGTGGGGATTCCGGCGCGGGTGTCGCTGGGGCAGCGGGCGCTGGAGCTGCCGACGGTGCTGATCACCAACCAGAACACGCTGTCGGACTCGGAGGATTTCACCGAGGGCTACCGGGCGATGCACCTGGGGAAGGTGGTGGGGGTGCCGACGGCGGGGTGGATCATCTTCACCTCGGCGGCGCGGCTGCTGGACGGGAGCACGCTGCGGATGCCGTTTGTGCGGATTTTGGACCACAACGGCAAGGACATGGAATTGCATCCGCGGGGGGTGGACGTGGAGGCGAAGGATCCGCCGGGGTCGTGGGCGGCGGGGCGGGACCCGCAGTTGGAGGCGGCAGTGAAGACGTTGCTGGGGGAGCTGGGGCCGCGGTAGGGGGGCTACTCGACTTCGGCGAGGAGTTGGCCGGTGGCGACGGCGGCGCCGGCGGCGACGGCGAGGGAGACGAGGGTGCCGGACTTGGGGCTGCGGACCTCGTTTTGCATTTTCATGGCCTCGAGGACGAGCAGGCCCTGGCCGGCCTCGACGGTGGCGCCGAGCTCGGCCAAGAGGCGGACGACCTTGCCGGCCATGGGGGCGTTGAGGCGGGCGCGGCCGGTGAGGTGGAAGTGGCGCTGGGCGAGGCGGCGGCGGGGATCGCGGACCTCGGCGCGGGTTTCGTGGCCGGCGGCGGCGAGCCAGACGGAGCTGGGGTCGGCGGAGGCGTAGGCGAAGGTGAAGCTGCGTCCGGCGAGGAGGAGCGAGATGGTGCCGGGGGCGACCAGGGCGATGTCGGCGGGGAGGGGCTGGCCGTCGAGCGCCACCGACCAGGCGTCGCCGTCGCGGGTGAGCTCGAGCTTGCGGACGGCTTCGCCGATTTGGATCTCGTAGATCATCGCAGGGCTTCGGTGCGGGCGGCGCGCTGCCAGTGGGAGGGGGTGGAGGCGGCGGCGGGCTGGGGGGGCAGGGCGGCGGCGGTGGCCAAGGCGGCGGCGAGGGCGGCGGCGTCTTGCCAAGCGGGGTCGGGGGCGAGCGAGGGCGGCGGTGGCTGGGCGAGCAGGCGGGCGACGGTGCCCGTGTCGGTGCGGCCGGCGCAGAAGTCGGGGTCGGCGAAGATGCGGCGGAAGAAGCCGAGGTTGTGGCGGAGGCCGCCGAGCTGGTATTCGCGCAGGGCGCGGCGCATGCGGGCGAGGGCCTGGGGGCGGTCCTCGCCCCAGGCGATGAGCTTGGAGAGGAGGGGGTCGTATTCGAGCGGGACGGTCCAGCCCTGGTAGATGCCGCTGTCTTCGCGCAGGCCGGGGCCGGCGGGGGGGACGAGGCGGGCGACGGTGCCGGGCGAGGGCATGAAGTCCTGCTCGGGGTCTTCGGCGCAGATGCGGCACTCGATGGCGTGGCCGCGAGGGACGATGTCGGCCTGGGCGAAGGGGAGGGGCTCGCCGGCGGCGATGCGGATTTGGAGTTGGACGAGGTCGAGGCCGGTGACCAGTTCGGTGACGGGATGCTCGACCTGGAGGCGGGTGTTGACCTCGAGGAAGAAGAAGCGCTCGTCGGCGTCCACCAGGAACTCGACCGTGCCGGCGCTGTAATAGCCGGCGGCGCGGGCGGCGGCGCAGGCGGCGGCGCCCATGGCGGCGCGGGTGGCGGGGGAGAGGCGTGGGGCGGGGGACTCTTCGATGATTTTCTGGTGGCGGCGCTGGACGCTGCACTCGCGCTCGCCCAGCCAGACGAGGGAGCCGTGGCGGTCGCCGAGGATCTGGATCTCGATGTGGCGGGGCTGAAGGACGGCGCGCTCGAGGAAGACGCTGGGGTCGCCGAAGGCGGCGGCGGCCTCGGCGCCGGCGAGGGCGAAGGCGCTGGGGAGATCGGCGGCGGAGGCGACCAGGCGCATGCCCTTGCCGCCGCCGCCGGCGGCGGCCTTGAGCATGACGGGGAAGCCGATGCGCTGGGCGATGGCCTGGGCCTGGGCGAGGGAGGAGACGGCGTCCACGGTGCCCTCGAGGATGGGGATGTGGTGGGCCTGGGCGAGGCGGCGGGCGGCGGTTTTGCTGCCCAGGGCGGCCATGCTCTCGGGGGAGGGGCCGATGAAGACCAGGCCGGCGTCGCGGCAGGCGGCGGCGAAGGCGGCGTTCTCGGCGAGGAAGCCGTAGCCGGGGTGGATGGCCTGGGCACCGGAGCGGCGGGCGGCGTCGAGCACGCGGGCGATGTCGAGGTAGCTCTCGGCGGCGGGGGCGGGGCCGAGGCGGAGGGCCTCGTCGGCGAGTTGGACGTGGAGGGCGGCGCGGTCGGCGTCGGAGTAGACGGCGACGCTGGCAATCTCCAGGTCACGGCAGGCGCGGAGGAGGCGGACGGCGATTTCGCCGCGGTTGGCGATGAGGATCTTGCGGAAAGGGGGGCGGGAAGGCACGGCGCGGGCCGGATCGCCGGCTATTGGGGCACCGCAGTCTGGGGGATCCAGTTGAGGCCGGCGGCGAGGGAGAGGACGTCGGCGACGGAGATGTCGTTCCAGTGGTTGCGGTCGGCGCCGAGGCCGGTTTCGATGGCGCGCTTGAGGTAGCTGCCGGCGAGATCCACGGCCATGCGGTCGCTGAGGGGGACGCCAGCGATGCGCTTGAACTCGACCCAGGCGGGGTGGGGGAGGCCGAGCCAGACGCCCTGGCCGTTGACCAGGAACTTGATGTCCACGGTGTCGGAGTGGCGGGTGGCGATGCCGACGACCAGGCACTGGTATTCGCAGTGGATGGCCTGCTGGGTGAGTGGATCGGTGGCGGTGAAGTCTTCGTACATGGCGGCGGGGTGAATCTCCAAGATACAGGGGGCGGGGCAGGTTCGCAAGGTGGCCCGCCACCTTTTGCCGGGGTCGCTCCCGTGATGCCCGCACTGTGGGCATCACTCGCTTGGGGAGCGCGCTTCGATTGCGGCCAGGGAGGCCCGCTGGCGCCCAGGTCGTCCCTAGGAGTCCCCCGGGCGCGGGGGCGGTGCTAGAGTGAAAAAACGACTATGCACGCCAGGAATTGGGTGGAGATCTCGCGGGGGGCGCTGCGGCAGAACCTGGAGTATGTACGGGGGCGGCTGGGGGCGGGGACGGAGGTGTGCGCGGTGGTCAAGGCGGACGCCTATGGCCACGGGGCGGTGGAGTGCGCGCGGGTGTTCTGCGGGGCGGGGGTGCGGTGGCTGGCGGTGACCTCGGTGGCGGAGGGGGTGCGGCTGCGGGCGGGGGTACCGGAGGCGCGGATCCTGGTGCTGGCGGGGTTTTTTCGCGAGGAGGCGGAGGCGCTGGTGGAGCACGGGCTGACGCCGGCGGTGTGGGACGCGGAGCAGATTGGGTGGCTGGGGGCGGCGGCGGGAGGGGGGAAGTTTGCCATCCACTTGAAGCTGGAGACCGGGATGGGGCGGCTGGGGGTGACGAGCGAGCAGGAGGCGGGGGTGGGGGCGGCGCTGGCGGCGGCGCCGGGGCTGGAGGTGGAGGCGGTGTTCTCACACCTGGCGGCTTCGGAGGGGGAGGAGGCGGGGGTGCTGGCGCAGCGGCAGCGGCTGGGGGAGGCGGCGGCGGGACGGGCGTGGCACCTGCTCAACAGCGAGGGGGCGCTGCGCTTTCCCGGCTGGGGCGGGATGCTGGTGCGCAGCGGGCTGGCGCTCTATGGCTATAGCGCGCAGGCGGAACATGCGGCGCGGCTGCGGCCGGCGCTGCAGTGGAAGACGCGGGTGGTGGCGGTGAAGGAACTGCCGGCCGGACACGGGGTGGGGTACGGGGCGCACTTCCGCACGCCGCGGCGGATGCGGGTGGCGACGCTGGCGGCGGGCTACGCCGATGGCTATCGGCGGGATTTTTCACCGGGGGCGACGGTGACGATTGCGGGGCAGGCGGCGCCGGTGGTGGGGGCGGTCAGCATGGACCTGACCACGGTGGACGTCAGCCACTTGCCGGCGGTGAAGCTGGGCGAGGAGGCGGTGCTGCTGGGGGACGGATTCGGGGCGGGCGAGCTGGCGGCGGTGGCGGGGACGATTCCGTATGAGGTGCTGTGCGGGATTTCGGCGCGGGTGGGGCGAGGGTATTCCAACTAGTGGGCAGTGAACAGTGGACAGTGGGGCGGGCCGCGTGCGGCGCGGGCTGAGGAGGCGCGCTAGGGGGTGGGGGTGGGCCAGACGGCGGACTTGAGCGCCTTCGCCAGGATGCGGAGGGTTTGGTTCACTTGGCGCTGCTCGATGATGTAGGGGGGGAGCAGGCGGATGGTGGTTTCGTGGGTGACGTTGGCGAGCAGACCGAGCTCGACCATGCGCTGGAAGACGGGGGCGGCGGGGCGGTCGAGTTCCATGCCCAGGATCAGGCCCTTGCCGCGGACTTCTTTGACGAAGCGGTGCTTGCGGGCCAGCTTTTGCATGCCGGTTTTGAGGGCGTCGCCCATGGCCTGGATGTGGGGCAGGGTTTTGGGCTCGGCAAGGAAATCAAGGAACTCGAGGGCCAGGCGGCAGGCGAGCGGGCCGCCACCGAAGGTGGTGCCGTGGGTGCCGGCGGTGAGCGTGGTGGCGGCCTCGCCGCGGGCCAGGATGGCGCCCAGGGGATAACCGCAGGCGATGGGCTTGGCGGTGATGACGATGTCGGGGACGATGGGGGTCCACTGGTGGGCGAAGGGCTTGCCGGTACGGCCGAGGCCGCACTGGATCTCGTCGAAGATCAGGCAGGCGCGGTGGTCGCGGGCGAGTTGGGCGGCGGCGGCGAGGAACTCGGGGGCGAGCTCGTAGACGCCGCCCTCGCCTTGCACCGGCTCGAGGATGATGGCGCAGGTGCGCTCGGAGACCACGGCGGCGAGGGCGGCGGTGTCGTTGGCGGGGACGAAGTGGACGCCGGGGAGGAGGGGGCCGAAGGGAGCGCGGTACTTGGGTTGTCCGGTGATGGAGAGGGCGCCGGTGGTGCGTCCGTGGAAGGAGTTGGTGAGGGCGACCAGCTCGATCTTGTCGGGCGAGATTTTTTGGGCGACGCTGCGGGCGACCTTGATCGCGCCTTCGGCGGCCTCGGCGCCGCTGACGGTGAAGAAGGCGCGTTCCATGCCGCTGAGGGCGGTGAGGCGCTGGGCCAGGCGGCCCTGGAACTCGTTGTAGTAGACGTTGGAGGTGTGGATCAGGCGGCGGCTCTGGTCGCGGATGACGGCGAGGACGCGGGGGTGGGCGTGGCCCAAGGCGTTGACGCCGATGCCGGTGATGACGTCGAGATATTTTTTGCCGTCGCTGGCGTAGAGGTAGACACCTTTGCCGCGCTCGAGCAGGAGGGGGACGCGGGCGTAGGTGGGGAAGAGGTATTGCTCTTCAAGGGCGCGAACGGCTTCCAGCGACGATGCAGGGGCGGAGGAGGACATTGCAGGAATAGGATACAAGATTTCAGAGTCCGCCTCATGGGTGGGCGCGGGCCCCAGCGCGCCTGCCCGGCCCGGCTGTAGCAGCGCCGGGCCGGTGCGGCGCGCGCCCCGCTTGTGAGCCGCCCCGCTGTAACAGCGCGGGGCGGCATGCTCGCGCCGACTTGGGGGCCCCGTGGCCCCAAGTCGGCGCTGCGTCTCGCTGGGGCCGCGCCGAATTCGCTTCCCGGGGGCGCAGACGCGCCGCTGGCGCGTCTGCCCCTGCGGAATTACGACCACCCCAGAGCCCGAGGCGGGCTCTGGGGACCCCGGTTCGCAGCCTTTCGCGCCAATTTTGCCAGCAGGCAAAGCGGCGCGACCCCCGCGAGCGGCAGACTGGTTCAGTGCTGCAGGTCCTTGGGGCAGGTGGCGCCGAGCCAGTGGGAGTCCATGGTGTAGGTGGACTTCATGGTTTTGCCGGCGATGGTGGTGTTGCCTTCGCCCTGGCCGGAGGCGTGCTCGCTGTCGCTGGCGTGGATTTTGATGTGCATGGTCAACTGCGCCTCACCATTGCAGGTGGTCTGCAACTCGATCTCGTTGCTGGTGGAGTTGACGACCTGGCCGATGCATTTCAGTTTGTCGTTGGGATTCAGGAAGCTTTCCGGGTTGTCGGTCAGGTCCTTCTGGGTGAGGCAGCTTTTATCGGTGCTCTCCATCTTCTGGCCGGACATGGCGGCCATGGCGGCGGCGTACTTCTGTTGCTGCGCGGGGGTCATTTTAGCGGCCATTCCGGGGGGGATGCCGATGGCGCCGGAGACGGCGACGACGGTATGGGTTTCCCACAATCCGGTTCTGACGTTCATGGGCACGATTTTTGCCTGGGGCGCCTGCAGGCCGAAGCCCAGCGCAGCGAGCAGAAAAGCTGCGGAAAGCGAGTACAACTTCAACATAGACACCTCCTGGGGATAGATTATAGAAACATCATGGACGCGAGCCATTGGCTGCAATTTGCACCGCGAAGGTCCAAACCGTCTGCCGCGCGACACGGGGCGCAGCACTATGGATGGCGCGGGCCCCAGCGCGCCTGCGGCGCGCGTCCCGCTTGTGCTCGCGCCGATTTGGGGGCCCCGTGGCCCCAAATCGGCGCTGCGCCTCGCTGGGGCCGCGCCGAATTCGCTTCCCGGGGGCGGGCCGCCCTGCGGAATTTCGCAGCCTTTCGCGCCGATTTTGCCAGCAGGCAAAGCGGCGCGACCCCCGCGAACGGCGTATTCGCCGGGGGCAGGAGGGACTGCTTGCGCGGACCGCGCTGGTGAAGATGGGTTATGGCTCAGTAGCCGCGGTGCTTGTCCACCTGGGGGTGGAGGGGGAGGCCGGCGAGGAATTGGCGGAGGTGGTGGGCGACGAGGTCGGCTTGGCGGTCCCAGGAGTCGGGGGCGGCGGCGGCGAGGTGGGGGGTGAGGAGGAGGCGGGGGCAGTCCCAGAGGGGAGAGTCGGGGGCGAGGGGCTCGTGGGCGAAGACATCGAGGGCGGCGGCGGCGAGCTGGCCGGCGCGAAGGGCGTGGAGGAGGGCGGCCTCGTCGAGGGCGGCGCCGCGGCCGAGGTTGACGACGCGGGCGGAGGGGCGGAGGCGGGCGAGTTGGGGAGCGCCGATGAGGGCGGCGGTGGAGGCGAGGGCGGGGAGGGCGAGGACGAGGTAGTCGGCGCGGGGGAGGAGGGCGTCGAGCGCCTCGGGGGGATGGAGTTCGGCGCAGCCGGGGACGGGGCGGTCGGGGTGGCGGCGGACGCCGAGGACGGACATGCCGAGGGCGGCGAGGCGGGGGGCGAGGGCGGCGCCGATGTGTCCGAGGCCGAGGAGGAGGGCGGTGGCGCCGTCGAGGCGGGTGAGGGAGGGGGCGAGGGGGGCGGGTTGCCAGCGGTGGGCGTCTTGATCGCGCACGGCTTGGGGGAGGCCGCGGGCGAGGGCGAGCATCAGGGCGAGGCCGTGCTCGGCGACGGTTGAGGCGTGGACGCTGGCGCCGTTGGTGACGACGACGGAGCTGGCGACCAGCTCGGGGCTGAGCAGTTGGTGGACGGCGGCGGAGGGGCAGTGGATCCAGCGCAGGCGGGGAGCGGCATGCAGGAGGCGGGGATCGAGGCGCCAGGCGATGACGGCGTCGGCGTCGGCAAAGAGGGGGGCGTCCTCAGCGAGGGCGGCGGGGGAGGGGGGCTGGTCAACGGTGGGCGCGGGCCCCAGCGCGCCTGCGGCTCGCGTCCCGCTTGTGCTCGCGCCGACTTGGGGGCCCCGTGGCCCCAAGTCGGCGCTGCGCTTCGCTGGGGAGGGGGGCTGGTCCATGGGGCGGAGGTAGGTGAGGAACTCGACCTGGGGGAACTGTTGGCGCAGGCGGGCGGTGGCGGAGTCAGGCCAGCGCCAGAGGGTGGCGCGGCTGGCGCTGTTCATCGCGATGATGAGTTTCACGCGGGGTGGAGGGGAGGGGCTAGGGGCGGAGGGCGGCGGCGGCGTCCTCTTCCCAGGGCTTGGGCTGGCGGCCCTGGTCGCGGAACCAGATGCGGTCGTAGAGGTAGCGGTCGCTGACCGAGCCGAGGGCCTCGTTGTAGAGGGAGGGGATGCCGCAGGCGAAACGGAGCTCGTTTTCGAAGCGGGCGAGGGCGCTCATCTGCTCGGGCAGGGCGGGGACCTCGGCGTCGGCGGTCTTGAAGAATTTTTGGTAGCCGCGGTCCAGCAGGCGGGCGAGTTCGCCGGCGACAACCAGGCCGGGGGCGGTGGCGATCTCGGCGCCGCCGCCCGGGGCGGGGGCGAGGATGGCGGCACAGCCGTATTTGCGGGCCAATTGATTGCCTTCGCGCAGCGGGCTCACGGAGAAGCCGGAGGCGGCGAGGGAGCGGAGCACCTCGTCGAACTTGGGCGGGGAGGGTTTGCGGGCCACGACCGGATTATAACGTGACGAGTGGACAGTGGACAGTGGACAGTGGGGGTGGGGTGGTCGGCGGGGGTGGGAAGGGGGGACAGGGGGGTTGGTAGAATAAAAGACCTTGCAACATGGCAATGGGGACGGACATCACCGAGAGGATTGGGAACACGCCGCTGGTGGGGTTGCGGCGGCTGGCGCCGGCGGGGGTGGAGCTGGTGGCCAAGGCGGAGTGGGCCAACCCGGGCGGGAGCGTGAAGGACCGGGCGGCGTGGCGGATGCTGCAGGCGGCGGAGAAGAGCGGGGAGATGCATGCCGGGCGGACGCTGCTGGACGCCACCAGCGGGAACACCGGAATCGCGTTTGCCATGCTGGGGGCGGCGCGGGGGTACCGGGTGCGGCTGTGCCTGCCGTCGAACGTGAGCCCGGAGCGGAAGCGGATCTTGGCGGCGTATGGGGCGGAGCTGACCTACACGGATGGGGGCGAGGGGTCGGACGGGGCGATCCGGCGGGCGCGGGAGCTGGCGGCGGAGGCGCCGGAGCGGTACTGGTACGCCGACCAGTACTCGAACCCGAACAACTGGCAGGCGCATTATTACGGCACGGCGGAGGAGATCTGGCGGCAGACGGAGGGGCGGGTGACGCACTTCGTGGCGGCGCTGGGGACGAGCGGGACGTTTGTGGGGACGGGGCGGCGGCTGAAGGAGCTGCAGCCGGGGGTGCGGTGCGTGTCGCTGCAGCCGGAGGGGCCGTTCCACGGGCTGGAGGGGCTGAAGCACATGGCGACGGCGCTGGTGCCGGCGATCTACGACGCGGGGGTGGCGGACGAGGAGCTGGGCATCGCGACCGAGGCGGCGTATGCGATGGTGCGGCGGCTGGCGCGGGAAGAGGGGCTGCTGGTGGGCATCAGCGCGGGGGCGGCGGTGGTGGGGGCGCTGGCGGTGGCGGCGGGGGCGGGGGCGGGGGCGGTGGTGGCGACGGTGCTGCCGGACGGCGGGGACAAGTATCTGAGCGACCGGTTTTGGGAGGAGAAATAGGCGATGGCACTGGAGATGGGGCAGGAGGAGCTGGAACGGGTGCGGCGGCACGGGGAGGAGACCTATCCGCACGAGTGCTGCGGGCTGCTGCTGGGGCGGACGGGGGCGGACGGGGTGCGGGTGGTGGCGGAGGCGCAGCGGATGCGCAACGCCCACACCGAGTCGCCGCAGAACCGGTTTGTGTTCGACCCGCAGGAGCACTTCGAGGCGCAGCGGGCGGCGCGGGGGCGGGGGCTGGAGATCGTGGGATTCTACCACTCCCACCCGGACCATCCGGCGTGGCCGTCGCAGTTCGACTTGGAGCATGCGGCGTGGCCGGGCTATTCTTATCTCATCGTTTCGATTCAGCAGGGGCGGGCGGCGCAAGAGGCGGGAGCCAACTCGTTCGAGCTGGCGGAGGACCGCAGCCGCTTCCTGCAGGAGACGATCGCGCTGCGATAAGGCGAATCGCGGCGCCGGTTGGGCACATCTGAGAGAGGCAAGGAGGAGAGAGACGATGCAGATTCATATCCCCACCCCGCTGCGGGCCTTCACCGGGCAGCAGGCGACGGTGGAGGCGCAGGGGCGGGACGTGGGCGAGGCGCTGGAGGACTTGGTGCGCACGCACCCGCCGCTGCGCGCCCAATTGTTCAACACCGACGGGCAGTTGCGCAGTTTTGTGAATGTCTACCTGAACGACGAGGACATTCGCTATACTGGGAAAGAGAAGACGCCCGTGAACGCAAGCGACACCATTTCGATTGTGCCCTCGATCGCCGGCGGCTGCCGGGCCTTGACCACTGCCGGGCGATGTTGAAGTAATCCCGCCGCCCGCTTCCCTTCCCCGAAAACTGAATAGCAGAAAATGCGCGCGCGGCGCTGGTGCCGGCGCGGGAGGCTTTTGGCCATGGCGACCACGATCTATGCGGAACTGAACAACGACGAGATTTTGCGGTACAGCCGCCACCTGATCATTCCCGAGGTGGGGATGGAGGGACAGCGGAAGCTGAAATCGGCGCGGGTGCTGACCATCGGGGCGGGCGGGCTGGGAGCACCGGTGGGGCTGTACCTGGCGGCGGCGGGGGTGGGCACAATCGGGATCGTGGACTTCGACGTGGTGGACTTCACCAACCTGCAGCGGCAGGTGATCCACTCCACCGCCGATGTGGGGCGGCCGAAGCTGGACTCGGCGCGGGAGAGCCTGCGGGCGATCAACCCCGGGGTGGAGGTGGTGGGGTACGAGACGCGGCTGACGAGCGAGAACGCGCTGGAGATATTTCGGGGCTACGACCTGGTGGTGGACGGGACCGACAACTTTCCCACGCGCTACCTGGTGAACGACGCCTGCGTGCTGAGCGGGATACCGAACGTGTATGCCAGCATTTTCCGGTTCGAGGGGCAGGCGTCGGTGCTGGCGCTGCCGGAGGGGCCGTGCTACCGCTGCTGGTATCCGGAGCCGCCGCCGCCGGGGCTGGTGCCGAGCTGCGCCGAGGGCGGGGTGCTGGGGGTGCTGCCGGGGCTGATGGGCGTGATCCAGGCGACGGAGACGATCAAGCTGATCACCGGCATCGGGGAGCCGCTGAAGAACCGGGTGCTGCTCTACGACGCGCTGCGGATGCGGTTCCGCGAGCTGCGGCTGCGCAAGAACCCGGAGTGCCCGGTGTGCGGGACGCACCCGACGATCCGCCAGCTGGTGGACTACGAGCAGTTCTGCGGCGTGGGGCCGGCGGCGACGGCGGCGGCGGCGGCCGAGGGGGGAGAGATCGTGGAGGTGACGGCGACGGCGCTGCAGCGCGAGCTGGAGGCGGGGCAGACGCCGTTCATACTGGACGTGCGCGAGCCGCACGAGTTCCAGATCGGGCGGATACCGGGTTCGACGCTGATCCCGCTGGGCGAGTTGGAGAAGCGGCTGGCGGAGCTGGACCGGGAGCTGGAGATCGTGGCGCACTGCCGCAGCGGGGTGCGGTCGCTGAAGGCGGCGAAGATGCTGCGGGCGGCGGGGTTCGCGCGGGTGAGGAACTTGAAGGGCGGGATCCTGGCCTGGTCGGAGGAGGTGGATCCGAGGGTGCCGAAGTATTAGCGCCGGGCTTGGTGGGCGCGGGCCCCAGCGCGCCTACCCGGCCCGGCTGTAGCAGCGCCGGGCCGGTGCGGCGCGCGTCCCGCTTGTGCTCACGCCGACTTGGGGCCCCATGGCCCCAGGTCGGCGCTGCGCTTCGCTGGGGCCGCGCCGACGGGCTAGGCGGTGGCGAGCTGCTCTTCGTCCATGTCGAAGTTGGAGTAGACATGGGTGACGTCGTCGGAGTCGTCGATGGCGTCGAGGAGCTTCATCATCTGCTCGGCTTCCTTGCCGACGAGCTTGATGTAGTTCTGCGGGACCATGGCGACCTCGGCGTTTTCGGGCTCGATTTTGTTGGCCTTGATGGCGGCGAGGACGGCATCGAAGGCGTCGGGGGGGGTGAGGACCTCCCAACTGGAGCCGTCGTCGCGGAGGTCGTCGGCGCCGGCCTCGAGCACGATGGCAAGGAGTTGATCTTCGCTGGCGGCGGACTTGGGGACGGAGACGGAGCCGAGCTTCTTGAACATCCAGGCGACGCAGCCGGCCTCGCCCATGTTGCCGTGGTTCTTGCTCATCATGTGGCGGACTTCGCTGACGGTGCGGTTGCGGTTGTCGGTGGTGATGTCCATGAGGACGGCGACGCCGCCGGGGCCGTAGCCTTCGAGGGTGAACTCTTCGTAGACGACGCCGGGGAGCTCGCCGGTGCCGCGCTGGATGGCGCGCTTGATATTGTCGGCGGGCATGTTCTCCGCCTTGGCGGCGAGCACGGCGCTGCGCAGGCGGGGGTTGGAGTCGGGGTCGCCGCCGCCGGCGCGGGCGGCGATGGAGATTTCCTTGATCAGGCGGGTGAAGGCCTTGCCGCGCTTGGCGTCGGTGGCGGCCTTTTTATGCTTGATCGTGGCCCATTTGGAGTGTCCAGACATAGTTCGGAAGGCTATTATAGCATCCGCGCCGCGGCGGCGAGGGCGCAGCCAGGGCGCGGAGAAGGCGGTCAGCGCGGGGGCGGAGTGGGGAGGGGGACGCCGGCGAGAATGAGGACTTCGGCCAAGCCGGGGGTGAGGGCGTAGGCGGGGAGGTCGGGGGCGGGAACCCAGTGGGCGGCGGCGGCGTCGGAGGCGGGGCGGAGGGGTGGGGGCGGGAGGCGGAGGCGGGCGAGGAATTCGGTGAGGACGTAGTGGTACTGGACTTGGCCGTCGGGGGTGCGCTCGATGCGGTCCACTTGGGTGAAGGCGGGGCCGATCTCGACCTCGAGGCCGGTTTCTTCCAGGACTTCGCGCCGGGCGGCGGCGCGGGCGGTTTCGCCGAGCTCGATGAGGCCGCCGGGGAGGCTCCAGAGGCCCTGCAGGGGGGGGCGGGCGCGCTGGACGAGGAGGACGGAATCGTTCCAGAGAACCACCACGCCGACGCCCGCCAGCGGCTGGAGCGGGAACTCGCGGCGGGGGGGCATGGCGGGCTAGCCGCGGCCGCGGCCGCCGCGTCCACGTCCGCCGCGGCCGAAGCCGTAGCGGGGGCGGGCGGTGCCGAGGGTGGGCAGGCTCTCGTGGCCCTGCTTGTCGACCGCGACCATGGCGATGATGTAGTTGTCGGGCGATTGGGGGATGGTGATTTGGTCGTAGGGCTGGGAGGGAGTGGAGGGAGCGGCCATGCCGGGAGGCAGGGGCTGGGGAGGGGCGGGGACGGGGGGCGCGGGGATGCGGATGGTCCATTGCGGCGAGGCGGTGGGGCGGAGCAGGACGCGGTAGGCGGCGGCGCCGGGGACGGGGGTCCACTGGATGGGGGTGCCGATGGCCTGGCCGGCGCGGAAATAGACGTGGGTGGGGGGCAGGGGGGAGGAGGCGAGGGCGGCGAGGGTAAGGGCGTTGATGCGGGCGACGTTGGCGATGAAGGCGGGGCTGATCCACTTGCCGCGGTCGCCGATCTGGACGCCCTGGGGGGTGACGCTGAGGGGCAGGTGCTGGTGGTTGGCGTTCTCGTGGTACTCGGTGAAGCGGACGGCGGGGTAGCCGGCGGCGAGGAAGGGGGCGTGGTCGCCGCCGCGCTGGAAGCGGTCGGGGCGGTACTCGAGCAGGGCGTGGAAGCCGGGCAGGTACATGCCGGCGACCTCGGCGGCGAAGCGGGCGAGCTCGCGCGAGGGGGAGTCGTTCTCCCAAGAGTTGGCGATGACTTGGCGAAGCTGCTGGGGGGTGTCGTTGGGATTGACGCCTTGGCTGAAGATACGGACGATGTTGTGGTTCTCGTGGCCGGGGGTTTGGTCGCCGCCGACGATGTCGTCATCGAGCATGCCGGCGATGTCGAGGCCGTCGGCCTTGGCGACCTGGGCTTCGTGGCGGCTGCCGTAGAGGCCCTGCTCCTCGCCCTCGACGGTGAAGAACTCGATGGTGGCGGGGAAGCGGAAGCGGGCGAGGGCGCGGGCGGACTCGAGGGAGACGATGGTGCCGCTGGCATCGTCGTTGGCGCCGAGGGCATCGAGCTTGAAGTTGGCGGGGATGGAGTCGTAGTGGCCGCTGACGAGGAAGATGCGCTTGTCGTTGGGGTCGGTGCCGGGGAGGGTGGCGATCACGTTGCCCATGGTTTGGGTTTGGGGAATGCGGGGGCCCTTGGGGACGGAGAAGGTGTCCACGCGGACCTGGAGGCGGCCGCCGGTGGCGGCGGAGATGGCCTGGAACTGGGAGACAAGCCAGCGGCGGGCGGGGACGACGCCGCGGGTGGCGGTGCTCTCGGTGGTGGAGCCGGGATCGTTGGGGCCGCCGGGATGGTAGTCGGAGGTGGAGAGGCGGGAGCGGAAGGAGACGAGCTGGTTGTCCTCCTGCTTGATGCGGGCGGGAGAGATGGCGGCGATGATGGCGGCGGCGCGGGGGTCTTGCGGGCGGGGCCGGGCGGCGAGCTGGGCAACCCGGATGGTGGGGGCCTGGGGCGGGAGGGCGGGGGACTGGGCCACGGCGCTGCCGCCGCAGGGGAGCAAGGTGACCACCGCGAACAGGAACAAGCTCGGGCTGACTCGCATTGGATTCTCTCCGATGGGCGGAATCTGTGTATCTTAGAACGTAGGAGAGGCGGGTGGCAACTCTGGCCGCTGGTGGCCGGCAAGACTCCGACAGGGGCGCTTGACGGCGGGGCAGGCTGGCTAGCATGCTAGCCAGCAGGGGGCATTTCGCCTCCGGCCCGGGAGCAGCGGAGGAGGGTTCATGGTTTATTGTCCCGCGTGCGAAGCCGATATGGATCTCGACGAAGAACAACTGACGGAGGGCGGCGTGGTGAGTTGTGGCGGCTGCGGCGCCCATTTCGAGGTGGTCAACCCCCATCCGCTGGAGCTGGAGAAGCTCGGCGGCGACGACGACGAGGATGAGGACGACGAGGAGGACGAGGACTTCGACGAGGACTTGGACGAGGACGAAGAAGACGACGAGGACGATGAGGACGAGGAGGACGACGACGAGGAAGGCTACGACGACGAGTCGGGGCTGGGCGACGAGGCCGAGGAGGAATGAGGCGGGCGGGGGAGTGGACGGCGATGGCGCTGCTGGGGCTGGGGCTGGCGGGCGCAAGCGGGGCCCCGCCGCGGGGGGCGGTGGCAGGGCGGCGGGATGGTGGTGGGAGCGGAGCCGGACAGACGAGCCAGCCGGTGCTGGGGCGGAGCGTGAGCGGGGTGGTGCGCAACCAGTTGAACCAGCCGCTGCGGAGTGCGATTGTGTACTTGAAGAATGAGCGGACGAAGGTGATCCGCACCGCCATCACCGACAGCGAGGGCACGTACGGCTTCCACCAATTGGAGGCGAACGTGAGCTATGAGGTGTACGCGGTGTGGCAGGGGCATCGCAGCCCGAGCCGGGTGGACTCGGAGTACGAGACGGAGAAGAACTTGCGGCTGAACCTGACGGTGCCGGTGGGCTGAGGGGCTTGCGCGGCGAGAGGATGGGGCATTGTCGGGGGTGGGGGTGGGGCTGGGTTCGCACAGCCAGGATTGGCTGTGCCACCGTGGCCGGACAGGCACACGTGGCCGGAAGAGGCAAGGGCACTGCGAAGAGTGCCAGCTGAGGATCAGGGGGCTTGCCAGACGAGGCGGCCGCCGACGATGGTGAAGACGGCGCGGCCGCGCATGCGGGCTCCGGCGAAGGGGGAGTTGCGGCTTTTGGAGCGGGCCTGGGCGGGGTCGTAGGTCCACTCGCGGTAGGGGTCGAAGACGGTGAGGTCGGCGGGGGCGCCGGGTTCGAGGCGGGCGCCGGGGAGATGGAAGAGGCGAGCGGGGGCGGAGCTGAAGGCATCCACCATGCGGGCGAGGGAGAGGCGGCCGCTGTGGACGAGGCGGAGGGCGAGGGGGAGGGCGGTTTCGAGGCCGAGGATGCCGAAGGGGGCGCGGTCGAACTCCTGCTGCTTTTCGTGGGGGGCGTGGGGGGCGTGGTCGGTGGCGATGGCGTCGAGGGTGCCGTCGGCGAGGGCGGCGACGAGGGCGTCGCGGTCGGCGGCGGAGCGGAGGGGGGGATTCATCTTGAAGTTGGCGTCGTAGGCGACCATGTCCTGGTCGCAGAGGGTGAAGTGGTGGGGGGTGACCTCGGCGGAGGCGCGGACGCCGCGGGATTTGGCGTCGCGGAGGAGGCGGACGGAGGCGGCGGTGGAGAGGTGGGCGATGTGGAGGTGGGCGCCGGTCTCCTCGGCGAGGAGGAGGTCGCGGGCGACCATGGTGGCCTCGGAGGCGGAGCTGATGCCGCGCAGGCCGAGGCGGAGGGCGGTGGGACCGGCGTGCATGCTGCCATTGGCGGCGAGGTGGAGGTCCTCGGCGTGCTCGACCACGGGGCGGTCGAACATGGAGGCGTACTCGAGGGCGCGGCGGAGCATTTGGGCGTTCATGACGGGGCGGCCGTCGTCGGAGAAGGCGACGGCGCCGGCCTGGCACATGGCGCCGAGGGCGGCGAGGCGCTCGCCCTTGCTGGCCTCGGTGATGGCGCCGACGGGGTAGACGCGGGCGTGGCCGAGCTCGCGGGCGCGCTGGAGGAGGTAGGCGGTGGCGCCGGCGTTGTCATTCACCGGGTTGGTGTTGGGCATGGCGCAGACGGCGGTGAAGCCGCCGGCGGCGGCGGCCTGGGTGCCGGTCTCGATGGTCTCCTTGTACTCGAAGCCGGGCTCGCGCAGGTGGACGTGGAGGTCAATGAAGCCGGGGGCAACGACGAGGCCGGCGCAGTCGAGGACGCCGGGGGAGGCGGCGGCGATGTCGGGGCCGAGGGAGCGGATGCGGTCGTCCTCGACCACGAGGTCGCCGACGAGGTCGAGCTGGCGGGCGGGGTCGAAGAGGCGGCCGCCCTTGAGGATGAGGGTCATGCCACGCCTCCGACCAGTTCGGCGAGGGCGGCCATGCGGATGAGGACGCCGTTTTCGACCTGTTCGCGGATGACGGACTGGGGGGAATCGGCGACGTCGGCGGTGATCTCGACGCCGCGGATCATGGGGCCGGGGTGCATGACGAGGGCGTCGGGGCGGGCGGCGCGGAGGCGCTCGCGGGTGACGGAGTAGCGGGCGACGTACTCGGCCTCGCTGGGGAAGAAGCTTTCGCGCATGCGTTCCATCTGGATGCGGAGGACCATGACGACGTCGGCGTCGGCGAGGGCCTGCTCGACGTCGTAGACCAGGCTGACCTGGGGGCCGTAGGCGGCGAACTCGGGGGGGAGGAGGGTTCTGGGGCCGCAGAGGCGGACGTGGGCGCCGAGGCGGGTGAGCAGGAGGAGATTGGAGCGGGCGACGCGGCTGTGGAGGATGTCGCCGATGATGGCGACGCGGAGGCCGGCGATTTGGGGGCGGTGGCGGAGGATGGTGAAGCCGTCGAGCAGGGCCTGGGTGGGATGCTCGTGCATGCCGTCGCCGGCGTTGAGGACGGGGATGTCCACGTGGTCGGCGACGAGCTGGGGGGCGCCGCTGGAGGCGTGGCGGACGACGATGGCGTCAATCACCATGGCGCGCAGGGTGTAGACGGTGTCGAGCAGGGACTCGCCCTTTTCGATGCTGCTGGAGGCGGCGGTGACGGAGACGGTTTCGGCGCCGAGGCGGCGTGCGGCGACCTCGAAGGAGGTGCGGGTGCGGGTGGAGGACTCGTAGAAGAGCAGCAGCAGGCGCTTGCCGGCGAGGTAGCGCGGAGGAGGGTGGGATTGGAACTGGGCGGCGCGGGCGAGCAAACGCTGGATGCGGGGGAGGGGGAGGCCTTCGATGCCGAGCAGGTGTTCGGCGGGCATGGGCTAGACCGGCTCCACCAGGAGGACCTTTTCGACGCCGTCGGTCTCCTTGAGCTTGACCTCGACGATTTCGCGGGCGGTGGTCTGGACGTATTTGCCGACGAAGCTGGCCTCGATGGGGAGTTCGCGGTGGCCGCGGTCGATCAGGGCGCAGAGCTGGACGCGGCGGGGGCGGCCGTGGTCGAAGAGGGCGTCGAGGGCGGCGCGGATGGTGCGGCCGGTGTAGAGGACGTCGTCCACCAGGATGACGTTGAGGTCCTGGATGGAGAAATCGATCTGGGCGGGCTTGATGACGGGCTTGGAGTCGAGCAGGGAGAGGTCGTCGCGGTAGAGGGTGATGTCGAGGGTGCCGACGGGGACGGGATGGCTCTCGATGCGGGCGGCGAGGGCGGCGAGGCGGCGGGCGAGGGGCTCGCCGCGGCGGCGGATGCCGATGAGGGCGAGGCGCTCGGCGCCGTTGTTTTTCTCGACGATCTCGTGGGCCAGCCGCACCAGGGTGCGCTCGATTTCGGAGGCGGACATGAGCTGGGCTTTTTCGCGCAGCGCCGGGGGAGCGGGATCGGGCATGGCGTGGCTATTCTATCAGTTGCGGGTGGCTGCGGCCAGCGGCCGCAGCCAGTTGCTGGTTGCTGGTTGCTAGTTGCTAGTTGGCGATGGGGCGACGGCGGGGACGGGGACGGCGCTGGGGGCGATGGGGGATGGGATGCGGGGCAAAGATGGCATGATGGGGATGAGATGGGGCAGGTGAAGGAGAGGACAGAGCGATGATTGGGCGCTATACCCGGGCGGCGATGGGCCGCATCTGGTCGGAGGAGAACCGCTTCGCGCAGTGGCTGGAGGTGGAGAAGGCGGCGGCGGCGGTGGAGGCGGAGCTGGGGATCATCCCGGCGGAGGCGGCGGCGGCGATCGTGGCGCGGGCGAGTTGCGACCCGGCGCGGATTGCGGCGATCGAGGCGGAGGTGAAGCACGACCTGATCGCCTTCACCACCAACGTGGCGGAGCAGGTGGGGCCGGCGGCGCGGTATTTCCATTACGGGCTGACCTCGAACGACACCATCGACACGGCGCAGGCGCTGCAGATCGGGGCGGCGGCGGGGTTGTTGGCGGAGGGGCAGGCGAAGCTGGGGGAGGTGCTGCGGCGGCGGGCGCGGGAGTTCGCGCACACGGTGCAGGTGGGGCGGACGCACGGCATCCACGCCGAGCCGATCACGTTTGGGCTGAAGTTCGCCAACTGGTACAGCGAGAACCGGCGCAACCAGCGGCGGCTGGCGGCGGCGGCGGAGGACCTGCGGGTGGGCAAGATCAGCGGGGCGGTGGGGACGTTCGCCCACCTCGACCCGGAGGTGGAGGGGCGGATATGCGCGCGGCTGGGGCTGCAGCCGGCGGCGATCAGCAACCAGGTGATCCAGCGCGACCGGCACGCGGCGTTCTTGTGCGTATTGGCGGTGATGGCGGCGTCGCTGGAGAAGATCGCGCTGGAGGTGCGGCACCTGCAGCGCAGCGAGGTGCGGGAGGCGGAGGAGTTTTTCTCGGAGAAGCAGAAGGGCTCGTCGGCGATGCCGCACAAGCGCAACCCGGTGACGTCGGAGCAGATCTGCGGGCTGGCGCGGGTGGTGCGGAGCAACGCCCAGGCGGGGCTGGAGAACGTGGCGCTGTGGCACGAGCGCGACATCAGCCACAGCTCGGTGGAGCGGGTGGTGCTGCCGGACAGTTGCATCCTGGTGGACTACATGCTGCACAAGACCACGGAGATGATGGACAAGCTGCTGGTGTATCCGGAGCAGATGCGGCGCAACCTGGAGCTGACGCACGGGCTGGTGTATTCCGGGCAACTGCTGCTGGAGCTGGTGGAGGCGGGGGTGGCGCGCGAGGACGCCTACCGCTGGGTGCAGCGGCACGCGATGGAGACGTGGCGGACAGGCCAGGATTTCCGCGGGCTGATCGAGGCGGACCCCGAGATCGGGGCACAGGCGAGGCCGGAGACGATCGCGGCGGCGTTCGACCTGGAGCGGCACCTGCGGAACGTGGATGCGATTCTGGAGCGGGCGCTGGCGGAGTAGGCGGGGCTACTTGGCGGCGGAGCCGCCTTGGACGCGGACCAGGACGAAGTGGGTGCCGTCGCCGCCGGGCTTGACGGCGACGGCACGGACGTTGCGGTCGGAGCGCTTGAGTTCGAGCGAGATGGCGCCGTCGCCGTGGGTCTTGCGGGTGACGGGGCCGAGCTTGCCCAGCAAGCCGGAGTAGTAGCCGAGCACCTGGCCGGGGGAGTCGGGGGTGCGGAACTCGGCGACGTTGATGTCGAGGGCGGCGGCGCCGCTGGCGAGCTGGACGTGGGCGCTGGTGGAACCGCCGCGGCGGAGGTTGAACTGATCCATGCCGTGGAGGCTGTCCAGGGCGCCCAGGCCCTGGCCGTTGTGAAAGGGCGAGTCGGCGGTGGAGGTGACCTGCAGGGCGCCGGGGTAGATGGCCATGCCGAGGCTGCCCAGATCGGCCTCGGGGCGGACTTTGAGGGAGCCGAAGGGGGAATTGATGTCCACCTTGGCGTTGTCGCCACTGCCGTCCACCTTGAGGTTGCCGAGGGGGGAGCGGATCTCGACGTGGTGCTGGTCGCCGTTGTGATCGTCGGAGATGCGGGTGTTGGCAATGAAATGGTGGACGGCGAAGACGCCGAAGCCGGCCATGAGGGCAAGGACCAGGATGATGCCGATGACCACCGCGAGGATGGTGTCGTTGGAACGGGGCGGAGGCGGAGGGGGCGGATAGGACGAAGCCATAGCGAACTCCCGCCCTATCTTACGCGCAATTGGAGGGGACGGTTCCGGTGGGACGGAGGGCGGCCACCACCGCGGCGGGATGGTGTTGGAAGAGGCGGATGGCGGCCAGGCCGGCGGCGCCGTGGGCGAGGCAGGCGTGGGCGTTGACCAGGGTGATGCCGCCCAGGGCGAGGACCGGGACGGGGTGGCGGGCAGCCTGGGCGAGAGCTTCGAGGCCGAGGGGGGGGCCCAAGGCGAGCTTGGAGGGAGTGGGGAAGACGGGGCCGAGGACGCAGAAATCGGGGCCATCGGGGGCGGCGGCGGCGGCGACCTCGGCGGGGGAGTGGCAGCTCAGGCCGATGAGGAAGCCGGGAGGGACGAGGGGGCGGACCCGGGCGGGCGGGAGGCCGTCGGCGGGGAGGTGGACGCCGTCGAGGCCGGCGGCGAGGGCGAGGTCGAAGCGGCCATTGAGCAGCAGGCGGGCGTGGGAGGGGGAGGCGGCGGCGCGGGCCTGGGCGCAGAACGCCAGCAATTCGCGGGTGGAGAGCAGCTTTTCGCGGATCTGGATCAGGTCCACGCCGGCGTGGGCGGCGGCTTGCAGGGCGGGCAGGCCGGCCGGGCCGAGGCCGGCGGTGATGGCGTAGAGGAGGGGACGGCGGGTCAAAGGCGGAAGCGGGTGATCTCGCTGGTGGCGCTCCATAGATTGACCAAGCCCAGGCCACTGACGGCGCCGCGGAGGTAGGGGCTGAGCAGGGTGCGCAGCCAAAGGGGATGGGAGGTGCGCCAGTGCGCCACCCAGAAGGCATGGTCCCAGAGGGCCATCCAGGGCAGGGTGAGCAGCAGCAGGCCGATCTCGATGCACAGCACCACCAGGGCGGCGCGGCCGAGGTGGCCGAGCCAGAGGCGCGGGGGGGCGGTGCCCGAAAGTGAGGTTTGCATGCTGATCTATATTCTGCTATAAACCGCACAGAAGGAGGCGAAAGCCTCCCTGCCCGGAAGGCCGAGGGAGTCGGTCAGAAAGGCAGATTGCCGGAAAACGGCAAGGCAAACGTGCGACCCGACCCCCTGGAGGTCCCATGAACCGAAGCGATGTGGCCCTGGCGATGGCACAAGCCAGCGGGCTGCCGAAGAATTTGGCCGAGCGCGCGCTCAATGCGGCGCTGGCGGCGGTGGCAGAGGAATTGGCCAGCGGCCGGCGGGTGACGCTGGCCGGTTTTGGCGCCTTTCGGCCGGTGGCGCGGCGGGCGCGCACGGGGCGCGATCCGCGCACCGGGGGCAAGATCCATATCGCCCCGCGCAACTCGGTATTGTTTGTGCTCAGCCCGGAGTTGAAGAATGCGCTGAACGCAACGCCGGTGGCGGCGGCGGCGACGGCGGGTGGCGAAGGCTAGAGCGGTTTCCGGCAGAGGCGGGGCAGGCGGCTCACAGAACGCGCGGCGGCGCGTCTGAAGGGGGCAGCGCAATGTCCACCACCCTGAGCCCGGGGATGAGCCTAAGCCCGCCCAGCGCCACCGGCCAATCCGAAGCGTTGGTTGGCGCGGGCCCCAGCGCGCCTGCGGCGCGCGTCCCGCTTGTGCTCGCGCCGACTTGGGGGCCCGAGGACCCCAAGTCGGTGCTGCGCGTCGCTGGGGCCGCGCCGAATTCGCTTCCCGGGGGCGGGCCGCCCTGCGGAATTTCGCAGCCTTTCGCGCCGATTTTGCCAGCAGGCAAAGCGGCGCGACCCCCGCGAAGTGCTGCGGCTGGCGCGGGGGCTGGCTTGGTGGGCGCGGGCCCCAGCGCGCCTGCCCGGCCCGGCTGTAGCAGCGCCAGGCCGGTGCGGCGCGCGTCCCGCTTGTGCTCGCGCCGACGTGGGGCCCCATGGCCCCAAGTCGGCGCTGCGCTTCGCTGGGGCCGCGCCGAATTCGCTTCCCGGGGGCGCAGACGCGCCACCGGCGCGTCTGCCCCTGCGGAATTACGACCACCCCAGGACCCGCAGCGGGTCCCGGGGGCCCCGGTTCGCGGCCTTTCGCGCCGATTTTGCCCGCAGGCAAAGCGGCGCGACCCGCGCGATGTGTACCGGGTGGCCACCAACGCTGGGCTGGACTACCTGCGGAGGCAGCGGGTGCGGCAGGGGCTGTGGTTTCCGACGCCGCGCTGCGGCGCGGGGGCGAGGCGGCGGGAGTGGTGCAGGCGCGGGCCCCAGTCAATGGCGGCGGGCCGGGGCTGCGGCTGCTGTCGGTGGGCTCGGACATTACCATCCAACATCGCTAAGAAGGAGGATTGCATGCTGCACAGATTCCAGGGTGGCTCGCCAGGATGGGCCGGGGTCGCTCCCGAGGATCGCTTGGTTGCCCGCTGGCGTCAGGGAGGACTACCCGTTGCCGCTATCGGCATGGTGGTGGCGTTGGCGGCATGCCTGGCGTCGGCGCAGGTTTATGGGTTCCACGACCCGGCGCCGGTGGTGGCGCCGCTGCAGGCGACAAGGCTCGCCTGCTACAGCAGCCAGAGTTGGCTGGGGGTGGGGATCGCCGAGCTGACCAGCACCAGCCGGGCGCGGCTGCAGGTGGCCAGCGAGAACGGGGCGGAGGTGGTCGAGGTCTATCCCGACAGCCCCGCCGCCAGCGCCGGCGTGAAGACGGGCGACGTCATTACCCGCTTCGACGGCGAGCGGGTGATCAGCGTGCGGCAGTTGGAGCGGCTGGTGAGCGAGGTGCCGGCCAACCGCACCGTGGCGGTGGCGGTGATGCGCGCGGGCAAGCCGCTGCAGCTCGCAGTGCATTTGGCGGCGCGCAGCGGGACGCGGGCCTATGCGCCGTATGGACGGCTGACGGTGCCGCCGATCGCACCGCACGCGCCGCCGCTGCCGCGGCTGACGCCCATGCCGCCGGCGCCTCCGGCGGCGAGGGGCCTGCTGCGGGAGCGGCTGATGGAGATGGAGAGCTTGGGCAACTTGGGAGTGACCGTGGAGACCCTAACGCCACAGTTGGCCGAGTACTTTGGGGTGAAGAAAGGCCAGGGGGGACTGCTGGTGCGGTCGGTGGAGGCGGAGAGCGCGGCGGGCAAAGCGGGGATGGCGGCGGGCGACGTGCTGACGCGGTTGGGCGACACCCGCATTGGCTCGATGAGGGATTTGCAGCGGGCGACCCGCGCCGCCGCAGGCACGACGGTGACGGCGCGGCTGCTGCGGCGGGGGAAGGTGGTGAGGGTGGCGGTGGCGGTGCCGAGGCGGTCGGAGGGATGGATGTAGCAGGCGGGGGGCTGGCAGCTTGCAGCTTGCGGCTGGCAGCTTGGGATGGATAGGCGGCGCGGAACGGGGAGGCGCTGGGGGGGGCACAGCCAAGAGTGGCTGTGCCACTGTGGCCAGAAGGAGGTGGGGGGCTGGCAGCTTGCAGCTTGCGGCTGGCAGCTTGGGATGGATAGGCGGCGCGGAACGGGGAGGCGCTGGGGGGCACAGCCAAGAGTGGCTGTGCCACAGCGGACAGAAAGGGGTGGCGCGCGCGGCGGCTGTTGATAATGCAGGGATTGCAGAAGTGGCGGCAGCGAATGCTGGGGTCGGCGGGGAAAAAAGGGCTTGACTTTACGGCGGGCATTGGGGGTGGTATACTGAAGTTGCGTTTGATGGTCTGTTCGATGCCTGTAGACCGCCGGGTACGAAACTGTTCCGACCTGCCTATTCGTCAGAGACCGGCCAACCAAATAGCTCTTCGCTTGAAGGATAACCTTTGAAAAATATTTTTGTTGGGAACCTGTCGTTCCAAACGACAGAAGCAGACCTGCGGGCTGCGTTTGAGCAATTTGGCGCGGTGAGCCGCGTCAGCATCATGACGGATCGGGACACGGGCCGTTCGCGCGGCTTCGCTTTTGTTGAGATGAACGACGATCAGCAAGGCGACGACGCCATCAACGCCCTCAACGGCAAGGAAGTGGACGGGCGGGCGCTCAACGTCAACGTGGCGCGTCCGCGTCCGGAGCGGGCAGCCGGCGGCGGCGGCGGTGGCCGTGGCAATGGCGGCGGTGGCCGCGGTGGCTACGGCGGCGGCGGCGGCGGCGGCCGGCGCGAACAGCGCTGGTAGCGGCGCTGGGCGCGCCAGCCGGGCTGGCGGACGCAGCGCACCAAGACGCTCCCGTTGGTCGCTCGGACGAACTTGGCCGAGCGGACACAGCGGGGTGGTAAGAAAAGGCGGGGGGCTTTGGCCCCCCG
>Ga0307372_10000859_pt1 | contig 53149 bp, 50 predicted proteins | sample OX1MG_FD_202533 | JGI IMG/M metagenome (GOLD analysis project Ga0307372, IMG submission 202533) | Soil microbial communities from Risofladan, Vaasa, Finland - OX-1 | ecosystem: Environmental > Terrestrial > Soil > Coastal area > Acid sulfate soil | place: Finland: Risofladan, Vaasa | collected...
GGGGTGGTGCGCCCAGGAGGATTTGAACCCCCGGCCTTCTGATCCGTAGTCAGACGCTCTATCCGGGCTGAGCTATAGGCGCGCGCCTCGATCCGTGACTGTAACCCATGAGGCCGAAGCCAATACCGTACGACGCCCGAGCGGCCCATCGCGGCATGATTCAAGTTCAGAAGGCTCGTTGGAGGTGCAGTTCATGGCGGTGACCGGCAGCGTCGAGACGGGGGTTCTTCCCGCCCTCGACTTCGTGGGCGAAGTCGCCCAGCAGATTCGCGTCGACGGCATCCGGTGCTCCACCAAAGCGGGCTCCGGGCATCCCACCTCGAGCATGTCGGCCGCCGACCTGATCACCGTCCTCGCGGCTCGCCATCTGCGCTACGACTTCGACCAGCCGAAGCTGGCGGACAACGACCACCTCATCTTCTCCAAGGGCCACGCCTCGCCCCTCCTCTACGCGCTCTACAAGGCCGCCGGCGCGATCACCGACGGGGAGTTGATGACCTACCGCACCCACGGCTCGCGCCTCCAGGGCCACCCGACGCCGCTGATCCCGTGGGTCGACGTCGCGACGGGGTCGCTCGGCCAGGGCATCGCCATCGCGGTCGGCGTGGCGCTCGCGGGCAAGTACCTCGACAAGCTCCCCTTCCACGTATGGGTGCTCTGCGGCGACAGCGAGCTCGCCGAGGGCTCGGTCTGGGAGGCGCTCGACAAGGCAGGTCACTACGGCCTCTCGAACCTGACCGTCATCTTCGACGTCAACCGCCTCGGGCAGCGTGGCCCCACCGAGTACGAGTGGGATCTCGACGTCTACAGGCACCGCGTTGAGGCGTTCGGCTGCCGGCCGATCGTCATCGACGGCCACGACGTTCACGAGATCGACGACGCGTTCACCTCGGCCCGCGCGGACGGCGACCGGCCGACGGTGGTGATCGCCCGCACGATCAAGGGCAAGGGCTGCAAGGAGATCGAGAACAAGGACGGATGGCACGGCAAGGCGCTGCCTCCCGATCTGGCGGAGCGTGCGATTGCGGAGCTGGGTGGCATCCGAGACCTTCGTATCCACGTGCAGCCGCCCGATGGCGCGCCGTCGGCATCCGCGAGCGAGACGGACAAGCCCGTGACGTTGCCGGAATACAAGATCGGTGACAAGGTGGCCACGCGTAAGGCATATGGCGACGCGCTCAAGGCGCTCGGTGCTCGTCATGACGTGGTGGCGCTCGACGGTGAGGTCAGCAACTCCACGCATGCCGACGAGTTCAAGGCCGCGTATCCCGATCGTTTCTTCGAGATGTTCATCGCAGAGCAGCAGATGGTGGCGAGCGCGGTCGGGCTCTCGGTGCGCGGCTACATCCCGTTCGCCTCCACATTCGCCGCGTTCTTCTCACGCGCGTACGACTTCATCCGTATGGCCGGTGTGTCAGAGGTCAACGTGAGGCTCTCCGGTTCGCACGCCGGGTGCGAGATCGGCGCCGACGGACCGTCACAGATGGCGCTCGAGGACATCGCCGCGCTGCGAGCGGTGCACACGTCGACGGTGCTGTACCCGAGCGATGCCGTCTCCGCAGCGAAACTCGTTGCGGAGATGGCGGATCTCAAGGGCGTCAGCTACGTCCGCACCACTCGCGGCGCGTACCCGGTGCTGTACGACAACAGCGACGAGTTCCCCGTCGGTGGGTCGAAGGTGCTCCGCCGCAGCGACGCGGATGCCGTGACACTCATCGGCGCCGGCGTCACGTTGCATGCGTGTCTCGACGCCGCGGACCGCCTGGCCGGCAGCGGTATCACGTGCCGCGTCATCGACCTGTACTCGGTCAAGCCCATCGACACAGCAACGCTCCGCGAGGCGAGCGCCGACACCGGCGGCCGCCTCGTGGTCGTCGAGGACCACTACCCGCAGGGCGGCCTCGGCGCCGCGGTGATGGAGGCACTCGCGCTCGAGCCGGTGCCACCGCGCGTCACCCACCTGGCGGTGCGCAGCCTGCCCGGTTCGGGCACGCCGGAGGAATTGATGGCCACCGCAGGCATCGACGCCGACGCCATTGTCACGGCCGTGACCCAGCTGGTCGGCGCGTCCGCGGAGGCCGGCCGATGACGACGCCGCTGCAACAGCTGGGCGAGCACGGACAGTCGGTCTGGCTCGACTTCATCAGCCGCGACCTGCTGACGTCGGGCGAGCTGCGACGCATGATCGCCGAGGACAACGTCACCGGGATGACGAGCAACCCGACGATCTTCCAGAAGGCCATCGCCGAAGGGTCGATGTACGACGACCAGATCCGCGAGCTGCTCGCGGACGGCATCGACGACCCGCAGGACATCTTCACGGAGCTCGCGATCACCGACATCCAGCACGCCGCCGACATCCTCCGTCCCGTCCACGATCGGACAGCTGGAGCCGACGGATTCGTGAGCATCGAGGTGCCGCCGTCGCTGTCGCACGACACCGACGGGACAGTCGCGATGGCGCGAACCTTCTGGGAGCGGGTCGACCGCCCCAATCTCATGGTCAAGATTCCGGCGACGCTCGAAGGCATGCCTGCAATCGGCCGGTCGCTCGCCGACGGACGCAACATCAACATCACACTGATCTTCGCGATCGCGATGCACGACCGCGTGATCGAGCAGTACATCAGCGCGCTCGAGACTCGTCACAAGGCGAACGAGTCGCTCGACGTCCACTCGGTCGCCTCGTTCTTCGTGAGCCGCGTCGACACGCTGGTCGACAAGATGCTCGAGGCGAAGCTCGCCGCCGACCCGGGCAACGCACTGGTCGAAGGGCTGCTCGGTAAGGCGGCAATCGCCAACGCGGTCCTTGCGTACGAGCTGTTCGAACAGCGATTCGGCGATGCACGCTTTGCGCCCCTGCGCGGCGCGGGAGCACACGTGCAACGGCCGCTCTGGGCAAGCACGAGTGCCAAGAATCCGAACTATCGCGACGTCGTCTACGCCGAGGCGCTGATCGGTCCCGACACGGTGGACACGATGCCGCCGGCCACCATCACAGCGTTCCTCGACCACGGCGTCGTGAACAGCGACACCGTGAAAGCCGATTACGCGGGCGCGCACAAGACCATGGATCAGCTGGCGCAGGCCGGCATCGACATGGATGCGGTCACGCAGCAACTGCTCGACGATGGCGTGAAGACGTTCGCCGACTCCTACAACGCACTCCTGCGAGGCATCGCCGAGAAGGTCGACTCGATGGGCTCGGGGTATGCCAAACGGCAGCACATCGACACGGGCGCAACCACCGTCACCCTCGACAGTGCCGACGCGACGCAGGTGGCCGACCGCATCTGGCACCGCGACCCGAACCTCTGGAAGCCGGGCGACGCCGACCACGCCGTGGTGATCCGCAACCGGCTCGGCTGGCTCGACGTCGTCGGCGCGATGCGCGAGCAGCTGACCTCCCTCACCGCATTGACCACCGAGGTTCGCGAGGCCGGCTGGCGCGATTGTGTGCTCCTCGGCATGGGTGGTTCGAGCCTCTGCCCCGAGGTGTTGCGCAGCTCGTTCGGCAGCGCCGAGGGCCAGCCAACGCTGCACGTCCTCGATACCACCGATCCGCTCGCGATCACGCGAGTGAGTCGCGCCACAGACCCGAAGACCACTGGATACATCGTCGCGAGCAAGTCGGGCACGACGTTGGAAACGCTGTCGCATCTTGCGCACTTCTGGGAGGCGACGTCGAACGTCACCGACAAGCCCGGCGCGCAGTTCATCGCGGTGACCGACCCCGGATCGCCGCTCGCCGGCATCGCGCGCGAGCGCGGTTTCCTGCATCTCTACAAGAACCCGCCCGACATCGGAGGCCGCTACTCCGCGCTGAGCATGTTCGGACTGGTCCCCGCCGCGGTGATGGGCATCGACGTCGACCTGCTCCTTCACCGCGCGGCCGATATGCGCCGCACCTGCGCGGCGAGCGTCCCCGGCGACATCAACTGCGGACTCGCACTCGGTGAGGTCATGGGCGCCCTCCACGATGCCGGCCGCGACAAGGTCACCATCCTCGCGCCGCGCAGCGTCGAGGCATTCTCACTCTGGTCCGAGCAGCTGATCGCCGAGAGCACCGGCAAGGAGGGCAAGGGGATCATCCCGATCGGCGATGAACCACTCGGCGTTCCCGCCGTGTACTCGGACGACCGTCTTTTCGTCGCGCTGCGCATCGGGACTGACGCTACCTTCGACGCTTCCATCGACGCGCTCCGCAAGGCGGACCACCCCGTGGTCGTGTTCGACCTCGCAGACAAGTACGACCTGGCGGCGGAGTTCTTCCGCTGGGAGTTTGCGACGGCCGTCGCGGGTGCGCGCCTCGGGATCGACGCGTTCGACGAGCCGAACGTCAAGGAATCAAAGGACAACACGAATGCCGTGCTCGAGCAGTACGAGCAGACGGGTGCCCTCCCCGAAGAGGCGGCGGCGGTGACCGACGGCGCATTGCGGGTCTACGGTGACGTCGGCGGCAGTAGCGCGTCGGGTGCGCTCGCGCAACATCTCGACACCGCCAAGCCCGGTGACTACGTCGCGCTCATGGCGTATGTGACTCCCGACGATGCCAACCACGACGCATTGCAGGCGCTCCGCGTCGCGATCCGCGACACGCGCCGCCTCGCCACCACGCTCGGCTTCGGGCCGCGCTTCCTGCACAGCACCGGACAGCTCCACAAGGGCGGCCCGAACACCGGTGTCTACATTCAGATCACCGCCGACGACGGCACGGACGTGCCGATTCCCGGCAAGCCCTTCACGTTCTCGATCCTCAAGCGCGCCCAGGCCGCGGGCGATCTGCAGTCCTTGCGGGCTCACGGCAGGCGCGTGATCCGCGTTCACATCGCCGGCGACCTTCATGCGGGGCTCGCGAGCCTCACCGACGCCGTCGGCGCAACCACGGCGGCGCGCTGAGCGCCGCCGCACGCGAGAACACGAGCATGCAGATCGGCTTCGTCGGGCTCGGCAGGATGGGCGCCAACATGGTCCACCGCCTCCGGCGTGACGGCGATCACGCCGTGGTCGCGTACGACCCGAATCCCGAGGCTCGCGCGAGCGTCGAAGCGTTCGGCGCGACGACGACCGCGAGCATCGACGAGCTGATCGCGAAGCTCGAGAAACCACGCGGCGTATGGATCATGGTGCCGTCGGGGAAGATCACCGACGACACCGTCGCGGCACTGCAGTCGCTGCTCGAGACCGGCGACACCATCATCGACGGCGGCAACAGCAATTACCACGACTCGATGGCACGCGCTGCGAGCAGTGCCGAGCGCGGCATCGGCTTCATCGACGCCGGGACGAGCGGTGGCGTCTGGGGACTCGAGGTCGGCTACTGCCTCATGGCGGGCGGAGAGAAGGAGACGGTCGACCACTGGAGACCGATCTTCACGACGCTCGCTCCACCCGGCGGCTTTCTCCACGTCGGGCCGGCCGGGTCGGGACACTACGTGAAGATGGTGCACAACGGCATCGAGTACGGAATGCTCGAGGCGTACGCCGAGGGCTTCGCGGTGATGCAGGCGAAGCGGGACTTCGGCGAGCTCGATCTGCACGCGATCGCGCACCTCTGGAACCAGGGCAGCGTGGTGCGATCGTGGCTCCTGGAGCTTGCGGAACGCGCTTTCTCGCGCGACCCGCAGCTCGATCAGCTGCGCGGCTGGGTCGACGACTCCGGCGAGGGCCGCTGGACGCTCGAAGAAGCCATGACGTTGTCGGTACCGACGCCGGTGCTGGCGCTGTCGCTCATCGCGCGATACCAGTCGCGACTGCCGGACGGGTTCGGCAACAAGGTGATCGCCGCGCTCCGCAACGAGTTCGGCGGCCATCCGGTGAAGGCCGAGTCCGCGCATGGAGCGTCGCCATCACACTGACGGCGGACCGCCCGCTGCAGGAGCGCCGCCGTGAGGCGCGCACACCGCGCCCGTTCTGTGTCGTCATCTTCGGAGCAAGCGGCGACTTGACCAAACGCAAGCTCGTGCCGGCGCTGTACGCGCTCGCATCGGAGGGCAACCTCCCCGTCGGGTTCACCGTCGTCGGCGCCGGCCGCAGCGAGATGACCGACGGCGAGTTCCGTGAGGAGATGCGCAGTGGGATCCAGGAGTTCGGCCGCGTACCACTGCGCCAGGACACCTGGCTGGCGTTCGCAGGGGGCCTTCGCTACGTCACGTACGACCACGATGCGGATCACGGCCTCGAGCCGCTGCGCGACGTCCTCGACGCCGTCGATCGCGAGCGCGGTACCGGCGGTAACCGTCTCTTCTACTTCAGCACGCCACCGGGCGCCGTGATGCCGCTGGCCGACCGCCTCAAAGCGGCAGGTCTCACCACGCAGGCACCCGGCACCTTCGTTCGCGTGATCATCGAGAAGCCGTTCGGCCGCGACCTCGTCACCGCGCGCGAGCTCAATGAGCGGCTGCATACGGCGTTCATCGAAGAGCAGATCTATCGCATCGACCATTACCTGGGCAAGGAGACCGTCCAGAACCTGCTCGTGTTCCGCTTCGCGAACGGCATCTTCGAACCGCTCTGGAACCGCCAGTACATCGACCATGTGCAGATCACGGTCGCCGAGGAGATCGGCGTCGAAGGGCGCGGCCACTACTACGAGGGCGCGGGCGCGCTTCGCGACATCGTGCAGAACCACATCATGCAGCTCGTCGCGATCGTCGGCATGGAGGCACCGTCCAACTTCCAGGCGGAGATGGTCCGGGACGAGAAGGTGAAGTTGCTCCGCGCGGTGCGACCGATCCACCCTGACGACGCGCTGTCGCACTCGGTGCGCGGCCAGTACTCGGCCGGCATGGTCGGCGGCGTACCGGTCCCCGGCTATCGCGAGGAACGCGACGTCGCGCCGGATTCGCTGCGCGAGACGTTCGTCGCGCTCAAGGTCGACATCGACAACTGGCGCTGGGCCGGCACCCCGTTCTATCTGCGCACCGGCAAACGGATGCCGAAACGCGCGACGGAGATCGTCATCCAGTTCCGGCGCGTTCCCCATTCACCGTTTGCCGGCAGCGTTCCGGTGGCTTCAGGACAGGTGCCAACCGACGGGATCGAACCCAACCTGCTCGTCCTGCGCATCCAACCGGATGAGGGCATCACGTTGCGCTTCGGCGCGAAGATTCCCGGCCAGGCATTGCGCATCGAGTCGGTGAACATGGACTTCACGTACGGCGCGGCGTTTCGCGAGCAGTCACCGGACGCGTACGAGCGATTGCTCCTCGACTGCATGCTCGGTGACCCGACCCTGTTCGCGCGCGAGGACGAGGTCGAGGAGGCGTGGCGCTTCTGCACAGCGATCCTCGACGGCTGGCGTGCACATCCACCGGACCGCGTCCACGGCCCGAACTATGAGTCGGGCACGTGGGGACCGGAGGAGTCGGACGCCTTCATGGCCCGCGACGGACGGGCCTGGCACCGGCCGTAAGGTGGGCCTCCTCGGTGAGCGCGTGGTCCGCGAGCATCCGCAGGCCGTTGCGGACGAGGTCGCGGGATGGGTCGCCGAACTGGCGCAGCGTGCCGTCCACGACCACGGCTCGTTCTCGGTAGCGCTTGCGGGTGGAAGCACACCGCGCCTCCTGTACGACGCCCTCGCGGGTCCCGCATGGCGCGACCGAGTGGACTGGCCGGCGTGGCACGTGTACTTCGGCGACGAGCGCGCATGCCCCGCAGACGATCCATCGAGCAACTATCACCTCGCGGCGACGACGTTGCTCAGCCGCGTGCCCATCGATCCGTCTCGCGTGCACCGCATGCCTGCGGACAGGCCGGACCTGGATGCTGCCGCCGTCGAATACTCGGATCTCCTCGCGTCGTCGCTCCCCGCCGGAGCGGACGGGGCGCCGCGGATCGACGTCGTGCTCCTCGGTCTCGGCGAGAATGGCCATACAGCGTCGCTCTTTCCGGGCACGCCGGCTCTGGACGTGACCGACCGATGGGCGACGCGCGGGCTCGCGGATTACGTGCCGTACGACCGCATGACCCTCACCTTTCCGGCCATCAACGCGGCGGCGGCCGTCGGATTCATGGTCACTGGCTCGGCGAAGGTTGCGGCGCTGGCGGCAGCGGCCCGGGGTGAGGTGCCGGCGTCGCGCGTCAGCCCCGCGGACGGCGTGCTGGTCTGGTTCCTCGACGCGGCGGCGGCGTCATAGCGCGCTGAGAAAACTCCGTGCCGGCGCGCCTCCGCCTGTCGACAGTGCTGCAGATCGCGAGCCGGGAGCTGCTCGAGACGGTGGAAGCGCGATGGGCGGAGCCGTTCGGCGCAGCGACGATCGACGATGTGCGCATCGCCCTCGAGCAGGTGGCCGCCGACCCCTCCGGAGGGCGGTCACCCCTGTTCGCCGGGATCGAGCCGTACCCTGTCGGGTGGCGGGCGGCGATCCCTCCGCCCGAGACCCTGCGGTACTTCCCGATGGTGCTCCACCGAGGTGGGTACCCCGACGGCAGCTGACGGGTCCGATGACGAACCCATGAATCGCGAGGGCGTCGCGACCACTCTCTGGCAGAATCCGCGGATGCCGCGATCCACATGGCCGCCGTGCCGGGATTCGGTCCGGATCGCGCCGAGCCTCCTCGCCGCGGACTTCGGACACATTGCCCGCGCGGCGCACGACCTCGAGCAGAGCGGGGCCGAGCGTATCCACGTCGACGTGATGGACGGGTCGTTCGTGCCCAACTTCACCTTCGGCACCGACACCGTCCGGGCCCTCCGCCGCGAGACGTCGCTGCCGCTCGAAGTGCACCTGATGATCGTCGAACCGGACCGGCATCTCAGCACGTTCGCGAGCGCCGGCGCTGACGCGATCACCGTCCACTACGAGGCGTGCCCGCACCTGCATCGCACGCTGACCGCGATCCGCGAGCTCGACTGCCGGGCGGGCGCCGCGATCAACCCGAGCACACCGGCGCTCATGCTCGAGGACGTGCTCGAAGCATGCGACCTTGCGCTCGTGATGACCATCGACCCCGGGTTCGGGGGCCAGCGGCTCATCCCGCGCACCCTGCGCAAGGTTGAGCAGCTCCGGCGCGAGATCGAACGCCAGGGCCTCGAGACCGAGGTCGAGGTCGATGGCGGCGTCGACGTGGAGAACGCGCGCGCATGTGTCGACGCCGGCGCGAACGTCCTCGTCGCGGGTACCGCGGTGTTCGGGCATCCGGACGGTCCCGCGGCCGGAGTCGCTTCGATCCGCGCTGCCGTCACGGGCACAGGGACTGCCGCGTGACCGAGCTCGCGACCGCGACCCTCGCCGACGGCAGTGAGGACATCGACGGCGCGGCCGCCGATCTCGCCGCGCGTATGCCCGCGCCGCTCGAACCACTCGCGCGACTCGCCTACAACTACCTCTGGTCGTGGTGGCCGGGGGGCGACGACGTCTTCCGGATGATCGACCCGGTGCGATGGGAGGCGAGCAACCACAATCCCATCCGCCTGCTCCACGCGACGACGTCGGCGACCCTGGAGCGCGCCGCCGGTGACGGCGGCCTGCTCGAGCGTATTCGCGCGGTGCTCGGTGCGGTCGATCGCGAGCTTGGCCGCCCGTCGGCCGAGGGGCAGGCGACACCGGTGCGTCCGGTGGCGTTCCTCTGCGCGGAGTTCGCGGTGCACCGCTCGCTGCCCATCTACGCGGGAGGTCTCGGCGTGCTCGCGGGCGACATCCTCAAGCAGGCGTCCGACATGGCGCTCCCGATGGTGGGTGTCGGACTCTTCTACCGGCAGGGCTACTTCCAGCAGCGCATGGACCAGTCGGGGTATCAGCACGAGTACTGGCTGCCCGTCGACCCCGAGCGCGTTCCTGCCGCTCTTGTCACCAACGGCAACGGGCCGATCACGGTGACCGTCCCGCTGCGCGGTCGCGATGTCGTCGCGCAGATCTGGCGGCTCGACATCGGACGGACGCCGCTCTACCTTCTCGACGCGCAACGCCCCGAGAACTCCCCCATCGATCAGTGGATCACGAGCCGGCTCTACGTCGCCGACCGCCCCACTCGCCTTGCGCAGTACGCGCTCCTGGGGATCGGGTCGATGCGCGCGCTCGAAGCCATGGGTATCGATCCGTGTGTCGTGCACCTCAACGAGGGCCACGGTGCGCTCGCGCCGCTCGAGATGGCGCGCCGCGAGATGGCGCAAGGTCGCTCTCGCCACGAGGCGTTCACGGCTGCCCGCGAGCGCACGGTGTTCACGACGCACACCCCGGTGAGCGCCGGCAACGAGGGCTACGACGTCAGCGAGATCGTCGAGGTGCTCGGTGATTACCCCGAGCAGGTCGGCCTCGACCTCGAGGGATTCCTCCACCTCGGTCGCACCCGCCCCGACAATCCCCACGAGCAGTTCGTCATGACTCCGCTCGGCATCAAGATGAGCCGCGCTCGCAACGGTGTCAGCAGGCGCCACGGCGAGGTCGCCCGTCAGATGTGGCAGTCGCTCTTCCCGGAGCGTCCTGCCGACACGGTGCCGATCGGACATGTCACCAACGGGGTCCATGTCCCGACGTGGATGGCGCCACGAATGCGCGAGATGCTCGACCGTCACCTCGGCGCGGGTTGGGAGTCGCGCGCCGCGGACCCCGCGACCTGGCTCGGCGTCGACGGAATCCCCGATGTGGAGCTGTGGGAGCTGCGCAATGCGCTGCGCGCCGAGTTCGTCCAGCAGGTGCGTGAGCGCAGTGTCGCGAGCCGTCTCGCGCGCGACGAGCCGCGCTGGTATGTCGAAGCGGCGGAGCACGGCTTTGACGAGAACGCGTTGACCTTCGGATTCGCGCGCCGCCTCGCCGGTTACAAGCGCATCCAGCTGCTGACGCTCGACCCGCAGCGCGCCGAGGCGATGCTCGAGAACAGTCAACGCCCCGTCCAGATGGTGTTCGCCGGCAAGGCGCATCCCCAGGACGAGGAGGGCAAGCGCGCGGCTCAGGGACTCTTCGGGTTCAAGCGCGACAAGGCCGAGGCGAGCCGTCTCACCTTCCTCGACAACTACAGCCTGGCGACCGGCCTCGACATGGTTGCCGGTTGCGATGTCTGGATCAACGTCCCGCGGCCGCCGCTCGAGGCAAGCGGGACGAGCGGCATGAAGGCCGCGCTCAACGGGGGCCTCAACCTCTCGGTGCTCGACGGCTGGTGGGCGGAGGCATACGACGGCACCAACGGCTGGGCCATCCCCGGCGACATCCTCTTCGACCATGCGATGCAGGACTCGCGTGATGCATCAACGCTGTTCGACATCATCGAGCACGAGATCATCCCGCTGTTCTACCAGCGCGACGAGCACGGTATCCCGCGCGGCTGGGTGGAACGCATTCGCGCATCGCTGCGGACGAACGGGCCGCGCTACTCGGCGGCTCGCATGCTCGAGGACTACGCGCGCGACATCTACGGATTGACCCGGGCGCGCTGATCCCGCATCCCGGCGCGCGGACCGGAGTCAGGGCTTCGGAGTCGCGGTTGGCGTGGGACCCGCTGTCGGCGGCGGCGTCGGGTTCGGCGTCAACGTCGGCGCGACCGTCACCGGGGCGGTGTTCGCCGCCGCGGTGGGTGTGGGCGTCGGTGCAGCCGTTGGTGAAGGCGTTGTGGTGCTCGGCCCGACGGTGGTCGTGTCAGTCGGCAGACCCGCGTCGGTGCTCGGCGCCGGCGACGGTGTGAACAGTGGGGCGGCGCCACCGGCGGGCGGTGTCGGGGAGAGCTGCACCCCGGAGCCGCTGAGCGCATTGACCGTCGCGAACACGACGACGATCAGCACGACCACCGCCGCCGCCGCGACCGACCACACCTTCCATCCGACCCCGCCAGAAGGCCGCTCGTCGGCGGACGTGTCGATGGCGATGCCGGTCAAGGGGAGTGCGTCATCCTCGTCGACGAACTCCGCAACGGGCAGCAGATTCGGGGCCGGGTCGGCGAGACGCTGTGTGACGTTGGCGGCAAGCCACGCACGCCCCTGGTCGCGCCATGTGGCGCCGAGGAATGCCGTGCCCGCGACCTCGACATCCCGACGGAACTGCGCGGCGCTCGCGGGCCGGTCGTGGGGATCCTTGGCGAGACCTCTGGCGACAAGGGCGCGGGCCACCATCGGCACCGCCTCACTCGGGAGCCTACCCTGGGTGTGCTGCACGCCGAGCCCCGTGAGGTCCGTGCCAGGGTAGGGTGGCTGACCCGTCAGCGCATCGACGAGGATCCCTGTCGCGGCGTAGAGATCGGTCGCGACCGTGTGCTGCCGGCCGGCCCACAACTCCGGCGCCATGTACTGCGGCGTTCCGGAGCGCCATCCGTGGCGCAGCGGCGGCGCCGGCACGCCGGCGTCGCGCAGGATCGCGGTCCCTCCGAGGTCCACGAGGAGGGCATCGGGGCGAACGTCGCGATGGACGATGCCGGCGCTGTGCAACGCCTCGAGCCCCGACAGGCAGTCGTCGAACACCACCAGCGCGGCGGCCGGCGGCACGGAGCCGCTCACGTCGACGAGGTGTCCGAGCGTGACGCCTTCGATGGACTCGCAGATGATCGCCGCGTTGCGTTCGTCGAACGCGATCACCGCGAGCAGGTGCTGGTGGCGGAGGGCGCTGAGCACGCCCATGTCGTGGCGGAGCTGGCGACGGTAGGCGCCGTCGGAGGAGAGTGCCGGGCTGAGCAGCCGGATGGTGACGGGCGACCCGGCCGTATCGCGGGCTGCGACGAGCGCGCCGGAGCGATCGACGCCGATCCCCCGATCCAGGACATATCCGGGGACACGGGTGCGCGATCCCGAGATGTCCTCGCTGCCGGACTGCTCCATTCGGTTGCAGTATGCCCCGAGCATGCCCGGCTGAACGGGCGCTTTCGGATACGGCCGTGTGACCGCCCGCCGTGCTGCGGCTGTGGCCCCGTTGCCCGGCATGTCTAGAATGGCGTGGCAGTGGAGTACGTCGAGAGCATCCTCGACCTGGTCGGCAACACCCCGTTGGTCCGGCTGCACAAGGTCACGGAGGGGCTCCGTCCCATCATCCTCGCCAAGCTCGAGCAGCTGAACCCGGGCGGCAGCGTCAAGGACCGCATCGGCCTCGCGATGCTCGAGGACGCCGAGCAGCGCGGCCTGCTGCGCCCCGGCGGCACGATCGTCGAGCCGACCTCGGGGAACACGGGCCACGGGCTCGCCATGGCGGCGGCGATCAAGGGCTACAAGATGATCTTCGTCATGCCCGACAAGATGTCGCCGGAGAAGATCAGCCTGCTGCGTGCCTACGGCGCCGAGGTGGTGATCTGCCCGACGAACGTCGATCGCGATTCACCCCAATCGTATTACTCGGTCGCGGAGCGGCTGACCCGTGAGGTGCCCGGCGCGTTCCAGCCCAACCAGTACTTCAATCCGCGCAACCCCGAGGCCCACTACCGGACGACCGGTCCCGAGATCTGGCGCCAGACCGAGGGGAGGATCACGACCTTCGTCGCCGGTGTCGGCACCGGGGGCACGATCAGCGGCGCCGGCAGGTACCTCAAGGAGCAGAACGCGGCAGTCCGCGTCATCGGCGCCGACCCGGAGGGATCGATCTACAGCGGCGACATCGCCCCGTACAAGGTCGAGGGGGTCGGCGAGGACTTCTGGCCGGGCACGTTCGATCGCGAGATCGTGGACGAGTTCATCCAGGTCACCGACCGGGAGAGCTTCGTTGCGGCTCGCAAGCTCGCACGTCAGGAGGGGATCCTGGTGGGTGGGTCCGCGGGCATGGCGCTGCACGCGGCCATCCAGGTTGCCGTCGACTCCAAGGCGGACGACGTGATCGTCGTGCTCCTGCCGGACACCGGCCGGAACTACCTGAGCAAGTTCTTCTCGGATGAGTGGATGCGCCAGAACGGGTACCTGCAGCGGCTCGTCCCGGCGCGTGTCCGCGAGGTCATCGATGCGGCGCACACCGACCATGTCCCCGAGCTCGTGAGCGTCGGGGCGGGCAGGACGGTGGGCGAGGCCATCGACCTCATGCAGCAGTACGGGATCTCGCAGCTGCTCGTCACCGAGAACGGCAAGACCACCCTCGACGGTGTGGTCGGCAGCATCCAGGAGCGGACGCTCCTCGATCGCATCTACCGGGATCCGACCGTCGTCACGACCTCAGTGTCGACCGCGATGGATCCGCCCTTCGCGCGCGTGGCAGCGGGCGCCCCGATCGAGGACGCGTTCGAGGCGCTGCTCGGCGGCGAGCCGGCGCTCATGATCGTCGACGGTGACGAGCCGGTGGGCGTGATCACGCGCAGCGACCTGCTCGAGTTCGTCGCCCATCGCGGTCGCGCTTGACGGACGCGCAGCGCCGGACGCACGGTCTGGCAACCCGTGCGCTGCACACCGGTCAGGGTCCCGACCCAGCGACCGGCGCCGTTGTGGTGCCGATCCATCTCGCGACGACGTTTGCGCAGGAGTCGCCGGGACGCCACCGCGGCTACGAGTACACCCGCTCCGGCAACCCGACGAGATCCAACCTCGAGGAGTGCCTCGCCTCGCTCGAGGGAGCCGAGCACTGCCTCGCGTTCGCGTCAGGTCTGGCCGCGACTACGACGCTGCTCTTCCTCTTCGAGCCCGGCGATCACGTCGTCTTCACCGAGGATGTCTACGGCGGGACGTTCCGTCTGTTCGACAAGGTCTTCCAGCGCTACGGTCTCACGTTCACTGCGGTGGACCCGACCGACCCGGAGGCGATCGCCGCGGCGATGACACCTCGCACGAAGCTCGTGTGGCTGGAATCCCCCACCAATCCGCTGCTCCGTGTCGTCGACCTTGCGGCGGTGAGCGAGATCGTGCACGGCGGTGGTGCGCTGATGGCCGTCGACAGCACGTTCGCGAGCCCGGTACTGCAGCGCCCGCTGGAGCTCGGCGCCGACATCGTCATGCACAGCTCGACGAAGTTCCTCGGCGGACACAGTGATGTGCTCGGCGGCGCGCTGCTCACCTCCGACGCCGAGCTTGCGGAGCGCATGCGCTTTCATCAGAACGCCGCCGGCGCCGTGCCGTCGCCGTTCGACTGCTGGCTCCTGCTGCGTGGGTTGAAGACGCTGGAGTTGCGCGTCATCCGTCAGTGCGACAACGCGCTCGCGATCGCGCGCTGGCTCGAAGGTCAGGACGCGGTGGTTCGCGTCCACTACCCGGGGCTCGAGAGCAATCCGGGACACGCGCTCGCGAAGCGGCAGATGGGCGGCCGCTACGGCGGCGTCGTCTCCTTCGAGGTCTCATCGGTCGAGGCCGCGCGTTCGTGCCTCGAGCGGCTCCGCCTCTTCACGCTCGCCGAGTCACTCGGCGCCGTCGAGTCCCTTGCGGAAAGCCCCGCGATCATGACCCACGCGTCGATACCTGCCGACATCCGCCGGCGCGTCGGCGTCAGCGACGGGCTGATACGCCTCTCGGCTGGTATTGAGGACGTCGCCGACCTGATTGCCGACCTGGAACAGGCGCTGGCGTAACCTCGCGCGGCGGCGCTCCGAGCTTCCACTCGCCCGTGGTCAGCAGGAGGGTGCCGTCGATCTCCGGCAGCGCCGGAGCACCGAGCCGGCGCAACTTGCGCCACTGCTCGCCGTCCTCCTCGCTGAGGAACGTGATCGCCTTGCCCTCGTTGCCGTTGCGCGCGGTGCGTCCGACGCGGTGGGTGAGCCACTGCGGTGTCTCGGGCAGCTCGAAGTTGATGACCAGGCCGACGTTGACCACGTCGATGCCACGCGCGGCCACGTTGGTCGCGACCAGCACCTCGGTCTTGTTCGCACGGAACGAGTCGAGCGCCCGGTCCCGCGCGTTCTGCGACAGGTTGCCCTGGAGCTCGCCCGCGGTGTGTCCCATCCGGAGCAGGTCACGAACGAGCTTCTTGGCACCGTGCTTGGTGCGATGGAAGACGATCGTCTGGTTCAGCTCGGTCGCGCGTTGGCGGCGCAGCAGGCGCGACAGCGCTTCGATCTTCTGCGACTTCACGACGTTCATGACGCCGTGTTCGAGCGACGGCACCTGCTCGTTGACGACGCGGACCCGCGCCGGTGCATGCAGGTGCTTGGTGATCATCCGCTGCACCCAGTCGGGCATCGTCGCGGAGGCGAGCACCGTCTGACGGCGCGCGCTGCTCTCGAATGTGGGGCACATGCCGATGATCTTCTCGACGTCGTGCGCGAAGCCCTGATCGAACATCTCGTCGGCCTCGTCAAGCACGAGGTACTCGATGTCGCGCAGGCGCGCGATGCCGTTGCTCGCAAGGTCGAGCAGGCGTCCGGGACACCCGACGATCACGTCGGGCGCGTTGCGCAGACCACCGGTCTGCGGTCCGTATCCGACGCCACCGATGCAGATGACCGTGCGCAGCGCGGGATCGACCTTGCGGATGACCGAGTTCACCTGCGTGGCGAGCTCGCGGGTCGGTGTCACGATCAGGGCGCGGGCACCGTGGCCCTGGTGCCCGGCGAGTCGCTCGACGAGCGGGACCACGAACGCGAGCGTCTTCCCCGATCCGGTCGGCGCCTCGATGACGCAGTCCTGGAGGCCGAGCAGTGGCGGGATCGCCTCCTGCTGGACCGTGTTCGGTTCCGTGAAACCGTTCTGACCGAGAACGGCGGACGTGCGCGGGCGCACGCCGATGGATTCAAACGTTGTCACCGTGTCTACCTCGGGAACCGGATGCTCTCCGATGTCCCAGAATCCCCTCGCTCGAGTGTCATGTGCCGGATTCTTGAGACCCGCCGATGATCGGCGGAGAGAGGGTTCACCAAGAGGCATGGCTCGCCGATGCGCGAGCACTTGTCAAGACAGTACCACAGGTTGGTGCTCACGGCACCGTTAACGTCCGGTCTGAAGCGCGCTGGTGTATATCCTCAATGCCGCATGACCTTCGACGCCTTCCTCCACCAACTCCCCGACGCCGATGCCGCAGAGACCGCCGAGTGGCTCGAGTCGCTCGATGCGCTCGTCGCCACCGAGGGCACCGTCCGCGCCCGGTTCGTGATCGGCAAGCTGCTCGAGCGCGCCCGCCGGCTGCACGTGCCCGTACCGTCGCTCGTCTCGACGCCGTACATCAACACCATCCCCCCGGGCGAGGAGCCGTGGTTCCCCGGCGACGAGGAGATGGAACGGCGGATCCGTCGCATCGTTCGCTGGAACGCGGCCGCGATGGTCACGCGAGCGAACAAGCGGAGTGACGGTATCGGCGGACACCTGTCCACGTACGCATCCGCGGCGTCGCTGTACGAGGTGGGGTTCAACCACTTCTTCAAGGGCAAGGACGACGGCAACGCGGGCGATCAGATCTACTACCAGGGCCATGCGGCGCCCGGGATGTACTCGCACGCGTTTCTCGAGGGCCGGATCACAGAGGCGCAACTCGACAACTTCCGTCAGGAAACCGGGGGTAACGGCCTGAGCTCGTACCCGCATCCGCGACTCATGCCTGACTTCTGGGAGTTCCCCACCGTGTCGATGGGGCTCGGGCCCCTGAACGCGATCTATCAGGCGCGCTTCAACCGCTACCTCTACAACCGCCACATCGCCGACACGAGCGAGAGCCGCGTCTGGTGCTTCCTCGGCGACGGCGAGTGCGACGAGCCGGAGACGCTCGGAGCGCTCTCGCTCGCCGCGCGCGAGCAACTCGACAACCTCACCTTCGTCGTCAACTGCAACCTGCAGCGCCTCGATGGACCGGTGCGCGGCAACGGCAAGGTCATCCAGGAGCTCGAGGGCATCTTCCGAGGTGCCGGCTGGAACGTCATCAAGGTGATCTGGGCACGCGAGTGGGATGACCTGCTCGCTCGCGACGTCTCCGGCGTGCTCGTCGACCAGATGAACCGGGTCCCGGACGGCGAGTTTCAGAAGTACGTCACCGAGAGCGGCGCGTACATCCGCGAGCACTTCTTCGGGCCCGATCCGCGCTTGCGCAAGATGGTCGAGCACCTGTCGGACGACGATCTCCGCCACCTTCGTCGCGGCGGCCACGACTACCGGAAGGTGTACTCCGCATACAAGCTCGCGACCGAGCAGCGCGGCGCGCCGACGGTGATCCTTGCGCATACCGTCAAGGGGTGGACGCTCGGCGTCGGCTTCGAGGGGCGCAATTCAACGCATCAGATCAAGAAGATCGGTGAGGCCGAGCTGCGCGCGTTCCGCGACCTGCTCGAACTGCCGATCAGCGACAAACGGCTCGCCGAGGCGAAGCCGCCCTACTACCACCCCGGTCCCGACTCCGACGAGGTGCAGTACCTGCTCATGCGCAGGCGTGCGCTCGGTGGCATGCTGCCGCGACGGGTGGTGCGTTCCAAGCCGCTCGACCTCCCCGGCGACGCGCTCTACTCGGAGTTCCTGTCCGGCAGCGGCACGCGCGCGGCGTCGACGACGATGGTGTTCGCGGGGCTGCTGCGCAACCTCTTGCGCGATCCGAACATCGGCAGCCGCATCGTCCCGATCATCCCCGACGAGGCACGCACGTTCGGCATGGACGCGCTCTTCAGCGAGGTGAAGATCTACGCCCCGTTCGGGCAGCGCTACGAGCCCGTCGACGCCGGGATGGTGCTGTCCTATCGCGAAGCCGTGGACGGGCAGATCCTCGAGGAGGGCATCACCGAGGCGGGATCGATGGGCAGCTTCGCCGCCGCCGGCACGTCGTATGCGACCCACGGCCAGGCGGTGATTCCGTTCTACATCTACTACTCGATGTTCGGCTACCAGCGGGTCGGTGATCTGATCTGGGCATTCGGCGACTCGCGCGGGCGTGGCTTCATGCTCGGTGGCACCGCCGGACGCACCACGCTGAACGGTGAAGGTCTGCAGCACGAGGACGGGCATTCCCCCTTGCTGTTCAGCGCCATCCCCAACGTCCGCATCTACGATCCGGCGTTCGCGTACGAGCTCGCGACGGTCATCCGCGACGGGATGCGCCGCATGTTCGTGGACGGCGAGGACATCTTCTACTACATCACGCTGTACAACGAGAACTACCCGATGCCGCCGATGCCGGACGGCGCCGAGGAAGGCATCCTGCGTGGCCTGTACCTGTACCGCGGGCCGGAAGGCGAGCGCACGCACCGCGCGCGCATCGTCGCCAGCGGAAGCGCGATGCAGGCTGCGCTCGAAGCGCAGGCTGTGCTGTTCGAGCAGCACGATGTCGCGGCCGAGGTGTGGAGCGCACCGAGCTTCCAGCTCCTGCGCCACGATGCGCTCGAGGTGGAGCGCTGGAACCGCCTGCATCCCGATGCGGAGCCGCGGGTGTCCTACGTCGAAGAGCAGCTCGGCGGCGACGGCGGACCGATCGTCGCGGTGACGGACTACATGAAGGCGGTGCCGGATCAGATCGGTCGCTTCGTCCCCGGTCCCTTCATCCCGCTCGGCACCGACGGCTACGGAAGGAGCGACACCCGCGTCGCGTTGCGCCGCCACTTCGAGGTCGACGCGGCGTCGGTCGCGGTCGCCGTCCTCGACGGGCTCGCGCAGCAGGATCGCCTCCCTCGCCACGTGGTTGCCGCGGCGCTCGAGCACTACGCGATCGACACAGAGGTCGGCGATCCGCGCTCGCGCTGAGCGACGGGTTCAGACGGGACCGAGCGGCAGCACCGCGTGCTCCGTGTACACGGCACCGCCCGGTGCTGATCGCGATTCGTAGAGCACGAGTCGTTTCGCGGTGAAGCGAACATCGGTCTGGTTCGCAGCCTCGGTCACCGACGTCTTCCAGGCGGCAGCCGCCGTATCGTTCCACGGCGCGCGCGGTCTGCCGAGCGTGCAATGCGGGTGGTAGCGGCGGGTCTCGATCTCGAACCCGGCGCCGGTGAGCGCGGTGCGACACTCGAGCGCCAATGCGGTCAGCGGGGCAACATCGCGCGCAGGTCCGAGCCAGAGCACGCGCGGCGCTGCCCGCGGTGGGAACGCGCCAAGGCGATCCAGCATCACATCGAAGGGCGCTGTGTGAGTCGCGATCGGGGCCACCGCCTCCAGCGCTGTGGCGACCCGCCCCTCCTCGATCCGCCCGAAGAAGTGCACGGTCAGGTGGAGCGTCTCGGGACGTGCCCAGCGAACGCCGTCGACGCGCTCCGTGAGCTCGCCCTGCAACCGTTGCGCTGCCGCAAGTCCCGGCTCAGCGAGGGGGACGGCGAGGAAGCACCGCAGCACCTACGGTTTCAGGCTCGGTTTCGGCGTCGCGACCGCGGGGCTCGGTGTCTGCAGGGCGCGTGAGCACGGAGAACCGCCCGCATCCGTGAGCGTCACCTCGATCTCGTTCTGCTGACAGAGCGTCGCGATCTGGCTGAAGAGGGACTCGGCGAACCAATTCGGCCGGTCCATCACGTTGTACGGGTTCCCCGCGTACACGAGGATGTGGCGGACACCAAATCCCTTCGACGAATCCGAGTACAGCATCACGATGTCGTAGCCACCGGCGTCACGCACCGGCATGGTGGTGTACGCGCCGACCGCGAGCCTCTCCACCGCGGCGGCGAAGGCGGGATCGTACGTCGCCAGCTGAGCCTTGGTGAGGATCCCGAGGTCACCCCCCTTGGCGTTCGTTCCGGTGTCGTCGGAGTATGTCTCTGCTGTGGCGGCGAACTTCGCCGCCGAGAACTTCGCCCCCGTTGCGAGGATCTGCTCGATCGTCGCTGCGCGCGCCTTGGCGAAGTCGTCCTCGAGGCGCTGTTCGTTGAGGTCGGAGGCGATTTCGTCCTCCAGCTGCGCGATCGATCCGCCGGCTCCCGCGAGATCCGTCTCGAGCGCGCTCATCCCCCCGTCACTCGTCGCGTCGGCGGCAACCTGCGCCTGGATCTGCTTCGGCGTCGCCTCGAGTCCGAGTGCCATCGCCTCCTCGCGGATGACGGTGTCGATGATGAGCGAGCCGAGGATCGTCTGCCGGAGCTGCGTGGTCTGGGTCGCGTTGTTCTTCGGTCCGCCACCCTGCTCGATGCTCACGAGCGCGCTGTTGTACCGGGTGTTGAACTCAGCCAGCGTGATGGTCTGTCCAGCGACGCGCGCGATCACCGGCGACGGCTTCGTGGCCGGTTCCGCCGTGGTCGAGCTGCAGCCGGTGATGAAGAGCAGGCACACGACTGCAACTACCCCCCGCCGTCCATGGAACATCCTCAGGCCAGTGTATCGGGGGCCGTTGCCGGCGCGGCCGCGGCCACCTCGGCCGGCGCGGCCGCGGCCGCCTCCATCCCCGACACCCGACCCCGGAATGACGGCGTGATCACCACGATCACCGTTGTGGCGCCGACGAGCAGCGCGCCGACGCCGATGGCGTTGAAGAGGCCGACCGAGTGCGCGAGCAATCCGTACGCGACTGTGCCCAGCGGCTGCAACCCCGCGAAGATGGTCGCGTAGATCCCGAGCAGGCGGCCGCGCATGCGTGGATCCGTGTCCGTCTGGAGGAGCGTCGTCATTGACGTGCTCACCGCGACGAACGCGAAGCTGATCCCGACAAGCGCCGGCAGGGTGATGCCGAGCACCGTGCCGTGCGCCACCGCGAACAGGCTGCCGGCGTAGACGACGCCGCCGACGAGCATCAGCTGCAATCGCCCGGCACCACGACCCATCGACGCGATCGCAAGACCACCGACGAGGCCGCCGATCCCTCCGACGCTGTACATGATGCCGAGCGCCTCGGGTCCCACGTGCAGCTGCGTTTTCGCCAGTACCGGCAGAAACGGCATGTACGAGACACCGCAGAACGCGAGCACCGCGGCAACGATCACCACGCCGCGCACCAGCGGGTCCGAGCCGGCCGTGCGCAGCCCGGCGACCAGCTCACCCAACGCGGTGCCGCTGAGCCGCGGGAGCGGGGGCACGTCGGGAATCACGGCGAGCAGCACCGCGATCGGCGCGAGGTACGCGACCGCGAGAAAGCCGAAGCACACGGCGGGGCCGGCAACACCGATGAGGAGCCCGGCGACCGAAGGACCGACGATGCGTGTCGCGCTCATCGCGGCAGCCCCGAGGGCAACGGCGTTCACGACGAGATGACGATCGACGAGATCGGCGACAAGGGCCTGGCGGGTCGGCAGATCTGCCGCATCGGTCGCGCCGAAGACGATCGCGACCAGCAGGATCGCGACGAAGCTCGCGTGATTGGTGGCAACGAGCAACGCCAGCGATCCCGCGCTGAGGCCGAGCACCGACTGCGTGACCAGCAGGATGCGGCGCCGCGGCAGTCGGTCGGCGAGGACACCGCCCGCCAGCGACAGGATGACCGACGGGATGCCGTCTGCGGCCGCCACGGCTGCAACCGCCGTGGTGCTCCCCGTCCGCTGGTAGACGAGGTAGCCGAGCGCGACCACCTGCATCCATGTGCCGAGCAGCGTCGGCCACTGCGCGGCCCAGTACCAGCGAAACGGCCGCACCCGCAAAGCCGGGGGCGGCCAGCGCCGTTCGCGAGTCGTGACGGGCTCAGGCGTCGGTGTCACCCGGGAGCGAGATGTGCACGCGGACAACACTAGAGCCGGGAGGCGGTGGAGCTCATCCTCCGATCCGAGGGCACCCGGGCGAGCCTGCCGCGTGCGATGGCGGCGATCAGCGCCGCGACGTACGCGGCGCCGGCTGCCGCGAGGAACGCGGAGAGGACACCGGAGCCCTGCGCCAGTGCACCTGCGGCCGCGCTGCCGAGCGCCGTGCCTCCCCCGACCGCTGTGGACATTCAGCCGAACGACTCCGCGGCGCGGGGTCCGCTGTGCCGATCGATGAGCAGGGAGGCGGTGGTGAAGACAGGGTTCAGGGCGAGGCCGACCAGCGCCAGCCCCACGCCGACCACGGGGAGCGGCGGTCCCACGGCGAGCAGGGTCGCGGCGATCCCGACCAAGCAGAGCAGGCCCAGGAGTCGAGCCGACGGATCGGCCGCCCAGCGCCTCCCCCCGTAGATGAGGGCCCCGGTGATCCCGCCGACCGACAGCGCGGCGATGAGCACACCGCCGAGCGCCGGAGCTCCACGAGACAGTGCGAGCGCGGGTGTGGCGACCTGCAGCGCGCCGAGCGTCCCGCCGACCAGGAAGCTCGCCCCGAGCAGCGCCGGCATCGCCGAGGACGACGTGCGCGGTGGTCGGACGCGAGGCTCCTCGCTTCGGCCGTCGGGTCCGCTCAACGCGCCGCACCCGACCGTCGCGGCGCCGCTGATCCCAGCCGCAACTGAGAGGGCGAGCCCCGCCGAGCCCAGCGCGATGAGCGCGGCGACGAGCAGAGGGCCTGTCAGGAGCGCGATCTCCTGGGTCAGATACACGAGGCTGTATGCGGCGGTCCGCTCATTCGCGGGGAGGTGCATCCCCCACTCCACCCGCAGCGCCGCCGAGACGGGAGGAAGCGCGGCTCCGGCGGCGATGCTGAGCAGGATCAGTGCCCACGCACCGGTGCGGGCCTGTGCCGCGACCACCAGCCCGATCAGGGCCGCCGCGTGCACCGGACCGCAGATGAGCATGACGAGCCGCGATCCGCGGGCATCGATGAGACGGCCCTGCAGTGGCCGCGCGACCGCCACAGCGATCCACATCGCGGCGGTCACCGCCCCAGCGATAGCCAGCGACCCCGTGGATGCGCGCGCGACGAGCACGAGGCTGATGGGCCCGGCGCCCTGTGTGAGTTGCGCGAAGAGGCCGAGGATCGCCTGCCCCCGGATTGGCGGCGTCCGCCACAAGGTGGAGTAGAGACCGTCTCGAGGCAACGCCGACATAGTAGCCACGCCGCTTTCCGTGGCCATGGCTCCTCCCGCTGGTGGCACGATGAGAGGCGCGATGGACGCCACGTTCGACACCCATCAGCATCCGCTGGGACGAAGCAGGGTGATCGCCGCCGCGATCAGCGCGCTGATCCTCGCGAGTGCGGCGGCCGGCTACCTCGTCACGGCGCTCGGGCCGCAGGGTGGAGTCGCTGCCGCCGGGCACTGGGCCGTCGCGCTGACCACAACGCTCGAGACGGGTGCGACGGTCACAGGGACCGGGGTGATCGTGTCGTCGTCCGGCGAGGTCGTCACGAGCTACAACGTCGTCAACGGCGCAGTCAGCATCGCCGCGACGGTCGGCGACGGCGGGCCGCACTACGCCGCAACCACCTTCGCGCTGAGCCCGACCGAAGGCGTGGCCGTCCTGCAGTTGCTCGACGCGAAAGGGCTGCCGAGTGCAGCGATCGGTGACTCGTCGCGCGTGTCGGTCGGCGACCATGTGACCGCCGTCGGTGGGGCGGGCAACGGAACGACGGCGGACTCGCAGGGTGCGGTCGTCGCGCTCGGTCAGTCATCGGTCACGTCCGATCCCAGCGGCGCCAGCTCGGAATCGTTGCAGGGTCTCATCGAGTACAACGCGCCGCTGCCGTTCGAAGGAGCTGGTGGGCCGCTGGTCGACACATCCGGAAACCTCATCGGTCTGAGTGTCGTGGACGCTCAGCAGCGTGCCACGCTCACGTCCGGTATCTCCTATGCGATTCCCGTCAACCTCGTGATGTCGGTCGTCCACGACGTCAACACGCACACTCCGAACCCCGCGATCCTCCAGGGTCACGGCGCGTATCTCGGCATCGAGACCAGTGACAGCGCGAACCCGCCGGGGGCGTTGATCATCGCCGTGCAGCCCGGCACTCCCGCGCAGGTGGCTGGAATGTTCGCGCAGGACGTCATCGTCGCGGTGAACGACGTCGGTGTCGACTCGGTCCTCGCGCTCCGCGCACAGTTGCAGCGGCATCAGGGTGGTGACTACGTCTCAGTGCGCTGGCTCGACCCGGCCGGGCGCTCGCACAATGCCACCGTGCAACTGGCCGCGGCGACCTTCGCCTGATCGCCCGTCAGCAGCCGCTACGCTGCGACGAAAGCGGCATCGTTGACAGAGGGAATCGGGAGGTCATCGAGAAAGGCCGCGATCATCTCCCGCTGGCGCCGCGACAGCTCAGGGCTCCATGCATGCCCGGCTTGACGGATCACGTCGAACGACATGGCGGGCACGCCGGCGACCGCGGCCTCGAGTCGCGGGACGTCCACGATGCGATCGTGCTCCGCCACCAGGATCAGCGTGCGGTGGCCGGAACCGCGCACCTGAGCGAGGTCGTCGCGGCGCAGCGCGTCGTACAGCCATTCACGCGCGGCGCGCGGGTTCGCGAGCAGCTGGTTGTCGAAGTTGGCCTTTGCGGCCACGGGATCGACGTCCTTGCCCTCGACCATGAGGCGCTTGTAGATGTCGCTCGTCGTGCGCCGGTGTCCGAGCCACACGATGGCCGGATACACGATGGGTGCGAGCATGAAGCCGACCTGCACGTGAAACCGCCGCCGGATGAGCGGAGGGGCGACGAGCGGCGTGTGTAGGATCAACCGCTGTGTCGCCTCAGGGCGGGCGCGCTGTACGGCGAGAGCCACAGGAGATCCGAGACACAACCCCGCAACATCGAACTGCTCCGCACCCGCGTCCGCGGCCGCGGCGAGCGTGGCGCGCGCGAGCGCAGGCGCGGTGTGGCCGCCGGCGAGCGGCGCCGAGCGCCCGAAGCCTGGGAGATCCGGGGCGATGATCGTGCGCCGGGTGAGCAGGACATCGAACCAGTCCGCGAAGTTCTCCGCCGAGCCGATGAACCCGTGACACAGGAGGAGGGCCGGTCCGGCGCCGCCGGTGAGGTAGCGCAGTCGCCCGCCTTCGTGCTTCGTGAACCGCTCTTCGAGTCCGTTCACGCTCACTGTCACTCCGTGTCGATCTGAGCGCGCTGCAGGCGTCCGCTGTAGTCGATGTAGATGGACTTCCATTCGCTGAACTCGTCGAGGACGTGACCGCCGGCTTCGCGGTGGCCGTTGCCCGTGTTGCGAGTCCCACCGAAGGGCAGCTGGATCTCGGCGCCGATGGTCGGAGCGTTGATGTACACGATGCCCGAGTGCAGCTCGTGAATGGCGTGAAAGGCCGTGCGCAGGTCGTTGGTGTACACGCTCAGGCTGAGCCCGTACTGCGTCGAGTTCGCCGCGGTGATGGCCTCCTCGACTGACGTGACCGGCATGATCACCGTTGTCGGCCCGAAGATCTCCTCCTGGGCGACTCGCATCGTCGACCGCACGTCTGCAAAGACGGTGGGACGGTAGAACCAGCCGTTTGCCAGGTCACCGTCGGTCGCGACCTCTCCACCGAGCAGGAGGGACGCGCCCTCGTCGCGACCGATGTCGGTGTACGAGTGGATGCGCCTGAGCTGGGTCTCATTGATGACCGGACCCACGTCCACCTTGGGATCCAGGCCATCACCGAGACGCAGTGCCGATGCACGCTCGACGAGACGAGCGGTGAACCCGTCGAGCGCGCCGCGCTCGACGATGAGGCGCGACGACGCGGTGCAGCGTTGCCCCGAGGTGCCGAATGCGCCCCAGAGCGCGCCGTCGACGGCGAGCTCGATGTCGGCGTCCTCGAGGACCACGATCGCGTTCTTGCCGCCGAGCTCGAGCGAGCATTTCTTGAGGAGCCGTCCGCAGGTCTCGGACACGATCCTGCCGGTGGCGACGCTTCCCGTGAAGTAGATGGCGGCAACGTCAGGATGCTCGACGAGCGCGGCTCCGGCCTCCTCGCCGTATCCGAAGACGACGTTGACCACGCCGGCCGGGAGACCCGCCGCTTCGAGCACCTCGACGAAACGAAGCGCGCAGAGCGGGGTGTCCTCCGCCGGTTTGAGGACGACGGTGTTGCCCGCCATCACAGCCGGGAAGATCTTCCACGAGGGAATTGCGATCGGGAAGTTCCAGGGGGTGATGCACCCGACCACGCCGAAGGGCTGGCGCATCGTCATCGCCCACTTCTCACGCAGCTCGCTCGGCACGGTCTCGCCGTATGCGCGACGGCCTTCGCCGGCGATGAACTTGCCCATGTCGATTGCTTCCTGCACGTCGCCGCGCGCCTCGGTGAGCACCTTGCCCATCTCGCGCGTCATCAGCCTCGCGATCTCCTCCTTCCGCGCTTCCAGCAGCTCCGACGCGCGCAGGATGATCGCTGCGCGAGTGGGCCACGGCGTGCGCCGCCAGCTGTCGAACGCCGTGCGCGCAACCGCCACCGCCCTGTCCACGTCGGCGGCGTCGCTGCGCGGAAAGACCCCGACCACGTCGGTCGTGTGCGCCGGGTTGCGCGACTCGAATGTGCGGCCGGTCGTCGACGGCCGGTACGCGCCACCGACGAGGTTGCCTGTCTCGATCGCTTCGCCGACCGCAGTCACCGCGCCACCTCCTCGCGCATCGCAGCCTCGAGTATGTCGAGCCCCGCATGCAGCTCGGTCTCCGGAATCGTCAGTGGGGGGATCAACCTTATGACGTTGCCGTCGATGCCACACGACAGCAGCAGCAGGTCGCGCGCGAGTGCGTTCGTTGAGATGCGGTCGACCAGGTCTGTCGCCGGCGCGCCGTTCTGCATGAACTCCAGACCGATCATCATGCCGAGGCCGCGTACGTCGGCGAGCGCCGGCACCGTCGCCTGCCACTCGTGCACGCGCTCCATCGCGATGCGACCGAGCCGGTCGGCGCGCTCCGGGACGTGCTCGTTCGTCAGCGTCGCGATCACCGCGACCGCAGCCGCGCACGCGATGGCGTTCCCTCCGTAGGTCGTTCCGTGCTCCCCTTCATTGAAGGCTTTCATGATGTTGTGCCGCGCGACGAATGCCGCGATGGGCATGCCGTTGCCGAGCGCTTTCGCGAGGCACATGATGTCCGGCTCAACGGCGGTGTGATCCACGGCGAACATGCGGCCCGTGCGGCCGAAGCCGCTCTGCACCTCATCCGCGACGAGCAGGATGCCGTGCTCGTCGCAGACCTTGCGCAGCATGGGCAGGAACGGCGCTGGCGGTACGACGTACCCGCCCTCACCCTGCACGGGCTCGACGATGATCGCCGCCACGGTATCGGGTGCGACCGTTGTCGAGAAGAGCAGCTGCAGCTCGCGTTCGACGAGGTCGCACGCCGCCCCTTTGGCATGTGTGCAGTAGCGGAAGCAATACGGGTAGCGGATGTGATGGACCCCGGGGAGCAGCGGCCCGACGCCTCTCCGGTAGGCCGCCTTGCTCGCCGTCAGCGAGAGCGCGCCATAGGTGCGCCCGTGGAAGCCGCCGACGAACGCGATGATCTCGCTGCGACCGGTCGCACGCCGCGCGAGCTTCATCGCGCCCTCGACGGCCTCGGCGCCGCTGTTGGTCAGAAACACCGAATCGAGGCCGGGCGGGGTGACAGAGACCAGCGCTGCCGCCGCTTCGATCATCTGCGGGTGGTACGCGGTCACCGACGTGTGCCAGAGACGATCGACCTGCGCATGCACCGCGGCGACCACCGCGGGGTGCCGGTGCCCGAGGTTGGTGACGCCGATGCCGCAGCCGAAATCGAGGACGTCGCGTCCGTCGATCGTGTGCAGATGCGCGCCTTCAGCACTCTCGACGACCAGGTCCGAATACCGGTGGTATGCCGGCGAGATCAGCTCGGCGTCGCGGTCACGCCACGTTGCCGCGTCGGCGGCTGCGAGGAGCTCGGTCACGACCCTGAAGCGACGGTCGCAGGTCCCGTTGAGGTGTGGCGGACGCCGACACGGCCGAGCGCCAGGAAGCCTCCGAACATGATCGCGATCCCCGCCGTCTCGTACACGCCGAGGACGTCCAGGTTGCCGATGCCGACGGTCTTCGCCGCGGAGAACCCGACGGCGATGATCAGCGCGCCCGCGGTGAGAAGCACGTTGCAGATGACCCGGTCGATCCCGGCACGGTCCCGGATGAAGCGGTATGCGGACCAGCCGGAACCGCCGACGAGCACCAGCGTCCCGATGATGTTCAGGAAGACGACTCCGATGAACAGCAGCGACCCCTGCTGGATCGCGTCACCGAGCACCCCTTTGGCGGTGGTGAGCTTCGCCGCGTCGACGGGGATCACGGCGGCATCGACCGCGAGGACCACTGTGATGACGCCGAGAACGATCGCGCACGCCCACGCGAACCTGCGTGGGGCGAGCAGGAAGATCGTGCCGAGCGCGAGATAGATGACGCCGAGCACGCCGCCGAGCAGGTAGAAGCCGCGGAACGTGATCGACGTCCAGCCACCGGTCTCACCGGCCGCCTGGAAGGCGGCGGCACCCGCGAACAGGAGCAGGCCGAGCGTCCAGGCCCCAAAGGCCGGCCGCCGGCTCTTCCGGAACCGGAGGAAGACGACGACGGCGAAGGCTGCGCTCAGCACACTGGCGATGGCGGCGAAGACCATGCAGAGGATCGTAGCCGGGTTGGGAGCCTCCTTGGATGGAGCCGTTCAGGAAAGGCGTTTGTGATGCGGCTCGTTCCAATGGGCGATTGACAACGGAACGCTCCCGCGTGTACACAGAGGGCCTCACCAGCAATGCCTCGCAGAGAGAGGAGAACCCATCACATGGTCACACCCAAAAAAGGGTTGTTGTCGATTGCGACGATTGCCGCACTTGGGGCGCTAGCCGCCTGCGGTACGTCGTCCACCACGACATCCGGGAACACGAAGTCCGGTATCGCCGGATGTCACGGAACGATCACCGTGGCGACCGACCTGCCGCTGACAGGCGGCGACGCCACTGACGGACCGTTTCCGCAACTGGCCGCGCAGCTCGCGGTGAACCAGGCGATCGCAGCGAAACTCCTGGGCGGGTGCACTCTGAAGTACATCAGCAAGGACGACTCGACAGTCCTCAAGAACGGACACGATCCGGCTCAGGGAGCGCAGAACATCACGGCGCTCGCGGCGGACGGCACCGTCATGGGAGTGGTCGGGCCGTTCAACTCGAATGTCGCACTGGCCGAGATCCCGGTGGCATCGCAGAACCACCTGGCCCTGATCAGCCCCTCGAACACCAACCCCTGCCTCACGGCGGTGGTGGCGGTCTGCAGCGATCCGACCATCAAGATCGACACGGCGTCGCTGTACCCCGGCGCGCACAGCTACTTCCGGGTCATCGCGAGCGACATCCAGCAGGGCGAGATCGATGCGTACGTCGCGGCCAAGGTGCTCAACGCGACCAAGGTGTACGTCATCGACGACCAGGAGGCGTACGGCCGCGGCCTTGCGCTGATCTTCACCAAGGCATTCACCACGACCGACGGCGGCACCGTTGTCGGGTCCGCGAGCCTTCCTGGCTCGACCACCACGTACGCCACTCAGATCAGCAACGCTCAAGCCGCCGGCGCCCAGGCCATCTTCTTCGGCGGCACCACTGGGAACGGCTGCGGCCTGGTGCGCCGTGACATGGGCAAGGCGGGGCTGAAGATTCCGCTCCTCGGCGGCGACGGCTGCCAGGACACGAAGTTCATCACCGACGCCAACTCCGGCGCCAACACGAGCGAGGCCGAGGGCGTCAGCTTCGCGACGAGCGCCCCTGACGTCACCAAGCTCTCGAGCTCCGCGACCTTCTTCGCCCAGTACGCGGCGGCATACTCGAGCAAGCCCGCGCCGTACAACGACGGCACCAAGGAGCCCTACACCGCGTACGGCTACGACGCGATGAACATCCTCCTGCAGGCGATCCGTTCGGTGCTCGTCGCCAACGGCGGTCAGCCGCCGTCCAGCACCATGGCATTCCGTGATGCTGTCGTCGCCGCGCTGCACCAGACGTCGTACGACGGCGCGCTGGGCCACACGAGCTTCGACGCCAACGGGGACACGACGAACACAGGGTTCACGCTCTACAAGGTTTCCGGTGGCAGCTGGACCGGCGACGGCACGTACGCCGTCGACACCAGCGGCAACGTCACGTTGAAGAGCTGATCGACGACATGTAACGATCAGGGGGAGAGCGCCGAGCGCTCTCCCCCTTTCGTGTCTTTTCGTGCCGGGGGACAGAGATGAGCGACCCAAGCGGACCACCCGACGCACGTCCGACGCCGCCGGCTCGAGGCGCCGCCGAGCGATCTGCTTCCTCCACCCTCGTGGATCAGGCGGGGCTGGCACCGCGTTCGATCGAAGCGGGCGATATCGCACGAACAGTCGGGCCGTTGTTCCGCGGCGCCTACGGATGGGTCTCCCAGAACTTCGCGCTGCTGCTGCTGCTCGTGATCCTGGCGTCGATCGTGGGAACGTACTTCCAGGGCGGCGCAACGCTCATGGGTCATCAGATCGACAATGCGCTCGTCCTGGGAGCGATCTACGCGCTCGTCGCTGTCGGTTACACAATGGTGTACGGGATCATCGAGCTGATCAACTTCGCTCACGGTGATGTGTTCACCGTGTCCGGTTTCTACGCGATCTTCATCGCCGACAGGTTGCACCTCGACTCGCTGGCGACCCACAACTTTGGGGGTCTCCTGCTGGCCCTGGCTATCATCTTTCCGCTGTCCATGATCGCGGCCGGATTGACCGGCGTGGCGATCGAGTTCGTGGCCTACCGGCGGCTTCGTGACGCGCCCAGGCTCGCTCCCCTGATCACGGCGATCGGCGTCTCGTTCCTGATCGAGGGCGTCATGCTGGTCCGCGAAGGCCCGGACAATGTCCCAACGCACATGGCGTCGTGGATCAACGGCCAGGCATTCGCGATCGGTGGAGTCAGCGTCGGCTACACGGACATCTTCGTGGTGGGCTCAGCACTGCTGCTGATGTTCGCTCTCGGCGCCTTTGTGCGACGCACACGACTCGGGAAGGCGATGCGCTCCACCGCGCAGGACCGAACGGCAGCTCTGCTCTGCGGCATCAACATCAATCGCACGATCTCGGCGACATTCTTCATCGGCTCCGCGCTTGCGGCCGCGGCCGCGGTGATCTACAGCATCGAGTACGGCGATCTCAAGTGGAACGTCGGCTTTCACCTGGGCATCATCGCGTTCACCGCGGCGGTGCTCGGTGGCATCGGCAACATCGTCGGCGCCGGCGTGGGCGGTTTCCTCATCGGCATCATCTACGTCTTCGGCGGGTCGCTCCTCGGCGGAGAATGGAGCGAGTCCCTGATCTTCGCGATCCTCGTCCTCATTCTGACCTTCCGCCCCGTCGGGCTTTTCGGGGTCGAGGTGACCACTCGTGCTTGAGCGTCTCAGGTCGCTCCTGCGGTCCGACCCCGGCGCCGGGCAGCGGAACCAGGGCACCACCGTGTTCTGGATCCTCGCCTCGACTGCCTCAGCGCTGCTCCTGATGGGCTGGCTGTTGCCCTGGTTCGTCGGCCCCTTCGATGCGGGGGTGGGATTCAGCGCACAGGACGCTGTCATCTCTCCCCCGACCGGGATTGGCACGATCCTCATGTACGGCGTCGGCGTCTGCATGCTGATCCTGCTGCTCTCCCCACTGGCCGAGTTGGCGGCGCGCGTGAGAGGAACGAGCCTCAGCCGCCGTGCGGACCGCATTCGACTTGTCGCCGGTCTCGCGGGGCTGGCGCTCACCACCGTGGTGTGGTTTCTCTACAGCGTCGTTCAGGAGGAGCCGCTGTTCGGAACCTTCAACCCCGGCACGTTCACCGACTCCGCGGTGTGGCTGACCATGTACGGATTCGCCCTGGGAGCGCTTGTCTACGGAGCGCGACCATGGGTCGTCGGACGTCAAACACTGGCATTCGCGGTTGCGGCGATGCCCTTCGGTCTCTTCCTGCCCCTCATGTTTCACCAGGCTCCGGACTTCCTGCTGTGGGCTGCGGGGTCACTGGCCGTCTACATGCTGCTCGCACTCGGCCTCAACGTCGTGGTCGGCTTCGCCGGGCTGCTCGACCTCGGCTACGCGGCGTTCTTCGCCATTGGCGCGTACGCGTGCGCATCGTTCGCATCGCCCTTCCACGGCATCCACCTGCCTCTGTGGGTGCTCATCTTCCTCGGCGCCGGGATTGCGTCGCTGTTCGGCGCCGTCCTCGGAGCACCGACACTGCGCCTCCGCGGCGACTATCTCGCGATCGTGACCCTGGGCTTCGGAGAGATCGTGCCCGACCTGGCCACCAACAACGCCTTCAACCTCACGGGGGGCGCGAACGGGATATCGGGAATCGATCAGCCGCACTTCGGCCCGTTCAATTTCAGTGAAAGTCCGCGCTGGTATTACTGGGCCATCCTCCTTGTCGTGCTCGCCGTGGTCGTGCTCTTGCGCAACATCGAGCATTCACGAGTCGGACGAGCGTGGGTGGCGTTGCGTGAGGACGAGGTCGCCGCCGCCGCGACCGGCATCAACACGACGACCACCAAGCTGCTCGCCTTCGCGATCGGCGCCTCCGTGAGCGGTCTCGCCGGGGCCTTTTACGGTTCGCTGGTCACGATCGTATCGCCTGACGACTTCAGCTTCTCGGTATCGATCGCCGTCCTCAGCATCATCGTTCTCGGCGGCATCGGGAACATCACCGGAGTCATCCTCGGCAGCTTCATCCTGACCTTCGTCATCTTCTGGGTGTTGCCGGACATGAATTCCTGGGCGACGACCGTCAGTCACACGGTGCACGTGCCGGCACTCGCGAACATCGATTTCAGCTCGTTCACATTTCCGCTCTACGGGATCGCGCTCATCCTGATGATGTTGTTACGCCCGGGAGGCATGCTCCCCAGCCGCGCGCGCCGCATCGAGCTGGAGAGTTCGGCGGAATCCGAGTCGCTCGCCGCCGTGCAGGGAATCGCCTGAGGTGGCATTCCTCGAGCTCGACACCGTGACCAAGCGGTTCGGCGGCCTTCTCGCCGTCTCGAGCGTCAGCTTCAAGCTCGACAAGGGCGAGATCCTGTCGATGATCGGGCCCAACGGCGCGGGAAAGACGACTGCGTTCAACTGCGTGACCGGGCTCTTCCCGATCACCTCGGGATCGATCACGCTTGACGGAGCGTCGATCGCCGGTCTTCCCCCGCACCGGATAACGAAACTGGGAATCGCCAGAACATTTCAGAACATCCGGCTCTTCGCGTTCATGACCGCGGTGGACAACGTGATGGTCGGTGCCCACTGGTGGATGAAGGAGCGCGTGTGGGACGGTGCCCTCAAAACGCGCCGTGCCCGCAGGGAAGAGCGATCGGTCGAAGAGCGAGCGCTCCACCTCCTGGACCTCCTCGGTCTCGCACGGTACGCCGGTTCGTACGCCCGTGAGATGCCATATGGACTGCAACGCCGCCTGGAGATCGCACGTGCGCTCGCGACTCAGCCACGTCTGCTGCTGCTCGACGAGCCGGCCGCCGGTCTCAACACGGGTGAGAAGCGAGAGTTGATGCAACTGATCTCCCGGCTTCGCGACGAGGGACTGACGATATTCCTCATCGAGCACGACATGCGCCTCGTCATGGAGGTGAGCGATCGCATCGTCGTTCTGGACCACGGCGAGAAGATCGCCGAGGGCAATCCCGCCGACGTCCGGAAGGACCCTCGCGTCATCGAGGCGTACCTTGGTACCGGTGCGAACGACGAGATGCGCACAGCGTGAGTGACACGCTCGTGAGCGGCAACGGCGACCACGCCACCGCGCCGGCCGACGCGGCGGCGGTGATCGAGCTGCGCGAGGTCGACGTCTACTACGGACGCGTCAACGCGCTCCGCAAGGTGTCGCTGGTCGTGCGCCAGGGCGAGATCGTGGCGCTCATCGGCAGTAACGGCGCGGGCAAGACGACCACATTGCGCACGATCAGTGGCCTCATCGGACCCAGGAGCGGTGAGGTGCGCCTGTTCGGCAACCCGACTCGTGGTCTCGGAGCCGAGAAGATCGCACGGCTGGGGGTGGGACACGCTCCCGAGGGCAGGCGGCTCTTCGCGCGTATGACGGTTCGCGAGAACCTCGACATGGGCGCGTACACGCGCAGCGACCGGGCGGGGACGCGTTCCGATCTCGAGAGGGTCTACACCCTGTTTCCCAGGCTTCGCGAGCGGGCCACGCAGCTCGCCGGCAGCCTGAGCGGCGGCGAGCAGCAGATGGTGGCGATCGGTCGCGCGCTCATGAGCAATCCGAAGGTGCTGATGCTCGACGAGCCGTCGCTCGGCCTCGCGCCCATCCTCGTCGATGCGATCTTCGAGGTCATTCGGGAGATCAACTCCAAGGGAACGACCATCCTGCTGATCGAACAGAACGCGCTCCTCGCCCTCAAGACCGCCGTGCGGGGCTATGTATTGGAAACCGGCGAGGTGGCGCTCTCCGGACCATCGTCGGAATTGATCGCCTCGCCGGACATCCAGCGGGCGTATCTCGGCATGTAACTCCCGGAAGGGAAACCGACTCGGCGTCTCTGACGTCTTAAGGAAGTGATGGCACCGACCCGCGAGACCAGCCTGTCCCCGGGGACGACGAGCCCGGCGCTCGACGCAGAGGCGCCCACGCGCGATCTGGTCGGCTGGACGCGCCAGGCTGAGTTCCGGAACACGCGCCGGCTCTCGGCGGAGGTGACTCGCAAACTGCTGGCGACAGCGCTGGGTCTGACCACCGAGGCGCTGGCGTCACTCGACGCGGCTCAGTTGCGAACCGCGCTCGACCGGCTTCGCGCCATGGCCGGGCTCACGCAGAAGCTTGCCGAGCTCGCATCGCATGACGACCTCACCGGGGCGCTGCGACGGAGCGCCGGCCTGTCCGCGCTGCAGCGCGAGATCGACAGATCCCGGCGCGCCGGCGGCATCGGGATCGTGGTCCTCTTTCTCGACGTCGACGGGCTCAAGCACATCAACGACACCGAAGGCCACGCAGCGGGCGACCGCCTCCTCATCGACGTCGTCGCCGCCATCCGCCGGAGGGTCCGTTCCTACGACCTCGTCATCCGCTACGGCGGCGACGAGTTCGTGTGCGCGCTCGTCGACGTGGCGCTTCCCGACGCGGAGCGCACGCTCGCCGACATCCGTCGTCAATACACGGCGCGAACGCACGGCCGCACCATCAGCGTCGGCCTCGCCGCCGTTGACGAAACGGACACCGCGGAGTCGGTGGTCGCCAAGGCCGACGCCGCCCTCTACACCGAACGCCGCCGGCTCCACTCGTAGCCATTCCGCGCCTCCCATGCCGCGGGCCCCGCGCCGCGGCGCGCGAGGATTCGACGGCCCCCGACGCGGGTATTGTGTGTCCGAGAAGGAGCTTCACGAATGGCCATCGACGTGGTCGGCAAGCTGGCGAGAGTGACTGCCGACATCACCCCGGGACACCTTGGCGAGGTGGTCATCGAAGTCCGCGCGGGCACCGAGCGGTTCCTGGCCTGCGCGTCAGACAAAACGTCAACGATCAACAAGCATTCCCAGGTCCTTGTGGTGGGTAGCCTGGGCGGTCGCACCGTTGAGGTCGCGCCGACAGACACCATGAGGTTGCCCCGATGACGACGCTGGCATACGTGATCCTGGGAATCATTCTCGGCGCGTTGCTGTTGCTGGTGCTGCTGTTTCGCGCGGCGTGGCGCGTCGCCGAGCCCGATGAGGCGCTGATCATCTCGGGCTTCCGCACGAGCCAGCGTCCCGACAGCGTCGGCGAGAGCATGGGCTTCCGGATCGTCACCGGTCGCGGGCGCCTGGTGGCGCCTGGCATCACCAAGGTCCGCCGCCTTTCGCTCGAAGCGCACGAGAGCGAGATCGGTGTCCCGTGCGTATCGGAGCAGAAGATCCGCGTCGACCTTCGTGGCGTGATCGTCTACAAGGTCGGTGACGACTACCGCTCGATCGCCAACGCGGCGCGCCGATTCCTCGACCGCCCGGCGACCGAGCTCGAGACCAAGGTGCAGAACGTGTTCGTGGGTCATCTGCGCGCCATCGCGGGCTCGATGACGGTCGAGGACATGATCAGCGACCAGGACAAGTTCGCCCAGCAGGTGCGCGACCGCTGCTCGCAGGAGATGGAGTCCTTCGGCCTGGTCATCGACAGCTTCCAGATCCAGTCCATCACGAGCCCGTCGAACTACATCGAGAACCTCGCGGCGCCCCATCAGGCCGAGGTCGAGCGCAACGCGCGTATCGCGCGCGCCAACGCCGAGCGCGACGCGGTCGGTCAGGAGCAGATCGCGCAGGCGCAGATGGCGCAGTCCGAGCGGGACACCAACATCAAGAAGGCCGGGTACCAGGCCGAGGTCGACACGGCGACGCAACTCGCCGGCCAGCAGGGACCGCTCTCCGAAGCAAAGGCGCACCAGGCCGTCGTCACCGAGCAGACCCGGGTGGCGGAGCTGCAGGCGGAGCAGAAGGAGCAGCAACTCCAGGTCGACGTCCGCCGCCCTGCCGATGCAGAGGCGTATCGCCAGACCACGCTCGCCGCGGCAGGTCGCGACGTGCGCATCCGTCAAGCCGAAGCCGAGGCGCAGGAGGTCCGGCTGCGGGCCGAGGCGGTCGCGGCACAGACCAAGGTGCAGGCTGAGGCCCAGGCCGCCGCCCTGAAGATGCAGGCAACAGCTCAGGCCGACGCCACCCGCCTGACCGGTCAAGCGGAGGCGGACGCCATCAAGGCCAGGGGTCTTGCCGAGGCGGACGCCATCCGCGCACGCATGGAGGCGGAGGCCGCTGGAATCGAGCGCCGCGCAGCCGCGATGAGTCAGAACCAGGAAGCCGTCATCGCTCAGCAGATCGCGGAGAAGCTCCCCGAGATCGTCGCGGCCGCTGCCTCGCCGTTCGAGCACATCGACCAGTTCACGGTTCTGAACGGCGCGCAGGGCGTCACCGGAGCGCTGGCCGAGATCATCCAGCAGGCAGGGGCCCTCACCGGGATGGCCCGAAATTCCCTGCTTCCGGCGATCACCAAGGCGGTGGCCACCCCTGAGGGGCAGCACCTCAACGGCGGGCGCAACGGAACTGCGTATCCAAACGGAGACCACAACGGGCGGCGCAGGCACCAGACTCCTGTCACGATCACGGACCCGGCCCCAGCCGGGGCTGACGACAGCGAGGAGCATCCGGCCAAGTGACAACAGACAACTCCGAGACCGCGGCTGACGCGGTCTCGCTCTCGCTCTCCGCCCCGGAGGCGGTCACCACCGTCGCCCCCGCGGAGGCGGAGCGCGAGGTGAGCATCGACCCTGAGGCGGCGAAGCGCATCGACGCCATGGTCACCGCGTTCGTCGGCGGCTTACGAGGCATCGACGTCCGTGGCGACGACTACCGGCGGCGTGTCGACGACATCGACAGCCTCGCCGACCGTGAGATACGGACGACGTCCGACATGAGCAACCGCCTGCTCGACCGGCCCACGCGGGCCATGAACGGGCTCGGCAAGGGCGACGCTCCGATCGCCAAGAGCCTTCTCGATCTGCGCCGGTCGGTCGAGGAGTTGAACCCGGCCAAGCACGACCTGACCCAGGGGGGTCCGCGGAAGCTGCTCGGCGTGGTCCCGTTCGGGGACCGGGTTCGCGCGTACTTCGCGAAATACCAGAAGTCGCAGAGCCACATCGAGGGTATCGTCGGCGCGTTGCGCGAGGGCGGCGCCGAGCTCGAGAAGGACAACGCATCCATCGCCCAGGAGCAGAAGGCGCTCTGGTCGCAGATGGAGACGCTCCGCCACTACACCTATATGGCCGAGAAGCTCGACACCGGGCTCGAGGCCCAGATCAACCACGTCGCGATCGGGGACCCGGAGCGCGCCAGGGTGCTCCAGGAGGACGTCCTCTACCCGGTTCGGCGCCGGCGTCAGGAGATCCTCACGCAGCTCGCGGTCGCTGTGCAGGGCTATGCGGCGTTACGCGTCGTCGAGATCAACAATCGCGAGCTGGTCCGCGCTGTCCGGACGGCGACGACGACGACCGTCGCCGCGCTCCGGACTGCGGTGATGGTCGCGCAGGCGCTGAACAACCAGCGGCTGGTGAGCGAGCAGGTCAAGGCGGTCAACGAGACCACGAGCGCGATGATCGAGAGCACGTCGTCGGTGCTGCGCGAGCAGACCGCTACGGTCGAGGGTCAGGCGGCGAGCCCGGGCATCGACATGGGATCGCTGCAGCGTGCGTGGGACAACGTCTTCGCCGCGCTCGACCAGATCGATACCTACAAGCTGCGCGCGCTCGAGGCGATGAAGATCACCGTTCGCGACCTGTCGGATCAGGTCGAGCGTTCGCACACGCAGGTCGAGCGTCTCCACGCCGCCGACGCGACCCCGTCGCGGATCTCCTCCACGCCGAGCCAGAGCCTGCGCCTCTCCTGACCGGCACCCGGCCGGCTACAGGTGCGCGAGCCTGAACCAGACCATGCCCGCAACTGCGGCAGCAAGGAATACCGCGTATTCCGTGATCACCTCCTTGCTCCGGGGCCGGGCGCCGATCGCGCCCGCAACGCCGCGGCCGCCGTACCAGAGGACGAGCAGGATCGCGGCGCGAAGCCCCGCGTGCGCCGAGTCCGCGCCGACGAGCACCGCGGCGCCCGCGACCAGCACTCCCACAACCAGCGCGGAGGCGATCGTCCAGAGGATGGGCAGGTGCTCCGTCCGCAGCCCGTCGAGGCTGACGAGCACGACGACGACGAACACCGCTGGCAGTCGAAAGTGGAGCGGAAGCGTCGGCGACACGCCGCCGAGCAGGACCGGGGCGAGCACGGCGATCCCCGAGATGTCCCGCACGAGCCGGGTGAACCACCCCTCCTTGCCGAGCGCGCGGCGTCCGGCGAGCTGCGGCACGCCGCCGATGACCACCGCAGCGATCACCCCGCTGGCGATCCTGATCGGCAGCGGGAGCACGGCGATCGCGAGGAGGGTTCCGAACGAGAGCACCGCTGCCATCGGCAGCGCGGTACCGACCGGGCCGGGGCGCGAGTCCGACGGGTAGATCAGCAGGTCGTACGCGACCAGGAACAGCCCCGTGAACACCGCGAGGCCCAGATCGCTCAGCGCGCTTCGGGTCAGCCCGACGGCTTCCGGACGGAGGAGCACCTCGGCGGCGGCGACCGCGATCCCGAACGCCGTGTGGACCATGGGAAGAGGGATCTCGGCGAGCACCCGCACCTCGCCGGTGATGCCGAGCGCGCTCCGCGCCTGGTCGGCGAGATACGCGTGACCCCTGCGGCGAAAACCTGTTCGATTATCCACGTCGGCCTGTGGAAACAGTGGAGAACCCGGCAGATCTCGGCTCAGTCAGCCGAGGTCCCGGCTCGCCCGTAGCTGTCCTCGAGACGCACCACGTCATCGATCTCCGGCGAGGACACCTCGATGAGATCCGTGGTCTCAATCGCGACGAAGCGATGCCGCCGGCCGGGGCGCACGTGCGCGCTCATCCCGGGCGTCAGCCGGTGCGACTCCATCGCTCCGTTGTCGTTCTCGAGCTGCAGTTCAAGCACACCGGCCTCGACATGGATCCATTCGTCCTTCTGGACGTGGTACTGGAGGCTCAGGGATTCTCCGCCATCGATGTGAATGACCTTGCCGCAATAGCGGTCGGTGAGCGCCCAGCGAAGCTCGTACCCCCAGGGCTTGTCAACTCGGCCGGATCCCGCCGGCTGGATCGGTCCCGACGGTGGCCCCAGCCCGCTCACTCGCTGGCTCCGACCGCGACGCGGCCTGAGACACCGCTCTGGTGCTCGAGGGCGGTGATCAACTCCTCGACGCGCTCGTGCGTGGTCGCCTCCGCGTACACCCGCATCAAGGGCTCGGTACCGCTCATGCGCATCAACACCCACGAGCCGTCGTCCATGTAGAACTTGAATCCGTCGTCCGTGCGCGTGCGCACGATCTTGCTGCCCGCGAGCGCAGCCGGCTCGTCCTGCTGCATGCGCGAGTACACCTGCGCCTTCCGCTCCTCGTAGCCGTCTCGCGGGAAGCGGATGTCGTGACGGTCGTATGCGTGCGGACCGACGAGGTCCTCGAGGTGCTTGAGAATCTGCGAGAGCGGCTGCCCGTAGTCAACGATCATCGAGGCCATCATCAAGCCGGAGAGGACGCCGTCGCGCTCGGGGACATGGCCTCGGAATGCGTACCCGCCTGACTCCTCGCCACCGAGGAGCGCGTTCGTCTCCATCATCTTGGTGCCGATGTATTTGAACCCGACCGGCATCTCGTGCACCGTGACGCCGAAGCGCTCGCCGAGCGCATCAAGCATTCCGGAGGTGGTGATCGAGCGCACGATGTCGCCACGCAGGCCGCGTTTCTCCAGCAGGTACATGGCGAAAAGCGACATGACCTGCAGCTGGTTGATGTAGGTCCCGCGCTCGTCGATGATGCCGACACGGTCAGCGTCGCCATCGTTGGCGATGCCGAGGTCGAAGTCGCCGGACCGCATCCGCTCCATCGCTTCGGGCATGTAGCGATCGATCGGCTCTGGATGCATCCCTCCGAACCCGGGATTTCGCTCGCCGTGCAACTCCACGACCGTTGTCGCGCCGCCTTCGAGCGCACGCCTGATCAGGCCGGCGCCTGCTCCGTACATCGACTCGTGGAGAACACGGAGCCCGTGCGCTCGCAGGGCGTCCAGGTTGACCATACGACCGAGCTGCTCGAAGTAGCTCGGTAGCGTATCGACGACCCGCAGCCGGCCGGTTTTGACGGCCTCTTCGTACGTCATCTCTGTCACGCCCGACTCGAGCGCGGCAGCGGTGCGACGTTCGATCTCTGCCACAACTTCGGGAGGCGCGGAGCCGCCGAAGTCCGGCTTGTACTTGATACCGTTGAACTCGGCGGAGTTGTGGCTCGCGGTGACGACGACCCCGCCCGCGGCGTGCTGCTGTGTGATCGCCCAGGAAACCGCGGGGGTCGGTGTCACGCGGTCGAGCAACACGACGTTCTGGCCGTTGGCGACGAGCACACGGGCCACCTCGCACGCGAACATCTCGGCGCAGTAGCGCGAATCGTGACCGACGACGACGGGGCGTGTCTCGCTGCCGAGATACGACGCCACTCCCTGAGCGACGGCGCGCACGTTCGCGTAGGTGAAGTCATCCGCGACCACGGCTCGCCATCCGTCGGTCCCGAACCTGATCGGGTTCGCCGTCATCGCGCTCATTCTAATCGCAGGGGCATCACCGCGTGGCGGCCACATTGCTTGGAGTGCGCGGTCAGAGGAGTTCGTCGCGGCCTACAGCGTCGAGGTGCTCGACGACCTGTTTGACCAACTGGGAACATGAGGCGGGAATAACCAGCACGGCATCCGGAGTGTCCACGACGACCAACCCATCACTGCCAACAAGCGCAACGACACGTCCCGACCGCGCGACCACGGTGCAGTCACGCGATGACGTGATGACAACGTCGCCTTCCACCACGTTGCCGTCAGCGTCGGCCTCGCCATCGGTAACCCGAGCGTCGCGGACATCCGTCCACGACCCGAGGTCCGACCATCCGAACGAAGCCTGCACGACGGTGAGCCGCTGCGTGCGTTCGAGGACGAGTGGTTCCACCGCCTGCACTCGCAGGCTCGCGTAGCGCCGGTCTGCCGTCTCGCGATCGCCCGCCAGCCACGCGTCGACCACTGAGGTCAGGGCTGATCCGAGTTCCGGGTCCGCCGCCTCCAGCTCGGCGAGGAAGCGCCGCGCCGTCCACGCGAAGAGGCCCAGGTTCCACAGGTGACGTCCACCGTCGAGATAGCCCTGCGCAACCTCGGCCGACGGCTTCTCGGTGAAGCCTTTGGCCTCGAACGCAGGGAGCATTCGCGCGGCTTCGGCCGCCGCGGAAGGGCTTCCCGAGGGCGGTCTCCAGACCCCGGGGTCGCGTGGAGCACCAAGTTCGATATAGCCGAACCCGGTCACAGGCGCCGCCGGCACCAGCCCGACCGTCGCGAGGCCGTCGCTGCCGGCCGCCCATCCCGCCGACGCCAGCACCGCGGCACGATAGGCATCGCGATCGCTGACGCGGTGATCGGCGTGAACGCTGGCGATCAGCGCGTCGGGATCCTCGCGAGCGATGAGCGCCACTGCCAGCCCAAGCGCCGGTCCCGTCCCTCTGGGCTCAGGTTCCGCAATGACGGCGTCCACTGAAAGCCCGACCTCGGCAAGCGTCGACCTGCAGCCGTCGACCTGATCCGCGGCGGTGACCACCCGGACGCTCTCTCCGAGGCCGATCACCCGCTCGAGCGTGGCCCGCAGCAGCGTCTCGCCGCCGGGGGCCAGTGGCAGCAGGTGCTTGGGCGTCGATCGCCGGCTCAGCGGCCACAAGCGGGTGCCGCTGCCTCCCGCGAGGACGAGGATGTGCAGACCCATAGCCGAGACCTCGATCTGCCGGGCGACTAGACCGTCGCGGCCGCGACGATCAGCGGTTCGGTCCCCGCATCCTCGGCCCACTGGTGGGCGAGCCCGACGCGCTCCCACGGCAGATCGAGATCACTCCGGCCGAAGTGGCCGTACGCGGCCACCTGGCGGTAGATCGGCTGGCGCAACTCGAGCGCGCTCATGATCCCGAAGGGCGACAGGTCGATGTACTCGTCGATCAGCGCTGCGATGTTGTCCGTCGGCACCTTCTCGGTCCCGAACGTCTCGACGAACACCGACACCGGCTTGGCCACGCCGATGGCGTAGGCGATCTGGATCTCGCACTTCGTGGCGAGGCCTGCCGCGACCACGTTCTTGGCGGCCCAGCGTGCACCGTATGCGGCGCTCCGATCAACCTTGGAGGGGTCCTTGCCGCTGAAGGCGCCCCCGCCGTGGCGCGCGTAGCCGCCGTAGGTGTCGACGATGATCTTGCGCCCGGTGAGCCCGGCATCCGCCATGGGTCCGCCGATGACGAAGCGGCCGGTCGGGTTCACGTATCGCTTGGTGGCGGCGTCCAGCCACTCGGCGGGGATGACCTTCTCGACGACGTGCTTCTGGACGTCGTCGAAGATCTGCTCCTGGGTGACCTCCTCGCCGTGCTGGGTGCTGATCAGCACCGTGTCGACCCGGCGGGGGCGTCCCGCGTTGTCGTATTCGATGGTGACCTGGGTCTTGCCGTCGGGGCGAGCCCACCGCAGGCTGCCGTCACGGCGGGCGACCGAGAGCTGCCTGGCGAGCTGGTGCGCCATCTGGATCGGCGCGGGCATCAGCTCCGGGGTCTCGTCGCAGGCGAACCCGAACATCATTCCCTGGTCGCCGGCCCCGCCGTGGTTGACCCCGAGCGAGATGTCGGGTGACTGCTCGTTGACCCCGACGAGCACGCCGCACGTCTCCCAGTCGATCCCGTATTTGGCTCTGGTGTAGCCGATCTCCTTGATGGTCTTTCGGACCAGACCGGCGATGTCGACGTATGCCTGGGTCGTGATCTCACCAAAGACGAGCACCGTCCCGGTGCTGAGCGCCGTCTCGCAGGCGACACGGCCGAGCGGGTCCTTGTCGAGCACGGCGTCCAGGACCGCGTCGCTGATCTGATCGGCCACCTTGTCGGGGTGGCCTTCGGTCACCGATTCCGAGGTGAATAGCCGGTGGCGTACTGGTGCCATCTCGGAAAGACCCTCCGCCCCACCGGCAGCCACCGAGCCGCCCTGTGCGGCTCCGGCCTGCTCCTGTCCGGGGACGGCAGGGATCGTAACAGCGTGATTGTCCCTTGGCGAGGCCCACTCGGACCGTGTACTGTTATCGGTAACTATCACCAACCCGGGCGCCGTTATCAATACGCGCCGGACGGAGGAACAAGGCGCGTGTCGGTAGACCAGACCCTACGTTGCCGCGATTGCGGCGTCGACTTTATTTGGACTGAGGGCGAGCAGGACTTCTTTGCTTCTCGTGGCCTCACAAACCCCCCCTCCCGATGCCCCAGCTGCCGCGCAGCACGTCGCCAGAGCGGCGGCGGTGGTGGCGGTGGCGGCGGATTCGGTGGTAGCGGCGGCGGCGGCGGCGGCGGATACCGCAGCAACGGCCCGCGCCAGATGTATGAGGTTCCCTGTGCAGGGTGCGGCGGCGTCGCGCGCGTTCCCTTCCAGCCTCGAGGCGACAAGCCCGTCTATTGCAGCGACTGCTTCCGCGCCGCTCCTAGATGACCCGAGAGGGTGAAGGCGGCGGCCCGATCGCGGTCGGGACGAGGGTCAGCTTTCCCTATGGCGGCAGCCGGCGAACCGGCACCGTCGCTGATGTCTCGATGATCCCCGACCAGTCGGGTGGTCAGTCGCTTGCGTACCTCATCGACGTCGGCTCGCGCAAGGTGTTTGTGCAAGGCGAAGGCATCACCCCGGCCACTGGGCCGGGGGCGGCCTTCGATCCGGTCGCCGAGGGCGTCGCCTACGGCCGCAAACGGCCGCGGAACCCGCGCAACCGGTAAGACCGTCACACCGACGGCCGTCGCTCGTACGTGACGACGGCGGCCGGGAATGGTCGGTATTCTGTGACGTATGGCTTCCGACCTCGCTGCCGACCTTCCTCCGCGCCCTCGCAGGCTTCGCCGGCCCAGGCTCTGGACGGTCCTGCTCGCGGTCGGGATCGTGGCCATCATCGCCGGTGGCGCGATCATCGCCGGACCGATCATCGGCGTCCTCCAGCGCGGCCAGGCGGACTCGAGCGCGCTCAGCGGCTGGCACGGTGGCGCAAAGCCGCCCGTGACGGGGACGAGCTCGGACGCCCCGAAGAAGCTCAGTTGCGGGTCGAGCTCGGCCACCGACTACGCGCTCGTCACCTTCGGAGCGCCTGCCGCGTACCACTACGCGGCCGTCGCGGGGAATGGGACGTGGACGCTGCTCAACTCGCGCTCGATGGTCCACTACCAGACCACCCCGAACCCCGGCCAGCAGGGCAACGTGATCATCGCGTTCCACCGCGAGCCGGACTTCCAGTACATCAACCAGCTCAACGTCGGCGACACGATCACGATCCAGAGCCGGAGCTGCGAGACCTTCGTCTATCGGGTGACCGAGCGGTGGGACCTTCCCCCGAACAAGGTCACTCAGCTCGGTCCGACGCCCGGCCACGAGCTGACCATGATCACGTGCGATCCATGGTGGCAGGACTACGACCGCCTGGTCTGGCGGGCGGAGCTGATCTCCGCCCCCGCGGCCGGCGGCGCAACCGGCAGCTCGGTGGTCAACCCCAGCTTCTAGTGGGGTGGTTCGTCAGCTCGAGAATCCCTCGAGCGGTCCGGGCAGCGCCGCCTCGGCGACAGCCTCGAGACGCTTGATGTTGATCCGCACGAAGATCGCCGCGGCGATGATCACGATGACGGCGAGCGCGCCGAACCCGATCTCCACCGGGGTGCTCAGCTTCGTGATCGCGCTGCTGAGCTCGAACGCCGCAACGCCGTAGAACGTCGCCCAGACGATCCCTCCGAGTGCGTTGGCGATCACGAACTTCGTCCAGTGCATCCGGTTCGTCCCGGCGAGGAACGCGGCATAGGTGCGCAGCACGGAGACGAACCGGCCGAAGAACACGACCTTCGCTCCGTGACGCATGAAGACGTACCGGCCCACCTTCAGCTTCGGCTCGTCGAGACGCACGTACTTTCCAAACCGGCGGAGCAGTCGGTAGCCGCCGAACCAGCCGATGCCGAAGCCGATGTTGTCACCGACGACCGCTCCGACGATGGCCGCGACGATGACACCGACGATCGAGAGTCGGTTGGTTGCCGCCGCAAATGCCGCAGCGGTGATGAGCATCGTCTCGCCGGGCAGCGGAACGCCAAGGCTCTCCACAGTCACAAAGAGCGCCACCGCCAGGTAGCCGATGCTGGTCAGCCATCCGTCAAGGCCGGAGTTGATCACCGTTCCGTGCGCCCGGTCCGCTCAGACCGGCGGGACTGGATGATGGCGGGCGACGTCGGCGCGGCGCCGCGTGCGGTAGGCGGCAAAACGGCGTCTCAGTTCCGCGCGCAGCTCCTGCGGAGGAACGACCGCATCGACGATGAGCTCCGACGCCAGCCGGAAGATGTCGATGTCGTCGCGATACTCGTCCTGGAGCGCGGTGACGTAGGTCTCGCGCTCACCCTCCGCGACGTCCTGGATCTTGTTGTAATAGACGGCGTTGATCGCGGCTTCCGGCCCCATCACCGCGATCTGCGCGGTGGGCAGTGCCAGCGTGCAGTCGGGCTCGAACGCCGGTCCGCTCATCGCGTAGAGACCCGCACCGTACGCCTTGCGCAGCACCACGGAGATTCGCGGGACCTGCGCCTGCGCGAGCGCGGAGATCATCTTCGCGCCGTGGCGGATGATCCCCTGGCGCTCGACTGCCGTGCCGATCATGAAGCCGGGAACGTCGGCGAGAAAGAGCAGCGGCACGTTGAATGCGTCGCAGCATGTGATGAATCGTGTCGCCTTGTCCGCCGAGTCCACGAAGAGGACGCCACCCTTGAAGCGCGGTTGCGACGCGAGGACGCCCACGGCATGCCCGTCGATCCGAGCAAAGCCACACACGATCTCGCGCGCGAAGAGACGCTTGATCTCGAAGAACGAGTCGGCATCGACGAGACCGCGAATGATCGCCATCACGTCGTATCCCTTGGATGGCTCGGCGGGGATCACGTTCGTGATGTCCTCGCATCCGGGCGCGACCTCGCCCGCTTTCGAGACCGGCGGCGCATCGTGCCAGTTCTGCGGGAGATAGCTCAGGTACCGACGTGCAGCGGTGATCCCCGCTTCCTCGTCATCGACGAGAACATCGCCGCACCCGCTGACCGAGCAGTGCATGCGTGCGCCGCCCATCTCCTCGAGCGTGACCACCTCGCCGACCACGACTTCCGCCATGCGCGGTGAGCCGAGATACATCGACGCGTTGCCCTCGACCATGATCACGACGTCGCAGAACGCGGGGATGTACGCACCACCCGCGGCGCTCGGGCCGAAGAGCACGCACACCTGTGGCACCTGGCCGGAAAGACGTACCTGCATATGGAAGATGTGCCCCGCGTGCCGGCGGCCCGGGAACATCGCGACCTGGTCGGTGATGCGCGCGCCGGCCGAGTCGACGAGGTAGACCAGCGGTATCTGCAACCGTTCTGCCGTCTCCTGGATGCGCACGATCTTCTCGACCGTCCGCGGTCCCCACGACCCCGCTTTGACCGTGGGATCGTTGGCCATCACCGCGCAGCTCCGGCCGTGCATCACACCGATCCCCGTGACGACACCGTCCGCCGCGAGCTCGGGGTCGTTCGTGCCGGCCAGCAGGCCGTCCTCGACGAATGACGTGTCCGGATCGAAGAGCCGCTTGATCCGTTCGCGGGGCATCAACTTCCCCTGCTCGGCCACCTTGGTTCGGTGCCGCTGCGGGCCGCCGGCACGCGCTCGTTCGAGCCGGTCGACGACGGTCTCGTGATCAGCCAACGCCTGTCTCCATGGTGACGTCCCGCGGCTCGCGGCTCCAGATCCCTGCGCGGTAGAGCTTGCCGGGCAGGTCCCTTCGGAGATCCGACGCCAGCACGTCGGCGACAGCGCACATCGCCGCAAGGTCGATGCCGGTCTCGGCACCCATTGCGTGGAGAGCCTGCAGCGCATCCTCGCTGCACACGTTGCCCGTGGCGCGAGGCGCAAACGGGCAACCGCCGACGCCGCCCACGGAACCGTCGAACCTGCGGATCCCGGAGTCGTACGCCGCAACGATGTTCGCAACCCCGAGGCCGCGCGTGTCGTGGACGTGCAACGAAACTTGCTCGAGTTGCACGGCGTCCGCCACCCGTGCGCACATGCGCGTGACGTCGACCGGCGTTGCGACTCCGATCGTGTCAGCGACGCCGATCTCGGCGACGCCGCGCGCTGCGAGATCCGCGCACAGCGCGACCACACGTTCGGGCGCAACCTCACCCTCGAACGGACACCCGAAGCTCACGGAGATCGCGACGTCGACCGCGCAGTCGCGCTCGGACGCGAGCTCGACGATGTGCGATATCTCGACGAGCGATTCGTCGACGCTGCGATTGACGTTGCGGCGGTTGAATGTATCGGTGGCGGCGATGGTGACGAGCACGTTGCGCATCCCGTGCGCCAGCGCAAGCTCGAGGCCACGAAGATTCGGCACCAGCACGCGCAAGCGCGCAATGTCGCTCTCGAACGCCGCCAGCACCGCCGCGGCGTCGGCGAGTTGCGGCACCCAGCGTGGTGAGACGAAGGACGTCGCCTCGACGCGAGGGACGCCGGCGTCGAGCAGGCCCCGCACCAGCCGGACCTTGGCGTTCGTCGAGATCGAGTCCGCGATGCTCTGGAGCCCATCGCGCGGCGCGACGTCAGTCCAGATCACGTCGTTCACGAAATCGGCCTCCCGGTGGTGGACACGGCCCCGTCACCGTAGCAAACCCGGCGACTACACTCTCACGAGGCGATGCCGCGGTTTCACGTTCCCGACTACATCCGAACCACCTTCGCGGTCACCGACTGGCGCGCCTTCCGGCTGTGCGGGATGGACGAGGTGGGACGCGGCGCCTACGCCGGTCCGCTCGTCGCCGCGGCGGTGATCCTCCCCCAGCGCTTTCGTCACCCGCTGCTCCGCGACAGCAAGCTGCTGAGCGCTCGCCAGCGGGAGGAGGTCGATGCCGTCCTGCGCGTGAAGGCCGTCGCCTGGGCGGTCGCGGAGGTGAGCGTCGATGAGATCAATGCGCGTGGACTGGGGTGGGCGAACGTCGACATCTTCTGCCGGCTGATCGAAGCGATCGACGCCGACGGGTATTGCTGCGACGGGAACCTGCGCATTCCCGTCTCGCGCCCGGTGCACTCGCTCGTGGCTGCCGACCGCAAGGTGCCTGCCGTATCGGCGGCGTCGATCATCGCCAAGGTGCACCGCGATGCCCTGATGCGCCGGATGCACGAGGATGCGCCGTACTACAACTGGGCGAGCAACAAGGGCTACGGCGCGCTCGAACATCGCGCGGCGATTCGCGAGCACGGACCCCACGCGGCGCACCGGCGCGTGTTCCTCGCGTCAGTCATGCAGACCGAGATGGATCTGACCGGGTCCGCGAGCTCGCGCGACCCCGCGGTGGGAGTGGGCTGACCCGGCGCTCAGTTGGTCTCGTTGGCGCCGCAGCCGCAGCTGCCGCCGCAGCCACCGCCACCACCACCACCACCGCCGGTCGACGGGGTCTCGGACGTTCCGGTCCCGGCGTGGACGGCGACCCGGCTGATCAGCGGCATGCTCGCGCGGCTCTCGCAGCTCGGACAGACTGCCGCGACCTCACGGTCGGCCATCGGACGGAGCAGCTCGTAGACGGCGGAGCAGTCGTTGCAGCGGTATTCGTAGAGGGGCATCGCGGACAAGCGTACGCATGCCCCCGACGATTTGACAAGTCGAACATCTGTTCGCTATCATTCGCCACATGCCAATCCGCACCATCGAGCTCCAGCTCCCTCTTGATCCCGATGAGGCCGGGTCCCTCGCGCGTCAGCGAGTGCGGCACCTGGCGGCGGTGGACGGGCTCGAGCCGGCGGCGTTCGTGAGACTGGTCCGCTCGTTTCCATCGCTGCGGGCCATCTACACGGCGCCGGAGGCCGAGCTTGCGAGGATCATCGGGCCCGTTGCCGCCGCGCGGATGCGCTGGTTCATCGACGCGCCACTTGATACAGGCCTCGCTCGCGAAGCGACTGCCGCGACTGCCCGCTCCACCCAGAGCCCGCTCTCAACCGCAGCGTGATCGTCGCGCGATAGGCGCCGGGAGCGTAGAACAGCGCAACCAACGTAGAATCGATAGTTCCGCCAAATTTGGTTTGAGAACAAGGAGGTTCTGCAGCATGCGCAGTCGACGTTCCAGAGCCGCCACCCTCGACGACATCGCTGAGGCGCGCAACCGCGCGGCCGAAACAATCAGCGAGCTCGCAGAGCACGCGGTCTCACTTGCGCGCGAGGCGGGAAACGCCGCGCGCCCCACGGTGAAGCTTGGTGCCGAAGGCATCGGTCACGCATTCGAGCGCGCCGCCGATGCTTCCGGGAAGCTCACCGGCGCCATCCGTCCGAAGAAGAAGACCCACAAGCTTCGCAACCTCTTGATCGGGGCTGCGGTGGTCGGCGGGATCTTCGCGCTCGTTCAGTCGCCACTCCGGACGAAGCTCCAGGAGCGTCTTTTCGGGCCGCCTCCTGAAGACGACGACCTTCCGCAGATCACACTTCCTGACGACGATCACGGGATCAACGTGAGCCAGGGGACCGAGATCGACGTCACGCACGCGTCGGATCCCGAGCCGGAGCCCGCGGCCGACGTCGTCGGCACCCCGGTGGCTGCGGAGCCCACCGCGCATCGCGGGAACAAGCACGACGACGCAACCATCGACCAGGAGACCAATGCCTGACGACCGACCGTATCAAGGACGCCCTTCCTCGGACCGGCCCCAGTTCGCCGGCCCACGCCAGAACTTCTCGGGGGCCCGGCCATCGTTCCAGCCTGACAACCGCCCGCCGTTCCGCCCCGCACCACGAGTGGAGGTGCCCGCGGCGCCGATGATCCACTCCCTCAAGCTGCGCGACGGCGATCGCGAGATCGAGGTCAGCGGATCTGCGGCGTTCGTGCGCCAGGTCCTCGACGATCTCCCCGCGATGTGGGCGCGCCTCCACGGTGAAGGCTCATCACGCCCCGGGCGTATCGATCTCCCGTCCCCGCGCCCGCACGAGCAGCACGGAACCCACGAAGCGTCGGAGCCCGCCGTTGCGGAAGAGCCGGCAGTCGCACCGGTGCGTGAGCCCGCCACCAACGGGAAGCACGTCGTGACCCCGACCGCCTCCAACGGCAAGCGCGTAGCCGAACGCGGCACACCTGACGACAAGGTGCTCGCGGTGCTCAAGAGCTCCACACGGCCGCTCGCGGTCGCGGCAATCCGCAAGCGTCTCGGCGGCAGCTACACCCCGCAGCAGGTCCGGCGGATCCTCGAGCGCAACGCCCCCAAGGTGTCCGTCACCGACGACCGGCCGGCGACCTACCGCCTCCGCTAGCACCGGCCCCGCACACTTCGGGTTACCTGCCCGCACCCATAATGGTAATGGCGGGGGCAGGGATCTGAACTCATGCCACGCTCATTGCTTGCCCTCCTCACCACCGTGCTCGTGGCCATCACCGCCTGCGGATCGTTGGCCGCGGACGCAGGCTCCGGGACCCCTGCCCCGACGCCGTACCCGACACCCGTCGGGGGCCTCGGTCACCGGCCATCCAGTCCCGTGAAGATCACGCTCCTCTCACCGGTGAACGGATCGACCGTGCACGGCACGTCGGTGCTCGTTCGGGTGTCGGTGACGGGCGGCGAGGTCACGCCGGCAGTGACGGGCAACATCACGCCCACCAAAGGCCACGTGCACCTCTATCTGAACAATCAGCTCATCTATATGAGCTACACGCTGCAGCAGGAGATCACCGTGCACCCCGGAGTCGAGTACTCGATGTATGCGGAGTTCGTTGCCCAGGACCACTTTCCCTTCAGCCCGCGCGACGTGACACCGACGATCTATTTCACCGTCGCGCCGGCCTGATCCGCTCCGCATGTGATCGCGCACATCCTCGGCAACCTGCCGCTGCCGCTGCAATGGGCCCTGGCACTGCTGATCTTCGGCGGAGGGCTGGCGGTCTTCGCAGTGCGCCGGGGTGTGATCCGGATCGCCGGAGCGGTCGCTGCGCTGTGTGGCATCGGCGGACTCGTCGCAAGCTGGATCCTCAGCCCCGCGCTGCTCGTGCCCGCACCCTACGCCGTGCGGATCGTGTCGCCCGCCCCCGGAGCTGAAGTCGGCTCGCCGTTCACGCTCACCGTCTGCGGTGTTCCCGCGACAGGCGGGGCCGTTCCCGCGACGGACTCCCAGCACTACCTCGCGATCATCATCGACGGTGCTGCGGCGCCCACGGTAGACGTGTGGCAGATCCCGCAGGATCTGAGCCCGGGACGCCACGTGGTCGAGGTCGAGCTCGTCAGCCCGTCTCACCAGGCGTTCAACCCGCCGGCCACCGCGAAGGAGACCATCACCGTCGTTGCCGGGAATCCGCCGGCCGGCCCGGCGGCGTGTTGAACGAGGAAGCGCCGGCCCACATCCTCGTCGTCGAGGACGACGCGCCGCTGCGGGAGGTGGTTGTCGGGGCGCTCGACTCGGCCGGCTATGCCACGTCGATCGCGGCGCACGGCATCACCGCGTCACAGATGCTCCGGAACGCCGAGGGTATCGACATCGTGCTCCTCGACATCGGACTGCCCTTCGTCGACGGCTGGCAGATCCTCGCCCAGATGGGGGATCGCCGCGGGCCGGCCGTCATCGTGATCAGTGCGCGAGGCGAGGAGACCGACAAGGTCCGCGCGCTCGACCTCGGCGCTGACGACTATCTCGCCAAGCCGTTCGGCGCCGAGGAGTTGCTGGCGCGTGTGCGCGCCGTGCTTCGCCGCGTCCGCCCACCGTTCGGAGCGCCGGGGATCGTCGCCCTCGGCGGCATCCGAGTCGATCTCGGCGCGCGGACTGTGCTCCGCAACGGCATGGAGGTCCGGCTCTCGCCGACCGAATGGCTCCTGCTTGCAGAACTGGCGCGCAACGCCGGCATCACACTCGATCATCGAACGCTGCTCCAACGGGTCTGGGGGCCGCAGTACGCCGACGAGCGCAACTACCTGCGCACCTTCGTGCAACGGTTGCGCGCCAAGCTCGAGGACGACCCGGCGCGTCCCGAAGTCGTCGTCACC
>Ga0307372_10000862_pt1 | contig 53036 bp, 40 predicted proteins | sample OX1MG_FD_202533 | JGI IMG/M metagenome (GOLD analysis project Ga0307372, IMG submission 202533) | Soil microbial communities from Risofladan, Vaasa, Finland - OX-1 | ecosystem: Environmental > Terrestrial > Soil > Coastal area > Acid sulfate soil | place: Finland: Risofladan, Vaasa | collected...
CGTGTCGATGGAGATCGAGCTGATAACGCCGATCGCCATGGAGAAGGGCTTGCGGTTCGCCATTCGCGAGGGCGGCCATACGGTCGGCGCAGGCTCCGTGACCGAAATCATTCAATAAACGAGAGAAGATTTGGTGGGCTAAGCGATGCGTGATATCATTACCTTACAGTGTAACGACTGTAAAAATCGCAATTATACGACAACGAAGAACAAGAAGAAGCACTCGGATCGGCTGGAGCTTAAGCGGTTTTGCCCGGCCTGCCGCCACCATACGGCCCATAAGGAAGTAAAGTAGGCAGGCGGCAGTGGGACAGCAAAAAGCGATGACCAACTTCCAAAATTGCTCTTCCCTGCCGACAGCACGATCTCTTCTGCCTGCTGATTCTCGGAGGGGCGTCAGATCAACGGCTAATCTGCCGGTCTCCAAAACCGGTCATGGGGGTTCAAATCCCTCCGCCCCTGCCATTGAAGACCGAAGGATGGCGAGTTGTGCGGAGCGGGTCATAAAGGGGCGGAGCTAACAGAAACACGATGGCTGGTGAACTAACAATCAACAAAGACCTGTGGAGCAAGATTAAGGGATACGTCTCTGACGTACGCGCGGAGATGCGGCGGGTCACCTGGCCCGGCAAGCAAGAGGTGTATGGTACGACGGTCATGGTGATCATTACGACCTTCCTGTTCGGGTTTTACTTCATGCTTTGTGACGAAGCTTTCCAGCATCTTATTTCCTCCATCCTGGACTGGGGAAAGTCGGTACACTAGCATCATGAAAGTTATTGATATGGAGAAGAACTGGTACATCATCCATACCTACTCGGGATTCGAGAAGAAAGTCGCCGAATCCCTCCGGAGCAGGATTGATGCCGCGAGCCTTTCCGAAAAGTTTGGCGAAATTATGGTTCCGACCGAAGATGTGATCGAGATGCGGCAGGGCAAGAAGGTTGTAACATCCAAGCTTTTTTACCCGGGTTACGTGCTGGTCGAAATGGAAATGAACGATGAAACCTGGCATGTGGTGCACTCGACACCGCGGGTAACGGGGTTCGTCGGTTCAGGACCCAAACCCACCCCGCTGACCACCGAAGAAGTGGATCGCATCGTGCATAAAGTCGAGGTGGCCGCTGAAAACCCCAAGCCCAAGCTTGAGTTCGAAAAAGGCGAGAACGTGAAAATTACGGACGGCCCGTTCAAGGACTTTAATGGCGCGGTGGAGGAAATCAACCCCGACCGTTCCACTTTGCGCGTGATGGTGATCATTTTCGGCCGTGCCACGCCAGTCGAGTTGGATTTCTATCAAGTTGAGAAGGTTTAAAACCCATGGCAAAAAGAATAACCGCAATGGTGAAATTGCAGATCGCGGCAGGCAAAGCAACTCCTGCCCCGCCCGTCGGTCCGGCGCTTGGGCAACATGGCGTGAACATCATGGAATTCTGCAAGGCCTTCAACGCCAAGACTTCGGCCAAGGACCAGGAAGGGCTTATTATTCCCGTCGTGCTCACGGTTTATCACGATCGGACTTTCAGCTTTATCACTAAAACTCCTCCTGCTTCGGTGCTTTTAAAACGCGCCGCGGGCATCGCCAAAGGCTCGGGGGAGCCCAACAAGACCAAAGTCGGGACGGTCACCGAAAAGCAGGTCGAGGAAATTGCCAAACAGAAGCACCCTGACCTTAATACGCGCGACCTTGCTGCTGCCGTCGCCACGATCAAAGGCACGGCCCGCAGCATGGGAATCGATATCGCCTCCTGATTCTGGGGAGAGCCCAAGAATTCAGGCAGCAGGTGCTTCGAGTAGCAGAGAGGAAGAAAAAGTGGGGAAAAAATACGAAGCCAGCGCGAAGATGGTGGATAAGCCCTTCTATGCGCTCCCGGATGCGATGCCGGTAGTAAAGAAGGCGGCGTTTGCCAAATTCGACGAAACCGTCGAGGTGTCCATGCGCTTGGGAGTCGATCCCAAGCATGCTGACCAGATGGTGCGCGGAACTGTGGTTTTGCCTCATGGCCTTGGCAAAGAGACCAGGGTGATTGTGATTGCTTCCGGAGAGAAGGTTCTCGAGGCCAGAGAAGCCGGCGCCGACGAAGTAGGCGGTGAAGACCTGACCCAGAAAATCCAGGGTGGCTGGATGGAGTTTGATGCCGTTGTGGCCACTCCGGACATGATGAAATCCGTGGGACGGCTGGGCAAGGTGCTGGGTCCGCGGGGTTTGATGCCCAATCCCAAAACCGGCACCGTCACCATGGATGTGGGGCGGGCGGTTAGAGAACTAAAGGCCGGGAAGGTTGAGTTCCGCGTTGACAAGACCGGCATCATCCATTGCCCGGTAGGAAAAGTTTCTTTTGAGGCGGAGCAACTGGCAGAGAACGCAAAAGCCCTGATTGCCAGCGTCGTCAAGGCAAAGCCGGCAACGTCGAAAGGACGCTATGTCCATACCATCGTCGTCTCATCGACGATGGGACCTCCTGTCCCCATCGATCCTGCCTCTGTTGAGGCGGTCTAGCTGGTCTTGAAAATGCAGCGGGAGGAGTACGATGAAACGGGAAGATAAACAGAAGAAGGCCGAAGCGCTTCATGAGGAGATCAAGAAGGCCCGCACTGTCATATTGTCAGGCTTTGAAGGTTTGACGGTTGCACAGGATACGGAGCTTCGGCGCCAAATTGCCCAAATCGGCGCCCAGTATGAAGTGGTTAAAAACAGCTTGATTGAGCGGGCGGCAAAAGGCACTGAAATCGAACCCAGCGCGCAGAATCTGCGGGGAACAACCTCGTTAGCCTATACGGCGACAGACCCCGTGACGCTGGCCAAGATTCTGGTGGATTATGCAAAAGAGAATCCGGCCTTCGTATTCAAAACCGGGGTCGTCGAAGGCCGAGTGGTCTCGATGGCGGATTGGGAATCGATTGCCAGCCTTCCGTCACGTGAGAACTTGTTCGCCAAGGCACTTTTTGTCATCAAGTCTCCGGGGCAGCAGCTTGCGATGGCAATCTCGGCTGTCGGCCGCGATCTCGCGCGGGTCATTCAGCAAGGCGTTAAAGAAAACAAGTTTAAGGCATCTGGCAGCTAAATTTCGGCTAGGAAGGGGCTTCCCTTCACCGAACAGAAGCCAAGCCAGGATATTTCAGGAGGGAAAAAGAAACGATGTCCGAAGCAATTGATAAGATTGTCGAAGAAATCAAAGGGTTGACGCTGCTTGAGGCCTCAGAATTGGTGAAGAAGCTCGAGGAAACGTTGGGCGTTTCCGCTGCTGCCGCAGCACCGGTAGTCATGGCGGGAGCACCGGGCGCCGGCGGCGCTGGAGCTGTTGCTGCGGAGGAAAAGACGGAGTTTAATGTGATCCTCACCAGCGTTGGCGCAAACAAGATCAACGTGATCAAAGCGGTCCGCGAGGTGACAAGTCTGGGCCTTAAGGAGGCCAAGGATTTGGTGGACGGCGCTCCCAAGCCCATTAAGGAAGCCATCTCTAAAGAAGAGGCGGAGACCATTAAGAAGAAGTTTACCGACGCAGGCGCAACCGTTGAAGTGAAGTAGTTCCCTTGTGATCGGGGAATACGGCCTGCGGAGCCCGGTCGTCGGCGCTTTTGAGATCAAGACCTAGAGGACTGGTGCTGGCAACAAAGCTCTCGATTCGACAAAACATCGGCGAAGGTGCCTTCGTGCACCTGGAGGGGGTATAGCATCCCCCAGCCGCTCTCATGCATCTAAGCAAAAGAGTGTGCGTGTCTTTTTTAATCCAAAGCCCTTTGAAAAACCAGGCAAGGAGCATAATGAATGCCAAACGGCGTCAACGGTAATGTGTCGCGTCGGATTGATTTCTCTAAAATACCGTCCGTAATCCAGATCCCCAATCTGATCGAAGTGCAGAGACGCTCTTACGAGCGTTTTCTGCAGATGAACCTTCTGCCCTCCGAGCGCCAAGATTCCGGGCTGCAGGCGGTCTTTAATTCCGTTTTCCCCATTACAGACTTCCGCGGCGTCGCCCAACTGGATTTCGTCGACTACTCGATTGGGAACTGGGAGTGCAAGTGCGGAAGCCTTCGCGGGCTTCACCATTTACGGCGGACCTGCAAGCAATGCGGATACACGGTGGTCACCGACCCTTTCAAGGCCGGAGACGTGCTCTGCCAGAAATGCGGAACCTTCAACAAGAACGAAGTCGATTTCTGTCATAAGTGCGGCGACCCTGTCACCTTGCAGCTCAAGTATGACGTCACCGAATGCCAAGAGCGCGGCATGACCTTTGCCGCCCCCCTCAAAGTCACTATTCGCCTGACGCTCTACGATAAGGAAAGCGAGTCCGGCCCCCGTAATATCCTCGACATCAAGGAGCAGGAGGTTTACTTCGGCGAGATCCCTTTGATGACCGAGAACGGAACTTTCATCATCAACGGAACGGAGCGTGTGATCGTCAGCCAGCTCCACCGTTCACCGGGGGTCTTCTTCGAGTCGAACGCCGCAAAGTCTTATTTCCTCGGCAAGCTCATTCCCTACCGCGGGTCGTGGGTCGAGTTCGAATACGACACCAAGAACATCCTGTACGTGCGGATCGACCGAAAACGAAAAATCCTCGGCACCATCTTTCTGCGGGCGCTGGGCCTCAAGAGCAATCCGGAAATCCTCAAGGCTTTTTATCAGATCGAAAGCATCACCCTCAAAGATCGAAAGCTCTACTGGAAGCTTTCTGACGGCTTGCGCGGCGCACGGCTTTCAAAGAGTATCGAGCATCCTCGGTCTCACGAAACGATTGTCGCGTCCGGAAAGAAGATCAGTCCTTCCGTGTTCAAGGAACTCCAGAAAGCCCACATCACTCAGGTGGAAATCGGGCCGCACGACTTGGAAGGGGCTTACGCCGCAGACGACGTCGTGGATCCCTCCTCGGGCGAAGTCCTCGCTGAGGCGAACAATGAGATCACCCCTTCTGTTCTGAACTCGCTCATTGATGCAGGCATTCAGGAAATATCGGTTTTCTTCCTCGAACGTGACGATATCGGCGTGGTTATCGGCCATACGCTGAAACGCGACACCATCAAATCGCGCGAAGAAGCTTTGATTGAAATGTACCGGAAGCTGCGCCCCGGCGATCCGCCCACTCTCGACACGGCTACCGCACTGTTCACCGGAATGTTCTTCGACCCGCGCAAGTACGATTTTTCAAGGGTCGGGCGCCTGAAGTTCAATATTAAGCTGGGGTATTACACGAAACTCAAAGTGCGCCTTGATGACAAGGCCGCTCAGTTCGAGATGGAAGACGCCCGGAACCTGCCCGCGGCCAACTTCTACATGGTGGTGGACCAGGAAAAGATCTACGTCCGGAAGCGGGAAGGAAATGTTTGTACCGAAGTCGAGCGAGGCTGTGAAGGGACTTTAGCCACCGAACATTCCGAAAATGCCCCGGTGCAACTTTCTCTCGATAAGCGCACGCTTGACCCTGACGATTTCTACGCGACCATCCGTTACCTTCTCAACCTCCGCAAAAATCCCGGAGGAAATTATGAAGTGGATGACATCGACCACCTGGGCAACCGGCGCGTCCGGGCCGTAGGTGAGCTGCTTGAAAATCAGTTCCGCCTGGGCCTGGTGCGCATGGAAAGAGCGATCAAAGAAAAAATGTCGGTGTACCAGGAAATGTCCACCGCCATGCCGCACGATCTGATCAACGCCAAGCCGGTCATGGCGGCGATTCGCGAATTCTTTGGCTCGTCACAGTTGTCCCAGTTTATGGACCAGACCAACCCGCTGTCGGAAATCACCCACAAGCGGCGCCTTTCGGCGCTGGGGCCCGGCGGACTTTCACGGGAGCGCGCCGGGTTCGAAGTCCGGGACGTCCATCCCACCCACTACGGTCGAATTTGTCCCATTGAGACTCCTGAAGGGCCCAACATCGGGCTGATTTCCTCGCTGTCCTGCTACGCCCGCATTAACGAGTACGGCTTCATCGAAAGCCCCTATCGAAAAGTGCGGGGTGGAAGGATCACGGATTACATCACCGTCACACACGGAGGCGACGGGCCGTGGAAGGTGGGCGAGCATGTCGAGCAGGATGAAGTCAAGGCCTTGAATGAGGAATTGCAGCAAAAGAAACGCAAGTTGGTCGAATTCGAGCCGTATTCATTCTATTTGTCGGCGTGGGAGGAAGACCGATATGTGGTTGCCCAGGCGAATGTCCCGATTGATGAAAAGGGGTACATTGCCAATGAACTCATCAATGCGCGACAAGCCGGGAACTTTACTTTGGTGCGGCGCGAAAACGTCCATTACGTCGATGTCAGCCCCAAGCAATTGGTCAGTGTGGCGGCGTCGCTTATTCCTTTCCTCGAAAACGACGACGCCAACCGTGCGCTGATGGGCTCAAACATGCAACGCCAATCCGTTCCCCTGCTGCGCGCCCAGTCTCCCCTGGTCGGTACGGGCATGGAAGAGGTGACGGCGCGCGATTCCGGCGCGGTGGTCATTTGCAAGCGTGACGGGATTGTGGACAGCGTCGATAGCGAACGGATCATTGTGCGTGTCGAGGGCAATGGCCAGAGCGGCCAACTCTCACGGGAAGTCGGCGCGGATATCTACCAGCTCATTAAGTTCCGCCGGTCAAACCAGAATACCTGCGTCAATCAGAAGCCGGTGGTGCGGAAGGGGCAGCGCGCTAAAGCGGGACAAGTGCTGGCCGATGGACCCTGCACCGATCATGGCGAACTGGCCCTGGGCCGCAATGTCCTTGTCGCCTTTATGCCCTGGCGGGGATACAACTTTGAAGACGCCATCCTGGTGAGCGAAAAGCTTGTCAAGGAAGATTCTTACACTTCCATTCACATCGAAGAGTTCGAAATTGAAGCGCGGGATACCAAGCTGGGCCCCGAAGAAGTCACTCGCGATATCCCGAACGTCTCCGAAAGCCTGCTCCGGGATCTCGATGAAAGCGGCGTCATCCGCATCGGCGCCTATGTCAAGCCGGGAGACGTTCTGGTCGGCAAGGTAACCCCCAAAGGCGAAACGCAATTGACGCCTGAGGAAAAGCTGCTGCGAGCGATCTTTGGAGAAAAGGCCGGTGACGTCCGCGATGCCTCCCTGAACTGCCCGCCGGGCATCGAAGGCATCGTCGTGGACGTCAAGATCTTCTCACGCAAAGGAGCGGAAAAAGACGCGCGCGCCAAGTCCATTGAGGAAGGTGAAGTGGGGCGTCTGGAAAAGAACCTCAACGACGAAATCCGCATCCTCAACGACGAACGGCTGAACCGCCTCTGCACCTTGCTGGAAGGCGAGAAGCTGCAGATCGATCTCCATGATGAAAAGACTAACAAACGCCTCTTGACCAAAGGGGCGGAGCTGACACGGGAGATTTTGAGCCGCCTCTCCGGACGCAACCTCAAGCGGATGAAAATCGTCAAGAAAGATCCCACGCTGCTGGAAGGCATCGACGAGATTGAAGAATTGACCTCGCGACAGATCGATATCCTGCGTAAGATCACCGCCGAGAAAGAGCATAAACTCAAGAAAGGCGACGAACTGCCACCCGGCGTGATCAAGCTGGTCAAAGTTTACATCGCCATGAAACGGAAGTTGTCCGTGGGCGACAAGATGGCGGGACGGCACGGTAACAAGGGCGTTATTGCCCGTATTCTTCCGGAAGAGGATATGCCTTACATGCCCGACGGAAAGCCGGTTGAGATTGTCTTGAATCCTCTCGGCGTCCCCTCCCGCATGAATGTTGGACAAATCCTGGAAACCCACTTGGGATGGGCGGCCCGAGAGCTGGGCAACAAAGTCCGCAACCTGCTTGCCACCAACAGTCACGCGGAGGTATTCCGGCAGGAGTTGAAGGGCATCTTCCGCGGCACCCCGCTAACTGAACAAATCGACGAGATAGCAGACGACGATCTCGCCGATTACGCGCGTTCTCTGCAGGACGGGGTTCGTTTTGCAACCCCGGTGTTCGACGGCGCCACGGAAAAAGAAATCAAGGCCTATCTGGAAAAAGCCGGCCTCTCAACCTCGGGGAAAATCAACCTCCGCGACGGCATGACCGGCGAGCCCTTTGAACAGCCCGTGACCGTCGGATACATCTACATGCTGAAGCTCTCCCACCTGGTTGACGACAAGATTCACGCCCGGTCGATCGGCCCCTACTCGCTGATCACCCAGCAACCGCTCGGAGGCAAGGCACAGTTCGGCGGCCAGCGGTTCGGCGAAATGGAGGTGTGGGCCCTCGAAGCGTACGGAGCTGCCTGCATCCTCCAGGAACTGCTCACAGCAAAATCCGATGACGTTTACGGACGCGCAAAGATTTACGAAGCCATTGTGAAGGGAGAAGCTGCGATTGAACCCGGCGTTCCGGAATCGTTCAACGTTCTGGTTCGAGAGCTCCAAAGTCTCTGTCTGGACGTGGAATTGATTAAGAAACCGAAGGAACAGCGGCCCATCCCCCTGGGATCGGAATAGTTTCATACGGCAGGTTGATATTTGAAGATGGCGCATAGTGCCGCCCAGCAAGAGCGCTAAATTCTTCTCGATTGAGAAGGAGGAAAACATTGTTTCGAAGCAGCCCTTATGACCGAGTTAGTTTGATTGGTGAGTTCGATGCAATTCGCATCAGTTTGGCCTCCCCGGAAAAAATCCGCTCGTGGTCTCACGGTGAGGTGACCAAACCCGAGACGATCAACTACCGAACCTTCAAGCCGGAACGCGACGGTCTGTTCTGCGCGAGAATCTTCGGCCCTGTCACCGATTGGGAGTGTTTGTGCGGCAAGTACAAGCGGATGAAGCATCGGGGCGTTATTTGCGACAAGTGTGGCGTGGAAGTCACGCTCTCCAAAGTGCGGCGTGAACGCCTGGGGCACATCGAACTTGCCGCGCCGTGCTCCCATGTCTGGTTCTTCAAGGGTCTTCCCAGCCGCATCGGCCATCTTCTAGACCTGCCTCTCCGGGACCTCGAAAAAATCCTGTATTTTGAAGCCTACGTAGTCATCGACACGGGAGAATCCCCGCTCAAGGAAAAGGAAGTCCTCACCGAGGACCGGTATCGAGAACTGCAGCAGGAGTATTCTGGGAAGTTTCGCGCGGGCATGGGCGCCGAGGCCATCAAGGAACTCCTGAAGCAAGTGGACATCGAAACGCTTTCGGTCGAACTGCGCGAGAAAATGAAGACCGACACCTCTCAACAAAAGCGGATTAAATACGCCAAGCGCCTGAAAGTTGTGGAGGCGTTTCGCAAATCCGGCAATAAGCCCGAATGGATGATTCTCGACGTTCTTCCTGTTATCCCCCCGGAGTTGCGGCCTCTTGTGCCCCTCGACGGCGGCCGTTTTGCCACCTCGGATTTGAACGACCTCTATCGCCGGGTGATTAACCGGAATAACCGGCTAAAAAAGTTGATGGAGCTTCACGCCCCGGATGTGATCGTACGGAACGAAAAGCGCATGTTGCAGGAAGCGGTCGACGCCTTATTTGACAACGGGCGTCGCGGCCGCATTCTTCGCGGCGCGAACAACCGCCCCCTCAAATCGCTCTCCGACACCTTAAAGGGCAAGCAGGGACGCTTCCGGCAGAATCTGCTCGGCAAACGCGTTGACTACTCCGGACGTTCCGTCATCGTCGTTGGGCCGGACCTGAAGTTACATCAATGCGGCCTGCCCAAGAAGATGGCACTCGAGCTCTTTAAACCCTTCATCTACCACCGTCTTGAGCAATCCGGCCAATGCACCACCATCAAGGCGGCCAAGGAGATGGTTGAGCGACAGGAACCCGTGGTTTGGGACATTCTAGAAGAAGTCATCAAAGACCATCCTGTCCTGCTCAATCGCGCTCCCACGCTGCACCGCCTGGGCATTCAGGCTTTTGAGCCTGTGCTGGTTGAGGGTAAGGCCATTAAGATTCACCCGCTGGTCTGCACGGCTTTTAACGCCGATTTCGATGGCGACCAGATGGCCGTGCATATTCCTCTGTCACCCGAGGCCCAAATCGAGGCTTCCGTGCTGATGCTGTCTTCCCACAATATCCTATCGCCCGCCAATGGCCAGCCGCTGGCCATTCCCACCCAGGACATTGTATTGGGCGTTTATTACTTGACGAAGGAACAAAAAGGGGCGAAGGGCGAGGGACGCACCTTTGCCAATCCTGAAGAAGTAGTCCTGGCGCTTGAAGCCGGTGAAATTGAAACGCGCACTCCCATTCGCCTCCGTTACACAGGGCGTGTGATTGATTTGACCACGGCTTATGACGATCAGGATATCTTGCACACCGAGCCCATCACCCTAAACCGTCAGTTCGTCAACACGACCGTGGGCCGGGTCATCTTTAACGATCATTTGCCGCCCGAGATGCCTTTCATCAATGGGACGCTTCGAAAGAAGGGCCTGGGCGCGGTAGTGAATTATTGCTACCTCCGGTTTGGCCTGGAAACCGCCGTTGCCATGGTCGATGAGGTCAAATCCCTCGGCTTCCTTTATGCCACGAAGTCAGGAATGTCACTGGGAATCGACGACCTGGTTGTTCCTTTGAATAAGGCCGACTTGGTCCAGGAAGCTCAGAAGGAAGTCATCGAAGTTGAAAAACAATATCAAGAAGGCGCCATCACCCACGGTGAACGCTACAACAAAGTGATTGCGATCTGGTCCAACGTCACCGACCGGGTGGCGGACGAGATGTTCCAAACCATGGAAAACCAGGACAAAGAGGGAGGCCTCAATCCTGTCTATGTGATGGCCGACTCCGGAGCGCGAGGGTCCAAGCAGCAAATCCGCCAGTTGGCGGGCATGCGCGGGTTGATGGCAAAGCCTTCGGGAGAAATCATTGAAACGCCCATCACCGCTAATTTCCGCGAAGGTCTGAACGTTCTGCAGTACTTTATTTCCACGCACGGAGCGCGGAAGGGCTTGGCCGACACGGCCCTCAAGACGGCGGATTCAGGGTATCTGACGCGCCGGCTGGTTGATGTGGCGCAGGACGTCATCGTCTCCGGATTTGATTGCGGCACGGTCGACGGCCTTTATGTTGAGTCCATTGTGGAAGCGGGCGAGGTGGTGGAACCCCTGCGGGACCGCATCGTCGGGCGCGTTTCTCTCGAACAGATCAAGGACTATGAAGGCAACGTGATCGTGGATTACAACCAGGAGATCAATGAGGACCTTGCGGCGGCCATCCAAGCTGCGGGCATCGAGCGGGTCAAGATCCGTTCGGTCCTAACCTGCGAGTCGCGCCGAGGGGTCTGCATCCGGTGCTATGGCCGCAATCTAGCCACCGGCCGGCTGGTGGAAATCGGCGAGGCGGTAGGGGTTGTCGCCGCGCAGTCGATTGGCGAACCGGGAACCCAGCTCACCATGCGGACCTTCCACATCGGTGGAACGGCAAGCCGCATCTCCGAGCAATCCACTCTTGAGGCCAAGAACAACGGCTTCATCAAGTTCCAAAGCCTGCAAACCGTCACCAATCGTGACGGCCACCACGTCGTCATGAACCGGAACGGCTCCGTTGTGGTCGTCGATGAAAAGGGACGTGAGCGCGAGCGCTACTCGGTCGTCTACGGCGCGAGGATTCGCTTCGCCGATGGCACCCCGGTTAAGCTGGGCGACATCATCGTGGAATGGGATCCCTACACGTTTTCCATCCTGACCGAAGTCGCCGGGGAAGTTCACTTTAAGGATCTGGAGCCAGGCATCACGCTTCACGAACAAGTGGATGAAGTGACCGGACTCTCGCAGCTTGTGGTCAAGGATTCTCCAGAGGAAAAATACCAGCCTCAACTGATTATCAGGCCGGACGGCAAAGGCGCCTCGGCCAGCAAGGGAACCAAGAAATATCTTATGCCGTCCCGGGCGCATCTGATGGTTCAGGAAGGCGATGCTGTCAGTGCGGGCGATGTTCTGGCCAAGATTCCGCGTGAAACCACCAAGACGAAAGACATCACCGGCGGACTTCCGCGCGTCCAGGAGCTTTTTGAAGCTCGCAAACCCCACGAACCCGCAGTCATTACTGAAATTGACGGCGTGGTCAGATACAGCGACGTTGTAAAGGGCCAGCGGAAGGTCATTGTCGTTCCTGACCGGGGCGAGCCCAAAGAGTACATGCTGCCGCGGGGCGTCCACATCTCCGTTCAGGAGGGTGAACGCGTCAAGGCGGGCGAACCGTTGATGGATGGACCGCGTAACCCGCATGACATTCTGGCGGTGCTGGGTGAAAAAGAGATGCAGAAATATCTGGTGGATGAAATTCAGGAGGTCTACCGTCTGCAGGGTGTCAATATCAACGACAAGCACGTTGAGGTGATCTCGCGCCAGATGATGCGGTGGTTCAAGGTCGAGGATCCCGGAGACACGGAGTTTCTCCTCGACGAACAGGTCGATAGGTTCAGGTTCCGTGACGAAAACGAGCGCATCAAAGCAGGAGGCGGGAAGCCTGCTATCGGCCGGCCGCTTTTACTCGGCATCACCAAAGCATCGCTCGCAACCGATTCGTTTATTTCGGCAGCCTCATTCCAAGAGACCACGCGAGTGCTCACCGAAGCGTCCATCCGCGGCGCGGTGGACCATTTGCGCGGCCTCAAAGAAAACGTCATTATGGGCCGCCTGATTCCCGCCGGAACCGGGCTCGAACGCTACCGCAACTTCAGGCTGCTCACGGAAGTCGAGATTCCTGAGCGCGAGGCTGCCGTCATCGAAGGCGAACCCGGGGAAACCGCAATTCCGCCTTCACCGGGCATCGCTGCCGAATTGATGGACGACGACGAAGCGCGACAAACCCAATAAGGGCGCGAGGCTGGCTGCAAGCGTTTGCGCGCTGGGACGAATCCCGAGGCAGGCGGCTGCCTCCCCCAAGCTGCCCTATGCAGTTTTCTTGCTGCAAATGCGGGAAGGTTATCGGGGCCACGGGCCGCGTCGGCACGCGCGAAACCTGCCCGCAATGTGACGCTGATCTTCACTCGTGCCGCAATTGCCGCTTCTACGACCCCGGCAAGCATAACCAGTGCGCTGAACCTCAGGCGGAATGGGTCGGCGATAAGGAAGCTTCCAACTACTGCGACTACTTCTCACCCAATCCCGTCCTGATGGCTCGCGGCGAGCGCCCGGCATCAAAGGCCGAGGACGCCAAGAAAAAGTTTGACTCGTTGTTTAAGTGTTGACGACGGCCCCCGCCCGCTTGGCTCAAATCGGCCGGCGGACCCAGCAGAAACAACCTTAAGTTATTTCAAACCCACCGGCCTTTTCAAAGGCCTCAGCCACCTGAAGCAGGCGGGCCTCATCAAAGTGCTTTGCGAGGATTTGCATGCCGATAGGAAGAGAGGAATCGCCTTGGGTCTTTCCGCAGGGTACGGAAATTCCAGGAATGCCCGCCAGGCTGGCGGTTACGGTGTAGATATCGGCAAGGTACATCTGGAGAGGGTCATCGACACGCTCGCCAAGCTTGAAAGGAAGGATGGGAGAAGTAGGAGTAATGATCACATCGACTTCGTCAAACGCCTCAACAAAGTCGCGTGCGATCAGCGTCCGGACTTTTTGAGCTTTCAGATAGTAGGCATCGTAGTAGCCGGAACTCAGAACGTAGGTTCCCAGCATGATGCGGCGCTTGGCCTCCGCCCCAAAGCCTTGATTCCGGGTCTTGCGGTACATGTCACGCAAATCCGCATACTCAGGCGTCCGGTAGCCATAACGAACGCCGTCGTAACGAGCCAGGTTCGAACTCACTTCCGCCGTGCAGATAATGTAATAGCAGCTCACCGCGTATTCCGTGTGGCGCAAGTGAACGGCCTTGATCTCGCAACCCAGCTTCTCAAGCAGGGCAATTCCCTTCTCGATATTCCCGCCGATATCAGGACTGAGACCCTCAAAGTACTCCCCCGGCACGCCGACTTTGATCCCGCGCAGGCTTCCATCCAGCACGCTCTCGTAATCTCGGACAGGCACATCCGCTGAAGTCGAATCCAAAGGGTCGCGGCCCGCGATAACCTTCAGAACCCGGGCCACGTCACCTACGGAACGACCAAAGGGGCCAATATGGTCAAGCGATGAGCCGAAAGCGACCAGCCCGTAGCGCGAAACGCGGCCGTAGGTTCCCATCATGCCGACAACACCGCAAAAGGCCGCCGGCTGCCGGATCGACCCTCCCGTGTCCGTTCCCAGTGCGACCGTCGCCATGTTCGCGGCTACAGCGGCCGCCGAACCTCCGCTTGAGCCGCCCGGAACGCGTGTCAGATCATGAGGATTATGGGTGGGGAAAAAGCCGGAGTTCTCCGTCGAGGAGCCCATGGCGAATTCGTCGCAATTGGTCTTGCCCAGAATAATAGCTCCCGCCGATTCAAGCCTGCTGACAGCCGTCGCATTGTAGGAGGCGGTATAGTTTTCCAGGATTCTTGACGCGCAGGTTGTGGCAAGGCCCCGTGTCATGATCACGTCTTTGACGGCCACGGGGATGCCCGAAAGCGGCAGCAGAGGTTCGCCGCTACCAATTTGTTGATCTACCCGCCTTGCCTGATCCAGGGCCTTCTCTTCGCACAAAGACAGGTAGGCCCGAACGTCGCTGTCTTTTTGCCGAATCCTGTCAAGGTGGGCGCGGGTTACCTCCTCGGCAGAGGCCTCCCGCCGGATGAGAATTTGCTGGATTTGCTCGATCGTACGGTTCGTCAGGTCCATGGGTTATTGTTGGGGGTGGCTATGATCCACTCCGGAGGGGGCGTCAACCTCGCTCGATGACACGCGGCACCTTAAAACACCCTCCACCGGACGCTGGAGCGCTTTTGAGGGCATCTTCCTGGGAAAAGGTCCGTCGGGCGTGGTCCGAGCGCAGGGCGGGGTTCTCCGCCGTCGATAAAGCCACCTGGGCCATCGGTTCGACGTTCGTTGTGTCCAGTTGATTCAGCTTCTGCACGTACTCCAAAATCGAGTCGAGTTGAGGCACAAACTTTTCCACCTCTTGATCCGTCAGTTCCAGGTGGGCAAGATCCGCCACGTAAAGAACGTCCTTTTCCGTCAAAGCCATTAGTTTATTCCAGGCCCCTTCGGCACCGGCGGTGGAAGGGAAATCGGTTTTGATACATAACGGACTTGAAGCTTGCGGACCACCGAAACACCTAAATAGCCGTTGATCCCCGTCTTAATCTCTTCAGCCATCGAGCGAAGCTGGACACACCAGGTCGAACAATCGCTCTCGAGCGTCAAGGTCCCTTGCTCAAACGCCACCGGCTTCGAGTGCCGAGCCATGGGCTTTCCGGCCACTTGGGGCCATAGCGGCGCAAGAATTTCAACCACTCTCGGGTCGTTACATCGCACTTGTTTCTTGAAGATCAGAGGCAGAATTTTGCTAATTTCTTCCATCACAGAGTGTTCAGCCCAGTAATTGATTATATTAAGTTGGTCCCTGAGTTTAACACAGCCCGTCCCAAGGTGAAACACGTTGTCGGCATTGGCATGTACCTTTTATAATGATTGCGCGTGATGCATCTGATCTTGGCTTCCAGTTCACCCCGCCGGCGCGAATTGCTGGAAAAAGCCGGCTTCCAGTTCGACGTGCGGCCGAGCCAAGTTGAGGAGATTCCGCGCCGCGGCGAAAAGGCGGAGGAATTTGCACGCAGAATCGCCCGCGACAAAGCGCTCAAAGTAGCCCTATCAGCCGACCCTGGCGTGATCGTTCTGGGCGCCGACACCGTTGTGGCGGTCAACGGAGAAATCCTAGGAAAGCCGGCAGGGCCCTCCGATGCCGAGCGAATGCTCCGAATGCTCTCCGGCTTCACCCACCGCGTCATAACTGGAGTTTGCCTTGTCCGCGCGCCCTCTACGATCGAAGCCTGGACGCATGAAACGACGTTTGTTACTTTCCGGGAACTGGAGCCGGAAGAAATCGAAAGCTACGTGGCAAGCGGAGAGCCTTATGACAAGGCTGGGGGCTATGCCATCCAAGGCTTGGCGTCCCGGTTCGTCACCCACATCGAAGGCTGTTACTTCAACGTGGTGGGCCTGCCGGTCCCCTTGGTGTACGAAATCGTAAAGTCATTCTCCGGGCGCGCAGAGCCCATTGGTCCGAAATCCTAGTTTGCAATTTCGCCTCAAAGAATGATTCGCTCATCTCCCTCGCGGCGGGTCACGCGCTCCCGGTCAAGATATTCGAGCAAGGGTATCGCATACTTCCGGCTGAGGCCTGTAATTTCTTTAAAGATCCCAACGTTGATTCGATTGTTCTTTGCTTTTTGACGGACTAGTAACTCCCGGAGCCGGGTTAGAGCTGACGGGTGAAAGACCAGATCTGCAGCAACTTTCACCAGAACTTTTTCTTTGAGAAGTTTTTGCAGAATCTTCTCGGCCCTCCTTCGGTCAACTTTAAGCCGTGCCAGGACCTCACTGACCGATGGCACGGCAAGGCCGGCAGCTTCAAAAGCGAGAGTAATTTGCTCCTGGGCCGCCACCTCCTCGGGGTTGAGCGTAATCTGGCGTCCCGCGCGTCGAACCACTTCTCCTATGGTCTCGATCTTGCCTTCCTCTGTAAGGCCTTGGAGCAAGGCATCAAACACCGCAGGCGATGGCAACTTGCGCGTCTTGTCAAGGACGCGACCTCGCAAATCTTCTTTAGCAATCCCCACCATCAACGGATTGCGCGCGTGAAACTGCTCAAGTTGCTCAACAACCCGCCTTGCCACGTCCTGGAAGTGGTCGGCATGGACGAACACGCTGGCCGGCTTGCCCAAAATAACCAAACGCTTCATGGCTTCGAGATTTTGCCCTAACCGACCGAGTTCCTTCTCCGACCTTCCCATTCGTGCTGTAAGAGCCGGTATTGCAACTTCTCCCGCCTCAAAAACCAGACGCTCCAACCGCTGCTCATCACTCCCATTTTCCATGATCGTGAGAAATTCAGTGACGCCAGGATCTGAGAGCCGATGCTTCGAAGGCAAATTGTCGAGCACAACCCCGCCGCCGATCGTCACCACAGGAGAAAACTGCCGGAGGATGAATCGGTCTCCCGGCAAAAAAAGCCCGGGATTGGCCAGCCGTACCTGAGCGTAGCCTCGCCCTCCCGGAACAAGTTCCTTCGAATCGAAGAGTGCGACCTCCGCCACGGTTTCGGTGGTCCCAGAATGGAAATGAACTTTGGCACGGTTTTTCAATGGCCGTACCGCGGGCAACAGGCTTAGGGAGCAGTCAAGGCGAACGGTAGCTTTAAACAGCCCCGGCGCGGCTAGAACCATGCCACGAGCGATTTCTTTGGCCTCGATACCGGCCAAATTCAACGCGGTCCTCTGGCCGGCAACAGCGCGCTGCGCAGGCGCATTGTAGACCTGGACTCCCCGGACCCGGACCCGGCGGCCTTGAGGTAAAATTTCCGCTTCCGCGTCCTTTTCAATCATTCCAGCCATCAGAGTTCCTGTGACCACCGTGCCGAAACCTTTGATGACAAACGCACGGTCAATGGGCAAGCGAAATGGCAGGTCAACCGACTTAGAGATGAATTGCCGCGCAACACGCAGCAATTCGCCCTTGATCGCCTCCAGACCTTCTCCCGTTCTTGCGCTGGCCACCACGATAGGAGCATCTCGAAGAAAAGAATCTTTCACCATCTCCTGGATCTCAAGCTTGACAAGACCAACGATTTCACGGTCTACCAAGTCGGACTTTGTAATGACAATCAGCCCTTTACGAATGCCGAGCAGCTTGCAAATGTCAAAATGCTCGCGAGTTTGAGGTTTGATGGACTCATCGGCAGCCACCACCAGCAGAACCAAATCGATTCCGCCGACCCCCGCCAGCATGTTCTTCACAAAACGCTCATGCCCCGGGACATCCACAAACCCCACGCGCACTCCATCCCCAAAATCGAAGTGAGCGAATCCCAAGTCAATCGTGATGCCGCGGCGCTTCTCTTCTTCCAGGCGGTCGGGATCGGTGCCGGTCAAGGCTTGCACCAAGGCGGATTTCCCGTGGTCAATATGACCCGCGGTTCCAACAATTAGATCTTTCATTGAGCAGAATTATCGAGCATCGAGAGCTGCCAGGCAACCGCCGTCGTTTGCACCTAAGGGCGGCCTCCAGGCAGGCTACTTTGGCTCAGCAGGCTGTGATTTTTGAGACGGCTTTTCAAGCTCCTGGCCCAACCAAACGCTGGCAACTGCCCAGGCCCCCTGACGTTTCTGCAATACCATCTGGTAGGAGGCAACGGCTTGGGGGTTTTCAAAGTCGATTGCAGCAAGGGCGCGGGTCTTATCCGGCGAAAAAGTAATGAGATGGTTCTTGATATGAATTTCCACGTGGGAGTCTTCCTGCCCCGTCTCGCTCCCATCAGGCGGGGTCTCCAGCGCCGGCATGAAATAAGTTCGGATAGCTTGCGTGACCGAATTCCCTGAGTTCTTTCCTTCCGGTGACGCCAGGTATTTTGCGCGGAGCTCGATAACTGTGGCAGCGGTATTGATATCATCCTGGATTACGGGATCAGTAACTTCTTTTTCCGCATGGCTTAGCTTTGGAACCAAGCTCGGATCAGAGCTGATCGAAAGGGCAAGAATCGCATCCTGCGTAACGGTGCGGTCAGGCTCGTGGTCTGAGGTTTGGATTTTATTCAAAAGAATTTCGATATCGCGAGGGTCGTGCGATTCACCCAGCGCACCGTAATAGAAACGTCTCAGGTCGAGATTGCGCGGGTCGTTGACAAGTTTCGCAAGAATGCCGAGAGCCCTTTCGCCCCCCAGGAAAGCCAGCGTTTGGGCGGCGAATTCTGCAGTCCGATCATCTTTCAGCGCGATTTCAAGCTTAGGAATAATGGCTGGACCGGCGGCAAAGGCCGCACGATAAAGGTTCTCGCGCGCTTCCGGATTCGGTGAACTCAAGATCGCGTAAAGCTTCTGGGGGGACCATTTCCCGTTCAGAGGCACATGGGGTTCTTTTGCCACTTGGCTGGCAGAAGAAGCAGCCATCAATCGACCGGGTTGCCAAAAATAAAAACCTGCAATGGCCAGCCCGACCAGGCACCAACATATCTTGTCGATCCGTTTTGTATTTGTTTTACTCAGATTTCCCATTGAGCAGTTGCGGTAACTCCCGCAGGTCTCCAATCATTAAGTCTGGTGGCGCCTCCTGGAGGGTCGGCGAGCCGAATCCGTATCGGACTCCGCACGTCCACACGCCCGCGTTACGCCCTGCCAGAACATCCGAAACTGAATCACCAATCATCAGCGTTTTCGCGGCAGCAGTGTTTAGATCCGACATGAGTTGCACCACGCCGACCGGATCGGGCTTCTTGTTTTCAAAGCTGTTGCCGCCATAAATATATGAGAAGTGCTGGGCCAAGCCGAGTCCGGCCAACATCATACGGCTAAACTTGACGGGTTTGTTAGTCAGTACGGCCATCTTGCGGCTTTTCAGATCTTCCAGCGCTTCTCGAACACCCGGGTAAGGAACTGTGTGGTCCAACATATGCCGGCGATAGTGGTCCAAAAACAACTTCGTGCCCTGCTCCACATCGCCCTCAGTCGCATCGGGGCCCAGTGCCCGGCTGACCAGGACTTTCACCCCCCGACCTACATAGGATGCAATACGCTCTGTACTGAGTAGCTTCCGCCCCATCTTTTGAAGCATCTCGTTAACGCTGAAGGCCAGGTCCAACTCGCTGTCAACCAGCGTCCCGTCCAAGTCGAAGATGAGAAGCTGTATTTCCTCAAAGACTTTTTTTGAAATTCTCATGAGCAAATTGCCTTCGGTCTCTGGAGGAGCGCTCTACGGCTCCGGCTCAATCTTGCGCAGGATAGCCGCCGCCTCCTCGGCAGGGATTGGGTTAAAGTAAAAGCCTTCCTCATCAATAGGTTGCGGCTCCTCATCGAGTTCGGGATGAATCTCAATGTGCCAGTGGTAATCGTCAGGGATTGTCTGCCAGCGGTCCGGTTCGAGTGCCCCCGACGCCATATTGGGTTCGGTATGGAGCGAAAAGCGCAACCGATGGGAGGTTTTCTGGATACGGAGGAGATTCATCTTTAGAAATGTCGCCAGGGAAAACAATCGCGGTCTCGTGGCCATATCTCGCTCAAAGGAAGACTCGTGCCCGACTGGAATCACCCAGATCTCATAAGGAAAGCGGGCCGCAAAGGGGCAGAGACAAACGTAGTCTGCACTTTCGTCGACAACACGTTCCCTTGACTGGCCTTCCTGGTGCAGGATATCACAGTAAATGCACCGTTGCTTCCGGCGATAATGGATAAGGCTCCAGCGTAATTCTCTTTCCACGAGCGCCGGAACTACAGGCGTCGCAAGGATTTGCGAGTGGCTGTGTTCCTCGTGGGGAGATATTCCTCGCCCCTGATGTTTGAAAACCGAGACGTAGCGAAAGCGCCGATCACGCTTCAAATCAACAATCCGGTCACGGTAGGTTTCCAGAACGTCGGCAATCTCGTCGGGGGTGAGTTCGCCGAGCAACTTGCCGTGCTGGTTTGTTTCGACAACAATCTCGTGGGCGCCCAAGGCGTTCATCCGGTCAAACATCCCCTCGGCCTCGCTTCCAAGCGCTCCCTCAACGCGAAATAAAGGAGCGCGATCATGGAAGACACGAACCTGCCAAGCTCCGTTCGAATCCAAGCGTTCACGGATCGCCTGGGGCGTAAAACGCTCATTGCCAGGACAAAAAGGGCACCGCGCGCCCGAATCCAAGGCGTCCGGCATGGGCACACGTTTACCCGTGATAATCCACCGCCGTCGGACCGGATCAAGTCGTAGTTCGGCCATATCTTGTGCCTCCCATTTGATCAATGGGGGTTGGCCTGAATATCAATTCAAGCCTGAAAGATCCCTACAGTCCATCGGCAGGCTACCCGTCGTCTATTAATTGTAGCTCGAAGCCGGCATTCCCGCCGGAATTGGTTTTTCGATCTTTGATTGGGGTAGAAACCCAAACCGTTTTGACTGACTTCCCGTGTTCCACCTGGCGTAAACGGTCTGACAACGAGAGACGATATGTTATGCTAGTAGTTTTATTAATACTCGGGGGAAACTGACTATATGGCGGAGATTTACCCATTTCGCGCGCTTCATTACAATCCCGAAGTGGTTCCTGACCTTCAAAAGGTTGTAACTCAACCCTATGACAAGATTTCCATGCCCATGCAAGCTGGGTATTACGAGTCAAGTCCTTTTAACTTTGTCAGGCTCATCTTGAGAAAAGACGCTTCCGGCGGCAACGAAAGTCCCTACCCTCAAGCGGCTCGCGAGCTTCGCAACTGGATCGACCAACGTATCCTGATATCAGGCTCTGAGCCTGCAATCTATCCGTACACTCAGGAGTACACCGTCCCGGGCGAGCCTTCGAGCCGAAAACGACGCTGGGGCTTTGTTGCGCTGTGCCGGCTTGAGGATTACTCTGCCGGGATCGTTCACCGGCACGAGGAGACCCTTTCCGGCCCTAAGGTTGACCGTCTGGAATTGCTGAAGGCAACCAGGAGCGATCTGGGTCAAATCTTTCTGCTCTACAGCGACTCCCAGGGCGCCGTTGAAGCTCTCCTTCACGAACACACTCAGGCGAAGCATTGGCAACAAGTTACGGATGAGCATTCGACGATCCACACCATGTGGCGGATCTCGGACCCTCAGACTGTGGCCCAGGTCGCCGAGTCCATGCGACCTAAGAAACTGGTCATCGCAGACGGGCATCACCGTTACGAGACAGCGCTTGCCTACTCCCGGCTGCGCCGTGCCGAAGCACCGGAGGATGACCGGGCGAGTTACGTCATGGCAACGTTTGTTCCTCTGGAAAGTGACGGGCTGACCATTCTCCCCACCCATCGGTTAGTTCACAGTCTGAACGCTTTCAGTTGGGATGGGTTCTGCTCAGGCGTGAAGCAGTTCTTTGCGCTTGAGGAGCTGAACCTGTCCGGATCGGGACAGCAAGACGCCCACTTGATCCGTCAGTCTCTAGAGCGTGCCGGACGCGAGCAACCGACCATCGCCGCCTACGGCGGGCCCAAGCGTTCGGTATTGCTGCGCTTGCGACAGGACATCGATCTCGGCCGCACCCTGGCCGAGATTCCCGAGACTCTCCGGCGCCTGGATGTGGTTCTCTTGCACGAACTGGTTCTTGAAAAAGTAATGTCGATTGATCGTCAGGCAGTCCGAGAACAAAAGCACTTGCGTTATCTGAGGGACCTTGACGGTGCGCTTAATGAGGTAGCCGAAGGCCGGGCTCAGGTTGCCTTCCTGATAAACCCCACGCCCATCCAGGCCGTTTGCGATAATGCTTTTGCCGGCTTGGTCCTTCCACAGAAATCCACGGATTTTTATCCCAAGCTGCTGTCCGGCTTAACCGCTTACTGGATGGACAACCCCGCCGGCCTCTAGCCGGAAACCGCAAGGCCTAATCAAAGGACTTTAGCGCTTCATCAACACTTTTGTAGACTGAAAAAACCGTAAGCAGCTTTGTAATATTGAGCAGCTCGTCGAACTTTTCCGTGATGTTGGCCAGCTTGATATCCCCTCCGCTGCTGCGCGCTGAAGTATATGCGGCAACCAGAGTTCCGAGACCCGCGCTATCAATGTAGCTGACGCCCTTGAGATCAAGCACCAGGCGTTTTTTCCCCTGCGCCAGGAGTTCTTTGATTTTGGTCCTCATCTGGTTGCTCTCGTCGCCCAGGGTTACGCGGCCCGCAAGCGTTACGACTGTCACGCCATCCGATTCCTTTGCATCAATCCGCAGTGCCATCTCACACCTCCTGAATTTGCCGGCTCGATCTCCGACCGGGGAAGTTCACACAGCTGTCACAAATTACTCACTGCCTCGTGGACTTGAAGCAATTTTATTCGAACTCCGAGCAGGACATAAAATATCCACAACGCGTGCAAACCATCTTGCAGCGGTTGGATACCAGCCGCTTCCCGCACACAGGACAGAACTGGTTCGGGAGTTCCTCGCGGACCGGCCGGCCTTCTGTCGTCAAATCTGGCTCGCTCATGATCCGTCTCCCGGCAACAAAACATTCTCTGGAAAGAACCCGCTCGTCCTTTTTTATTATCGCAACAATAGGGGGATAAGACCAGCAATCCAGGCCCAGGACAAAGTCCAAACCACTTGCCGCCCGAACGGAACCGTGCTGAGCAGCAAATTAACTTGCAATTAAAACCCTAGGAAGCGCGTTCCCGAAGATAGGCTGCGATTCTATTCAGGGCGTCCTGCAAAATATCCTCCCGCGGCAAAAACACAATCCGAATGTGCCGGCAGGGTGGTGGTTGGTCAAAACCGCTGCCGTGCACAACGAGAACGTATTTTTCTTTCAGGAGGCCTTTCACAAAAGTCTCGTCGTCTTCCTCGATGTCGAGCCGCGGAAAAGCATAAAAGGCGCCCCGCGGGGTCACGCAGTGGACCCGCGGCGTCGCCTTGGCCCATTCCATTACCAAATCGCGCCGAGCCCGCAATTTGCGCAAGGCCTCATGGCGAAAGGCATCAGGGCCGTGAAGCGCAGCCGGAATAGCGTACTGCAAAGGGTGGTTTGCGCACAGACGGGCGCGAAGCAGCTTATGAATGCCCTCAACGTAGGGCCTGACCGCTGCCGCATCGCCACTCACGATTCCCCACCCTACTCGCCAGCCAGGGACCAGGCAGGCTTTCGACAGGCCATTTAAGGTAACCACCGGCAGGTCCGGCGCCAAGGCCGCAATCGGGATATGGGGTCCAGAATCCAGCACTAACTTGTCGTAGATCTCATCGGTAAAGATCACCAGGTTGTGCCGCCTGGCGATTTCCACAATCGCTTCAAGGGTGCTTTGTGAGTAGACCACCCCGGTCGGGTTGTTCGGATTAATTAAGACCAGTCCCCGCGTGCTTTTGGTCACCCTGCTGGCCATGTGCTCGATGTCCGGCTCCCAGTTGTTCGCCTCGTCCAATCGATACGAATTCTTTTGGATGCCCAGCTTTGCCAGGATTGCACTATAAAGCGGATATTCCGGAGATGGCGTCAGCACGTTGTCGCCAGGATCTAGTAATGCTGTCAGGCAGATATCGACGGCTTCGCTTACACCTTCGGTGATAAAAATACTCTGGATATTCTGAAGCCCCTCTTGCTCCGCCTTGGCTCGGATGGCTTCAATTGCCACTCCAACTCCGGGCGACGGCGCATAGCCATTATGGCCGTCCCGCATCGCTTGGGCAGCCGCTTCGATCAAGTGAGGAGGGGTGCAAAAATCGAACAACACGGGATCGCCGATATTAAGTGGAAGAATCTGTTTCCCCTGGCGAGCCAGATCGTCAGCCAGCACGGCAAGGTCACGGATCGCGTAGCGAACGTGCTCAAGCCGGCTAGCGGCAAGAATCTCACGGATTTGAGGCAAGGCTCTCGACATAATTCATAGAAATTCTGACAGAAAGCTGGGATACGGTCAACCAGAGCTGTGCCAGCCTGCGTTACCATCTTGATCCGCATCCTCCCTCGGCGACCAGCGTTCTTTTGGGTAAGTCCACGACCTCCCTGCTTTTCAAATTTAAGGCATGCGCGCCATTGCCGGGTCAGTTTGAGTTCGCTGAAGCGAGGTCCCATCATTCCGCCATGTGACGCCTATCACAAACCTATGTGAGGAAGATCACTGCCCGCCCGAGAGTAACAGCGTAATTTCTCCTCCAGCAACAGGCAGGCACACTTAGTTGGAATGCAACGTAAGAGTTACCCTTGGTGCGACTTGGGCGGGAAATCACTTCGATTACCGGTTCCTAAGCTCCCCAGTCGGTTAAAGGCGGGGAGAACGCGTAGGTCAAACTGAGGGAACCCTTCATTCGCAGGAGATCAAACTCCTGGCAAGGAGCGGGGTGAACGATGGTGGAGTCTGGTCACCGTATGACCGAAGCGCCTGATCCTGGCCGCCGCTGGGTTAATTTGTTACTCGGAACTGGCCTTGTGGCAACCATCGTCTCATTTATTTACCCCGCCATCCGGTATGTCATTCCTCCTCCGGTAGCCGAATCAGGCAGCCGGTCTGTCGTCGCCGCCAAGGTCGGCGAGATCAAGGACAATAGCGCCAAAGTTTTCAGGTTTGGTTCTGAGCCCGCCATTTTGATACGGACCTCGGAGGGCCAGTATCGGGCTTTTACTGCGGTGTGCACTCACCTGGGGTGTACGGTGCAATATCGTGCCGATTTGCATGAAATCTGGTGTCCCTGCCACAACGGCATGTACAACTTGCAAGGTCGCAATGTCAGCGGCCCGCCGCCGCGGCCGCTTACGCAATATACGGTGCATGTTCAGGGTGATGAGATCATTGTCGCCCGCAACTCCTAACCATGGCCAGAATTTATCGCCGTATCATGGATTGGCTTGACGAACGCTTCGGTGCGGGTAGCATCGAGCAATTCCTTCGCCACAAAACTGTTCCCGTCCACCGCCACACGATCTGGTATTACCTCGGCGGCATGACTCTGTTTCTGTTTATTGTGCAGGTCCTCACCGGCATCCTGCTTCTGCTCTACTACCGGCCCACGGCGGATGGCGCGTTTGAAAGCGTCCAGTTCATCACGACGCAGGTCAAGTTTGGCTGGCTGATTCGTTCGATCCATAGCTGGTCAGCCAATTTGATGATCTTCACGGCCTTCGCTCACATGTTCAGCGTCTACTTCCTGAAGGCTTATCGCAAGCCGCGGGAGCTGACCTGGATCAGTGGGATGCTGCTTTTCTTCATTGTGCTGGGATTCGGTTTTAGCGGCTACCTGCTTCCCTGGAATACCCTTTCCTTCTTCGCCACCAAGGTTGGAACCGATATGGCGGGTTTCATGCCGGTGTTTGGCAAATGGATCCTGGTTTTCCTCAGGGGGGGCAAGGAAGTAACAGGAGCCACTCTCACGCGATTCTTCGGTTTCCACGTGGCGGTCTTGCCGGGATTGGCAACCCTGCTCTTGGCCATCCATCTGCTCCTGGTACAACGTCTGGGAATGAGCGTGCCGCCCAGTATCGAGAAGAAGGTCGCTGAAGGACAAGAACCCGCGCGCTCCATGCCGTTTTTCCCCAATTTCCTCTTGCGCGACATCATGGGCTGGTATGGCGCGCTGGGCGTCCTGGGAGCTCTGGCGGCAATCTTCCCCTGGGAACTCGGCACAAAAGCCAATCCTTTTGGCTCCGCGCCGGCCGGAATTCGTCCCGAATGGTATTTCTTGTTCATGTATCAAACCCTTAAGTATCTTCCCGCAAAGGTTCTGTTCATCAACAGTGAGCTGCTCGGCTTGGTCGGGTTTGGTCTGGCAGGGCTTGTCTGGGTGCTGGTTCCTTTTCTCGATTACAAGGCCGGTTTTGGCCGCCTGACACGGTTTTTTACAGGTTTGGGTATTTTTGTGGTGGGTTTCATCGTGATGATGTCCGTGCTCGCGTTACGGTGACGAGACAATTGGGTTATCGCACCAGGGACGGATTGGAGTTTTGCGCACTCATGCGAGTCGCTATGAAAATCTCCTCAGCCGCGCTCATAATGCTTCTTTGGGTTCTCGCGCCCACCCGGGCCGCGACCGTCAAGGATTCCTGCGTTAACTGCCACTCGACGCTCGGTGGCCAATTCGGCCATCCGGCCAAGGTGTTCGATTCCGATGTTCATCATCGCGCCGGTCTCAGCTGCGCGGACTGCCACGGCGGCGACCGCAACGACGATTCGATGAACGCCATGAGTCCGGCAAAAGGTTTTCGGGGCGCCCCCAAAAGAACCGAAATCCCTCAGTTTTGTGGACGCTGCCACGCGAATCCCAATTACATGCGGCGCTTCAATCCCAGCCTGCGGACCGATCAATTAAGCGAATACCTTACCAGTATTCACGGCAAGCGCCTGAAGCAAGGCGACACCAAAGTTGCAACCTGCGTCGACTGTCATAGCGTGCATGACATCCGAGATGTATCCGACACACGGGCTCCTGTCTATCCAACCCATATTGCCGAAACCTGCGCGCGATGCCACGCTGACGCCGCCTACATGAAAGGCTATGGCATCCCGACCAACCAGTTTGAGCTTTACCAAAAGAGCGTTCATGCCAAAGCAATGGCCGGCGGGGATACCTCCGCCCCCACATGCACCACTTGCCATGGCAACCACGGCGCCACTCCGCCGGGGGTCAATTCGGTTGCCAATGTTTGCGGGACCTGCCACGCTTTCAATCAGCAGCTCTTTGAGAAAAGCCCTCACGCCGCTGTTTTTGCCCAATTACACTTCCCAGGGTGCGTGCAATGTCATTCGAATCATGAAGTCGTGCATCCCACCGACGCTTGGGCAGGAACCGGGGCTGATTCCGTGTGCGTCAAGTGCCACGTGGCCGGCGATAATGGATATAAGGCAGCACAGGCGATCGGAACGGATTTGAGCAAGATAAAGACCTCCTACCAACAGGCGACTGAAATCCTGAACAGAGCGGAACTCTCAGGCATGGAGGTGTCGAGCGCCAAGGTGGAGTTGACCAGCGCGCACGGAGAACTCATCAAAGCACGCGTTGCTGTTCACAGTTTCAACCCCGCCGATGTCGGAAAGTTCACCGGCCAAGGCATCGAGATATCTCGGAAGGCCTACCAGGCAGGAGTCGCCGCCCTCCAGGAACGCAATTTCCGTCGGAAAGGGCTGGCGCTGGCCCTCATCGCCATCCTACTGGCAATTACCGGCCTATACCTAAAGATCCGCAAGATGGAATCTCATTAGTGTTGCGTTCGGCAAATTGTATTACTTATACGGAAGGACCCATTTGTTGTAGCGTCGGGCTTTACGCCCGGCATACCGCCCTGAAGGGCGGCGCTACAGGTAAGCGTATTTTCCAAACGCAACACTAGTTCGCCTGTCTTTTCGGGCGCCCCCATCCAGAAAAACGGAGTGCACAGTCGAACCGTTGTCTACGGACCCACAACGGGGTTTGTCAAAGTACCGACACCCTCCACAGAGATGGAAACCGCATCCCCCGGCTGCAGATAACGCGGGGGCTGGCGGTGATGGCCCACCCCACCCGGCGTACCCGTCGCCAGGATATCGCCGACTTCCCAGGTGAGGGATTGAGAGAGGTAGCTGATGAGAAAGCGAATCTTGAAGATCAACTCGGCAGTGTTCGAATTCTGCATCTTCTCGCCGTTCAGGGTCAGCGAAATCTGCAGCCGATGGGGATCGGAAAGCTCCTCTGGCGTGACGATCCAGGGTCCCGTAGGGCCGAAGGTGTCGCAACTCTTCCCGCGGAACCATTGCTGGTCGCCGACCTGCATGTTGCGCGCGCTAACGTCGTTCAGGATCATGTACCCGGCGACGTGATCGTAAGCTTTCTCTTCGGAAATCAATCGCCCCTTCTTCCCGATGACAACGGCAAACTCCGCCTCGTAGTCCACCTGAGTGGAGTTGGGCGGCAGCCGAATCGGATCACCCGGCCCGCAGATCGTGTTCCCGGACTTGAGAAAGAAGATCGGTCTCTCCGGAGGTTTGATTTTTTGTTCCCGCGCATGGTCGGCATAGTTTAAACCGACGCAGGTAATCTTTCCCGGTCGCAATATCGGGGCAAGCAAGCGCGCTTTGGCCAGTGGCATAAAGATACCTCGCGGCGCTTGAACGGGGTCAAGACTTTTCGCCAAGGCAGCGATGACCACGCCCAAAGCTTTCTGCGATGCCTTGCCTAGGCCGAGCAGTTCAAGCATGTCGCGAGGCGCAAAGCCATCGTCCCGCAAGACCTGTGAAGCCCGCTTAAAATCTGTACGCTGGGAAACAAGACGGGGAATACGCCCGCCTTCTAGGTATCGGATCACTCTGCGGATGTCATAAACCTTGTCATCCCGAACCACCCCAATGCGGGGCTGCCCGCCAGATTCATACGTTACCAGCTTCAACGCTTAACCTCCCCTTACGCGCATCCGTGCCCGCCCGATGGGCCATGCATGATCAGCCCAACAGGAGCATCGGAAACCTCTCAGGCCGCTTGGATTTCCTCCACTAATCTCTTTGTTTCTCGTGCCACGATTTTTTCCTCGTTGGTGTAGATCACCAGGACAGTCACCGCAGAATCAGCGGCAGAAATAATGCGGTCGCCACTCGCGCCAGCGCGGTTTTGTTCATGATCGAGGCGAATTCCCAGGGGTTCCAGGCCTTGGACCGCTTCTTCACGAACGCGCCAGGAGTTTTCTCCGATCCCTCCCGCAAAAGAAAGCACATCAAGCCCACCCAGCGCCGCAGCGTACGCCCCGATGTATTTCTTAACCTCGTAGGTAAACACCTCAATGGCCCGCTTGGCTTGCGAGTTCCCCTTTTCAGCCGCTTCCTCCAGGTCCCTGAGATCGTTGCTCAGGCCGGATATGCCAAGGAGTCCTCCTTTTTTGCACAAAATCTCTCGAACCTGAGCGGGGGTAAGTTTTTCCTTTTCCATAACGTACAGAATCGCGAACGGATCGAGATCCCCACTGCGCGCCGACTGCTCAACCCCTGACTGTGGAGAGAAACCCATACTCGTGTCAACCGATTGCCCATCACGAATCGCGCAAATCGAGGAACTTCCTCCCAGGTGGCAGGAGACAAGCCGCAGGCCTTTGCTCGATCTCTGGAGAACCTGGGGAACCCGTTCGGAGACGTAACGATGGGAGGAGCCGTGAAAGCCGTAGCGTAGCACCCCGTATCGCGCCATCCACTCTTGCGGAACGCCGTAGGTGATGGCGCGGGCAGGCATGGTCGCGTGGAATCCCGGTTCGAACACCGCAACCATCGGCACCTGCGGAAGCAACGAACGAAAGATCTGCATGGCTTGAATATAGATGGGATTGTGGACGGGAGCCACGGGCACAAAATCCGTCATGGCCTGCAGCAACTCATCGGTAACAAGAAAAGTGCCCCGATAATCCGGCCCCGCCAGCACGGCTTTGAAACCAACGGCATCGACCCCACTTCCCTGACCAGCATTTCCAAGGGCGCCCAAATGCTGAATCAGTGTTTGAACGGCCGACCGATGATCGGGAATTCCAAAAACCGACTTGGTCGCCTTGCCATCCTCATCCCAAGTGGTAATCTGCGCCTGCTCGCTTCCAATTCGCTCGATCTTGCCGCGAGCGAGAACTCGTTCGTGGTCCATGTCCAGAAGCTGATACTTTAAGGACGTGGACCCGAGGTTGGGAATCAGAACTCTCACCACACGTCTCCTTTGCGGGGCGTAGTTTTGCTCCGCGCAAAAACAACAGGCCGCCTCTCCGGGACTTGCCAGCGGAATAAACGACGCGGTTTCCGCTCAGATCTTGAAAAGTTGGCACTGATGATGCATGACCAGAAGGGCCAAGGCTATGGAATGAATCTTGGTTTCAGGTGACTCGGCTCGAGACAACAACACCAGAGGCACCCGCGCCCCGACGACAATTCCGCCGGACTCGCCGCGCGCAAAATAGGTAATGGCGCGGTACAGGATATTGGCAGCTTCGATGTCCGGAGCAATCAGTACGTCAACAGCTTCCACCACAGGACTATCAATATGCTTACGGTCGGCCGCAAAGCGGCTGAGCGGCGCGTCCAAAGCCAGAGGGCCCTCGAGATAGGCCCCTTCAATTTGCCCCCGGCGGTTCATCTGGACAAGGGCGGCTGCATCCACCGTAGCCGGCATCCCCGGGTTGACGAATTCGAGCGCAGCCAAAAGCACCACCTTGGGTTGCTCGATTCCCAAAGAATGAGCCACCCGAATGGCATTGCGGCAGAGGTCAGCCTTCTGATCGAGGGTCGGAGCAATATTGATGGCGGCATCCGTCATCAACATCAATCGAGGGATGTGCGGCACCTGGAATACAATGACTTGGCTTAAGAGCCTGCCTGCGCGCAAACCCCGTTCTTTGTCAAGAACCCCTCGAATCAGGTTGGCGGTGGTCACCTTGCCCTTCATCAGAAGGTCCGCTTTCCCTTCCCTCACCAAGTCGATGGCTTGGCGAATCGAGGACTCTTCTCCTTCAGAAGGAACGATGGAATCAGGACGTAAAGGGTAATTCACACGGCGAGCGGCAGCTTCAATCTTAGCGGAATCCCCGACAAGGATGGGCTTTGCCAAGCCCAGCGGTTCGGCCTGAGCCAGGCTCTGCAGCACGTCGGCGTCGTAGCCCTCAACGACTGCAATCCTGGCGGGCCCAATCTGCCGGGCTTGCGCAACCAGTTCCTCTAGATTTTGAATCACTGTTCACCGTCTGGTACGAACGCACCCATCTCGCACCCGCAGGATCTACGTCCTCAGTTCGTTGCGGCAGCCTTCTTCAAGGTGCTGTCGGCGATAGCTTTGAATTCATCTTCGGTCAAAAGATCCTTCTTCTCAAACGACTTCTCTTTGACTTGCCGAAGCATCTCTAACATTTGTTCTTCGCTGGCCTGAATGTTCAGCTTCTCGCACCACTCTTGAATCGACGGCAAACCACTATTCTTGCCGAGAACAATGGAAACGGGCCTCTGACCAACCAATTCGGCCGCGAACGGCACGAACTCGAGGGGATTGTCTTTACGGGCTCTCCGAACAAACCCAGCCACGATGCCGGATTCCACCTGGTAGAGCATCTCGCCCACAATGGGGCGGTTCCCCGGGATTTGCACCTTAGCCAAGTCCAGAACAAAGTGCGAAACTTCGTACATTTTTTCTGTCTTGATCCCCAAGTCCACGCCATACTGGCAGAGGAGCGAAAGCACCACATCTTCCATGGGGACGTTGCCGGCGCGCTCGCCAAGGCCGGCGATCGTCGTTTGGGCCACAGAGGCGCCGGCTCCGAGCGCGTAAATTGTGTTGGCCACGCCCAGACCAAAATCCTGGTGGCAGTGAATCTCGACGGGCTTCTTCAGGCGCGCGATCGCCTTTTTCACAACGTAATAGACGGCTTCCGGTGTGCATCCGCCAAAGCTGTCAGCCAGCGTAAAAGCATCCATATGACCTTCCGTGGCGACCTGTTCGGCAATATCCAACAATCGGTTCACCTCGGTCCGCGTGGAATCAATCGTAAAAAAGACCGTGTAGAGGCCTGCTTCCTTTGCCGCCAGGGTGGCATCAATCGAAGACTTCATCGCCCGGTCAAGGGTCCAGCCATAGGCATTCTTGATAATATGCTCGCTGGAAGGGATCTCGACGATGACGCCTGTCACACCGCATTCCTTGGCAGCTTTAATATCGTCGACAATGCAGCGCGCAAAGGAGAAGATTTCCGCCTTTAGCCCAAGGCTGGCAATTTCGGAAATGGCGGCCTTATCCTGAGGGGAAACCGCCGGCATGCCCGCTTCAATCCGCTGCACTCCAAGGGAGTCCAGTTTCTTGGCAATTGCCACCTTCTCTTCCGGGCGGAAGACTACTCCAGTTTGCTGTTCGCCATCCCGCAGCGTCACATCATGAATCTTGATCTTGGGTTGAAAGCTAAACTCTTTTCGTACTTCCGGCAAATAGCACCACGGGCTGACAAACCATTTGTCGGTCTTCCAGGGTTCAGACATCGTAACCTCCAAAATTTCACAACAATATCTTATAGGGCCGCCCCGTGCGCAAATTCATCTCAACTTTCCAAGCGCAGGACAAGCCGTCGCCACAAATTCACTTCTTGCAGACCTTCCAATTTTACAACACTTTACCGGGACCGCGCCACAGTTCAAAACGTCACCCGGATTCGGCGCTATCGTGAGATGAGTTCACACTCCGGCTTACGAGGGCTTGGTCAGCAAAGGGTACTGGCCCCTGGCGCCTCCGAATGCTGGCTACTGTCCTGTCAGTTTAAATTGATAGTGGCCGGAACCAACATCAAAGGTGATCGCATGAGTTTGGGCCGAGGCTCCCGTCACGCCGGCATCGCCGGCAACAAAATGCCCATCCGACCACACGACACGATCCCCTTCCCGCACAGTAAACTCGGTCATGTCTTCCTCGACGGGAACCACAACTTTGGCATCACTATTAACGGGAATCCATACATCCATCGAGATCGCGCCCGGCGTGTGGTTCCAGGAGCAGGAAACAAGCCCTCTGAGGCTCCCGATGGAAGCGCTCGCCCAGTGGAGATCCTCCACCATCTCGGGCTTAATGAGGATGTGTTGGTATCCCTGCCCGTCGGGCTGAAGATTGATTCCTCCCAGAGCGCGATAGAACCATGCGCCCACGCTGCCCAGCATGGGATGGTTGTGCGAGTTCATGGATGGGCCGACTTTGTCTTGCCAAACCTCCCAAAGGGTCGTCGCGCCGTGCGCGATCATATATCCCCAACTCGGGTACGTCGTTTGAGAAGCCAGCTCATAGGCTAAATCGGTCCGCCCGAATTCCGTAAGTGTTGACATCAGGTACTTGACTCCAATGAACCCTGTGGTCAGGTGCGTGTTATGTGTATAAACGATGTTATTGGTGAGCTTGCCCACCACCTCTCCGCGGTGATCTTTGGGCACCAGTCCCAAAAACAAAGGCAAGGTCTGCGCGGTCTGGCTTCCATTCGCATATTCCCCTGTCGTCGTGTTAAAAAACTGCTGGTTAAACGCCGCCTTGATATCGCCTGCAAGTTTTGTGTACGCCTCTGCGTCCCCGGCTTTTCCGAGAATCTTCGCAATCTTCGCAAAAAGTTCGGTGTCGTAATAAAAGTACGCATCTGAAACCAATGCACCCGGAGTGGGCTGGATGGCTATCCAATCACCGTAATAGCTGTATCGAAGGACGTTATCCGGAGCGCGGCTGCGCAAAAATTCGATGTAGCTCTTCAAGCCGTCGTAGTTTTCCTCCAAAATGCGGCGGTCGCCGTATTGCCGCCACATGTACCAGCAGAGCAAGGGGTAAGCCGTCCCCCAGGCGGGGTCGGCAGGATAGCTGCCGTATTTGTGCGGCACCGTATCAGGAACTTCGCCGTCGGGTTTCTGCGCATCGTGGATGTCACGAATAAAATTGGAGTAAAACGCCGCCATACCGAAATTCAACATGGCTTCTTCCGCGGTCACCTGCGCGTCGCCCATCCAGCCTTGACGCTCGTTGCGCTGATCGCAGTCTGTAGGAATGCTGTAAAGATTGGAAAGCTGGCCCCAGTGGATAAGGTGCTGAATCTGATTTAGGATTTCCTTGGAAGCGACAAAACTTCCCGTCGTTTGAACCGCGCTGTGGACGACCCGCCCTCGAAGGGTGTCCAGACTCGGAGTCCCCGGATAGCCCGTCAACTCCACGTAACGAAAGCCGTGATAGGTGAAATGCGGTTCATAAACCTCCAGGCCGCGGCCCTCTAAAATGTAAATGTCCCTTGCCTTGGCAGCACGGATATTCTGGCGATTGATCATGCCGTCAGGGTAAACCAGTTCGCTAAAGCGGAGCTTGACCTTGGTGCCCTGCGGTCCGCGCACGCGAAGCTGGGCCCATCCCGCAAAATTCTGACCGAAATCGTAAACATAGACTCCCGGCACGGGATTGGTCATGCGCCGCGGGACCATTGTATCCACCACGCGAATCGGGGGCATCATTTCGGCTGAGAGCGTTCCCTCAGTTCCCTTTTCCAGTCTTGCCGGACCCCAGCCGGAATCATTAAAACCAGGATGGTCCCAACCCGGTTCTGCCAAGCGAGCGTCATAGACCTCGCCGTTGTATACGCTGTCGCTTACGATGGGTCCGGAGTAGGTTTTCCAGGAAGTATCGCTCACAATGCTGACGTGCTTGCCGCCGGCCATCTCGATGTCAATCTGTAAAAGGAGGGCTGGTGATTTGTATTGCGGGGGGCCACCGGCTGGCTGGGTTGCCCAGCCGCCTCCTAACATAACTCCTACAGCGTTCGCCCCTTCCTTCAGCGCCGAGGTAACGTCATAGGTACTGTAGAGAACGCGCTTGGGATAGACCGTCCACGCGGGGTCCAGCACATTATTGCCGATCTTCTTTCCGTTGATATGCAGCTCATAATAACCCAGCGCCGTAATGTAAACCCGGGCGCGCACCACTCGTCCCGCCAGTTTGAATCCCTTGCGCAGCAGATTGTCACCGCCAATCCATTGCCCTTGCCAGTCGGCTCGGGATAGCAGACCTACTCCAAATTGCGCCGGGCGGCTGTAAGCACTGGCATTCCCTTCCTTGTCCCAGTACCGGACTTTCCAATAGTAAGTGTGGCCGCTTTGGAGTGGCTTGCCTTGATATACAACCTGCGTGGAGTCCCCGGAGGCGACTTTGCCGCTGTCCCATTGATCCCCCTGGCCGCTCTCGAGGGTCGCCGGGCTCGATGCGACCAGAACCTGGTAGGCAGATTGCATTTCGCCCCGCCCTGTGTGTTCCAGCACCCATTGAAACCGCGGTTGACGGGCATCAATGCCCATGGGGTCGGAGAGGTATTCGCATCGCAGGCTGGCGGGCGCTTGGGCGCCGTCTGCCGCGATGCCAGGCAGACCGTGAAAGAAACCGCAAACCATGAAAACTATCGGAATAAAAGAGATCCGATGGAATTTGTTCAACGCGTTCACAACACACTCCCACACTAGAATTGCGAAGAGGATTACTCTACCGTAGCCTACTTCGAAATCCGCTTCCACCGTGCGCGGAACGGCGACGGGTCGGGCGCGGGAAAATCACGCCCGTCGGTCCAATTCGAAAAAGGAAAGAAAGGAAACTTTGTGATCCAGACGCGTCCGCCGCCTCGGCTAGACCTAGGCAAGAAGCCGGCGCCCAGCCGGACCATTGCCCCCCCCAGGGAAAATGCCCAGGGCCTCTTCATCGCCCAAGCCCACAAACGAATCCCCCGATGCTCAGAAACCGGCGAGTGCGCCGGGCGAGGCAGCGGAAACCGTTCCTGCGCCTGCCCTCGCAGATGGAGCAGAAGGTCAGGAATGTTGATTTTGACAGGGCAGACTTCCCGGCACGCGCCACACAACGAAGAGGCAAACGGAAGTTCTCGCGTCCGGCCTAAACCGGCCAATTGCGGCGTGACGAGCGCGCCGATCGGGCCGCTGTACACCCATCCGTAGGCATGCCCGCCGATCTTGCGGTAAACGGGACAAACATTCAGGCAGGCCCCGCAGCGGATGCAGTACAGGGCTTCACGCATCTTTTCATCGGCGAGTGTTTCGATCCGTCCGTTGTCCACCACCACCACGTGCATCTCGTCGGGCCCGTCTTCGCCCGCGCGGCGCGGGCCGGTCAGGATGGAAGTGTAAGAAGTCAGCTTTTGACCGGTTCCCGAGCGCGCCAGCAGTCGGAGAAACACTCCCAAGTCAGCCAGGCGCGGAATGATCTTCTCGACTCCTACCAGTACAATATGGACTCTAGGGGCGGTGGTGCAAAAGCGAATGTTGCCTTCATTTTCGATCGTGACAATGCTTCCGGTTTCCGCCACAGCGAAATTCGCCCCACTCATCCCAACTCCGGCCTTCTCAAACATCTCGCGCAAGGTCCTGCGCGCAATGGCCGTAAGCCGCTCAGGGTCTTCGGTGGGTTCTGAATGAAGCTTGGCCGCAAAGAGGTCTGAAACGTCATGGCGAGTTTTATGCATGGCTGGCGCCACAATATGCGCCGGCCGCTCTCCCGAGAGCTGCACGATCAGTTCGCCGAGGTCGGTTTCAACAGGCCGAATCCCCGCAGCTTCCAGCGCGTGGTTCAGCTCGATTTCCTCGCCTACCATGCTCTTGGCTTTAACCAGTTCGTGCGAGCCTGCGCTCTGGACGACTTCCTTCACAATGGCGCACGCCTCTTCTCCCGTCCTGGCCCAGTGGACTTTCCCTCCCTGGCGTTCAACGCTATCCGCAAACTGCCCGAGGTAATAATCCAGGTGGTCCATCACCTCGCGCTTAAGCTCCCGACCACGCTGCCGGAGCTGCTCGAACCCCGGAACCTCGGCGATCGACGTTAAGCGATGCGTGTAAAGCCGCAGTGTCGAGGAACGATAAGCCTCTTGGAGGTGAGCGTCTCCCATGGCTTGCTGCGCTCGCTCGTGGATCTGCTCGCTATGGACTCCCGTTTCGCTCATTCGTGCTTTTCCAGTAATTCCGCCAAGTGCAGGGTCTTTAGCGGCAATCCCTGCCGGTGGATGTACCCTTCCATGTGCATCAGACAGCCGGCATCGTTCGCCACCAGGTATTCCGCTCCGACCTCAGCAGCAGCCCGAACCTTATCTTGCGCCATCGCCACTGACACTTCCGGGAACTTCACGGAAAAGGTGCCGCCAAAGCCGCAGCACAGCCGGTTGTCATGCATCTCAACCAGTTCAATTCCCTTTACGGCTCGAATCAGTTTTCGCGGTTCAGTTTCGATGCCAAGCTCGCGATACAAATGGCACGAATCGTGGTAGGCCACTCGATGCGGGAAGCTCGCGCCAAGATCTTCCGCGTTCATGATCTTGACCAGGAATTCTGAAAATTCAAAAAAACGCTCTCGCAACCGCTGGACCTTTCGCAGAAGTTCCGGATCATCCGCAAACAACTCCGGGTAGAATACGCGGACCATCGTGGAGCAGGACCCGGAAGGCGCCACAACGTAATCCGCGCCGTCAAACAGGTCGAGCATGCGCGCTGCAACCTCCCGCGCTTCCTCCCGATAACCCGTATTGAAGGCAGGCTGGCCGCAGCAGGTTTGAGCGGGATTGAAACTGACCTCCGCCCCCACCCGCTGCAGGATTCTTACAACGCATTCGCCGACCTGGGGAAAAAGCTGATCTCCGAGGCAGGTGATAAAAAGTGCGACCTTTGGAGGATTCTTGCCCATTGCAATTCGATACCGCCGAGCGCTACTGCGCCGTATATCCTCCATCAACCATCAGGTGAGAGCCGGTGATATAGCTCGCCTCATCAGAAACAAGGAACAGAATTGCGGATGCGACTTCCCTTGGCTGGCCCGCTCTCCCGACGAAGGTTTTGGCTCCCTCTTCCGCATTGAATTGTTCCAGCGTCATCCCCATCTTCTCCATATGCCGGTAAGAAGCTGCTGTGATGATGGACCCCGGACACACGCAGTTGACCCGAATCTTATAGGGCCCCAAATCCATGGCCATATTGCGCGTCATTTGGGCGAGCGCGGCCTTCGTCGCGCTATAGGCAAAAAAGTCCGGCTGAGCAACGAAGCTCGAGATGGAACCCAGGATCACAATCGAGCCCCCCTGTTTCTTCATATGCTCCACGGCGTATTTGGTCACCATGGCGGTACCGATAATATTCACTCCGAGCGAGCGTTGCCATTCTTCAACGGTTGCTTCAAAGCCCTTGAGGACAAATGTCGCAGCATCATTGACAAGGATATCAATCCCGCCAAAAACCTTCACTGCTTCGTCAGAAATCCTCTTCGCGTCAGCTTCCCGGGAGATATCAGCTTCGACGAAGTGGGCGATATGACCCTTCTTCTGGATCGCGTCGACCGTTTCTCTGCCCCCCTTGGGATCGACGTCGGCCACGACAACTTTTGCGCCTTCCTCACTAAGAAGCTCCGCCGTAGCACGACCAATTCCCGAGCCCGCTCCCGTCACAATAGCAACTTTGCCTGGCATTCTCATATTGACTCCATTCTAGGGGGTTACCCTGCCGTTTGGAAGCCGGTTCTGCACTTTCAACTCGTCGGCATGCTAATTCATTTGAAACCGTCAGAAGTGATCAACGCTAAGGGAATTTTCTGAGGAAGTCAAGCAATCGAACGGTCTGGAAATCGTTTCACTAATTTATAAAGGAACATTAGTTCCCACCGGCGGCAGCAATGCAATCCCGCAAGCTCAAGCGAGTTCCACACGGATGACGGCGCCGACCACGCCCTTTGACCGACCATAAACGCAGGACAAGCTCGGGTGCGTCCTGCGTGGCGAACCGAGGCCAGACTCCTTAAGCTCTCTCGCCGGCCGACATGGCGTCACGGGTGAGGCTGCCCGGACGGTGGCGGCATATTCCGCTGACCCTGGGGCCTCATCATGCCTCCGCGACCATGTTCCATCCGTCGTGTTCCCCAATCACCTCTCGAAAACCGGCTCTCCATTAAGTCGCGAACTTTCTTTTGCTGCTCGGGAGTCAAAACCTTCTTCGCCTCGAAGATAGCTTGGATACCGTTCTTCATCATCTGGCCGCGCAGCGTTGTGATCTCGTCGGCTTTCTTCATCACCGCGTCTTGATCCGGCTTATCTGCACGCAGCAGTTCCCGCAATTCAATTCCATCCACCGCCATGCGAGCTCGCGTCTCAATGGCGGACTTCTGAGCATCGACAATAATTTGGCGGAGGTGGTTCGCCTGATCGTCCGTCAAATTGATCTTTGCGCGGAACTGGTCATTATCGAGCAAGGCCAAAATCCTCTGACTCATCATGAAGTGACCTTGCGGTCCTCGGAATCCGTGCGGCGAGGCGAACCCGGCCCGATATCCGGCAAACGCAAGGCTAAGGGCCGCCAGGATCACCACGGTTCCGGCTACAATCCATTTCTTCATATCCAACCTCCCCGCATTCATGCAGTTATATATACCTCTATATGTACCTCCGACGAACCCTAGCCCTTCAGAGTTACACCTTCCAGATGGATATTCTTCAGTCTCATGTATAGTAGGAAAGAAACCTCGCGATTCCCGGTACATTCTCGAGATGGAACCTGAAAGCTCGCAGCTAGAAGGCAACACAAAACCCGATCCCGCCAGACCCCGCCGTCAAATCCTTATGTTCCGCTCTTTCTACCATAGGGATTTCTCCTTCTTCTGGACAGGCAATTTCCTTTCGAACATCGGGACCTGGATGCAGAACATCGCTTTGGGATGGCTCATCCTGATGATCACGAACTCGCCGTTCCTCTTAGGCCTGAACGGATTTCTGGGTCAAATTCCCGCGCTGGTATTCGCGTTGCCGGGAGGAGCGATTGCGGACCGGCTGAATCGCCGGAAGCTCATGCTGATTACGCAAAGCGCTATGATGCTTTTGGCTTTGTTGCTCGCAATCCTCACCTCATTCCGTCAAGTCACCATCACTGAAATCCTTCTTATCAGTTTGCTGACCGGAGTTGCCACGGCTCTCAATTATCCCGCGTACCAGGCCTTGATTCCGGATCTCGTCCCGCACGAAGATCTCATGAACGCCATCGCGCTAAATTCCGCGCAGTTTAACATGTCTCGAGCCATCGGGCCCACGGTGGCTGGGCTGGCGCTGGGCACCCTTGGCGCAGCCGCATGCTTCTATCTGAACACCGTCAGTTTTCTCGCCCTGATCATTGCCCTGCTGATGATTACGATTCCTCCCGTGCAAAAGCGCGCAGATCCCAGGTTCTGGAGTGCGATGTTCGATGGCATTCGCTACATCAACGAACATCGGTTGCTCATTGTCCTGCTAACAGTGCCAGCCTTTCTCAGCCTCTTTGGCCTGCCCTTTATCGTCCTGATGCCCGTGGTCGCTCGTAATCTGATCAAGGTTGGGGCTTCCGGTCTCGGATACCTGATGGGTGGAGCGGGAGTTGGGGCGGTTATTGCCGCGCTGGCCATTGCAGCCAAGGGGGCCATTGAACACCGCGGAAGACTTATCCTCACCAGCGCAGCGCTCTTTTCATTGTCCCTGATTCTGCTGGCCGGCGCCCACACATTTTGGTGGGCATTCTTCTTGCTGGCCGTTATGGGTGCGACGATCGTTGGAACGCTGACCCTAACGAACACAACCCTCCTCATGACTACGCCGCCGGCGCTTCGCGGGCGGATTATGGGGATGTACTATATGGCGATGTCGGGAATGTTGCCGTTCGGGAGTCTACAGGCAGGCGCCATGGCACAGGCGCTCGGTACTCGTTTTGCCTTGGGGTTCGGAGGAACCGTGTGCCTCGTCTACTTCACGATTGTTCAGATTTTTCTCAACCGCCTGCGGCAATCCGGGCAACTGTCACGGGTATCGAACAGTAGCAGCTAAAACTCCGCATCTTAAAATTAGCCGTCCCCGCTTGTGCCACCGATCACCTTACTTGGCGGAACTTAACGCTTGGTCAAGTATCTTATAGAATTGCTCAGGCGAAGGCATTCCCACCACGGGCCGGCCATTGACAAAGAGGGTTGGCGTGCTGGCGATTCCCAGTTGCTGTCCCTCTCGAAGGTCCGCTTCCACCCGCGGAAGCGATTGCTTCGAATCAATGCAGGTGGCCAAACGCAGCCGGTTCAGCCCTACGCGTTGGCCAAAATCCAGAAGCAATGTCCGGACATTGGCGCCGTTAATCAAGCCCTGGTTCGTGAAAATCGTGGAGCGATAACGAAGGAACGTTGAAGGATCAAGATCGTAGGCACACTCGTTGGCAATCGCCGCCGTCAGAGCCCAATCGTGGATGGTGACGAGCGGAAACTCCTTGAACACGATTCTTATCTTATTGCCGTACTTGGGAATCACCTCCTGTGCCAAAAACTGGTGCATCCGCGCACACATGGGACATTCCAGATCAGCATACTCGACAATCGTCACGGGCGCGTCTGCAGGCCCGACCGAGGCTTGTCCCTTAAGAGAAATGGAGTGCTCCACTTCTTTTCTTGGATCGGCATTCAGGTTATAGACGCTTCCAATCACCGTGTAACGTCCGTCTTTGGTGACAAAGGCGCGCTGAGTGGATTTCCCTTTTTCGCTCTCAGCGTAAATGTTGGTTTGATAAAAGTCGCGGTACTCGGAGTCCTGGAACGGCCCAACGCTCAGCTTGATGGTAACGGGAATGCGGAACTTTTCCCGCACATACTGAATAATCTTTTGGTCCGTTGCGGAAGGATTGGCTCGGACGGCGGGCTGCACGGTTTCTGAGGCGACAAAGACGCTTCCAATCGCCAGGTAACGTCCGTCTTTGGTAACAAAGGCGGACTGAGCGGCCTTTCGCTTTCCGTTCTCAACGTAAATGGTGGTTTGATAAAAGTCGTGGTACTCGGAGTTCTGGAACGGCGCAATGGTCAGCTTGGCAGCATCAGGGATGCCGAACCTTTCTCGCACGTAGTGGATCACCTCTTGCTGCGTTGCGGAGTTTACGCCTTTAGCAGCCTGGTGCGTCGTCTGGGACGCCACCAGCACACCGGACAGCAGGAAAACGAGCCCCCCTGCTGCGATAAGTTCTTTCCATTGCGTCTTTATCAAGCCCCATTGCTCCTTTCAAACCAAGAGGAGTTCTATTCGCGTGCTTTCATTTTAACTACGACCAGCTAAAAAAATCAAACCCAAGACGCGCGGCACTGCACCAGCGGAAAGTCGAAGACTTCTTGGCCATCAAATAGTTCACAATTCTAAACCTGCAAGACGTCGCCATCCCGCGCGACGAGGCTATAGAGAACCGGATTCACGAAAAAGCCCAGCAGCAGAGGGGAAATCAGTCCACCCACAATGACAATCGCGAACGGCCGCTGCGTGTCGGACCCGATACCATGCGACAGAGCCGCTGGCAGCAGACCGAGGCACGCAACGAGTGCCGTCATCATAATCGGCCGTAACCGAAGCAAGGCAGCCTCATGAGTCGCCTCGCGGATGCCTCTCCCTTCCAGGCGCAACTTATTGATGTAGGAATAAAGGACAACCGCCATTTCCGTCGATACGCCCATGAGCACGAGCAACCCGAGAACCGACGAAACACTGAAAGGCGTATGGCTGAACCGCAGCGCCAGCAGGGCTCCGACGGGCTCCGTCGTAACCACGCCGATCGCAATGGCGATGGGGAACTTGAAGTTTCCGTAAAGGGCAAAAAGGATAAGGAAAATAAGCAGCACGGTCAGCGGGCCGATCACGTCAAGCTGCTTTCGGGCAGCAACATACTCGCTGTACTCACCGCCCCAGGTGACGCGATAACCTTGCGGCAAAGAATCTACAATCGGCGCGATGGAGCGCTGGCCGGCGGCCACAGCGCCCGCCAGATCGCGCCCCTGGACGCTGTACTGAATGCCGATGTAGCGCGAATTGTCCTCCCGGTAGATAAACGCAGCTCCATTTCCAACACTGATATTGGCCAGATCTTTTAGCGGGATCTGCTGGCCGTCCGGCGTGCCGACCAGGAGGTTCCCGATCGCCTGCGGATCCGACCGGAACTGCGGCTTCATCCGGACGATCAAATCGAACAGCTTTTCGCCCTGGATCACCTGCGTGGCGGGTTCGCCGCCGATCGCGGCCCCAATCACCGCCTCGACGTCGGAAACATTCACTCCGTAGCGCGCGATCTTATCCCGGTCAATATGGATCAGCAGGCTGGGCTGTCCCAGCTCCCGCACGACCACGAGGTCAGCAAAACCAGGGACCTTCTCAAGAGTGGTCTTGATCTTGAGCGCGGTGTCCTGCAGAACTTTCAGATCGGGGCCGTAAACCTTAACGGCCAGAGCGCTTTTCAATCCTGTCAGGGCTTCGTCAACGGCATCCTCAGCCGGCTGCGTGTAGTTGAAGATAATGCCCGGGTAAGTGGTGAGCTTGCTGTTGACGGACTTGATGAGTTCTTCTTTGTTTCTGATCGGGCCCGTCTTCCATGACTTGTCGTTGTAAGGCTTGAGGCCGACGTAAAACTCGCAATTGAAGAATCCGGTGGGGTCCGTCCCATCATCGGGACGTCCCAGCTCTGATCCAACCTCCGTCACCTGCGGGTAGGACATGAGAATACGGCGAACTTGCGGCCCAATCTTGGCGGCCTCCTGCCAGGAAATCGTGTAAGGCATGGTTGCGCGAACCCACAAAGCCCCCTCATCGAGGTGGGGCATAAACTCTCCGCCAATCAGCGGCACCAGCAGCATGACGCTGCCGAAGATCGCAACCGCAACCCCCATGGTCAACGTGCGGTGGTCGAGCGCCCAGTCCAGGTACCCCCCGTAAAGCCGCTTGATCCACTCGTAAGGCCTGTTCACTGTTTCCTTAACGCCCGCCTTGAACCAGTATGAGATGAGAACCGGCACCAGCGTCAGCGACAGCAGCAGGGCGCCAATCAACGCAAAAGACATCGTATCGGCCATGGGGTGAAAGAGCCGGCCCGAGGCCCCTCGAAGCGCATAAATCGGCAGATAACCCGCAATGATGACGGCTACCGAATAGAAGACCGGACGGTCCACGTCGCGCGCTCCGGCAAGGATAGCTTCCTTCAGATCATATTGCTGTCCCGCGCGCAGGCCGAGTTCCCGGTAGATGTTCTCCATGATGACAACCGTGCCGTCGATGAGAATGCCGAAATCGATGGCGCCAATCGATAGCAGGTTGGCAGAAACGCCCCGCAGGTGGAGGAAGATGAAAGAGAACAACAGACAGAGCGGAATCGTCAGGGCGGTAATAACCGCCGCGCGAATACTCACCAGGAAAAACATCAGAACGATTAGGACCAGAATCATTCCGCGCAGCAGATTGCCCTCGACCGTCGATGTCGTCAGCTCCACCAGACCGCTGCGGTCATAAAAAGTATGGATCTTGACGTCCTTGGGCAGAACCTGGGTATTCAGGTACTGTGTTTCTTTTTCAACACGCTGGAGAACGTATTGAGTCTCGTCGCCGGTGCGCATCATGATCACGCCTTCGACGGCGTCGTCCTGGTTCATGAAGCCAAATTCGCCGAGCCGCGGCGCGTGCCCAATCTCCACCTTGCCGACATCGTGCATATAAACCGGGGTGCCCTTGTGACTGGCCACGACGACGTTGCCGACATCCTGGGCATCCCGAATCAGTCCGATGCCCCGAACGTAATAAAACTGCCCGCCCTGCGAATAGAAGCCTCCGCCCGTATTGGCATTGTTGGCTGAGAGGGCTTGCAAAACCTGCGGAACCGTAACGTGGTAACTGTAGAGCTGCGCGGGATCCAGCAGTACCTGATACTGCATCGTTGTTCCGCCAAAGCCCGAATCGTCAGCCACACCCCGAACCGCCCGGTAGGCATGGTTAAGAATCCAGTCCTGAATGGTCTTCAATTCCATGGGTGTGCGGTCAGGACTCTGAAGCACATAGCGATAAATCAGGTCGCTGGGACTGGAGAGCGGAGAAAGCCCGGGCGTCACGCCGCTTGGCAAAGCAACCCCGGAAAGGCGCCTGAAAGCCACATCGCGGCAAAAATACTTATCGGTGCCGAACCGGAACGTCATGATGACGTCCGAAAGTCCGTAAAGGGAGATCGAACGGATGGCATCGAGATCCGGCATGCCGTTCATCTGGATTTCGATGGGCACGGAAATCAGGCGCTCGACCTCTTCAGCGGCATGACCCGGCCATTGCGTAATGATCTCAACAAGGGGTGGCGAAAGGTCGGGATAGGCGTCCACGGGCATCCTATTGAGCGACAAGACCCCCCCTACGATTAGGAAACCCACAAGGACGAGAATGAAAAATCGCTGATTCAGAGCAAAATGAACGATACGATGGATCATAATAAGTTCAGTCCCGGAGTAAGAAAGTCTGTTTCACAGGATGGATGTCCTCCATCATTCCGTGAGCGACCTGGCAAATTGCAGGAACAGGCTGCCATTTCCGACCACTCTCTCGCCTTCCTCGAGTCCGCTAAGAATTTGTGCCTGCCCATTCTCGCTGCGGCCGATCGTCACCAACCGCTGGGCAAATTGGTTCTTTCCCACCAGGACGTAGACGAAGGGTTCATTAACATCGTTCCTCAGGACAGATGCATCAGGAACCGTCAGGGCTTTGACCTTCCCGGCCTCCACATTGGCAGTGACGTACATATCCTTCTTAAGCATTCCGCCTGGGTTGTTCGTCACGATACGAACCTTCAAAGTCCGCGTATCGGGATCAAGCGCTGGAGCAATATAAGAAATTCGTCCGTGAAACACTTTTGAGAAAGCGTCCGTCTGAACCGTCACGAGATCGCCCAGGTGAACGTAGGAAAGGTCGTTCTGATAGACATTCACCAGCACCCACACCGTGCCCATGTTGGAGATGGTAAAAACCTGGGTGGCTCCGGCTTGCACGACCTGTCCGGGAGAAACTAGACGTTCAACCACTTCTCCCTCGATGGGCGCGAGCACCGGAATCTCCGCACTCGCCGAGGCGCCGGAGAGGCGGCTGGGATCGCGAATGCCCAGCACCCGCAGAGCCTGCTCAGCGGCTTGCCGGTCAGCCAAGGCCTGGTTGCGGGTGGATTGCGCCCCCAATAGATCCACCTGGGCGATGGCGTGATGAGCATAAAGGTCCTGATCCCGTTGCAAATTGGCCTGGGAAAGTTCATAGGCATCATTCGCCTTCAGATAGTTCGACCGCAACTGTGCAAAGTCGGGACTGCTGACGTAAAGCATCGGCTGTCCGATCCGGACAATTTGGCCGGGGTATACCAGAACCTGCGAAACGGGCCCGCTGACCTGAGTGATCACCGGCGTCGTCTGGAAAGCGTTATAAGTTACAGAGCCAGGCAGGCGCAGGACCATGGGGAAGGCCTGCTGTTCAGCCGTGACGATCTGGACGTGCCCCATCTGATCATGGGGCACAGTAAAGAGTTCCGCCTGGGCGGCTCCTGCGGAACCATAGGCGGTGGTGCGGGCGGCGCTGGGACCAGAACCCTTGTTCCCACAGGCCGAAAGGATGAGAAGAGAACAGACCGCTGTCACCAGGACAGAGAACTGCAACCTCTTGGCGGTAATTGTCTTCATTTTAGCATTCATGGCAGTTGCCTCGTGCCAACCGCCTCGCGCAATTGTTCGGTGGCCAGCATGTACATTGCGAGCGTCTGGCGGTAAGCAAGTTGTGTATTCCGGTAGCTCCGTTCAGCGTCCAAAAAGTCGAGCAGGCTCACGGCGCCACGCTGATAGGCGTATCGGCTGATATCGAGTGAGTCCTTGGCTTCTTTCAGATAGCCTGACCTGTAGAGCTGAAGGACCTGTTCACCGGTTTTGACCGCGTCAAAGGCCGTGGAAACGTCGCTCATAACGGCATCTTGCGAGGCAATTTCGTCCTCCTGTGACTGGGTGATCGCCGCGTGAGCGTGGGCAATGTTTCCCTGATTGCGGTCGAAGAGAGGGATCTCGATATTGAAAATGAAGCTGGCATTGTTGGCGCCTCCCACGCGCGTATAACCCGCGCTTGTTGTGAGGTCGCGTTTGCCATTCGCCTTGGCCAGCTGGTAGTTGCTCTTTGCGGCCGTAATCGCTTCCTTGGCCGCCTTCAGGTCGGGGCGCAAATTCAGAGCTACGGCCTGCAAATCTTCCTTGTTCCCGTGAAGGGGTGTATAGGTCAGGCCGCCGATCACATCGTAATTGGAGGGAACCGCGTCATAGCCCAGCAACTGCCGCAAGCCCACCAAGGCCTGCTCGTGGGCAAGCTTCGCCGACGAGACATCTGCCTGGAACTGTAACATCTGGAGCTTGATTTTAAGGAGGTCGCCTTCACTGATCGCTCCCTTTTTGTAACGTTCCTCGCTGACATTCAACGTCTGTTGGAAGCTCGAAAGATCTTGCTGGGCAAAGGCGAGGGTGGATTTGGCCAGAAGCACGCTGATGAACTGCTGAGCGACGTTAAAAGTAAGGGATCGCTCGTTATCCTGGACTTCGGAGCGCACCACTTGCGTCTGGTCCTGTGCCGCCCTGATCCGTGCGCGCCGCTTATGTCCTCTTTCAATCGTGTAAGCAAATAGGGCGTCAAACTCTGTGATGTTATTCAGGTAGGCGCCGTTCAATTGGCTGGGGCTAAAGAACGGAACGAAAAGCGAATCCCAAGTCAGCACGGGATTCGGACGCAAAGAGGCTGTCACTTCGTCAGCTTGGCTTTGCGTAATTTGCGTTTGCGAGGCTTTCAAAACATGATTGTGTGTCAGCGCCAGATGGATCGCCTGAGCAAGGTCAACCCGCACGGCGGGGGGAGGCTGCTGGGCGTGAGCGAAACCGGCGCCGAGGCTTAATGTCCACAGCAAAAGAACAGCTAAGGTCGAGACCCTTAATCGTCTAAGTATAGAAAACCATTGTGCATCAGCCATCTCATTAACAACCGTCCCTCAAAAATACAGTCAGAGTAGAGCTCGCAATAGTCGGAACTCTTGTGCGCTTGAAGCAAACTAGATTAGAAAAAGGAAGCTACCCGCGGGGAGGTGAGCGACCGCACACAGTGATGGGTTGACTGGAAAGGATCTTGCTAACGCGGCAGTCGGCAATTAAGGTCGCAGCAATCGCGCATTGAGGCGCCGGCCCCCCCAGGGCCGGTCGGACAGCGCTGTGCCGGAGAATCTGGCAGGCCGTACAATAGGTCTGCGGGCCTTCAAGGGGCTGGGAGTGCCGGTCTGCCTGTCCAACTTTAGCCGGCGAGGATTCGGGCAAAATGTCCGGGATGACGTGGTGGTGGAGCACCAGCACCAGCAGGAGATGCACCTGCATCGCGGCCAGGAACCAAGTGGTCGCAAGACGCCAGGAACGATGTTTCAGAAAACTGGACAAGATATTATGCTCGGGCTCCAAAGCCAATCACGACTTCATCGCCCATTTCTTCGAACGCAGCCTTCAGCGTGATGACGGGTGAGGCCCCGTTCGACCCGAAAGACCTGCAAGCGCAACCGTAATATAAAGCAGATGCCCCTGTAAACTATTGGGTTGCACAGCCTATGGGGAATTGCGCCTGTATATCCGTCCGGCACCCGATCATTTGGTTGTTTTCAGCGAAGCTTACAACGATCACCAGAACAAGCTAACACCGTGCAACCCGCAGGCCCGAGAGTAAAATATATATCACATCGAACACGGCACATTCCAATAGAAAGTTCACCTTCTGACAAACCTGAAACGCTTCCTGCGAAACAGCGCCTTGTTCGGCTTGGCGTCAGGATTTCTTATTCCTCCGCGCGCGGAACCTTGCTGGAAAGCTCCTTGACCTTTCGAGCAAGCTCCGGAAGGCGGCTGAGGTGAGCGTACATCTTCTTAAACTCGCTGAACGGACGCGCCGGCGTCCCCCACATCGTGCTTCCCTTTTGCACGGATTTGCCCGGCAGAATTCCCGACTGGCCGCCGATCACAGCTCCCTCGCCGATGCGGACATGATCGCCGACCCCCACCTGGCCTCCCATCATTACATACTCCCCAATCTCGACGCTCCCGGAAATTCCGGTCTGCGCAGCAATCACGGAGTGGCGTCCGATCTTAACGTTGTGCGCAATTTGCACCAGGTTATCAATCTTGGTTCCCTCACCGATCACTGTGGTCCCCAGCGAACCGCGATCGACCGTGCTGTTGGCCCCGATCTCAACGTCGTCCTCGATGATCAGCCGGCCCAATTGAGGGAACTTGTGGTGGCGGCCTTCCGCAAACACGTACCCAAATCCGTCCGAGCCCAGCACCGTTCCCGCATGAACGATAACCCGGCTGCCGATTTGAACACCCGCATAAACCGTGACTCGCGGATGCAGCACGCAGTCTGAGCCGAGCGAAACCCCCGCGCCCAGGAAGACGCCCGGGCCCAATGCAGTCCGCTCTCCAACGCTAACTCCACGCTCGACCACAACGTAGGGACCGGCAGTGACGTCAGTCCCCAGCCGGACATCAGAAGCAACTAAAGCGGTGGGATGGATTCCGGGACTTGCCACCGGAGGCGGATGCAACGCCCTCGCCGCGCGGATCAAAGCCATTTTGGGGTGGGCTACCGCGATGGTGGTTCGACCGGTAATCGCCATCCCTGCGTTGACCAGAATGCAACCGGCCTTGGACTCTGCGGCCCGCTCCAGCCCGCGATCTCCTTCTGCAAAAGCCAAATCCTCCTCAGCAGCGGCTTCAAGCGAGGCCACGCCATGGATTTCCCGGCCGGACTCACCCTCAGCCCGTCCACCGACCAACCGTGCAATTTCTTCAACTTTCATAATGCCCTCGGAGTTCCGTCCGGCTCCCCAACCTTTGAGGTTGCAGCCGTCTCAAAAGGGATAGAGCGGCGGCTCGCCGGGAGGGCGCGTCTTCCAGCGACGATGAACCCAAAGCCACTGCTCCGGATAACGGCGAACATACTGCTCAATACGCCGCGCAAAATTGGCAGTGTTTACCGCAATCTCTTCTTCTGGATCCGCACGCTTGATCCAGTCAACCCGGTCAAACCGCAGCCGATATTTTTTCAACTTTGAATCCCAGATGACAAGCCCCAAAATGATGGGAACGCCCGTTTTGCGCGCCACCCGAGCGGGCCCCGTCGTCGTCGAAGCGGGACATCCGAAGAAGTCGACAAAAATCCCTTCGCCCGCCAGCATATTCTGGTCGATCAGGACGCCAACGGCTTCGCCGCGCCCAAAAGCTGCCAGCACTTGACGCGCGAATTCCCCCTTTTTAATAGCCTGCCCTCCGCTCGCGCGACGATATCCATTGATGAGTTCATCCATCAGGGGATTGTCCATTTCGCGGACGATGAAATTGCACGGATAACCGTAAACGCCATGAGCGAAGGAGCCCAATTCCCAGTTGCCAAAGTGTGCCGTAAGATAGAGCACGCCCTTGCCTTGTTTCCGGGCCTCATCATAGTTTTCGAAACCGTCGTAGATGATCAGTCGCTCGATATTCTCGCGGTTCAACCGGGGAAAATATGCGAAGTCGGCAAGCATTCGTCCCAAGGTGCGGAACTCCCCCATCAGGACTCTCCGCCGTTTCCGGTCGTCCCAATCAGGAAATGCCAGCCGCAGGTTAAACAGGCCCACACGGCGAAGGCGAGGCCAAAATGCGTAGGAGAGCACGGCCAACACTCCGCACACGCCTCGTGCCACCCGATGCGGCAGCCAGCCTAGAAACTTCAGAAGGCTCCGCGCAACCGCAAGTTCAATTCGGTGACGGAGCGGCGGGCTTCCAGATCGGGGGTTTTCCTTCAACCATTCTCCCAAGTTTTACAGATGATTTCCCAGCATGGCAGCCCTCATTCTCAGCCATCCCCAAAGGGTACTCTCCCATTTTCGACAGACGAACTTAGTCGGCTCGCAGGGGAAGATTTTGCAAGAAAAAACTGAGGACTTGATTTTCGTACTCTTTCCTTTCGGGTCCAGAAACAAGCGTAGCCTGGGTGCGAGGCAAAACCAACAGCCGCTTGGGCTGAGGAGCATTATTATAAAGATCCTCAGTAATCCTCTTGAGCGCCGGGGCATCTTCAGAAGCAAGAAAAAGTTTAGGTTTCCCAGCCAGCTTGGAAAGGCCGGAGCGGACGCTGGGGTACGCTGAATGGAAGGTGAAGAGACGGAACTCTGCGCGCGAAAGGAGGTGAAAGAGCGATCCGGCGCCTCCCAGCAGCCGGTCTAACTGGAAATCAAACATTTGTGTCGGCCGTTCATAGGCGTCATCTGCGACCAGAGCCTTCACGATGGGGTTTTGTTCACTGGCCACCAGAGCCGCGTACGCCCCCAGTGTTGTCCCATAGAGGCCCACCCGGTGAGGATTGACGCCTGGGGCCTTCGTAACCCTCATGATCGCCGCCATTAGAATGGATGCTTCCCGATTTCCCAAATTGGAAAACTCCTCTTTGGATCGCGGTCCTCCAAAATTGAACAGATAAACATTGAAGTGATTGGCTTGCAATGTTGTCCCAAGGGAGAGTAATTCCGACCGATTGGAGTTATACCCATGACAAAGAATGATAACAGGAGCTCCCTTCAATCCCACCAGGAGCCAGCCGTCATGCTCTCCCCCACGAGCATCCGTAAAGTTCAAATTTTCGTAATTCGCAAGCAGGTAGGACGCCGGAGTTACATTTTCGATGGTGTCCTGAGTGGTGGTGATACGGTAGGTCAAGAAAAGCCCGGCCCCAACCAGCACCACAAACATCCCAGCCCCGAGAACCAGAGCCCCCCCTAGAAGCCGGCGGAAGAATGTCGAGGGAATTCGTGAAGGAGATGCGGCCGTTCTTCCGCGCTTCGTCATCATGCAGAAGTCCCTTGTCTGCTCCCTAATGAGATCGTCAATTGCGCCGGATCAGAAAAGCGAATCGTAGCATAATCGCTTAACAGGTTACCATCAACTTTATCGCTCCGGAGCGCCGTAACGGCATCAAACCGGCAACAAAATTGGGGATCCTCCAACGCGGCAATTCCAGTAATCCATTCACAATCCCAGGCGGCCCCGCCCACCATCACAATAAGTGCCACGTCGCAGCGAGGATCTCTCACTTTTTGGGCTATACTGAAAACGCCGTTGGACCCACCCGTGGGAGGACCGAGGATTTGGCATCCCAGATAATTGATATCCGGCAGTTCGGCGCACGGCAATTTCGGCCCTTGTTGCAGGCTGAGTCTCAAGCCTGGCTGGAAGGCCTCCATTGGGACTACGCCCCCTCGGCGGAGCTGATCTCAGCCTACCTCAATGCGAAGCGCCTCTCGGGCTTTGCCCTGCTTGAAGACGGGCGTCTAACGGGCTATTGCCTGTACTTTTGCGAAGGACCGAAAGGCATGATTGGCGACCTCTTCGTTGTAGGGCATCACGCCTGCGCCAACACCGTCGCTCCGTTGCTCGAGCGAACGATTGATACCCTAACCAGCATGCCCGATGTGCGCCGCATTGAGGCGCAACTTCCTCATCTTAATATCGAACAAATCAGCCCTTACTTTCATGCCCGGTCCTTCCAAATTTACACTCGTCAGTTTATGGCTTTTCACTTTACGGATGGGATGGAGCGCCTTGAACTTGCAACCGGCCCCGCGGACCCTGCTGCAAAAACGCCATTATCATCCGGCGATTTTCAGTTCGAGCCTTGGGAACGAAGGTACGATCGTGAGGCTGCCCAACTTCTCCACCATGCCTACCAAAATCACATCGACGCGGCCATTAACGATCAATACTGCACCATGGCGGGCTCAAGACGCCTGATCGAAAGTATCGTCCGCCAGCGAGGGTGCGGAGATTATCTGGACTACGCTTCGACAGTCGCCATTCATCGATCAACGGGCAGGCTTGCAGGCATCCTGGGTTTGACGGCGGTGCGGCCCGGCACGGCCCATATTCCGCAGATTGCTGTCGCTACCGCCTTCCAAGGACTCGGTCTCGGAACCGCGATGCTCCAGTCTTCATTCCACAAGTTGAACCGGGAGGGATTTTTGGAGGTGTCACTCACCGTAACAAGTTTGAACAGCCGTGCGGTGCGGCTTTACGAGCGGATGGGATTCCGAACCTTCCGGGAGTTTGGGGCTTTCGTGTTGGACTGTCCGTCATAAGGGCTAACGAACATACCCACAACCTTTAACGGCAGTTCGTTTCTCCCATCATCCTACAGAAGAAATCCGGCGCTAGTGTAGTGCGTCTAACGCTTCTTTACATTTGGCGACTTTCGTCAGGATTTGTTCGACCGGGGCACTCCAGACGAAGACGCGTGGATTTTGGTTATGACCGCCGATGTAATCCCCAATGGCCT
>Ga0307372_10000864_pt1 | contig 52974 bp, 53 predicted proteins | sample OX1MG_FD_202533 | JGI IMG/M metagenome (GOLD analysis project Ga0307372, IMG submission 202533) | Soil microbial communities from Risofladan, Vaasa, Finland - OX-1 | ecosystem: Environmental > Terrestrial > Soil > Coastal area > Acid sulfate soil | place: Finland: Risofladan, Vaasa | collected...
AGGCTCAAGGTCCACAACGCGTCGGTCGTCTCCGGCAGATAGTTCAACGCTTGCTGGAGCCCGGGCACCATCTTGTAGTACGCCTTCACCCGCTCGAAGACCTCATGGCTCCGTCCCTCGGCCTGGTTGGGGTCGATCAGCTTCACGCGCGCCATCACTGTCTCCTCGATTCCTTCGGTTGATCACGATCATGCGTCGCACTTCTCGGGCCGGTCTCCACCGGCCGGCGGAGGTCGGCGCCCCATTCCATCCACGAGGCGTCGTAGAGGGCGGAGTTCTCGTGGCCCATGACGTAGAGGACAAAGAGCGCGAAGGCCGCGTACACCCCGCCACCGCAGTAGGTGATGACGCGGCGCCCGGGTCCCAGTCCGATCGGTTCCCACAGCCGGGCAAGCTCCGTGGCGGGCAACAGGGTCTGGGTGGACGGACTGACATTGGCCGGCGCGGGCACGTTGTAAGCGGTCGGGATATGACCGGCCCGGTGGTTCGGGTACAGGCGGGCCTCCCCTGTGAAGAACACCTCGGGTAACGCGTCGACGATGCAGATGTCGTCATCACCAATGGCTCGCATCACCTGGTCGGCGTCGACCCGCAGCTCGGGACGGACCCGCGCCCGAAATTCCGTTGGCGAGGGCTCGGGTATCTCACTTTCCATCGGGCGCCCTTCCGCCTCCCAGCGGGTGAGGCCGCCGTCGAGCAGCCGCACCTGCTCATGGCCGTAGTAGCGCAGGGCCCACCAGAGCCGCGCCGCCCAGGTTCCGCCTTTGTCGTCATAGACGACGACGGTGCTCTCATTGGCGATCCCGAGGCGGTCCATGAGGGCCTCGAAGCGTCCGGGTGGCACCACGACCACCGGGTCCTCGGGATCGGCGAGGTCGCCCATCACGTCGACGAATACCGCCCCCGGGATGTGAGCCTCGCCGTAGGCGTCCCGTTCGGCGACGGCCACCAGCACCCCCTCCGAGGTGGCCCGCAGGTCGAAGCGGGCATCGACCACCCGGACCGACGGGTCCTCGAGGTGGTCGGCGAGCCACTGCGGCGAGGCCAACGCCTCAGGATGTCGGTAGGTCACGACGGGCATCACCCACCTGGCACCCTCGGGACCGAACCGTGCGATTGGACCAGCGGCTCCGCCCCCATGTTGCCGGCCCGGGGTGGTACCTGGTCATGGTGGAAGCCCATGGGTGCACGCTAATCGCCCACCGATCCAGGCACAGCGTCGCCGTGCGGCCCGCCCGCTGGACATGCTCAGGTTTCGCGGGCGGCCTCTTCCGCTCGTGCTTCCTCGAGCTCCTGGCGGATTCGGGCGACCTCCTCTTCGAGGTCCTCGAGAGACTCCTCGAGGTCTCGCACGCGACCCCGTCGGCGCCTGCCTGCAGGGCCGCGCATTGCCCATGGGGGCGGTCCGTACCCGTACCCGTATCCCTGGCCGTAGCCACCACCTGGGCCGTGTCCATGACCCGAGTGGCACCACGGACCATGACCATGATCACAGCAACAACTCATCACGCACCCTCCGATCCCTCTGCGGGGAGGATCGCCGCAAGCGTACGAGCAGGCCCGGTGCGCTGGCTAGGGTCCAACGTCACCTGATCGCCGTCCTGGCATCGATCGCCCGTAGCACGGGAAACATGGGGCCTACAAGGACGGCATCGTGCAGGTTCGTGTGCCGCTGCCGGCCAGAGGCAGCGCAAGAGCCGACGCGCGCACCATTCGGGTGAGCCGTGCAAAGGCACAGACCTACTTCACTTGGAATGCATTCGTACCAAGAGTGCAATCAAGCAGCGACCACTGGCACGAAATCCCAGTGTGAGCAGTAGGCGATTGAGTGTGCAGCATGCATGCGCAGAAGCCGGGCCACTTCGTCTGCGACACCTTCATCCTTCACCCGGACTGCAATAACGACATGTCCGCGGTGAAGTGCCTCGTCAAGGCATCGCAGATACTCGAAGTCACTGCTCATCGCGAACTGGGTCATGCGAAAGATCCTGCCCCAGAACCCGTGCGCCCACCCACTGCGATCGAGCCGCTTTGAACCCTCTTCGCCACAGAAGACCCAGATGTCCTTACCATCATCGAAGCCCTCGAAACGGAGCGCCTCGACAGCCTCTTCTCCGGCGTCGGGATCATCGAAAACGGCGAAGAGGTGATGTCCATGAGCTCCGACCAACTCGTGAAAGTCGATCGGCGCGTTTGAGCATTCGCGTGCTGAGGTGGACATGACAACCTCCCCGTCCACAATCACGTCTACACCCTCAGTGTCCTCCAAGGCCGTCGGCCAGACCAGGGACCTTCGACCCGTCTGCCAGCAGCACGCATCGGCCTGAACGTCGCGTTCCGGGTCGAAAGGGCCCCACGTGTCTGACAGCGGCAACGAAAGCGAGAACCCGGTAGTCCCCGCCCCGGCTCCCAAGCCGACTCGGCCCAGGTCGAACCAGGACTGGTGGCCGAATCAGCTGGACCTGCAGATTCTGCACCAGCACTCGCCCCAGTCCAATCCGATGGGTGAGGACAACGCGACCCTCGACAAGGCGCGAGTGTTGGCTTGCGCGAGCATCTGACAGGTGCGCGGTACCTCCGGTGATGGGCGGTGCGCCGGAGGAGGCCCTGCGGGCCGGGGCGAGCGTTCTCCCGCTGGACCGTGATTATGGATCGGTCCGGCCGAGGCCAGGACGCTCACCCCCGTCACCCGTGACGGTGACAGCCAACGCCGATCGATGGGCAACGTACAAGAAACGCGAGGTGGCGCATATAGTCCTCGTCGCGAGCGTGCCGAAGGGATGGTGATGGACGAACAGCTCAATGGGTGGGGTCCGGCGCTCGAGGAGATTGCGCGTCGCAAGGCCCAAGCTCGTGCCATGGGGGGCGAGGCCCGTCTGGACCGCCAGCGGCAGCGTGATCGGCTCAATGCTCGCGAGCGTCTGGCCGCGCTGTTCGACACCGGCACCCTCTTCGAGATCGGCAATCTGGTCGGCACCACCCACGAGCCCCCGATTCCCGGCGATGCCCTGGTGGCTGGATTCGGCCGGGTCAACGGGCGCCCGGCGCTGGCCGGCGCCGAGGACGTGACCGTGCTCGGCGGTTCGATCGGCTCCGGCGCGTCGGACAAGCGCTACCGCTTGTGCCAACTCGCCCTACAGGAGCAAGTGCCGCTGGTGATGATGCTCGAAGGTGCCGGCCACCGGGTCACCGACTCGGCGGCCGGTCGCCGACCGGGTGACCTCATGGGCTTCGCTGAATTGTCGGGAAGAGTACCAATGGTGTGCCTGGTGCTGGGCGCCTCGGCCGGTCACGGGGCGCTGACCGCCCCCTTGTGCGACTTTGTGGCCATGACCGCAACAGCGTCGATCTTCGCCGCCGGACCCCCGCTCGTGAAGTCGGCAACAGGGGAGGACGTCAGCAAGGAGGCGCTCGGCGGCCCCCAGGTAGCAGTCGATACCGGGGGTGTGGTGCACAACGTGGTACCCGGCGACGTCGAGGCAATCGGTCTCGCTCGCCGTTACCTCGCCCACTTTCCCCTCAACGCCTGGGAACAACCACCGTCGCGTGATGGTCCGGATATCGGCCAACGCCAGGTCGACATCCTCGAATTGGTCCCACCGGACTCCCGCCGCCCGTATCCCATGAGGCCCGTGCTCGAACTTCTGGTCGACAACGGCGAGCTGCTCGACGTACAACCCAACTTCGGTCGCTCGATCGTGACGGCCCTCGCTCATGTCGGCGGGCGCAGTGTTGCCATTGTGGCAAACGACCCGAGCGTGTTGGCCGGCACGGTCGACAGCGACGCCGCCGACAAGGCCGCCCACTTCCTCGACGTGGCCGGTGCGTTTGGACTGCCGTGCATCTTCTTGGCCGACAATCCGGGCGTGCTGGCCGGCACCAATGCCGAGCGGCAGGGCATCCTTCGTCACGCCGCGAGGATGTTTGCCGTGCAGCACCGGCTGCAGGTACCGAAACTGCACGTCACGATCCGCAAAGCTTTCGGGTTCGGCTCCTCGATCATGGCCATGAACCCCTTTGACGGCCAAACGATCACCTTGGCCTTCCCTTCGATCACGCTCGGTGCTTTCCCGGCCTCGTCGGAAGCCAGCGCCATCGAGGATCCCGAGGAGCGGGCGCGTCTGGCCGCAGGGCAGGCCCAGGCATCAGTGACTGCTGGCTCACGACTCGCCTACGACGACGTCATCGATCCTCGCGAGCTCCGCAATGCCCTCATCGCCGGCCTCGAGCTCGCCGAAGGTCGCAATGCGGTACCCCGTAAACCTCGGCCGATGGGAATCCTGCCCTGAGAGGCGGCGTCTCCCACCGCCCCTTGGCGTGAACTGCGATCGATCGGCAACGTAGGCGTCCAGTCATCGACGATGCAATGTGTGAGGAAGAGATGAATACAGGTAACTCAGAGGATGGTGTGCGCAACTCCGTCGTCGCCGCGGTGCCAAGTTGCTTCGCGTCTGACGTGCTGGAAGGTCAGGTGGCGTTTGTGACCGGGGGTGCCACCGGGATCGGCAGAGAGATCTGCCGGGTCCTCGGTGCCCATGGTGCCCGCATCACCATGGCCAGCCGTACGCGCGAGAACCTCGAAGGTGCCGTCGCCGAGCTCCGGGCGGAGGGTGTCGACGCCACGTTCGGCGTCTGCGACGTCCGAGACGCGCGGGCGGTGCAGGCGGTAGTCGACCAGGTCGTAGCCGACCACGGCCGGCTCGACATCGTGGTCAACGATGCCGCGGGCAACTTCCCCGCGCCAATGTCGAAGATCTCGCCAAACGGCTTCAAAGCAGTGGTCGACATCGACCTGCTCGGGACCTACAACGTGACCCGGGCGGCCTTCGACGCGTGGTTGCGGGACCACGGGGGGAGCATCATCAACATCAGCGCTCCCTTCGAGCAGAGGGGTGTCGTCTACCAGTCGCACGTCGCCGCCGCGAAAGCGGGGGTCGACTCACTCACTCGAACGTGCGCCGTCGAATGGGGTCCATACGGAATACGGGTCAACGCGATCGCGCCTGGTTCGATTAGTGCCACGGAGGGTGTCCGTCGCTTCGCCGAGGCAGTTCCATCAGGGCAGGATCGTCCTCCGAGCCCGCTCGGCATGCACGGCCACGGCTCGGACATTGCCTACCTGGCGCTCTTTCTGTGCAGTCCGGTCGCCCGCTTCGTGTCGGGGCAAGTGATCGCCGTGGACGGCGCCAGTTCGGCCGACCTGCTGAAGATGCGCGCCGGGCAGATCTAGGCCCCTTGAGGATCCACTCCTCAGCGCCCGCGAACCGCTGGCACGACCGGACAGACGCATTTCGGCGACCCACGGTCATGCCCGTGCGGTGGACCACTCAGCTGCGGAGCTCCCGACGAATCCTCATAATCGGCTCGTCACCGGTGGGCCCCTTCTCCCTGCCCTGTCGGGCGCGCACCCGTGGCTTGCCCGGTCCAGCGGCGCCGAGGGCCTCGCGGTGGCATGATCTACCGCTAGCGGGGTATGCGGCGCTGCGGCCGGGTGCCGACATCAGGGGAGGCGAGGGGAACCATGCGGAGCCGTCGTGGATACGCGTCGTGGGTGGTCGGTCTGCTGGTCATCTGCCTGGGTCTGGGATCGGCCCTGGTGGCCGGGGTGTCGGCCGCCGGCGCCTCGGGCGCAGGGGGGCTCCAGGGCAACGGCTCGGTCGACGAGGCGTGGTTGACCGGGGCCGCACCCGGCGACGCCATCACCCTGTTGCAGAACGGCGTCACGGTCTCCAATGCGGCCAACCCGGGCACCGCCGACTCGCTCGGCTCCCTGGTCATCCGGGACCTGGCCCCCGGGACGGGCTATGCGTGGGACGACACCACCTCGGGCAACGAGACCGCGATCTTCTCGGTGCTCGCCCCCGGGGACAACCCGGGGACCGGCTCCGCGCTGTACACGGCTCAGTCGATGCACCAGGGCCTCAACTACATCACCATGCGCGACGGGATCCAGCTCGCCGCCACCGTCCGCTATCCCTACGGCACGACCTGCACCGCCAGTGCGCCGTGCCCCACCGTGATCGAGTACTCGGGGTACGGCACCGCCGGGCCCACCGACCCGATCCCCTACCTTCTGGCCCAGGCCACCGGCACCACGTGCACCGGGTGCGGTGACCCGAACCTCCTGCCCGACTCGTCGACGGAAGTCGGCGGGGTCGTGGCCCGCGTGTCCGGCTTCGCCACCGTGAGCCTGCAGATGCGGGGGACCGGCTGCTCGGGCGGCGCGTACGACCTCTTCGGGTACCCGTCCGACTACGACGCCTATGACGCCGTCGAGATCGTCGCCCATCAGAACTGGGTGGCCAACCACAAGGTCGGCATGGTGGGCATCAGCTACTCGGGCCTGTCGCAGCTCCCGTCCGCGGGCACCGACCCACCGGACCTGGCCGCCATCGCCCCCATGAGCCCGACCGACGATCTCTTCTCGACCGGCTACCCGGGCGGCATCTACAACGAGGGCTTCGCGGCGAGCTGGATCGCGCAGCGGATCAACGACGCCAAGCCGGCCGCCACCCTCGTCGGTGGGCAGCTCGCCCCGTTGGCGTCGACGCCGGTCTCGGGCGTCGGCCAGCCGTGGACCTACTACGAGATCGACGCCGAGCTGACGGCCAGCGGCGGCTCGTCCTCGACCTGCCTCGCCAACCAGGCGCTCCACAACCAGTCCCAGGACCTCGCGGGTCTGGTCGGGCCGCAGATGGTGGCACCCGGCACCGGCCCCGGCCGGGACCCGTCGCTGTTCGACCGTCGGTCCATGAGTACGTGGGCCGCCCACATCACCGTGCCGGTCTTCGTGTCGGGCGCGCTCCAGGACGAGCAGACCGGCCCGCAGTGGCCGGCGCTGCTCAACGCCCTGCCTGCCTCGACGCCGGTGTTCGCCAACATGGTCAACGGCGGTCACATCGACTCGACCGATCCGCAGATCATCAGCCGCTGGCTCGAGTTCCTCGACATCTACGTGGCCCGCAAGGTGCCCACCGCCCCCGGCTTCTTGGCACAGACGGTCCTCGACGACTTCACGAGTTTTGCGTCGGGCACGACGGCCCAGGCGCCGCTGCCGGCCCTCCGGTTCACCAAGGCCAAGACGCTGGCCAAAGCCCAGGCGCAGTTCGCCAAGAAGACCCCGCGGGTGGAGGTCCTGTTCGACAGCGGCGCCGGGTCGGTCGGCGCCGGCGACCCCCAGTCGACCTACTCGGCCGGATTCAAGGCGTGGCCGCCGAAGGGCAAGGCCCTCACCTACTACTTCGGCAGCGGTGGGTCACTGGGCATCAAGGTCCTCAAGACGTCGGGGAGCTCGTCGCTCGTCCTCGACCCCACGGTGCGTCCGCTCACCGACCTGCCTTCGGGCAACGCGTGGGCCGCTGCTCCCCCATGGGACTGGACGACGGTGCCCGCGGTCGACGGCCTGGCGTTCCAGACCACGCCGTTCACCAAGACCACGACCTTCGTGGGCCCCGCCACCGTGGATCTGTGGGTCAAGTCGGCCACGCCGGTCGAGGACTACCAGGTCACCGTCACCGAGGCCCGGCCGTCCGCATCCCAGGAGGAGTACGTCACCTCCGGGTTCCTGCGCAGCTCGAATCAGGTCGATCTCGCCGCCTCGAAGCCGCCACTGTTCACCGATCCGTCGTACCTGGCGAGTGACGCCGGCACGCTGGTGCCGAGCGCGTACAAGCTCGTCAAGATCCCGGTCGACCCGATCGCGCACACGTTCCGGGTCGGGACCGAGCTGCGCATCGTGATCTCGGCGCCCGGCGGCGACCGGCCGTCGTGGGAGTTCGACACGCTCGACAGCGGTCAGTCGGCGACCGTCGGCCTCGGCGGGGTGGCGGCGTCGACGCTGGTGGTCAACCGGGTGAACGGCGTGAAGAACACGGCGACACTGCCCGCATGTGGCTCCCTGCGCGGCGAGCCGTGCCGCACGCTGCAGGCCGAAGGGAACCAGGGTCTTCTGTCGGGCGTGACGAAACGATAGGGTTCGGCACCGTCGCACCGTCGCACCGTCGCACCGTCGCACCGTCGCACCGTTGCACGCGGCCCTGAGACGCCGGAGGGTCACCCGCCCGTCGTCGGTGTCTGCCCAAGGCGTCCCCGCCATTCCCCGGGGAATCCTCAGCAGGATCAGGCTGTCTCCCTGCGAATGCCCTCCGGCGGGGCTCGCCGCACCCGACTGCGGCCGAGGGGGGATGCCCCCCGGCCTGCAGATCGGGGAGCAGCGTTCCTCACGGGAGGAGGGGGACCGAGGGTCCGCCTCGCCTACGCGTTCGGTGTGCGCAGCTTGAACTGGGCGCCCGCCGGGTCCGTCACGACGGCCAGGCGGCCGTAGGGAGTGTCCTCGGCGTCCATGACGACCGAGCCCCCGAGCGCCTTGACCTTGGCCACGGCGGCGTCGGTGTCGCCGACCTCCCAGTAGACCGACCAGTGGGCGGGTACACCCTCGGGGAGGAAGCCGGCTGCATCCATGATCCCCGCCAGCTCGCCCTCGCCGCCGGGGTCGCGCATGGTGGAGTACCGGAACTCGTCGCTGTCGCCGACGGTATCGGTGTCCCAGTGGTACACCGAGCGGTAGAAGGAGAGGGCGCCGGCGTAGTCCCTGGTGTGCAACTCGAACCAGCTCGGCGCGCCGTGCTCGTTGAGGACGGTGAAACCCGGGAAGGTGCCGGCTTGCCAGGCGCCGTGGTGGGCGCCCGTCGGGTCGATCAGGATCGCCTGGATGCCGAGGTCGGCGACCGGCATGGCCGGCGAGACCACCTGGGCGCCCTCCGCCTCGGCCGCCTGGAGCGTCTTGGCGATGTCGTCGGTGTCCAGGTAGATCTTCCAGGTGTTGTCAGCCCGCATGTCACCCATGTCGCCCATGCCTCCGGCCGTCGGGGCGCCGTTGCGGGTGAACATGAAGTAACCGCCGAACTCCTCGCTCGGCTCCTGGGCCTCCCAGCCGAAGAGCTCGCTGTAGAACGTGCGGCTTCCCTCGACGTCGGACGTCCACAGATCGACCCAGCACGGCGATCCGATGGGGGCACGGTCACGGACGGGCATGGCTCCTCCTTCGGTCCGGTGGATCATTCACCAGGTTCGACGGCCGCGGGGCACTCGAGTCATCGGTCTCCCCGAGATCTTCGCGCCATCGGGAGTGTGCAGGAGTCCCTGCTGAGGAGGGAGTCCTTGGCGCCCTTCCGGCGTGGCGGGAGCAGCAGGGGCGGGGAACGTTCCTGGAGCCCGAGCACCGCGTCTCGGGGCGGCTCACGGGGTTACGGACGCGGGGCGGCTCACGAGGCGGCTGAGGTGGCGCTCTCACCCTCCGGGTCGGGGATCGGCAGGTTCTCCATGCCGTCGGTGATGGCGTCGCTCGCCGTCGTCCTGATGGTCTCGAACCCGCACCAGCACCGATGGGGACGAGCAAAGGCGGGCTCACCGAGATTGGTGACCGTGTAGAAGAGCTCGCCGGCGGCGAGGGCCTTCAGGACCGAAGCGACGGACCAGGCATCGACGAACCCGGGTTTCGGCGCCGTGCCGATGGCCGTGATGTGCCGGTGGCCCCAGTTCGTCAGGGTCCGAGTGACGCTCACAATCTGAAACGCCTGTGCCATGGCCACGACCTCTCAGAGCCGTACCGTCATCATACGACGGCACCCCACCACAAGACCCCGGATCGTGCCAGTGTTGTGGTGACGGGCCGACGGCCACGCTCGGAGGACGCCCAACCGGTGGACAAATCTCGCGGCGCGAGCGTCGTGCCGGCATGCGACCGCTCGTGGAGACGGTTGGGACGCTGCGGACGTTGTCGCGCCGTTGGGGAGCGGTGAGCATCCCGGCCCCGGCTGCATCGGGCGGCCGACCCGGTTCTGGTCGAGTGGCGCCACGCGCCGGTGTCGCCCGACCGCCTGGTGGCCGTGACGGCGGCCGTTGCCGACCGTGCCGTCTCGGCCCGTACGTGAGCCTCTCGGAGCCCGGGCCGTCCCACCGTGCCATCCCGCCCGTGCCCGGGCTGTACGGCCACGGTCGTCCCGTCGGCCTTTCGGGACCTTGGTCTCTGGGCACCCGGGACGGCCGGGCGTAGGTTGCTCCCATGAGGGTGCACACGCCGATGCAGCGAAGTGACGACGAGGCGATCGGTGGGCAGATCGTCGGCGGCGACGCCCACCGGGTGAAGGCGTTCCCGCGTGACCGGGTGTGTGAGCACGAGGGGTGCTCGACCAGGCTCTCGGTGTACAACCACGGCTCGAGGTGTGCGGCGCACGACCGACTGGGCGCAGCCATGGCGTCGCGCCGCCGCCCCCGGTCGCCGCATCGTCAAGCCGCCTGAGCCGCCTGAGCCCCGGAGCGTCCCCGTTCGGCGGAGGCTCCACCGCCGCCGTCAGGAGGTGACGGCCGTAGGCCGGCGGCGATGTGGGTCTCCACCGGGGAATACAGGGCCGCGGGCGGTCGTTATCCTGGCGACACCGGGCTGCACGGCGGATCGGGAGCGAGTGATGAGCAGTGAGTGGGGCCCCCTCGGGGGGCTGGCCGGAGAGTGGGAGGGTGCGGGCGGCCTCGACACGGCGTTCTCCCATCTCGCCGACAAGGTGCTCGGCACGCCGTATCTCGAGAAGTGCACCATGAAGCCATTCGGTCCGGTCGACAACGGCGTCCAGCATCTGTACGGCCTCGACTACAAGACCGCCATGTGGCGTGGCGACCAGGAGAACCCGTTCCACACCGAGGTGGGCTACTGGCTCTGGGACGAGGCGAGCGGGGAGGTGCTCCGGGGATTCGTTGTGCCGCGGGGCATCACGGTGCTCGCCGGCGGGACCGCCGCCCCGGACGCCACCTCGTTCACCATGAAGGCGGCCCGAGGCGACGCCCGGTTCGCCATCGGCGAGAGTTCGTACCTGGCCGAAAACGCCACGACCCTGAGCTACGAGGTCACCATCACCGTGGGGGCCGACTCGTGGGCCTACGACGAGACCACGATGCTCCGGATGAAGGAGCTCGCGGAGCCCTTCGCGCATACCGACCACAACACCCTGCGCCGCGTCGGATGAGCCCGCACGGACGCCGCCGCGTGCGTCGGGCCGGAATACGTGACGTGGAGCCCTCGGTCGTCGCCAGCGCGTTCGGGTACTTCAATCCTGCGCTCGTCGAGCAGTTGTGGAATGCCGGTCGCGAGGTCGTGGCGCCGCGCGAGGCGGGACGCGCCGACATGGCATGCTCCGCCCAGTTCGGCCGGGCGAGGTTCGCCGACGCCCCCGGGCTCGAGGCGTTCTGTGTCGCGGCCGGCGCCGTCAACGACGCGGCAGACCCCGTCGGCCTCGCCCTGTCCTCGGGGATCCGGGCGGAGCGCCTGGAGGACCCGCCGGCGCGGGCGATGCAGCTCATCACGGTGCTACGCGAGTTCCGGGGAAGCGCCCACCGCGTCGCCGTGCGGGCATCGGGGCTCGATGCGTGTACCGCCCACTTCCTGCGCCGTCCCGGTGACATGGGCATGTTGGGATGGGGCCCCGAGGACACGCCGGTTGTCACCGACGACGAGCGCGTCAAGCTCGACGCCGCCGAGGAGCTCACCGACCGCATGGTCCCTCCGGCATACTCGCTGCTCCACGCACAGGGCGCCGCGGCCCTGCTCGACGGCCTCCAGGCGCTGGAGGCCGTGCTGCAGGTGGGGTGGGGCGCCGGCGTCAGTTGGGTCGTCGCACCTGCGTGATGAGGTCGTTGAACGATGCCTCGCCCATGGTCTCCCACATCTGGCGGGCGGGCGGCGGCATGTGGGTGAGCATCAGGTCGCGCTGCTCCTGCGTGAGGTTCTCCCGGATCAGGCCCAGGACCAGCCAGATCTTGTCGCCCGCAAAGTTGCCCATGGCATGCCCGGGCAACATGCCCCACTCCTCGGCGGTGAGGTGCTGCGCGGCCAGGGGGACGATCTCCGCCTCCTCCTGGTCGAGGTGAGGAGACAGCACGTCGTCGAGCGCCCGCAGCGAGCCCACCACGTCCTGCGCCCGGGCATCCCCGCCGCGCTCCCACGAGCCGATGCTCTCCCTGACCGCTCCGATGAGTCCGAGCACGTCGGCGTGCTGGCCGGCGGCTGCCTCGACCAGTGCCCGCTGGTCGCCCGCCCGCTCGGCGAGCAAGGGGAACACCAGCCGCTCTTCGCCGTCGTGGTGCACCTCCAGGAAAGAGAGAAGGTTGACGTAGTAGTTGACGATGAGGGCGCGGCGCTCGTCGTCACCGGCGGCGCTGCCGACGAAGTCGGGGGCCGACGCCAGGGAAAACCTGAAGACCTTGTGCACCGCGGCCATGTCCGAGGTGTCAGGGCGGGTGGGGATGGACTCGGTCACCTGTCGTGCTCCTTGCTGGCGTGCTGGCGGGCTGGCGGGCTGGCGGGCTGGCGTGCTCGGGCCGGAGGTCGGTTCCGGCACCGAACGCGCGCAGAGTAGCAAAAGCGACCACGGATCGCTCGAACGGAGGATGGCCCACGTGGACCGGTGGGACAGGGGCCGGCTCAGCAGGACCGACGGACGACGAGGGCCTTGGCGAGTGCCCCCCACTCGTAGGCGACGTCGTAGGGAAGGTGTGAAGTCGGGTCGTTGACGGGGACCATAAGGAGGTGGGCGGTCGTGCACCGTTCGAAGAGCATCCGGGCGCGCGTGGCCTGACTCCGTTCGGAGACCACGATGAGCCGGGTCCAATGGCGCCGCGCCGCCAGGTCCGCCACGTACTCCGCCTCACCCCGGGTGTCCAACGGGTCGGCGCGGAAGCAGATCACCTGCACGTGCCGAGCGGAGGTGCGCGGGCAGGGCACCGGACGCGTGCCGCCGAGCGAGATCACCGCGACGGGCGCGAACCCCGACGTGGCCAGCGCGAGCGCCGCGTGGGCGCGGTGTTGCCCGGGGTCCCCGCCGAGAGCCACGACGGCGTCGACGCGCGCCGCGCGGTCCGTCGGCGGCCAGACGAACAATCGCGCCGTCGCCGCCGCGAACAGCACGATCACCACCCCGACGACGGCGAACGCCCGTCCCCGCGCCGTCGACGGGACGACCTTCATGTCCAGCGAACATAGCCGTGGCGGAGTCGCGGGGTCCGTGAGTAGGATCTCGTCAAAGGGGCCGTGCATGGGGGGAAGCAACCAGAGTCGTCGCTGGTCGACGCCGGTGACGGTGGCCGCCGTGGGCGCACTCGTCCTCGGGTCGTGGCTCGTGGTGTCGGCGGCCGCCGCCCCCGCAGCCCCCTCGAAGGCCGCCGCGGTGACACCGACACCGACGACACACGCCACCACGGGGCCGAGCCCCGCCCTCGAGGCGCCGGGCACGGCGGCTGTCGGGTCGACCGCGCCGCCGACGCAATCAGTCGGCTCGGCCCAGGCGCCCGTCGTCCCGAGCTCGGCTCCGGCGACGACCACCGCGCCGGCTGCGCCGTCGACCGTCCCGCAACCTCCGGCCGCGCCTGCGACGGTCGCCCCCACTCCGGCGCCGGTTGCCGCGCCGACACCGCGCGCCATCCGGTCACCGGTCGCCGCGCCGTCACCGAGCGGGTATGGGTCCGTGGCCGCACAACTGATCGCCGCCATCAACCAGAAGTCCGGCGCGCGGGATGCCATCCCCGCGACCGCCGACAACGTCGGCCTGTTGGGGCGGTGGATCGCCAACGAGGGGGGCATGTGGGCCGACAACCCCCTCAACACCTCACTGGGATCGGGCTCCTACCCGCACCAGTTCACGTCGGGCGGTGCGGACACGGGGATCCCGATCTTTCCGAGCCTCGCGGTCGGTCTCGCAGCCACGGCCACGACGCTGCTGTCGAACCCGTCCTACGGTCGGATCCTGCGGTCGCTGCGGTCGGGGTCGTCGCCGTGCCTCACGTTCGCCCGGGCGGTGATCCAGTCGCCGTGGGCGTCGAGCCATTACGGCCATGATCCCAGCCGCTTCTGCTCGGGCGTCGCCCCGGCACGCCGAGGGCGTGGGCACCACCACCCCAGGTAGTCCCGACACCGACCGGCCCGCCGCCGCCGGATCGGGCGATCCACCGCAGGAGGGGCCCGGCACGGGTGGGGCGGTGGTCACGGGCCGACCGCAGACGACCGGACGACGGGCCCCGCTGCGCTGACGGGCGCGCTGCGCCTCGTCGCGCCCCGGTGCTCCGCCCCACGCGGGCGGTAGACCGACCGGAGCCCCCGGTCGCGGCGTGTCGGAGCCCATGGCCTGCATCGTCCGCCCCGCGCCCCGATCGGTAGGACTTTCGTCCCTTCGGAGAAGCGCCCATGGTCCCTATGGACCGCGGCTGGCAGGTGCGACGCTCGTTGTCGGACGGAGAGCGGTCGGTTCGACCACTCGCCTGTCACTCCGTGCGAATGGTCACGCAGGAGGTTCGATGGCCGGGAGGCGTGTGACGCTGGCCACGTGTGCGGTCGTCCTGCTGTTGACAGCAGCAGCCCCGGTCGCGATGGCGGCTCCCCACAAGCCCAAGACGGCGGTCCTGTACGGCGACTCGCTGCTCTGGGAGACGACCAAGGCGCTCATGAAGGACATCAGGAAGGACGTCGGGTGGCGGGTCGTGGTGCGAGCGGTTCCGGCGACAGCCCCCTGCGACTGGCTCCCGCAGTTGCAGCGGGATATTGCGCGTTTCCGTCCCACGCTGGTCGGGCTCGAGTCCGCCGGAGCGTCGTGGACGCGCTGCATGATCGATCCTGCCACCGGTGGGCACTACATCGACACGACGCCGGCGTGGGTCGACGAGTACACCTACGACCTGGATGCCTTCTTCCGCACCGTCACGGGCAGTGGCGTCCGCATGATGTTCATCGCCCCTCCCCCGACTGCCCTATTCACCGCGGTCTCGGACGACCTTGTCGCGATCGCCGACGTCGAGTCGGCGAAGTTCCCCGGAGCGAGCGTGGCGAGGGCACCGGCACTGGCCGTCACGGTCGGCGGGAAATTCACCTGGACGCTCCCGTGCATGGGCGACGAGGGTACGAGGAAGGGCTGCGAGTCCGGTCGGATCGCCGTGCGGAATTCCGATGGGCTCCACTTCTGCCCGCGACCGTGGGGTCGTAACGTGTGCCCGGGCTACTCGTCGGGGGAGATGCGGTTCGCCGCCGGCATCGCCGCCTCCATCGGGACGTCGTAGCGGGATCGCCTGACGTCGTGGACTCGCCGATACCTCACAGGTTGTACGCCGCCTGTGGACGGCCCGCCCGAACTCGCGGGAGGTGAACGGCATGTGACGATCAGGCCGTCGTCACGTGAAACGCGTCATCGGCGTCTCCGGACGCGCCTACGAACGGCTCGCCACGGCCGTGCCGCTCTCGGCGACGTCTAGCGAGTTCTTGCCGGACGAGAAGGATCTGCTGCTCACGGTGAAGGCGGCGTGGAGGGGCACGCGGTCGGGCTCGTGGACTGAGCCGGTACCGCGGCCACCGCGGTGACCTCGCACCACGTTCAACCCGGGTGACGTCGCGCCCTTCACCGTCGCGCGCCCGTCGGGCGCCGTGGCGCTGGACACACTGACCCGGGGGGGTCACCGCCGGCGTCGGTGCCGGAGCTGACGGCATGGCAAACCGTCGCCGAGGCCACCGTGCGCTGAGAGCGGTGCCGAACGCAAGCAGCGGATGTGCCTGGTGTCGACGCCTCGTGGTCGGACGTGCCCACTGAGAGTGATGAGAGTCAAGTCCGGCACCGTGTCGCCCGAGAAATGCGACATGGGATCACGATCAGCTGGAACGGTGGCGGCGAGCCGCCCCACGCGGCGGGTGCACAGGAAGGAGCCGGGCGCTCCGGCCCAGAAGCAAGTGGTGGCTGTGATCGTCGAGCGGGCCGACAAGACGTGTGCGGTCGTCGGCCGGGGATCCGGTGCGAGTTGGCCGTCGTTGCACGAGGCCAAGGAGGCGGTCGCCACGATGGCGGCGGAGGTGGTGTGGCGCGAGACGACATCCGGCGTGTGGGTGGCCCGCGTCGCCTGATCCCGGCCATGGCCGCCCGGGGGGCCTCTCGTCCGGTTGGGACGAAACTTTTCCCCGTTGGGATGAATCCCCAACGTCTTCCTCTTGTTATCCCCAGGCGGGAGCCATCAGAGTGACGTCGTCGGTCATGGTCTGGTCACCGTGGCCGACCGACGGGAAGTCCGAGTACCGGCAACTTCGACCACCCTTCGAGGAAGGGCAAGGGAGGAGTTGTACCAATACGTCATACGGATTGGGCGGGAACGGGTGTTGGTCGCGGTCTCTGCGCCAACCCGGGGGGCTTTCCGTGTGAGGGTGTTGTCGTCCGGCGACCTGGTGGCCCCCCCTTCAGGTCGCCGGGCCGACACCTCTCGGCGCCTCGAGGCGAGTCCTCCCCTCGACGCGACCGTGCCGCCCCGTCCGCCCCGACCGCCCCGACCGCCCGGTCCGACCGAGTCGTTGGCCGTGGCCATGGCCATGGCCGTGGCGAGCGGCGAGCTCGCGGGGACCGCGCCCACCCCCGGGTCCGGCGGGCGGGGCTGCAGATGCGCGCGAGGCTGCTCGCGCCGGGCTCGTCGATCGCCTTCGACGCCCACCACGTCCACGAGTGGTGAACCGAGGTCCCGCACGGCGCTCAGCGTGCATGGCTGCGCTCCACGGCGGATCGGCCGGGTGGAGCCCGACGAGCTCGAGGCCGTCGCGGCAGAGGGCGCCCTCGTGGTCGACATCCGCCCGGCTGCGCAGCGCCATGAGGAAGGCGCGCTGCCCGGTGCCGTCGTGATCGAGCGCAACGTGCTCGAGTGGCAGCTCGACCCGACCGGGGCGCACCGGATCGCGCAGGTGCGTGCGCACGATCAGCCGGTCGTCGTCGTGTGCTCGGCGGGTTACGCCTCGAGCCTGGCGGCCGAATCGCTGGCCGACGTGGGCTTCACGCGGGCCGCTGACCTCGTCGGTGGGTACCAGGCCTGGCGGCAGTGGTCCGAACATCGCTCGGCGGGGACCGCCGAGGAGTCTGCCGGGCCCGGGTCGGGTGCCTGACAGCCAGGGGTGCGGGCCCTCAGCCGGCCTGGCCGCCGGCGAGGCGGGCACAGCGGGGGCAGGTCCCGAACACCTCGACGGAATGACGGACCTCCGAGAACCCATGCTCTCGGCCGACCGCTTCGGCCCAGCGTTCCATCGGCGCCGACTCGACCTCGACCGCCGTCCCGCACGACACGCACACCAGATGGTGGTGGTGCTGTGACGCCTCGCACCGCCGGAAGAGCTGTTCGCCGGCGTCGTCGCGTACGACGTCGACCTCCCCGGCGTCGTTGAGCAGCCTGAGCGTCCGGTAGACGGTGGCGAGCCCGATCCGCTGGCCGCCGCGGAGGATCGAGCTGTGGATCATCTGGGCGCTGCGGAAGCTCCCCATCTCGCCGAGGGCGGCGAGCACGGCGCGGCGCTGACGCGTGTCGCGTGGCGCGCCACCGAGGGCTTGCTCATCGGGCGCCCCCCGCTGTGCCATCCGCTCACTATGCCATCGGGCCACGGTCGCCCCCTCGCCCCCTCCCGCGAAATCGCCTGGTCCGGTCAGCCCGTGTCCGTCCGGTCCGCCGCTGCCGGTCCGACGCCACCCGCCCGCCCCGGCCGCGGTGTCCGCGACCCGGAACCTGGCCGTGGGCCAGGCCCGGCGCACGGGCCCAGCGCCCCTCCCCGCCCCGGCCCGGCCCGGCCCGGCCCATCGTATCTTGTAGTGAGAATCACTATCGTATTACCGTCGGCGCCGGCCCCGCCGGCCCCGCCGGGTGCCGGGCGGCTGGGGGACGGCCCCCGGGCCCGACGCCCGGCGACGATCAGGAGGGGATCCCACGTGCACACCCCGGGCGGCTCGGCCAGGGAGGTCCTGCGCCTGCGAGGCGCGTCGGTCCGCATCGGCGGCCGGACCCTGTGGTCGGGGGTCGACCTGGCCGTGGAGGCGGGAGAGCTCGTCGCCGTCCTCGGGCCCAACGGGGCGGGGAAGTCGACACTCGTGAAGGTCGTCCTCGGATTGGTGCCTCCGTCGGGTGGGACGGTCACGGTGCTCGACGGCCGCCCGGGCGAGCACAACGACCGCATCGGCTACCTGCCGCAGCGCCGCAGCTTCGAGCCGTCGCTGCGCGTGCGGGGGTTCGATCTCGTGCGGCTCGGGCTGAACGGTGACCGGTTCGGCTTCCCACTGCCCCTGACGCCCGGAGCCCGGCGCCGCAGGCGCGACGACGAGGCACGCGTGCGCGACGTCGTCGACCTGGTGGGTGCCTCGGCATTCGCCTCCCGGCCCATCGGCGAGATCTCGGGTGGAGAGCAGCAGCGCCTGCTCATCGCCCAGGCACTGGTACGCCGCCCCGAGCTGCTGCTCCTCGACGAGCCCCTCGACAGCCTCGACCTCCCCAACCAGGGCTCGGTCGCCGCCCTCGTCAGCTCCATCTGCCGCCGCGCCGGGGTGAGCGTCGTCATCGTCGCCCACGACGTCAACCCGATCCTGCCGTACCTCGACCGCGTCGTGTACATCGCCGAGGGCGGTGTGGCCGCCGGCACCCCGGCCGAGGTGATCACCGGCGACACCCTGAGCCGCCTCTACCGGACGTCGGTCGAGGTGCTCACCACCGCCGACGGTCGCCTGGTGGTGGTGGGCCAGCCCGAGGCGCCCGCGTACCACGCCGATCGCCACGGAGGGGCCCATGGTCCTCACTGACGCCGGACCGGGGCTCAGCTGGGACGTGGTGGGCGACGTGCGCCACGTCCTCGACTACGCGTTCATGGTCAATGCCCTGCGGGCCGGCACCGTGGTGGCGGTGATGGCGGGTGTCATGGGGTGGTTCATGGTCCTGCGTCGCCAGAGCTTCGCCGGGCACACGCTCGCGCTCGTCGGCTTCCCCGGTGCGGCCGGGGCCACTCTGGTGGGCGTCAGCGCCCTGCTCGGGTACTTCGGGTTCTGCGTCCTCGCCGCGCTGTTGATCTCTGTGGTCCCGCATACGCGCGGCCGTGCCTTCAGTGAGGAGAACGCCGTCACCGGGACCGTGCAGACCCTGTTGCTCGCGTTCGGCTTCCTCTTCGTCAGCCTCTACGGCGGCAACCTCAACGGCATCAACGCGCTGTTGTTCGGGAGCTTCCTCGGGATCACCGGCACCCAGGTCGTCACGCTGCTGGCGGTGGCGGCCGTCGCCCTCGGCGCCATGGCCGTCCTCGGCCGCCCCCTGTTGTTCGCCTCGATCGACCCCGACGTGGCCCGGGCCCGCGGCGTCCGGGTGGGCCCGCTCTCGGTGGCCTTCCTCGTCCTCCTCGGCCTGGCCGCCGCCGAGGCCAGCCAGATCACCGGCTCCCTCCTGGTCTTCGCCCTGCTCGTGATGCCGGCCGCCACCGCACAGCGGCTCACCCCCCGCCCGCTGCTCGGTGTCGCCGTCGCCGTCGCCATCGCCCTGTCGGTCACGTGGCTCGGGCTCGTCATCGCGTTCTACTCGCCGTACCCGATCGGGTTCTGGGTGACCACGCTGGCGTTCGGTGCGTACGTGGCAGCCGGGTTGGCGGCCGGGACCCGGCGGCGGTGGCGGGGGCGCCCGGAGGTGACCGCGGCGTGAGCGGCGTCGTCCTGCACGTCCTGGCCCACCTGCAGGGTCTCGGTCTCGAGGGCCTGTTCACCCAGCCGTTCATGCGCAACGCCTTCGTGGCAGGGACGTCGATCGCCGCCGCCGCGGGCCTGGTGGGCTACTTCGTCGTGCTGCGCAGCCAGGTCTTCACCGGCGACGCCTTGAGCCACGTTGCGTTCACGGGCGCCCTGGCAGCGCTGGCGTTCGGCGTCGACCTGCGCCTCGGGTTGTTCGTCGCCACCATCGGCGTCGGGATCCTGATGGGGACGCTCGGCCCCCGCGGCCAGGCCGACGACGTGGTGGTGGGGAGCGTGTTCGCCTGGATCCTGGGCCTGGGCGTCCTGTTCCTGTCCATCTTCACCACGTCGCGCAGTACGGGGAACGGCACCGCCGGGGTGAGCGTCCTCTTCGGCTCGATCTTCGGCCTGGGCGCCGGCCAGACGATCGTGGCGGCGGTGGTCGCGGCGGCGGTGGTCGCGGCGGTGGTCGTCATCGCCAGGCCCCTGTTCTTCGCCAGTATCGACCCTGCTGTGGCCGAGGCGCGCCGCGTGCCGGTGGTGGCCCTCGGCCTCGGTTTCCTGGCGCTCGTGGGCGCCTGCGCGGCCGAGGCCACGCAGGCGGTCGGCTCGCTGCTGCTGCTCGGGCTCCTGGCCGCGCCGGCCGGCACGGCGCTGCTCCTCACCACGCGACCGTTCGGCGCCCTCGCCCTGTCGGGCGCACTGGCGGTGGCCGACATGTGGGTCGGGCTCGTGGCGAGCTACGAGCTCCCGGATCTTCCACCGAGCTTCTGCGTGATCGCCGTAGCCGCCACCGTGTACCTCGTCGTCCTGGCCTCCACGCGTGCGCGTCGACGACGACGCCGCGGCCCGGGCCGGGTCGGAGGCCCCCGCGCCGGCAGGGGCCCCGACGCCGGTTACGACGACAGCCCGAGGGCCGCTTCGAGCTCGGCGCGGTGACTGTCGGCGTGCCGGGCGGCGATCTCGGCGAATCGGAGGACCCGTCCGCGGTCCCCGGCGACCTGCTCCGGCGCCAGGGACGAGATGAGCGCCACGATGGCGTCACCGCTGCGGGCGAGGTGTGCCGTCACGGCATCACGTGTCGGGGCCGTCACCGCGGCGGCGTGGCGTGCGTTGAGGTCGTCGACGACGTCGCGGTTTACCTCGGGCGTCTCGCCCCGTGCCAGCGCGTCGATCCACCCGGCCAGGTATTCGTAGGCGTCGGCCACGTGGTCGACGACGACCGCCACGGTGCGAGGGTCGTCATCGCCGGCGAGTGGGGCCGAGGCCCACTGCTCCTCGGAGCACGCCTGTACGAACCCGAGCAGCCGCTGTCGGGCCTCGGCGACGGCGCCCGCCAGCTCGCCTCCGTCAGTCACGGCCGTCCGGTCCTCCCACCGTCGTCGCCGCCATCGCCACGCACCGCGCCGCAGCGAGGCGGCGAGGTCGTCGGGCACGGGCGACGGCGTCGGACTCGGGCCGGGCCATCGGCCGACGTTACCTGAGCCCGGCGCGCCCGCACCTGAGCCGGCGCTCAGACCCGGCCCGCGCCCTGGTGCTGACGACGGCCGGCGCGGACCACGTCGTCCAGGGTGACGATGCCCGCCAACCGGTTGTCGGGGTCGAGCACCACCGCCGGCCGGCCGCCCGACGCGTACATGCGACCGAGGAGGTCGGGCATGGGCTCGTCGGGCCGGCCCACGGGCGCCGCCCCGATCGGCACGGCGATGTCGCCCACGGTCGTCGTGGTCCTCCGGTCGGGCGCCACGGCATTGACCTGCGCGAGCGTCACCACGCCGGCGAGCCAACCGGTCGGCCCCACCACGGCGGCGGCGGTGCCGTGCCACCACGGCAGGTGGACGGCGACGAGCTCGGCGACCGTCGTGCCGGCGGGGACGACCGGCGGGTGGGGGATCATGACCGACCCGACCGACGCGCCCTCGATGCCGCCGCGCTCCTTGGCGGCGGTCTCCTCGGCCCGCGCCGCCATGAACAGGAACCACCCGAGGAAGGCCGGCCACAGCCCGACCGCCGCGCCCATGGCGAACTCCACGATTCCCAGGCCCATGAGCACGATGCCGAAGCCGAGCCCCGCACGCGCGGCGAGGACCGAGGCCCGGGTGTGGTCGTGCGAGACGCGCCAGATGCCGGCGCGCAGGACGCGCCCCCCGTCGAGGGGTGCCGCCGGGATCAGGTTGAACACCGCCAGGAGGAGGTTGATCTCCCACAGCCACGTGGCCACGTCGACGACCAGGCCGTGCGCCCCCGCCCGTTCCAGCAGCAGCTGCGCCGACGCGAACACCCCGGCCAGCACCACGCTCGTGCCGGGCCCGACGATGGCGATCCTGAAGTCCGCGCCGGGCGTGCGGGCCTCGCCGTCGAGCTGTGCAACGCCGCCGAAGAGCCACAACGTGATCGACTGCACGCCCACGCCGTTGCGGCGGGCCACCAGGGCATGGGAGGCCTCGTGCGCCAGGAGGGACAGGAAGAACAGCACGGCGGCCGCCACCGCGGCGCCCCAGTACTCGGGGCGGTCGCCGGTGCCGTACGCGTCGGGGAAGACGATGGTCGCCAGCTGCCAGGTCACGAGGCCGAAGATCACGGCCACGCTCCAATGCACGCCGACGGGGACGCCGGCGACCCGGCCGAGCCGGATGCTTTGCCTCACCGTCTCATCATGCGGCCTCGTCGGCCCGAGGTGTAGTCACCTTGGTCACTTCCTGGTCCGTACCACCAACCGGCCGGCCGTGCCGGGTGAGCCACCACCGGCCGCCGCTGGCGGCGTGTGCTAGGGATGGGACGTGTCGCGAGGCGCCGGGCGGCCGGTCGATGGCTGCGGCTCCACCCCGGACCTCGTCGACGCGGTCCGGGCCACGGTCGACGCGCATCGGCCCGCCGACGAGCGGGAGGCCGAGGCGATCGGGCAGGTGGCGGCCGCCCTCGGGATCCTTGAGCGGCCTTTCGACGAGCATGCCGCCCCAGAGCACCTGACCGGCTCGGCCGTGGTCGTGGGTCCCAGGGGGACGGTCCTGCACATGCACAAGCGGTTGCACCGGTGGCTGCAGCCCGGCGGTCACATAGACGTCGGCGAGGCGCCCTGGGAGGCCGCCCTGCGCGAGTCGCAGGAGGAGACGGGCCTGGTGCTGGCCCACCCCGCCGGCGGCCCGCGGCTCATCCACGTGGACGTGCACCGGGCCGCCAAGGGCCACACCCACTTCGACCTGCGTTACCTCCTGCTCGCACCGGACCGGGACCCTGCGCCGCCGCCCGGCGAGAGCCCGGAGGCCCGGTGGTTCGCATGGGACGAGGCGGCCGGGGTGGCGGACGAGGCCCTGGCGGGCGCGCTGCGTGCCGCACGGCGCCAACCCGAGTTGCGCCCCCGGGACGCCGCCGTGGGGGAGCCGCACCGGGGTCCCGGTGACGACGGCCGCTCGCCTTCCGGCGCCGGCGCGGTCGGGACCACCCCCGTTCCCGGCAGAATGGTGAGCGACGACCACGCAACAGTCGACACGGGTCGACACGAGGAGACAGGCGGCAGATGACGACGACGGGCGGCGTATGACGACGGCGGACGGCAACCCCGAGGCGGCTGACGAGGCCGCCGCGCCGGCGACTCCACTCCAGCGACTACTCGAGGTCCAGCACCACGACACGGTCCTCGACCAGCTCCGTCACCGGCGCGCCGCCCTGCCCGAGCGAACCGCGCTGTCCGAGGTGGACGCCAAGCTCGGTGCCCTGGAGGCGCGCACCAAGGAGGTGCGCGTGCACCGTGACGGGCTCGGTGCCAAGCAGGCCGCCCTGGAACAGCAGATCGAGGCGTCGCGCACCCGCCGGGAGGCCCTCGAGAAGCGCCTGTACGGGGGCCAAGTGGCCGCGGCCCGCGAGTTGCAGGCCATGAGCGAGGAGGTCAAGCACCTGGCGCGCCATATCGCCGAGCTCGAGGACCGGGAGCTCGAGATCATGGAGGCGCTCGAGCCGTTCGACGGCGAGCTCCAGGAGGGCGACGTGGCGCGCGGCGCGCTCGAGGACGACGCCGGCCGTCTCCGGGCCGCCATCGGCGTCGCAGAGGCCGCGCTCGACGAGGAGATCGCCGGGGAGGCGCAGGTGCGCGCCACGACGGCGGCGGGCGTAGGCGACGACCTCCTCGCCCGCTACGAGCAGCTGCGCACCCGGCTCGGCGGCACGGGGGCGGCCCGGCTGGTGGGCGGCTCGTGCGGCGGCTGTCACCTGGCGCTCCCCGCCATGGAGATCGATCGCATCCGCCGGGCACCGCCCGACGCCGTCGTCACGTGCGATCAGTGCGGCCGCATCCTGGTCCGCTGAGGTCGCCGTGCTGGTCCTCGTGCGTCATGGCGAAGCGGCGGGGAACGCCGCCGGCCTCCTGCTCGGCCGGACCGACTCTCCGCTGACCGACCGCGGCCGGGCGCAGGCCGCTGCCCTCGGGGGCGCCGTCGGCGCCGTCGGCAGGCTGGTGACGAGCCCCCTGGGACGGGCCGTCGACACCGCCGGCGCGCTGGGACTCGACGTGCCCGCCGAAGTCGACGAGCGCTGGGTCGAGGTGGACTACGGCGAGTTCGAGGGACAGGCGCTCGGGTCCGTCCCGGCCGAGGTCTGGGCGCGCTGGCGCGGCGACCCCGGGTACCGGCCGCCCGGCGGCGAGTCGCTGGCCGAGGTGGGCGTTCGTGTACGCGACGCGTGCGACGAGCTGTTCGCCCGCCCCGGTGCGGGGGCGCGGGCCGACACCGACGTCGTCGTCGTGAGCCACGTGTCGCCCATCAAGGCGGCCGTGGCGTGGGCCCTCGGTACCGGGGACGCCGTGGCATGGCGGCTCTACCTGGCGACGGCGTCGATCACCCGGATCGCCTGGGGGGTCGACGGCCCCGTGCTGCAGCGCTACAACGAGACGGTTCCCGCCCCCGCGCCCTGACCGGCGCGACGACCCCGGTCAGACCGGGGCCTCCACGGCGAGCGGCGGCTGGCGCTGCTCGGGCAGGTTGTCGTAGAGATCGGTGACCAGCTCGTCGCGCCGGGCCCGATAGGCGGGGTCGTCCCACAGGTTGCGCCACTGCATGGGGTCCTCCGCCATGTCGTAGAGCTCGCCCTCGGTCCCCTGGTAGAGGGGGCCGGGCTCGTACGCGGTGCACAGCCAACCGTCGCGGTAGATCGACCGCAGGTGCATGCCGATATGGGCGAACTGGCTGTCCCACTCGGTGATGGCCCAGTGGCGGTCCGAGCCCGGCGCCACCGGCAGCATCCGGCCCTGCGCCCAGTCGGGCACCGCCGCCCCCGCGATGTCGCAGAAGGTCGGGACGAGGTCGACGTGGCCCACGGGCTCGTGCACCTCGGCAGGGGTGACGCCCGCGCTCGGGGCCGGGCGCCACACCAGGGGCACGCGCATCAGCGCGTCGACGTGGTACGGGCCCTTGAACAGCAGCCCGAAGTCTCCCTGGAGCTCGCCGTGGTCGGTGGTGAACACGACGTCGGTGTCGGGCCCCCAGCCGCGCTCCTCGATGCGAGCCATCACGCGGCCCAGGGCCTCGTCGATCAGCTCGTTCTCCACGTGGATGAGGGCGCTCACCTCGCGCACCTGGTCGTGCGACATGGTGCCGGGCACGAAGCGCATGGGCCCGCCCTCCATGTTCTGGAACCGCCCCTCGTACCAGTCGAGCCAGTGATGGGGCTTCTGGGCCAGGATCTCGACCGCCTTGTCGATCGAGCCCGGGTGCCCCGGGGGCAGGTCGAGCTGGCGCCAGTCGATGCGGCGGCGCACCTCGTCGACCGGGGGGTCCCACGGGTGGTGGGGGTCGGGGAAGCTCATCCAGCAGAACCAGTCCTCGTCCGCCGGCAGCGAGTCGAGCCAGGCGATGGCCCGGTTGGCGACCCAGTCGGTGTGGTACATGCCGCGCGGCATCGGGTTGTGCTTCACCTCCGGCGCGTCGGTGTCGCCGCCGCCCTCGTCGTTGAGGCCCATGCTGGCGAAGTTGATGAGGGGGTAGTAGGCGTCGAGCCACTCGGCGCCGTTCGCCTCGAGCCATTTGTCGTAGTGCCAGCGCCGCAGGTAGCCGTGCATGGCCAGCTCGACGTGGTCGAAGCCGCGGTAGGGCCCGGTCGAGCGGTCGCCGGCCAGGCAGTTCTCCGTCCACTTGCCGTCGGGGTCGAACGCCGGCTGGAAGTGGGCCTTGCCGATCAGGGCCGTGCGGTAGCCCACGGTGTCGTGCAGGTGCGCCGCCACCGAGGGCGCGTCGGTGGGAAGGGGGATCCCGTTGGAGACCACGCCGTGGGTGCGCACGTACTGGCCGGTGATCATGGTCGAGCGCGCCGGCGTGCACACCGTGTTCTGGTTGTGGGCGCGGTGGTAGACGACGCCGGCCGCTGCCAACGCGTCGACGACCGGGGTGCGGGCGATGGTGTTGCCCGTGCACCCGAGCGCGTCGTAGCGCTGCTGGTCGGTGGTGACGAAGAGGATCTTGCGGCCCATGGTGCTCCGTTCGGTCGGACGGTGAGGCGGTCGGACGGTGCGGCGGTCGGACGGTGCGGCGGTCGGACGGTGCGGCGGTCGGACGGTGCGGGTCAGGCCGTGGTCGCCGCGACGAAGGCGACGACGGTGCGGGCGAGGTCCTCCCCCTTGTCCTCCTGGAGGAAGTGGCCCCCGCCGGCGATGGTGGTGTGGTCCCTCCCGGCGGCCCCGGGGACCTGGTCGAGGAACAGCCGATCGGCGCCGTGGGTGATGGGGTCGCGATCGCTGAACGCGCACAGGAAGGGCTTGTCGAACCGGCGCAGCACCTCCCAGGCGCGGCGGTTGGCCTCGGCGGCGGGGTCGTCGGGACGGGTGGGCACGAGCACGGGGAACTGGCGGGCCCCCTCCTTGAACGACTCGTCGGGGAACGGGGCGTCGTAGGCGGCGACCACCGCGGGCGCCACGTCGGTGACGCACCCGCCGCGCACGATGCGGCCCACGGGGAGCTCCGGCACCTCCTGGGAGAACTTCTGCCAGGCCATGAAGGCCTCGCCCATGTCCGTGTCGCCCGTGGGCAGGCCGGTGTTGGCCGCCACCACCCGGCGGAAGCGGTCGGGATGCTCGGCGACGAGCCGCAGGCCGATGAGGCCGCCCCAGTCCTGGCCCACGAGCGTCAACCCCGTCAGCCCCACCTCGTCGAACAGCGCGGCGCGCATCCACTCGACATGCCGCGCGTAGGTGTAGTCGGTGCGGCTGGCCGGCTTGTCGGAGCGGCCGAAGCCCACCAGGTCCGGCGCGATCACGCGGAAGCCGGCACCCGTGAGCGGCGCCACCATCCTGCGGTAGAGGTAGCTCCACGACGGCTCGCCGTGGAGCAGGAGGATCGTCTCCGCGCCGGCGGAGGGGCCCTCGTCGACGTAGTGCACGCGCAGCCGGCCCTGTCCGTCGCCCGACGCCACCTCGACGTAGTGCGGGGCGAATCCGTAGCCCGGCAGGCCCTCGAACCGTTCGTCGGGTGTGCGCAGTACCTTCATGTCCTACCTCCGGTACCGGTCGGTCCGCCGACGGCGGCCGTGGCGAGCAGTTCCATCGTCCGCCGGCAGGCGGCCGCCCCCCGACCCATGCGCTGGAGCTGCTCCCATGTCTCCCACGAGGTCGCAACCTCCAGCACGTCGAGGCGCGACGCGGCCGACGGCGTCGTGCCGCGATCGAGCTCGGGCGCGAACGTGGCGCGGAGCTGGGCGCGCAGCCGGGAGCGGGCGCGGGCCAGCTCCCCGGCGATGGTGGGGGAGCTGTCCGCCATGGCTTCGGCCGCCCGGCGTACCGGCGCCACGGCTTGGAACACGCCGGTGCGCTGACGGACGACGCCGGCGACCCGCTCGGCCAGGGGGAGGGCGGGCTCGACGGGCCGGATGTGGCGCCAGTGGCGCTGTTCCTGGATCGCCACCGCGGCGCGCAGGATGGACTCCACGTCCTCGAAGTGGTGGTAGACGAGGCGCAGCGACACCCCGGCGCGCGCCGCGATGCGCCGAGCCGTGGGCCGGGCGTCGCCCTCTTCGAGCAGACCGATCAGGGCCTCGGCCAGGGCGCGCCGGGTGCGCTCGCCCCGGGCCAGTCGGCCGTCCGCCGCCTCTGCCGCCCCGTCCGAACCGCTCGCCGGCTTCGCCGCCGTCGCCACCGTGGGCCCGCTCTCCGACGCCATGGGTGGATGCTAGGAAGGTTGCACTGTAAATGCAAGGAGTCTCCGCCGGGCGGAGGGCCCCTGACGGTGGTGCGCACGGTGTCGTGGTGCGCACGGTGTCGTGGGGCGCACGGTGTCGTGGGGCGCACGGTGTCGTGGGGCGCACGGTGTCGTGGCGCGCACCGGTGTTCTAGTGTCCGGTCGTGCGCGTCGTGGTGTGCAGGGAACTGGGCTCCCTCGACAACGTCGTCGTCGAGGAGCGCGACGAGGTGGCCCCCGGGCCGGGCCAGGTCGTCGTGGACGTGCGGGCCGCCGGGGTGAACTACGTCGACGGTTTGATCTGCCAGGGGCGGTACCAGTTGAAGCCGGCCGTGCCGTTCGTCCCCGGCGGGGAGGTCGCGGGTATCGTGCGCGCCGTCGGCGAGGGCGTGACACGCGTGTCGGTGGGGGAGCGCGTCATGGCCATGATCGGCTTCGGCGCCTTCGCGGAGCAGGTGGTGGTGCCCGCCCGGTCCCTCGACTCGATGCCCCAGGCGCTCAGCTTCGGCCAGGCGGCGGCGTTCATCCAGAGCTACAGCACGGCATGGTTCACGCTGACGCGACGGGTGACCGTCAGCGAAGGTGAGTGGGTGCTCGTCTTGGGCGCAGGCGGCGGCATCGGTCTGGCCACCGTCGACGTCGCCATGAGCCTCGGCGCCCACGTCGTGGCGGCGGCGTCGACCGAGGACAAGCTCGACGCTGCCCGGCAGATGGGCGCCGAGGCGACCGTGGCGTACGAGCACGAGGACCTGAAGTCGCGCGTCCGCGAACTCACCGGCGGCGGTGCCGACGTGGTCGTGGACCCGGTCGGGGGGCACCACAGCGAGCCCGCCCTGCGCGCCACCCGGACGTTCGGGCGGTTCTGCGTCATCGGGTTCGCCTCCGGCCCGATCGCCTCGGTCCCGCTCAACCACGTCCTGCTGAACAACCGCACCGTGGTCGGCGTCGACTGGGGCTCGTGGGCCATGAGCCACCCCGACGACAACCGGGCGATGCTCGACGAGCTCATCGAGATGGTCGACGACGGCCGTCTGCACCCGGTCGAGGCGGTCGAACGGCCGCTCGGCGAAGCGGCCGCGGTGATGGCCTCGCTGCTCGATCGGACCGTTACGGGGAAGGTCGTCCTCGTCCCCTGAGGGGCGCCGCCGACACGGCCCGGCCCGGTGTGGCGGGCACGGGTACCCCTCGTTCCACTCGACCCGCGCCGACCTGCTCCGGCGGCCCGGGCGCCCCGACGCCACCGGTGCCGGTCGGTGTGGTGCGGGGGCGAAGCCGACCGGGCTGTGCCGTCTCGATGACGACCCCTTCCCAGCCCAGCAGTCGGAGCTTGCCCCGGACCGGCCGCCCGTCGCGGTCTCGGTCCGTGCCGATGCGCACGCGGCCGTGGACCGCGTCGACGGTGGCGTCGTCGTCGGAGAGGTTGAGCACCACGACGACGCCGTCGCCCCGGCGCCACGCCCACACGCCGTCGGGCGCCTCGATCGTTTCGTAGCGACCCGTCTGCAGGGCACCGGACTGCCGGCGCAGGGCGATCAGGTCCCGGGCCAGCGTGAGCACGGACCCGGGGTCTGCTCGCTGGTCCTCCACGTTGCACCCGGCGACGTCCCCCAGCGGCAGCCACGGGCGTGTGCCCGGCTCGGTGAAGCCACCGCCGGGCATGTTGCGCCACGGCATGGGCGTCCGCATGGCGTCGCGCCCGGCGTAGGCCGGCCAGTACCGGACGCCCAGAGGGTCGCGCAGGTCGTCCCGGGCCACCGGGACGTCGCCCAGGCCGATCTCGTCGCCCTGGTACAGGACAGGCGTGCCGCGCAGGCACAGCAACACGACGAGGGCCACCCTGACCTTGCGGGGATCGCCGTCCGCCCAGCGCGACGCCAACCGCGACATATCGTGGTTCGACCCCGTCCACGCCGGCCACGCACCCGGTGGCAGGCGCTCCTCCGTGCGCTCGACGATCTGTCGCATGGCGTCGGCCTGGAGCGGTGCGGTGATGAACGGGAAGTTGAACGCCAGGTGCAGTTCGTCGTGGCCGTCGCCGTAGTAGTCGGCCATCACCTCGACCTCCACCGGCGTCTCCCCGACGAGGACCCGCGGGGGGTCGTACGACTCGGCCAGCCGGCGCCACCGCCGCAGGACGTCGTGGACCTCCGGGCGGTTCGCACTGTAGACGGGTCGCTGTCCGAAGAGCTGAGCCTCGAAGTCGTCGTCCTCGGTGGCGGGTGGGTTGTCCCGGAGCAGGGCGTCCTTGACGATGATGTTGCAAACGTCGATGCGGAACCCGGCGACCCCCCGGTCCAACCAGAACCGCAGGACGTCGTCGAAAGCAGAACGGACGTCGTCGTTCCACCAGTTGAGGTCCGGCTGCTCGGACAGGTGGTTGTGCAGGTAGTACTGACCGGTGACGGCGTCGAGCGTCCAGGCCGGGCCCCCGAAGCTGCTCACCCAGTTGTTCGGCGGCGTCCCGTCGGGCTTGGGGTCCGCCCAGACATACCACCCGCGTCGCGGCGACGTCCTCGAGGAGCGGGAGTCGACGAACCACGGGTGGTCATCGCTCGTGTGGTTGGGCACCAGGTCCATCAGGACGCGCACACCTCGACGGGCCGCTTCGGTGACGAGGAGGTCGAACGTGTCCAGTGTCCCGAGCTCGGGCAGCACGGCGCAGTAGTCGGCGACGTCGTAACCCCAGTCGGCGTTGGGCGAGACCGTGATCGGGCTCAGCCAGATCCCGCCCACCCCCAACCACACGAGGTGGTCGAGCCGGTCGATGATGCCGCGCAGGTCGCCCGTGCCGTCCGCGTCCGAGTCGGCGAACGAGCGGGGATAGACCTGGTACAGGACGTCGGTCTGCCACCAGGGCGCCGCGGGCGTGTCCCTGTGGCCCGGCATCGCGGGCATGGGCCGAGGCCCCGTCGCGATCGGGGCCGACCCCGTGTCGTCGGGCGTCACGACCCGGGGAGTGGTTGCCAGTCGTTCACGACGACCCAGCACACCGTCTGGGGAGTGTGGTCGAGCGGCATCTTGCACTGGCTCGACACCGGTGCATTGGTGTGGAGCCTGACCACCCGGTACTCGGTGGGGCCCGAGAACTTGTCCGGGCCGTAGGTCAGAGTCGGGGAAAAGCCTCCCGGGAAGTCGGAGATCGTGGCCATGGCGGCGTCGAACGTCCGCCGATCGAGGTGCGGGCCGGCCGCGGTCGCCGCCGCTGCGAACAGGCGGATCTCCTGGCACCAGGCCTGCACCGGCCCCTGTTCCTCGATGTAGAAGTTCTGGTTTCCCTCCGGGACCTGCGGATAGGCCTTGTGCCACGTCGCGAAGCAACTCCGCACGCCGGTGTCGTAGCCACCGTCCGCCTCCGGGCGGGTGTCGTCGATCCCCCCGAGCGTCTCCGTCGTGACGCCCTCCTGCCCGTCGAGCGCCTTTTCGTAGGGGAGGGGGATGAGCCCCAGCGCCGCTTGGATGGAGTTCTCGTAGTCCGACAACAGGAGCCTCGGGAAGTACTGCTGCGTCGTCTCGGCCGCGAGGACAGGGAAGAAGACGTTGAACGGTATGAGCGGGATCACCGAGGTGACGCCGTCCGATTTCAACTGCTGCACGACGAAGGGCGCCTGGGCATCGGTGCCGGCGATGTCTGACGGGTTGGCGGGGATCGTCTTGACGATCGGCGTCACGCCCACCTGTTGCAGGTCGGGCAGCAGGTACTGGTTCAGCGCCAGTTGGTCGCTCGCCCGGTCACCGACGACCACGGCGACCTTGGTGGCGTTCCCGAGCAGCCCGGCGGCCACACCCCACTGCACCGTGGCCTTCAGGATGGCGGCATCGTCGGGGCCCGTCCACCACAGGTAGGGCGCGCCCTGGCGCGTCCAATCCGTCACCGTCGTCCACTGGCTGAGCAAGGGCGTATGGCCCTCCTGGGTGATGCACAGCTGGTTGTCGCCCGACCAGGTGCCCACCCCGTCGAGCACGGCGAAGGCCGGGGAGCCCCCTTCGGTCCAGTCCTTGCACATGGCCCGCATGACCACCTCGTTCGTCGGGTCGAAGTGGACGATCACCGGGTCGATCTTCCGGCCGTGTATTCCCCCGGCGTCGTTGATCTGCTTGACGAAGAGGTCGATCGCCTTGGCCTGCTCGCCGTACTCGATATCGCCGGCGAAGCCGAGGTTGGAGGCCAGCGCCTGCAGGTTGGAGACGGGGAAGACCACCTTGATGGCGTGGGCGCTGACGCCGGCGCCGTCGGCGGCGCCTCTGCCGGGCGCCCCTGCCGGGGTCGGTGCGGTGGTGGAGCCCGGAGAGCCGCCGGACGAGCCCGAACCGACGAAGAAGGAGGCGGCCGCCACGACCGCCACGGCGACGACCACCGAGCCGACCTGCACGCGCCGGGGCCTTCGACGGAACCGCCGCCACGATCGTTCCCAGCGCCCACGGCCCGACCCGGCCATCTCCACCTCCTGCCCCGCCACCCCGGAGGTCCCCCTCGGGCGATCGGCCCTTCCGGCGGCCCAAGATAGGCGGCTCGCGGGGAGGGCCGCGTTCCCGGCAGTGTCTGGTGCCGCCCGCCCGAGGCGGTGCCGGCGAGCGGTGCCGGCGAGAGATACCGTTCGGTCGTGGACGGTCCCGACCCGGCGGCGCCGGCGATCAGCTTCCCCCGAGGTTTCCTGTGGGGAGCGGCGACGGCTGCCCATCAGATCGAGGGGGGCAACGTCAACAACGACTGGTGGGCGTGGGAGCACGAACCTGGCTCGGGATGTGCGGAATCGAGTGGGGACGCCTGCGACTCGCTGCACCGTTGGTCCGAGGATGTCGAGCTCGTCCGGACCATGGGCCTGGGCGCCTATCGGTTCTCACTCGAGTGGAGCCGGATCGAGCCGGCCGAAGGTGAGTTCTCGGTCGCCGCCCTGGACCGGTACCGCCGGATCTGCGCGGCGTGTCGCGACGGGGGCGTCGTCCCGGTGGTGACGTTCCACCATTTCACGAACCCGAGATGGCTCAGCGCGCGCGGCGGCTGGGAAGCGGCTGACGCACCCGACGCGTTCGCCCGTTTCGTGGCGCGGGCCGTCGTCGCCCTGGGCGACCTCGTCGGGTGGGCGTGCACGATCAACGAGCCCAACGTCGTGGGCGTCGCGGGGTACACCACGGGGACCTCCCCGCCGGGGGTGACGGGGGATCTCGCCCGTCACCTGGCGGTGAACGAGGCGATGGTCCGGGCCCATCGCCTCGCCGTCGACGAGCTGCGGTCGGGCCCCGGTGACTTTCCCGTCGGTCTCACGCTGTCCATGGACGAGTTGGTGGCCGAGCCCGGTGGCGAGGGTGTACGTGACGCGGCGCGCGAGATCCTCGAGGACTCCTTCCTGCGCGCCACCGGGGGAGACGATTTCGTCGGCGTGCAGTGCTACACGCGTCTGCACTTCGGGCCACAAGGCCAGGCCCCCGACGACCCCACGGTGCCCACGACCCAGATGGGGTGCGAGTACTGGCCACAGGTGGTGGAGCACTGTGTCCGGCGGGCGGCGGCGGTGACCGGCCTGCCGGTCGTCGTCACGGAGAACGGGATCGCCACCGACGACGACGCCGCACGCATCGCCTATCTGGACGAGGCGCTGCGCGGCGTCCGGCGCTGTCTCGACGACGGCGTGGACGTGCGTGGGTACTTCGTATGGAGTCTCCTCGACAACTTCGAGTGGAGCCACGGGTACCGGCCCACGTTCGGCCTGCACGCCGTCGACCGCGAGACGTTCGCCCGTCGCGCCAAGCCGAGCGCGTCGTGGTTCGGCGCGGTGGCCCGGTCGAATGCGTTGGTGGCGCCGCCGGGCTGAGCCGACGGAGGGCGTCGACCGGCCGAACAGACGCGGCTGCCGGGCCGAACAGACGGCGATGACGCGGTCACATGGTCCGCAGCGCCTCGGACGGCGACAGGCGCGTGGCCCTGCGGGCGGGTAGACCCCGGCGGTGGCCAACGGCGCCCCTTCGTCCCCGAGGACTCCATCCCCGCCCTGTACGAGCCGTTCGGGCGGTCAGAGGTCAGGGTGAGCCCAGAGCGGGGGGCCTGTCTCGGACTGCCCTGGGCGCAGGATCGCGCTCGTCGCGGCGGCTACCCGTGGGCGAAGTCCGTCGTGGTCCCGCCGGCCCGGATCGAGCGCACGGCCCCGGTCGAGTAGTGGCGGTGCTCCTCGAAGATCCGGTCGTAGCCGGTGTGGGCGATCCTCCATGCCGCGCCGTCCTTGGCGTACCGGTCCTCGTACAGCGCGGTGCCGTGAAGCTCGAAGTCGTGCGCGGGGACGATCACGCGGTCCTCCAGGTACCACCGGCCCGTGGCGGTCGTGGCGCTCGTGAGCGAGATCTCGGGATGGTGGCCGTTGTGCATCGTCACGATGCCCGGATCGCCGAGGGACTCCTGGAGGAAGGCCACGATGGCGGCCCGCCCGGTGTGCTGAAGGGTGCCGGACTGGTACCCCGTGGTGGCGTCCTCGGTGAGGAGCTCGCCGAGCTCGGAGAATCGCTTCAGGTCGAGGAGGCGGAAGTACGCGTACTTGAGCTGTCGGATGGCTTCGATCTCGGCGAGGTCCACGGGTCTCCTCGAAGGGGTGCCGGTTCTCGGCACGATCGCGTCGGGCGGGCTCGCCGGACGCCCGCAGTGTACCGGCGGGTCCGACATCCGCTCCGATTCCGCCCGAATGCGACCGCCGGCATGCCGGTGCCGCCTACGCTTTGCACATGTCGCGACGCACCGTCACCGCCGGCGCTGCCGCAGCCGCCATGACGGCGCTGGGCGTGACGCTGGGCGTCGCCGTCTCCGGGGGCACGCCGGCCACATCGCCCGGGCACCATCGCACGACGACGTCGCCGGCCGGGGACCCGGGCCCGAAACCGGCGACGGCGCCGGCCGGCTCGGGCACGGCCCTGGCGACGACGACTCCTCCGCCGACGACTCCTCTGCCGACGACCGCCGTCCCGCATGCGGCCCCCCGTTCGACGACGACGTTCATTCCCCGCTCCTCGAGCACCACCACCACGGCACCGGCACCGGCGGTCGGCGGCCCTGCCGGCTCGTCGCTCGGCGACTCCACCACGACCACCGGTGCGCCGACGCCGACAACCACGACCGGCGCGACCACCACCACCGCGTCGACCACGACGACCGACCCCACCGCGACGACGTCCGCGAGAGCCGTGCCCGGGTCGTCGACTGCCGGCATCGCAAGGTTGCCGCTTCGGTGACCGGCCGCGCCGGGACCCGCTCCACTACGTTGTGCCGCCGACAGCCGAAGTAGGAGATCCAGAGCATGGACGTCCGGTCGATTGAGGACATGGCCCCCACGATCGAGCACAACGGCACCACCCCGGTCTGGTGGCTGGTCCCACCCCAGGAGATGCGTGCTGCCACCGAGGGGGGATTCCTCGAGCTCGTGAGCGAGTGGGAGATCGCGGGTGGTGGGGCGGTCGACGCGCACTCCCACCCGACGCACGAGTTCTACTACATCATCTCTGGCCGCGGGATCATGAAGATCGCCGACGAGGAGCGCGCCGTGCAGGCCGGCGATCTCGTGTACACGCCGCCCGACACGACCCACAGCATCTGGCCCGTCAGCGAGCACGCGCCCCTGCGCGGACTGGCCTTCGCCATCGGCACGCCCGGCGCGGGGAAGGTCGACTACAGCTGACGGGTGGTCACGGCTGAACCGCCGAAGGCGCCGGAGGACGGTTCGCCTTCCGGGCCCGGACGCGTGGCATATCGCGCGGCGCGTGCAGTGAGCAGAAGTAGCCGTCGTTGTAGACGGACAACTCGGTGCCACAGTCACGTTCTCCGCAGACCCGGCCCGACGCGAACCTCCGCGGGGCGCGCTCGTCGGCACTGAGCCCGCCACCGGTGGCGCTGACGTACTTGGCACGTGATTGCACCTGCTCCACCTCCATGCCTCCGCCTGCGCAGTCCCGGGAGCCTCCAAGACACTCGGGCGGTGCAGAGCGAGGGATCGGCACAAGCCGGGAGAGGTTGGCGGTCCAACCAGATCACTGCCTGCAACAGAACCTCGGGTGAGGAACTTGTCATGCCCTGCCCCCAAAGGAGCGTTGGCCCCCGTGCGCCCGTCGGGGGGCAGGACACTCCGACAATGACAGCTAACGATCGCGACGAATAGAGCAGAACGGCACAACACCAAAGATCGTCCAGGGAGCGCGACCTACGGCTGCATCGCGTCGTCGAGCCCGGAGGACGTCTCGAAAACGCTCAGGCATGAACCAGGCGCAGATCGATGATGGCGAAGGCCCGCCATGAGAGCAATGGCTGCAGATAGAGAGAGACGACGCGCTACCATTGACCGCGAAGGTCCCGGAGCCCCGCTTCCTTCTCCCCGGCTGATGGCCTGGGTATTGAGATGGAGGCACAGAAATGGGTTTGACCGGAATGGTCTTCAGCATCATTGCGATGGCGGCCGGTGCGGTCATGTACTGGGCCGTGACGGCGCAAGGGCACGGGTTCAGGCTTTCCACGGTGGGTGTCATCCTCATGGTCCTCGGGGCCGTCGGCCTCGTCGCCTCGGCGATCGTCTACGGCACGTCACGCCGTCCGGCCGGAAGCCGCGATCGCACGTACGACCGCCAGGCGACCGACTCCCAGGGGGTCGCGACGACGGTGCACGAGGAAGTGCACTGACCCACGGTAGGGCGGCGTGCCGACACCGCCGCCGTCACGAGCGTGACAGCGTGGTGCCCGCCTCGGTGAGGACGGCGCGAAGCGTCGCCTCGATCTCGTCGAGCTCGCTGTCGCCGCACACCAGGACCGGCGCGAGCTGGACGACGGGGTCGACACGGTCGTCGGCACGGCACACCAGCCCTTCGGCGAACAGCCGGGGGGCGACATATCCCCGCACGAGGGTGGTCCGTTCCTCGGGAGTGAAACGTACGCTGGGGTCGTCGGGGTCCTTCACCAGCTCGACGGCCCAGAAGAAGCCGTCGCCGCGCACGTCCCCCACGATCGGCAGGTCGCGCAGGCCTTGCAGCCTTGCTCCCAGGGCGGGGCCGGTGGTGGCGACGTGCTCGATGATCCCCTCGTCCTGGAGCACGTCGATGTTGGCGAGCGCCACGGCGCACGAGACCGGGTGCCCGCCGAACGTGATCCCGTGGGCGAAGCTGGCGTCTCCTTCGAGGAACGGCGCGGCCAGGAAGTCGCGGCAGAGCACTCCGGCGAGGGGCGCATACCCCGACGTCACGCCCTTGGCGAAGGTGACCATGTCGGGCTGGTAGCCGTAGCGCTCGGCGCCGAACCACGTGCCCAGGCGGCCGAAGCCGCAGATGACCTCGTCGCTGACCAGCAGGACGCCGTGGCGGTCGCAGATGTCGCGTACCAGGGTGAAGTAGCCGGGCGGGGGGACGAAGCATCCCCCTGTGTTCTGCAATGGCTCCAGGAAGACCGCTGCCACGGTGTCGGGGCCCTCGGCGAGGATGGCGTCCTCGATGGCGCCTGCGCAGGCCGCCGCGAAGCGTTCGTCGTCGACGGTGACGTCGGGGCCGAATGCCGAGCGGAAGCGGTTGGTGTTGGTGACGTGCACCACGCCCGGGACGAGGGGCTCGAACGGGGTGCGCAGTGCCTGCAGGCCGGTGATGGCGAGCGCGCCCATGGTCGTGCCGTGGTACGCCTGGTCACGGGCGATCACCTTGGTACGCGCCGGCTGCCCGATCGCTTTGAAGTACGCCCGCGCCAGCTTCCACGCCGACTCGACGGCCTCGGAGCCGCCCGTCGTGAAGAAGACGCGGTTGAGGTCGCCGGGAGCAAGTGCCGCCAGGCGTGTCGCCAGCTCGACGGCCGAGGGGTGGGCCGCCGACCAGATGGGGTAGTAGGCGAGCTCCTGGGCCTGGCGCCGACCCGCCTCGGCCAGCTCGGCGCGGCCGTGCCCGGCCTGGACCACGAAGAGGCTGGACAGGCCGTCGAGAAAGGAGCGGCCGGTGCTGTCGGTGAGCCGTGCACCCGAGCCCCGCACGAAGACGGGTAGCTCGCCGTCCTCGAAGGACCCGAGCCGCGTGAAATGCATCCAGAGGTGACGCCGGGCCTCGTCCTGGAGCCGGACGTCCTGGAGCCGGACGTCCTGGAGCCGGGCGCCCTGGTGCCGGTCGACGTGCGGGCGGTCGGGCGACGTGCTCACGGCGCGCCCCAGGCGTACGTCTGCTTGTGGATGCGCAGGTACATGAAGGTCTCGGTGTCCCGCACGCCGTCGATGGCGCGGATCTTGTCGTTGAGCAGTTCGAGAAGGTGCTCGTCATCCTCCACCACGACCTCCACGAGCACGTCGAGTGATCCGGCCGTCAGCACCACGTAGACGACCTCGTCCATCGCCGCCACGGTGTCGGCGACCTTCCGGGTGTCGCCTTCCACCGTGAGCCCGATCATCGCCTGACGCCCGAACCCGATCATGCGGGGGTCGGTCACGCCGACGATCTGGACGACACCCGCGTCGATCAGGCGCTGGACCCGTTGGCGCACCGCCGCCTCGGACAGGCCGACGGCCGGCGCCATCTGCGTGTAGGGCCTGCGCCCGTCCTGTTGGAGCTGCTCGATGATGCGCTTGTCGACGTCGTCGAGGACCACCTTCCCTTCGGGCCTCACCGTGGCGCTCCGGGGTTGTCGACGCCGCCGGGCGGTGCGAACCTTGCCCGATGGCCCCGGTCGCGCCCTGCACGCCGGGCTACCGGTCGGCTCCCTACTGGTGGGACGAGGTCGAGCTCCCGCGCCCGACGTCGGTGCCGCTGCCCGCCGAGGCGGACGTCGTCATCGTGGGCGGGGGCACCACGGGGCTGACCGCGGCCCTGGAGCTCGCTCGTCGAGGACGCCACGCCGTCGTCCTCGACGGTGACGGCATCGCCGCCGGGGCGAGCAGCCGCAACGGCGGCATGGTCCACCCCGGGGGCAAGCTGGCCCTGCCCGAGTTGCTCGCCCTGCCGGACGGCCGCCGCCTGTGGGACGACACCGTGGCGGCCTTCGAGGGCGTCGAGTCGCTGTGCCGGGACCTCGGTATCGACTGCGACTGGCGCCGGACGGGCCATCTCGAGTTGGCCCACCATCCCCGCACCGCCGAGCACCTGCGCACCGTGGCGGACGCCCACGCGTCGATCGGCGAGGACGCCCGCTACGTCACCAGGGCGCAGCTGGGGGCCGAGATCGGGTCCGACGGGTTCGCCGGGGCCCTGCTCGTGAACCGCAGTGCCGGGCTCCACCCGGCCAAGTTCGCTGCCGGCATCGCCCGGGCTGCCGCCGCTGCGGGCGCCGACCTCCACGGCGCCACCGCCGTCGCCCGCATCGAACCGAGCGGTGCGGGTTACGTCGTGCACACCTCCGGTGATGTGCTGCGCGCCGGCGAGGTGGTGGTGGCCACCAACGGCGCCACCGACCGGCGGCTGGTGCCGTGGCTCGGCCGGCGGGTGCTCGGCATCGGCAGCTTCATCATCGCCACCGAGCCGGTGGCGCCCGACCTGGCGGCGTCGGTCGACCCGCACGGCCGGATGTTCTTCGACACCAGGAATCTCCTGCACTACTGGCGCTTGTCGCCCGACGGCCGCCGGGTCCTGTTCGGCGGGCGGACGTCGTTCTCCCCGACGACGGTGGAACAGTCCCGCGACCGTCTGTACGCGGCCATGGTGCGCATCCACCCCCAGCTGGGCGGCGTCCGCGTCGACCGCGCCTGGGGAGGCCAGGTGGCGCTCACCGCCGATCGGGTCCCGCATGTGGGCCGTCACCCCGTCACGGGTGTCGTGTACGCCATGGGGTACTGCGGCAGCGGCGTGGCGTTGTCGACCCACTTCGGTGGCGCCGTGGGCCGGTGGCTCGCCGGCGACGGGGACCTGCCGCCCTTCGCCGGCCGGGCGTGGCCGCCGGTGCCGTGGCCGGCGCACGTGCCGTGGCTGCTCGCCGCGGCGGGGTGGTGGTACCGGGCGCGCGACGCCCTCGGACGCTGAGCCCGTTGCCCGCCGGCCGTGCCGCACGTCGTCATCCGGCGACAGCGGCGCAGAATTCGTGGAAGGCGTCCACGAAACGGTCGATGTGACGATCGTCGTGCTGTACCGACAGCGTCCACTGCTCCTCGTTGCCTGGCGTCATGAAGATCCCGCGGTTGACGAGCCACGCCCAGGACGCGTCGAAGAGGTCGGCGTCGGTCTCGAGGAAGCTGCGGTAGTCGACGAGCGGCTCGCGCCGATAGGAGACGCACCCCTTGCAGCCGAGGTCGATCACGTGTGCCGGGATGTCGTGGGCGGCGACGGCCTTGGCGCACCCCTCGGCCAGGCGAGTCCCGATGCGCCCGAAATGCTCGTAGGCGTCGGGGGTGAGTACCTCGGTCAGCGCCGCCAGCCCCGCCGCAGCCACCAGGGGGTTTCCGTTGAACGTCCCCTGTTGGGCGATGCCGGTGCCGATCTCGTCCATGATGTCGGCCCGTCCCCCGAAGGCCCCGGCCGGCACCCCGCCGGTGATCGACTTGGCGAAGCAGGCCAGGTCGGGCTGGACGCCGAAGCGCTCGATGGCGCCACCGGCGGCGATGGTGGCGCCGCACTTGACCTCGTCGAAGACGAGCACGACCCCGTGGCGCGTGCACAGCTCCCGGACGCCCTCCAGGTAGCCGGGTGCCGGCAGGACGATGCCGATGTTCATCATCACCGGCTCGAGGATGAAGCACGCGATCTCGTCCCCGCGCTCCGCGAAGAGCCGCTCGAGCGCGCCGAGGTCGTTGTAGGGGACGACGAGAGTCCACTTGGCCATCTCGAGCGGGATCCCCTTGGATGCCGGCGGTTGCGCCCCGGTCTGTTCGGTCGCCTCGATCAGATGGAGGCTCGGCGCCACGGAGAACATCACGGCATCGTGATGTCCGTGGTACGAGCCCTCGATCTTGCAGATGACGTCGCGGCCGGTGACGCCCCGCGCCACGCGCACGGCGTCCATCGTGGCCTCGGTCCCTGAATTGGTGAAGCGCACGCGCTCGAGCCGGAAGCGCCGGCACAACTCCTCGGCCAACACCACGGTCGCTTCGGTGGTGACGGCGAAATGCGTTCCCGAGTTGGCGGCGCGCTCGATGGCCGCCGCCACCGCCGGGTGGGCATGGCCCACGGCAGTCGACCCGAAGCCGTTGTGGAAGTCGACATAGGCCCGGCCGTCCACGTCCCACACCTCGGCGCCCTTGCCCCGCGACAGGTAGATGGGATACGGATCGCCCGCCTGGAACGACGACGCCACACCGAGCGGCATGCTCCGGCGGGCGCGGTCGAACAACTGGTGCGAGCTCGGTGTGGCGGCGAGCAGGGTGGCGAGCTCGGATGCGAACAGCTCGCGCGCCCGGGCGCTCAGCCGCTCCCTGTCGGGGTTGGTGTGATCGCTCACGGTCTCCGGTCCTTCCTCCACCGTCCGCGCCGCACCGGGACGATCCCCGTGCTCCGCCGTCGCCATCCGGCCCTCGTCCCCGACGGGCCCGGACTGGCGCTGATGTGGACGGGCAATGGAAACTGCCATTGGCCCCCCAGTATGCAACGAAATCGCTTGTCACGGTCGGCGTGCTCTGCGAATATGCTCCGAACGGCACGGGAGAGGGGTGGTAGTTGACGACCACGACCGCGGACTCCGGAGAGCTCGGCGCAACACCCTTGGGGGAGCCGCCCGGCGGCAAGGGCCTCAAGACCGGGGCCCTCGGGATGGTCTCGAGCCTCGTCATCGGGGTGGCGTCGACAGCCCCCGCCTACAGCCTGGCAGCCACCCTCGGCTTCGTGACCTTCTACGTCGGTGTGCGGTCCCCGGCGGTCATGCTCCTGGCCTTCGTGCCCATGCTGTTCATCGCCGCGGCGTACTACTACCTGAACCGCGCCGACCCGGACTGCGGGACCACCTTCACCTGGGTGACGCGGGCCATCGGCCCCAAGACGGGGTGGATGGCGGGGTGGGGCATCCTGGTCACCGACCTCGTGGTGATGCCCAACCTGGCATCGGTGGCGGGCGTGTACACGTTCTCGCTCTTCGGCGCCCACGGGATCGCCGCCGACTCCTCGGGGTTCTGGGTCACCTTCGTCGGCGTGGCGTGGCTCGTCATCATGACCGCCATCTGCTACATCGGCATCGAGCTGTCGGCCCGCACCCAGGTGGCCCTCCTCGGCGCCGAGATCGTCATCCTCGTGGTGTTCGCCGTCGCCGCGCTGGCCAAGGTGTACGGCGGCGGGATCGCCCACAGCATCCACCCCGCGTGGGCGTGGTTCGACCCGTTCAAGATCCCCTCCCTGGGCGCGCTGTCGGCCGGGATGCTCCTGGCCGTCTTCATCTACTGGGGATGGGACACCGCCGTCACCGTGAACGAGGAGGCCAGGGACACCCGGCGCACACCGGGCCGCGCCGCCCTGCTGGCCACGATCGTCCTGCTGCTCATCTACGTCATCGTGTCGACCGCCGCCCAGGCGTTCCACGGACCCGGGTTCCTCACCAACCACAGCGACGACGTGCTCGGCCACCTTGCGAAGGACGTGCTCGGGTCGCCGTGGGACAAGCTGCTCATCATCGCCGTGCTCACCTCGGCCTCGGCGTCGACGCAGACCACCGTCCTCCCTGCGGCACGCTCGTCGCTGTCGATGGCGGTGCACAAGGCCTTCCCCAAGCGCTTCGCCGACATCCACCCGCGGTTCCTGTCCCCGGGCTTCTCGACCTTGGTCTTCGGGGCGGTGGCGATCGTCTGGTACGTGGGCCTGACCCTCATCAGCCCCAACGACGTCCTCGCCAACTCCATCCTGGCGCTGGGCTTCGGCATCGCCTTCTACTACGGCCTCACGGGCTTCGCCTGCGTCTTCTACTACCGCCGCCACATCTTCAGGAGCATGAAGAACTTCATCTTCATCGGGCTCGCCCCGCTGCTCGGGGCCGTCATGCTGACGATCCTGTTCTTCGTGGCCATCTTCTATTACTCCGACCCCGCCAACTCCAACACCGGCAACCAGGCCTGGTTCCCGGCCCTGCATTTCAGCTTCCACATCTTCCACTGGCACCTGTACGTCAAGAAGGGCCTCGGCCCTCCGCTCGTCCTCGGCGTCGGCCTGTTGCTGATCGGAGTGCCGCTCATGGTGATCTGGCGTCTGCGCCATCCGGAGTTCTTCCGGCGTGACCGCGAGGTCGCCGAGTCCGTCGACGCGCCGGCTCCGCCGCTCACGCCGGGCGTCACCCCGGTGGTCGACTGATGGCCGGCGACATCGTCCTCGGCTACGACGGCACCGACGGGTCGAAGGCGGCCCTGCGCGTGGCGGTCAGCGTGGCCAGGGCCTTCGACGCGCCGTTGACCATCGTGTTCGGCTACGAGCCCAACCCCATGGGCGGGGAGACCGCCGACTACAAGGACCAGCTCGAGAAGATCGGCAGCGACATGCTGCGCACCGCGGTGGCCGAGGCCAACGCGCTCGACCCCTCGGTGCAGGTGGAGCCCATCGTGGCCGCCCTGCGGCCCGCAGAGTCGCTCCTCGAGGCCGCCCTGGAGCGCCAGGCCCGGGTCATCGTGGTCGGGGGGACCGGCGAGCGGCCCATCCTGGGTGCGATCCTGGGGTCGGTGCCGCACAAGCTGCTCCACCGCTCGACGGTGCCCGTCCTGGTGGTGCCCGCCGACGGGGAGTGACCACCGGCACACGCGGGGGTACGCTTGACGTCGATGGGGGGGAAGTAGCGAGTGGGAGCGGCCCTGGTGGTCGCGCTCGTGGCCGAGGTGCTCCTGGTGGGGTGCGCCGTGGCCGCCTTCGTGCTGCACCGCGCCCGGCGGCGGCGCCTGGAGGAGCTGTTCACCCGGGCCCACGCCGCGGCACGGCGCCTGGCGCTCGACGCCCGGATCGTGGACGCCAGCGTCGCCGAGCTGTCGGAGCTCGTGATCGACGACGCCCTGCGCGAGCTCGGCCTCGGCTCCTCGACCGACCCGCGCTAGCGGGCCGCCGGCACCGGCGGCCGTGGGACGGTCACCCCTTCAGGACTCCGACCGGCCGCAGCCGGGCGACGCGCCGGGCGAGGCCGGCCCGCTCGCAGATGGCGACCACGTCGTCGACGTCCTTGTATGCGAACGGTGCCTCCTCGGCGAGCCCACGTGCCGATGCCGCCCGTACCGAGATCCCCTGTTCCTCGAGTTGCTGGCGCAACACCGCGCCCCGGATGCTCCGGGTGGCTGCATGCCGGCTCATCGTGCGGCCCGCGCCGTGGCAGGTCGAGGAGAACGCCCCGCCCGGGGCGCGGCCGACCAGGACGTAGGACGCCGTGCCCATCGATCCGGGGACCAGCACCGGCTGGCCCACCGGTCGCAGGTCGTCGGGCAGGTCCGGGTGCCCGGGGGGAAGGGCCCTCGTCGCCCCCTTCCGGTGCACGCACAGGAGCCGCCGTCCCCCGTCGACGTCGTGCCATTCGAGCTTGGCCAGGTTGTGCGACACGTCGTAGAGAAGGTCCAGCCGATCGGTCCCTACGGCCGTGGCGAACGCGCTGCGCACCGCCGCGGTCAGGGCCTGACGGTTCGCCCGGCCGAAGTTTGCCGCCGCTGCCATCGCTCCCAGGTAGGCCCGGCCCTCCCGCGACTCGACCGGGACGCAGGCGAGCTGGGGGTCGGGCACGACGATCCCGTACCGCGCCATCGACGATTGCATCTCCTTGACGGTGTCCGAGCAGACCTGGTGCCCGAGGCCGCGCGACCCGCAATGGATCATCACGCACACCTGCCCCGGCCGGATGCCGAAGGACCCGGCTGCCTCGGCGTCGACGATCTCGTCGACGACCTGGACCTCGAGGAAATGGTTCCCCGAGCCGAGGCTGCCGAGCTGGCCCGCGCCGCGCCGACGGGCCCGGTCGCCCACCGCGCCCGGGTCCGCACCGGCCATCACCCCTCCGTCCTCGCAGCGGGCCACGTCGGCGTCGAGGCCGAGACCCCGGGCCACGGCGTGGCGGGCCCCGTCGCGTAGCACGGCGGTCAGCTCGGCGTCGTCGGCCAGCTCCCACACGGCCCCCGCCCCGAGCCCCTTCGGCACCCGGGCCTCGAGCTCGTCCATGAGGGTCTCCACGTGGGGGGCCAGCTCGTCGAGGCCGACAGGAGAGAGCAGCAGGCGCACCCCACAGGAGATGTCGAAGCCGACGCCGCCGGGGGACACGACCCCGCCCTCGACCACGTCGGTGGCGGCGACGCCGCCGATCGGGAACCCGTAGCCCCAGTGGATGTCGGGCATCGCGTAGGAGGCCTCCACGATCCCCGGCAGGGTCGCCACGTTCGCCACCTGCTCGAGCGACTCGTCGCCGGTGATCTGGGAGAGCAGCGCGGCCGAGGAGAAGACGATCCCCGGGACGCGCATCGTGCCGGTCGGTTCCATCCGCCAACGGTCCGGCCCGGCCGGGTGGAGGCGTCGGGTGCCGCTCACACGTCCACGACCGCTCGACACGTCCACCGCCCCTCGTGCTCGCCGACCTCGAGGTCGTGGTACGACACACCCTTCGGCACGGGCCCGACGAGCTCGACCTGGCGCCCGGTCACGACCACCATGTCACCCGCGATCCCACCATCCTCGGCTTCGACGACGTGGAAGCGGACGGGCACGGCGCCGAAGACGTCGGCGACGTAGATCACCTCCTCGAGCAGGGCCACGAGGACGTCGGCGTCGGGACCCGGCTCCGCTGCCAGGGGCAGCGTCCGAGTGGCCGCATCGTCGCCGTGTACCTCGGCGAACACCTCCACCAGGGCTGTCATGGCCTCGGCGAGGCACGAGGTGCGATCCTCGCCCCACGCCTCGAGGATGCAGTCGGCGGTGTGAGGAGCGAGCCGGTGTCCGCGACCCCGCGACGCTTCCCGCTCGGGTTCCGGAGGCGCCATTCAGGGTGCTGCTTCGGAGGCGGCCATCACCGCACCGTTGCGCGGATGCCCGGAGCGGGCAAGGGTCGAAGGTCCCACGGGTGCGGGCGGGCTGGCCGCAGGACCTTCGCCCCTGGTCGCCTGCGACGTTGGCGGCGCAGCATGGGAGGAGAGATCGCCGCCGGGTTGGCGACCGGTGCCGGACAGGAGGTCCTGACGTGCACGAGCCATCGGCAAGCGGGCGCACGGGCACTGAGCAGCCCTGCGACCCTGACGGGAACCGGATCGTCGTGGGCGTGGACGCCTCCGAGGAATCGAGAGGGGCGCTCCGGTGGGCGCTTCGGTATGCCGAGCTGGTCGGGGCGCGCCTCGAGGTGGTGCACGCGTGGCACCTCGCCGACGAGCACGCCTGGTTGCAGAGCCTGCCCCCGCCCGCCAACCCCACGGACGTCGCGCGCAAGGCGCTCGCCGTCATGGTCGACGAGGTGATGGGGCCGAATCGCGCCGTGCACGTCCACACCGACGTGCGGGAAGGTCACGCCGCGCACGTGCTCACGGAAGCGGCCAGGGGTGCTTCGGTGCTGGTGGTCGGCAGCCGCGGCTTCGGAGGGTTCGACGGCCTCCTGCTCGGGTCCGTGAGCGCACACTGCGCCGCGCACGCACCGTGCTCGGTCATGATCGTCCGCTCCGACGAGGCGCCTTGAAGGATGCACACCCTGGCCACGTGAACCTCGAGCCGAGGTCGATCGAGCTCCCCGGCGGCCGCACGCTCGTCGTGCGCCCGGAGACCGAGGACGATGCCGACGCCCTGGCGGCCTTCTACGCGACCCTCACCGACGACGACCTGTACCGCCGCTTCTTCCAGGCACGCGTGCCGAACCGGCGGTCGCTCGACGCGATGGTGCGCGTCGGCAGCCGGGGCGGTACCGGTATCGTCGCGGAGGTCGTCCGCACGGGCCGGCCGGACGCCATCGTGGCGGAGTGCAGCTACGAGTTGCTCCCCGACGGCGACGGGGAGCTCGGGATCGCCGTGGGCCCCGGGTGGCGGGGTTGGCTGGGCCCGTACCTCCTCGACGTCCTCCTGGAGGCCGCCGCCGCTCGCGGCGTGACGAACGTGCACGCCGACGTCCTGGTCGAGAACCGGCCGATGCTCGCCCTCGCCCGCGCCCGCGGCTACGTGACCGCCGACCACTACGAGCGCCCGGCGATCGTCCGCGTGGTCATGGGAGCGGTCCACAGGCTCCCCGCCTGGCCGGACGGCCACGACCGCACCCGCGTGCTCGTGGAGTCCACCGGGGGGCGGTGGTACGCCGAAGGTCAGGCCCGGGCGGCGGGCCTCCATGTGCTCGTGTGCCCCGGACCGCTCCGGGACTCGTCGCGCTGTCCCGCCCTGGTGGGCGAGCCCTGCCCCCTGGCGGCTGGCGCCGACGTCATCGTCGACGCCATACCGCTCGGAGAGGCCCGGGGGCGGGCCCTGCTCGACGCGCACGGCCGGATGCACCCCGGTGTGCCGGTGTGCGTCGAGCTCTCTGCGGGGGCGTCCGCCCGTCACGGGTCGTCACCGGCGGAAGCAGACGACGCCGTGCTGGTCGTCGACCTCTTGCAGCGGACGGCCGGCGGACGCACCTCGTCCGTGGGGTCGGGACCGCCCCGCCAACCGCGTGGCCGGGGAGGGAGATGACGCCCCCCCCACGCCGAAGGCGGTGAAGAAGGACACCGGGCTCAGCGCACGGCGCGCTCCTCGCATCCCCAGGGCGAGCCGTGGTCGACGAGGAGGTCGAGGAACGGTCCCGCCGGGAAGGCCTCCGGGCCGAGGACGCCCGCACCCGTCCACACGCCCGACGCCACGAGCTCCAGGGCGACGACAGGGTTGATGGCGGTCTGCCAGACGACGGCCTGCGAGTCGTACTCGGCCATGGACCAGGCGTTGTCCACCACGTGGTGCAGGTAGACCTCGCGCCGGTTGCCGTCCTTGCCGGTGCCCTTCACCCACGTCCCCGCGCAGGTCACGCCCTGCATCACGTGCCCGAGCTCGGCCGGGTCGGGCAGGCAGGCGGCCACCACGTCCCGGGGCGACACCTCGCGGCCATCGACGCGGACCGGGCTGGTGGAGTCGAGCCCGAGCTTGTGCAGCGTCTTCAGCACGCCGATGAACTCGTCACCGAGGCCGTACTTGAAGGTGACCCGGTCGGCCTGCACCCAGCGCGGGACGAGCAGCACCTCCTCGTGCTCGACGTTCACGCACTCCACCGGGCCGATGCCGGCCGGGAAGTCGAAGACCTCGAGCTCGCTGAAGGGCTCCGTGGTGTACCACCCCTTGTCCTTCTCGAAGACGACGGGCGGGTTGAGGCACTCCTCGATGGTGGTCCAGATCGAGAAGGTGGGGGCGAAGTCGTAACCCTCCACCACCAGGTTGGCCCCGTCGCGCACGCCCACCTCCTCGATCGAGGAGAAGAGCGTGTCGGCGGCGTGGCGGGCGAAGACGTCGGAGAGCCCGGGCTCGACACCCATGCCCACGATCGCCAGCTTGCCCCGCTCCTCCCACTGCCCGGCCATGGCGAACTGCTCGTCGCCGAGCTTCACCCCCGTCTTGGCGTAGGGCTCCTCGGGGTGGGGGTGCGACAGGGACATGGCCATGTCGAGGTAGTGCGTCCCCGCGGCGAGCGCGCCGCGGAACAGCGGCATGACGAACCGGGGGTCGACGGCGTTCACCAGAACGTCGCACCGCTCGGCCCGGAGCAACTCGGCAACGGCCGTCTCGTCCGACGCATCGAGCTTCACGGCGGTGAAGCGGTCGCTCGCCGCCTGGGCGGCACGCTGGGCGCGGTCGAGCGCATGGTCCGCCACCACGATGTGCTCGAAGACGTCGCGCCGGGCGGCCGTCCGGGCGAACGCCGTCCCCACTCCACCCGCTCCCACGAGCAGGACGCGCATGACGATCTCCTCCCGCCGCCCGCCCGGCCCGTCGTCCGGGTCGACCCGACGCCCGGGCACGGTGCCCGGCGCCGTTCGTGTCCACCACATGTTCCCCCGGCGCAGCCCGGAGCGGCTAGGGCCGGAGGTCCCGGCGGGAGAGCGGGGATGCCCAGGACAGCGGGGGTGGGGCCCCTTGTCCGGCGACGCCGCGAGTGCGATTGTGGGCACCGGCGGACCGACAGGGAGAGGGACCATCCATGGCTGGGGACCGACGTGTGCTGCGCAACTTCGTGGGTGGCGCCCACCTCGACACCAGGGACGGCGACACCGAGGACGTCGTCAACCCGTCCACCGGCGAGGCCTACGCCACCATGCCCGTGTCGGGCCCCGCTGACATCGACCACGCCATGCGTGTCGCCCAGGACGCCTTCGAGAAGTGGCGCGAGGCCACCCCCTCGGAGCGGAGCCTGGCGCTGTTCCGCATCGCCGACGCCATCGAGGCCAAGGCCGAGGAGCTCGTCGACGCCGAGTGCGAGGACACCGGCAAGCCCCGGGCGCTCACGCTCTCCGAGGAGATCCCGCCGATGGTCGACCAGATCCGGTTCTTCGCCGGGGCCTGCCGCCTCCTCGAGGGCCGATCGGCAGGGGAGTACATGTCGGGGTTCACGTCGTACGTCCGCCGCGAGCCGGTCGGGGTGTGTGCCCAGGTCACACCCTGGAACTACCCCATGATGATGGCCGTCTGGAAGTTCGCGCCGGCCATTGCCGCGGGCAACGCCGTCGTCCTCAAGCCGGCGCACACCACGCCGGTCACGACGGTGATGCTGGCCGAGATCGCCGCCGAGTTCCTGCCGCCGGGTGTGCTCAACGTCGTCTGCGGCAACCGCGAGACGGGCCGTGCGCTCGTGTCGCACCCCGTGCCCCGGATGGTCTCCATCACCGGGAGCGTCAGGGCCGGGCGCGAGGTCGCCATGGCCGCCTCGGAGGACGTCAAGCGCGTGCACCTCGAGCTCGGTGGCAAGGCCCCGGTGATCGTCTTCGACGACGCCGACATCGACAAGGCGGCCGAGGCCATCGCCGTGGCCGGCTACTTCAACGCCGGGCAGGACTGCACCGCGGCCACGCGGGTGCTGGCCGGGCCCCGGGTGCACGACGACTTCGCGGCCGCGCTGGTCGAGAGGGCCCGGGCCCAGACGGTGGCGGGCCCCGAGGTGGAGGGGGCCGATTTCGGGCCCCTGAACAGCGCCGACCAGCTGGGGCGCGTCACGACCTTCGTCGACAACCTGCCGTCGCACGCCGACGTCCGCACCGGCGGCCACCGGATCGAGGGACGGGGCTATTTCTACGAGGCCACGGTCGTGAGCGACGTGCACCAGGACGACGACATCGTGCAGCAGGAGGTGTTCGGGCCGGTCATCACCGTCCAGCAGTTCTCCGACGAGAGCGAAGCGCTGCGGTGGGCGAACGACGTGGAGTACGCCTTGGCCTCGTCGGTGTTCACCCGCGACCACGGCCGGGCCATGCGCATGGCCAAGGGGCTCGACTTCGGGTGCGTATGGATCAACACCCACATCCCCCTGGTGGCCGAGATGCCCCACGGTGGCTTCAAGCACTCGGGGTACGGCAAGGACCTGTCGGTGTACGGGTTCGAGGACTACACGCGCATCAAGCACGTCATGAGCGCGCTCGACTCGTGAGTCAGGCGGCTGCCACCGCCTCCTCCAGGATCGTGAGCCCCTCGTCGAGCAGGTGGTCGGGGATGACGAGGGGGGGCAGGAGCCGGATGACGTTGCCGTAGGTCCCGGCCGTGAGGACGAGCAGTCCCCGGGCGTGGCACGCGGCCGCGATGCGGCCGGTGGCGGCCGTGTCGGGCGTGATGCCGTCGGGACCCACGAGCTCGATGGCCACCATCGCCCCCCGCCCGCGGGCGTCCCCCACGACGCCGTGGGCGCCCGCCATGGCCCGGAGGCGGGGCAGCGCGGCGTCCCCGATCCGCCGTGCCCGTTCCAGCAGCCCGTCCTCCTCGATGGTGGCGATGGAGGCCAGCGCGGCGGCGCACGCCAGCGGGTTGCCGCCGAACGTGCCGCCGAGCCCGCCGGCATGCACGGCGTCCATGAGCCCGGCGCGGCCCGTGACGGCCGCGACGGGCAGACCGCCCCCCAGGCTCTTGGCCGTGGTCACCAGGTCGGGGACGACGCCCTCGTGCTCACACGCGTACCAGGCGCCGGTGCGGCCGAACCCGGACTGGATCTCGTCGGCGACGAGCACGACACCCGTGGCCGCGCACCACTCGGCCAGCCCGGCCAGCCACCCGGGCTCGGGCACGACGAAGCCGCCCTCACCGGCGATGGGCTCCACCACGATGCAGGCGATCGAGCCCGAGCCCACGGTGGTCTCGAGCAGGTCCACGACCTCCGACAGCTTCCCCGTCTGCCGGAAGGGGTCGGAGTACGGCGCCCGGTAGACCTCGGGGGCGAAGGGGCCGAACCCGCGCTTGTAGGGCATGGCCTTCCCGGTGAGGCTCATGCCCAGGAGCGTCCGGCCGTGGAACCCGTGGTCGAAGGCCACGACCGCCGGGCGGCCGGTGGCGTAGCGCGCCACCTTCACGGCGTTCTCGACGGCCTCGGCCCCCGAGTTCACGAGGAACGACCGCTTGTCGTGGGCCCCCGGGGTGAGCTCGTTGAGCCGCTCGCACACCTCCACGTACCCCGTATACGGCGTGACCTGGAAGCAGGTGTGGGTGAACCGGTCGAGCTGCTCGCGCACCGCCGTGATCACCCGGGGCGCGCTGCTGCCGACGTTGGTGACCGAGATGCCCGATGCGAAGTCGATGAGGCGGTTGCCGTCGACGTCCTCGACGATCCCGCCACCGGCGCGCGCCACGAACACCCCCAGGGTGGTCCCCACCCCTGCGGGGACGGCGGCGGACCGGCGGGCCATGAGCCGGCGCGAGCGCGGCCCGGGGATGTCGGTCAGCAGCAGGCGCTCCTGTGGGACTCGGTCGGTGGTCGTGTCCATGGGGCCCCTCGTGCTCGGGTGTTCGCCGCTTCGAGCATACGGGCGCGGCGTCGCCGCGTCACGGCCCGAAACCGCCGGTGACCAGCGCCGATGGACAACAGGACCTTCGACCCTGGAGCACCGGTATGCCTGATCGTACGGTCGCAGGGAGGCTGAGGAGGCACGACGCGGCCACAGGGACACCGGGAGGGAGGACAGGGCGTGGACGGCTACGTGGAAGGCGTGCTGGAGCGCGTCCGCGCCAAGAACCCGGGCCAGCCCGAATTCCTGCAGGCCGTCGAGCTGGCCGCCGTCTGCCTGGTGCCGGTCCTCGACCGTCGGCGCGACTTCCGGGAGGCGAAGATCCTGGAGCGCCTGGCCGAGCCCGAGCGCGTGATCATCTTCCGGGTCAACTGGGTCGACGACGCCGACGAGGTCCAGATCAACCGCGGGTTCCGCGTGCAGATGAACAGCGCCATCGGTCCCTACAAGGGAGGCCTGCGATTCCACCCCACCGTCGACCTGAGCGTGCTCAAGTTCCTCGCCTTCGAGCAGGTGCTCAAAAACGCGCTCACCACCCTTCCCCTCGGCGGCGCCAAGGGGGGATCGGACTTCGACCCGAAGGGCAAGAGCGATGCCGAGGTGCGCCGCTTCTGCCAGTCGTTCATGACCGAGCTGGCCCGGCACATCGGGCAGTTCACCGACATCCCCGCCGGCGACATCGGGGTCGGTGGGCGCGAGATCGGTTTCCTGTTCGGGCAGCACAAGCGCATCACCAACCAGTTCACGGGCGTCATGACGGGGAAGGAGCCCGACTGGGGCGGGTCCTTCATCCGCACCGAGGCAACCGGCTACGGCACCGTGTACTTCGCGGCCGAGATGCTCGCCACCAAGGGTGAGGACCTCACCGGGAAGTCCTGTCTCGTGTCGGGCAGCGGCAACGTCGCCCAGTACACCGCGCAGAAGCTGCTCGACATGGGGGCGCGGCTCCTGACCATGTCCGACTCCGGCGGCTTCGTCCTCGACCCCGACGGCATCGACCGGGACAAGCTCGACTGGCTCATGGATATGAAGAACGTCCGGCGCGGTCGGATCCGCGAGTATGCCGAGCGCTTCCCCCGGTCCACCTACGTCCCGGCGCAGCCCAACGGCGAGAACCCGTTGTGGGACGTGCCCGCCGACTGCGCGTTCCCCTGCGCGACGCAGAACGAGATCGGCGCCAAGGACGCCGCCAACCTCCTGCGCAACGGCGTGGTCCTGGTGGCGGAGGGTGCCAACATGCCGACGACGTCACGGGGCGTGGAGCTGTTCGTCGATGCGGGGATCCTCTACGGGCCGGCCAAGGCGGCGAACGCCGGCGGTGTCGCCGTGTCGGGCCTCGAGATGGCACAGGACAGCGCCCATCTGCCCTGGCCGACGGCGCAGGTCGACGCGAAGCTGCGCGCCATCATGCGCGACATCCACGGGCAGGTCCGACGAGCCGCCGAGGAGTACGGGGCGCCGGGCAACTACGTCGCCGGGGCGAACATCGCCGGTTTCGTCAAGGTCGCCGGCGCCATGCTCGACGAAGGCACCATCTGA
>Ga0307372_10000869_pt1 | contig 52941 bp, 49 predicted proteins | sample OX1MG_FD_202533 | JGI IMG/M metagenome (GOLD analysis project Ga0307372, IMG submission 202533) | Soil microbial communities from Risofladan, Vaasa, Finland - OX-1 | ecosystem: Environmental > Terrestrial > Soil > Coastal area > Acid sulfate soil | place: Finland: Risofladan, Vaasa | collected...
CAGGGTGGGAAGAAGCCATAAATCCCGGCTGCCCGCTGACGGGACCGCTGGACACACCTCGCGGTGACAAGCGATCCTGAAACACGCCCGTTAGGCGATCACCCGTGCGTGGAAGGGCAGGCTAGCGGCGAGGCCACGCCCCCGCTCAGCCGCCATTCCGGGTGACCTCACCCCGCTCGGTGGGTAGGTTCGGCTAGATGATCGGACGCATCCCCATCCTCGACGTGGATCCCCTCGTCGAGTGCGGCCGTTGGCCGGCCAAGGCAGTAGTCGGGGAGTCCGTCATGGTGTCCGCAACGGTCTTCCGTGACGGTCACGACGTCGTCGGCGCCAACGTCGTCCTCCGCGATCCGGCGGGTCGTCCAGGTCCCTTCACCCGGATGGTGCTCATCGCACCGGGCACCGACCGGTGGGAAGCTCCGGTCACGCCGACCTGCGCCGGCCGCTGGACCTTCCAGATCGAGGCGTGGTCGGACCCCTTGGCTACCTGGCGACACGACGCGCAGATCAAGGTGGGCGCCGGTCAGGATGTAGAACTCGTCCTCGAGGAAGGCGCCCGACTGCACGATCGGGCAGCTCGCTTGGTACCGCCGGATCTGCGCCCGTTGGTGCGTTCGGTCAGCCGGGTCCTGCGAGACGCCTCGCGGCCGGCAGACGAACGGCTGGCCGTCGCGCTGGATCCGCACGTGATCGCGACCACGGATGACCACCCCGTGCGTGAGTTGGTGACCAAGGGCGCGATCGCCGCGCTCATGGTCGAGCGCGAGCGGGCCCTCGTCGGATCCTGGTACGAGTTTTTCCCGCGGTCCGAGGGGGCGGTGGCCGATCCGGTGAGCGGACACGTTCGGCCCGGTACCCTTCGCACCGCGCTGGAACGCCTCCCGGCGGTCGCGGCCATGGGCTTCGACGTTGTTTATCTCCCGCCCGTGCACCCGATCGGGCGCTCCTTTCGCAAGGGGCCGAACAATGCCGTCGAGTCCGGTCCCTCCGACCCAGGTTCGCCCTGGGCCATCGGCGGACCGGAAGGCGGCCACGACGCCATCCATCCCGAACTGGGCACACTCGAGGACTTTGACGCCTTTGTCGCCGGCGCCGCCGAACTGGGCCTCGAGGTGGCCCTGGACCTCGCCCTTCAGTGTTCGCCGGACCACCCGTGGCTGGCCGAGCATCCGGAATGGTTCACCACCCGTTCCGACGGTTCGATCAAGTACGCGGAGAACCCCCCCAAGCGCTACCAGGACATCTATCCGCTCAACTTCGATAACGATCCGGAAGGGCTCACGGCCGAGGTGCTCCGGATCGTTCGGCACTGGGTGGCCCACGGAATTCGCATCTTCCGGGTGGACAACCCGCACACCAAGCCCATCAGGTTCTGGGAGTCCCTGATCGCCGAAATTTGGCGGAGCGATCCCGACGTCGTCTGGCTGGCCGAAGCCTTCAGCCGACCCCCGATGATGCACGCCCTGGCCAAGGTCGGATTCAGCCAGAGCTACACCTACTTCACCTGGCGCAACGAGAAGTGGGAGCTCGAGGCTTATCTCCGGGACCTGGCCGGGCCACACGCCGCCTTCATGCGGCCGAACTTCTTCGTCAACACGCCCGACATCCTGCATGCGTACCTGCAGTCCGGGGGGCCGCCGGCCTTCAAGATTCGCGCCACCCTCGCCGCACTGCTCAGCCCGACTTGGGGCGTCTACGCCGGCTTCGAGCTGTTCGAGCACGTGGCCGCAGAGCCGGGGAGCGAGGAGTACCTCGACTCGGAGAAGTACCAGTACCGGCCGAGGGACTGGGCCGGCGCGGACCGCGAGCAACGTACCCTCGCCCCTTATCTGACCCGGCTGAACGAGCTGCGTGGGCGGCACCCAGCGCTGCGCCGGCTCCGCAACCTACGCTTCCATGCCGTGGACACTCCCGAGTTGATCTGCTGGTCCAAGCGGCTGCCCGGCGCCGCTGCCGAGGACGACATCGTGCTCGTCGTCGTCAACCTCGACCCGCACAGCGCACGGGAAGGCACCTTGAGCCTCGACCTACCCGCACTCGGGGCCGCCTGGTCCGAACAGCTGGAGGTAACCGACGAGTTGACCGGTGCGACGTACCACTGGGGGTCCAGAAGCTACGTCCGGCTCGACCCTTCGGTGGAACCCGCGCATATTTTCAGCGTTCGCCGGCTGCCGCAGTGACCCAGGATCCGCCCACGCGAGTGGCCCCCCGGGACCCGCTCTGGTACAAGCGCGCGATCTTCTACGAAGTTCTCATCCGTGGCTTCTCCGACAGCAACAACGACGGCACCGGTGATCTGCGCGGACTTCGGCAAAAGCTCGACTACCTCCAGTGGCTGGGCGTCGACTGCATCTGGTTGCTTCCGATGTACGGCTCGCCGCTGCGTGACGGCGGGTACGACATCAGCGACTTCATGTCGGTCCTTCCCGAATATGGCGACCTCGGCGACTTCGTGCTCCTCGTCGACGAGGCGCACCAGCGCGGGATCCGGATCATCGCGGACCTCGTCATGAACCACACCTCCGATCAGCACCCCTGGTTCCAGGCATCGCGTTCGGATCCCAGCGGGCCGTTCGGAGATTTCTATGTCTGGTCCGACAGCGACGAGCGGTACCGCGACGCGCGGGTCATCTTCGTCGACACCGAACAATCGAATTGGACGTTCGACCCGGTCCGCGGGCAGTACTACTGGCACCGGTTCTTTTCGCACCAGCCCGACCTGAACTTCGAGAACCCGACGGTGCAGAGCGTCATGATCGAGGTACTGCGGTTCTGGCTGGACCTGGGAATCGACGGCTTTCGCCTGGATGCTGTGCCCTATCTGTTCGAGGCGGACGGCACCAACTGCGAGAACCTGCCGGCAACGCACGCCTACCTCAAGCGGATTCGGAGGGAAATCGAGACGCAGTACCCGGAGACCGTACTGCTGGCCGAGGCGAACCAGTGGCCGGCGGACGTGGTCGAATACTTCGGGACCGGCGATGAGTGCCACATGGCGTTCCATTTTCCGCTGATGCCGCGAATCTTCATGTCGGTCCGGCGGGAACAGCGGTATCCGATCTCGGAAATCCTCGCGCAGACCCCGGAGATTCCGGCGAACTGCCAGTGGGGCATCTTCCTGCGCAACCATGACGAGCTCACCCTCGAAATGGTGACCGACGAAGAGCGTGACTACATGTACGCGGAGTACGCCAAGGACCCGCGGATGAAAGCGAACCTCGGAATCCGGCGCCGGCTCGCCCCGCTACTCGACAACTCCCGGGACCAGATGCAGCTCTTCACCGCACTGCTGCTCTCGCTACCCGGATCGCCGGTGATCTACTACGGGGACGAGATCGGGATGGGCGACAACATCTACTTAGGTGACCGGGATGGGGTCCGGACCCCCATGCAGTGGTCGCCGGACCGTAATGCCGGGTTCTCGACCTGCGACCCGCAGCGGCTGTACCTGCCGGTGATCATGGATCCGGTCTACGGTTACGCGGCACTAAACGTCGAGGCCGAGATGCGCCAGGCGACGTCGCTGTTGCATTGGACGCGGCGGATGATCGGTGTTCGGCGCCAGCACCCGACCTTCGGCCTCGGCACGTACTCGGAGCTGTCATCCTCCAATCCGAGCGTCCTTGCCTTCGTGCGCGAATTCGGCGACGACCTCGTGCTCTGCGTGAACAACCTTTCGCGCTTCGCCCAACCCGTGGAACTTGACTTACGCCGATTCGAGGGACGCACGCCGATCGAATTGCTCGGTGGTGTGCACTTCCCACCGATCGGGGAGCTGTCCTATCTGCTCACGCCGCCCGGACATGGCTTCTACTGGTTCCTGCTCTCGAACGTGGAGGGATGAGCTGACCACGACCCCGGAACTCCCGGCCGGATTGCCCGAGCTTCTGCGCGATTGGCTGCCTCAGCAACGCTGGTACAGCGGCAAGGGCCGGCCGATCCACAGTCTGGCGATCTCGAACACGACCCGGCTCAGCCAGCGTGACCCCACCCTCGACCATCTGGTCGTCGCGGTCGACCACGGCGACGGCGCCGAGCGCTACCAACTCTTCCTCTCGCTGCGGACGAGCGTGCCCGAGCGGCTCGACCATGCGCTCGTCGGGTGGGCGGGTGAGATCGCCGTACTCGACGCCGCGCACGATCAGGAGGCAACCCGAATCCTGCTGTCCGGGCTGGCGGCTGAATGGACGGTCGAACCGATGACCTTCCGCCGGCTCACCGACCGGCTGGAGACCGACCTACCCAGCCTGATGATGGGCGCCGAACAGAGCAACAGCTCGCTGATCTACGGTGACCGCTACATCCTGAAGCTATTTCGGCGCATCTCGCCGGGGCTCAACCCTGACCTCGAGGTCACCCGGGCCCTCGCAGATCTGGGGTGTCTGCGGATCGTGCCGCCACTCGGCTACCTGGAGACCATGCTGGACGGTGAGCCGACCACCGTCGCCATGCTCCAGCCGTTCCTCAAGTCCGCCAGCGACGGGTGGGCGCTCGCGGTCACCAGCGTCCGCGACCTGTACGCAGAGGGCGACCTGCACGCCGACGAGGTCGGCGGGGACTTCGCCGCCGAGGCCGAGCGGCTGGGGCAGGCCACCGCGGAGGTGCATCAGCGGATGGCCGAGGCGCTGCCCAGTGGGGTCGCCGACGCAGATGATCAAGCGCAGACCCTGGTTCGAATGCAAGAGCGACTCGACGCGGCGCTCGGCGCCGTCCCCGCCCTTCGCCGGTTCGAGGCGGGCCTGCGAGCCGCCTTCCAGGCGGTCGCCGAAGAATCCGGTCCGATCGCGGTCCAGCGCATCCACGGCGATTTCCACCTCGGTCAGGTCATGCGAACCGAGGCGGGCTGGGTGCTGTTCGACTTCGAGGGCGAACCGGCCCGCCCGCTCGAGCAGCGGGTCGCGCTGATGAGCCCGCTGCGCGACGTGGCGGGCATGCTGCGATCATTCGACTACGCGGCGCGACACCTGCTGACCGACCATCCGGCGGAACCGCACCTGGCATACCGCGCAGCCGAATGGGCAGAACGCAATCGGGAGGCGTTCTGCGACGGATACGCGTTGGCCGGCGGCCCGGATCCGCGGGACGGCGGACGGCTCCTGCGAGCGTTCGAACTCGACAAGGCGGTCTACGAGGTTGTCTACGAGACGCGGAACCGACCCAGCTGGCTCCCGATCCCGCTCGGCTCGATCGAGCGCATCGTCGCCTGAGTCGACGGGCGATTCAACCCTCCCAGCCGAAGAGATCGACCGGCTGATCGCGGGTAGGCATCACAACCCGCACACCATCCTCGGTGCCCACCCGAACGACCGCACCGTGACCGTGCGCTCGTTCCGCCCGGACGCCACCACGGTCGCCGCGCTGGTCGGCGACACCCGCTACCCCCTGACCCACCTCAGGGCCGGCGTCTGGACCGGTGAACTCGACCTGGCGAACGTCCCGGACTATCGGCTCGAGGTCACCTACGGTCAGGACCGTTTCGTCATAGACGATCCGTACCGCTTCCTCCCCACCCTCGGCGAGCTCGACTTGCACCTCATCGTGGAGGGGCGGCACGAGCAGCTCTGGCAGGTGCTCGGCGCGCACGTCCGTCGACTCGGCGGCGCGGTCGCAGAGGTCGATGGCACGTCCTTCGCGGTGTGGGCGCCGGCTGCCCAGGGGGTCCGGGTCCTCGGCGACTTCAACTCCTGGGACGGGCGGGCGCACCCGATGCGCTCGTTGGGGCCGAGCGGAATCTGGGAACTGTTCGTACCGGACGTCGGCGATGGAGCGCGCTACAGGTTCGAAGTGCTCGGTTCCGATGGGGTCTGGCGAAACAAGGCCGACCCGATGGCGTTCGCCGCCGAGCAGGCACCGGCCACGGCATCGATCGTCTACACCCCACAGTTCGAGTGGAGCGACAGCGAGTGGCTGGAGCGCCGCGCCCGAACCGACTGGTTGCGGGCCCCGATGAGCGTCTACGAAGTGCACCTCGGGTCCTGGCGGGCCGGCCTGTCATATCGGGAGCTCGCCGCGGAACTCGTCGACTACCTCACCGACACCGGCTTCACCCACGTCGAATTCCTGCCCGTCGCCGAACATCCATATGGCGGGTCATGGGGCTACCAGGTGACGTCGTACTACGCACCGACCTCCCGGTTCGGCTCGCCGGACGACTTCCGCCACCTCGTCAACGAACTGCACCGGGCCGGGTTCGCTGTGATCGTCGACTGGGTACCGGCCCACTTCCCCAAGGACGGTTGGGCGTTGGCCCGGTTCGACGGCACCGCGCTCTACGAACACGCCGACCCACGCCGCGGGGAGCAACCCGACTGGGGCACGCTCGTGTTCGACTTCGGCCGGAGCGAGGTCCGCAACTTCCTGGTGGCCAACGCCGTCTACTGGCTCGAGGAACTACACGTCGACGGGCTGCGGGTCGACGCGGTCGCCTCGATGCTCTACCTCGACTACTCCCGAAAGCCGGGCGCCTGGGCGCCCAACAAGTTCGGTGGCCGGGAGAACCTGGAGGCGGTCGCCTTCCTCCAGGAGATGAACGCGACCGTGTACAGGCGGGTTCCCGGGATCGTGACCATCGCCGAGGAATCGACTGCGTGGCCCGGGGTCACTCGGCCGACTTATCTCGGGGGCCTGGGGTTCGGATTCAAGTGGGATATGGGCTGGATGCACGACACGCTCGACTACCTGGCGAACGCCCCGGTGCATCGGATGTACCACCACCATCAGATGACGTTTTCGATGATGTACGCCTACACCGAGAACTTTCTGCTGCCCCTATCGCACGACGAGGTCGTACACGGCAAGGGGTCGCTGCTCCGCAAGATGCCCGGCGACCGCTGGCAGCAGTTGGCCAACCTGCGTGCCCTGTACGCCTACTTGTGGGCGCATCCGGGAAAGCATCTGCTGTTCATGGGCTGCGAGTTCGGTCAGGAGTCCGAGTGGTCGGAGTCGAGGTCCCTGGACTGGGCGCAGGCCGGCCAACCCGATCATGCGGCGGTGCGGGACCTGGTGCGTGACCTCAACGCCGTTTACCGGGGCTCCCCGGCACTCTGGTCCCAGGACGGGGCACCCGGCGGATTCGCCTGGATCGACGCGAACGACGCGGACAGTAATGTCTTCTCATTCCTTCGCTGGGGAGACGACGGCTCCGTGCTGGCATGCGTGGCGAACTTCGCCGGGATCCCGCACGAGGACTACCGGCTGGGGTTGCCCCGACCCGGCGAATGGCGGGAATTGATCAACACCGACGCCCCGGCCTACCTCGGCAGCGGGGTGGGCAACCTCGGCGCGGTCCGGGCGGTCGATCAGCCGTGGCACGGCCAGTCGGCGTCGGCGGTGCTCCGGCTCCCGCCCCTTGGGACGCTCTGGCTGGCCGGCCCCGAGTGAACTCGGCGGCACGCTAGAACAGCGCGTTGGCGAGCGCCCGACGGCCGGCGGTCACCCTTGGGTCCTCCGGATCGAGGGCGTCCAGCAGGCCCAGCAGGTGAGTGCGCACCTGCTCGCGCTCCGAACCCTGGGCGCCTCGCAGAGCCTCGATCAGCCGCGTCACTGCCTGTTCGACCGCCCCCTCGACGACCTCTAGGTCGGCGGCGGCGAGCTGAGCCCGCAGGTCGCCCGGGGTCGCTGCCGCGGCGCGGCGCGTCGCCTCCGGGTCGAGATCGCGGGTCCGCTCGATCAATCCGATCCGGGCCAGGGCCACCCGGGGTTCCGGGTCCGCCGGGGCCCGGAGCGCGAGCTGTTCGAAGGCCGCCCGCGCGGCGGCAAGGTCCCCTCGGGCCAGTGCCTGTTCCGCCTCGGCATAGCCCGGGTCCGCGACCGCTGCTGCGCCCGGCTCGACCCCTGACACGACTGTCATCAGGTCACTGATCCAGGCCCGAACCTCGGCTTCCGGCAGTGCGCCGGTGAACTCGCCGGCGATCGCCCCGTCGACGACCGCCTTGACGGCCGGGATTCCCTGCACCCCGAAAGCCTGCGCCAGCCGGGGATTCTGGTCGCAGTCCACCTTGCCGAGAAACCATCCGCCGGCGCCTTCGGCGGCCAGCTTCTCGAGCACCGGGCCGAGCGTGCGACACGGTGCGCACCAGGTGGCCCAGAAGTCGAGGACCACGGGTGTGGTCCGGGATCGTTCGACCACCTCGGTGGCGAAGTTGGCCTCGGTGACCTCGACCGTGTGGGCGCCGCTCGGCGCCGGCCCGGCCGGTACGGGGGCCGGCGCCCGGAGTGCAGCCAGGTCGACTGCGCCGTGCAGGCGCAGGTCAGCGGGTCGGGCGATCACCTGACCATCCTCGCCTAGACCCGCCGGTCAGAAACGCGGGGGTTCGAGGTAGGTACCCCACACCTCCCGCAACGCGTCGCACATCTCGCCGAGGGTGGCCTCGGCGCGGGCGGCGTCGAGCATGACCGGAATCATGTTGTGCCCGGACCGGGCCGCCGCGGTGAGGCCGGCGAGCGCCGCGTCCACCGCGGCCTGGGAGCGTTCCGCCCGGCGGGCGGCCAGAGCCGCACGCTGCGCCCGCTCGACCTCCGTGGAGACCCGGAGGATCTCCAGCGGCGCCTCGGTGGTGTCGGTCGCCACGTTGACCCCCACGATCCGCTTGTCGCCCTTCTCGAGCTTCTGTTGGTAGGCGAACGCGGCGTCCGCGATCTCGCTCATGAAGTAACCGTCGTCGATGCCCCGCAGGATGCCCGAGGTCATCGACCCGTCGGTGCCGAGTTCACGGATTCGGGCAAAGATCTCCTCGGCGGTGGCCTCCATCCGGTCGGTGAGCGCCTCGACGTAGTACGCGCCCCCGAGTGGATCAGCGACATTCGTGACCCCGGTCTCTTCCATCAGAACCTGCTGGGTCCGAAGCGCGATCTCCGCAGCGCGCGCCGAGGGGAGTGCGAGCACCTCGTCGAGCGCGTTCGTGTGCAGCGAGTTCGTCCCGCCCAACACCGCGGCCAGCGCCTCGACGGCGGTCCTCACTATGTTGTTCTCGGGCTGTTGCGCGGTCAGTGAGACCCCGGCGGTCTGGGTGTGGAAACGCAGCCACTGGGCCCGTGGATCGGTGGCCCCGTAGACGTCACGCATCCAGCGGGCCCAGATGCGGCGCGCCGCCCGGAACTTGGCGATCTCCTCGAAGAAATCGATATGCGCATCGAAGAAGAAGGACAGACCGGGCGCGAAACGGTTGACGTCGAGCCCACGGGACAGCCCGAGCTCGACGTAGCCGAAACCGTCGGCCAGGGTGTAGGCGAGCTCCTGCGCGGCTGTCGAGCCGGCTTCCCGGATGTGATAGCCGGAAACAGACAGCGGCTTGTAGCGCGGGATCTCGCGGTCGCAGAACTCCATCAGGTCGCCGATCAGACGCAGGTGCGGCTCCGGCGGGAACAGCCACTCCTTCTGCGCGATGTACTCCTTGAAGATGTCGGTCTGCAACGTGCCGTCGAGTCCCCCGATCGCGACCCCCTGCCGCTCGGCGGCCACCAGGTACATGCAGAACACCGGAGCGGCCGGCCCGGAGATCGTCATGCTCGTTGTCACGGAGCCGAGGTCGATGCCGGCGAACAGAACCTCCATGTCCGCCGCCGAGTCGATCGCCACCCCGCAGTGGCCCACCTCACCCAGAGCCTTGGCATCGTCGGAGTCCCGGCCCATCAGTGTGGGCATGTCGAAAGCCACCGAAAGCCCGTTGCCCCCGCCGGCCAAGATCATCCGATACCGCTCGTTGGTGTCCGCGGCGGAGCCGAATCCGGCGAACTGCCGCATCGTCCAGGGCTTTCCCCGATAACCCGACGCATACAGGCCCCGGGTGAACGGGAACTCGCCGGGCCAACCGATCCGCTCGAAACCGTCGGCGTCGGCCCCTGGCGGCGGCCCGTACACCGGAGCCACGTCCACCCCGGACAGCGTGCTGAAGTCGTTGTCCCGTAATGCCGCGTGCGCGAACCGCTCCGCCCATCGCTGGCGACCGGACTCGATGTCCTTCGCGTCCACCTGCGGCTCCCTCACCGGATCGACCCGCCCGGAGGCTCGTCACGGAATTGTCACCCAGAGTATCCGTACCCATTGCAAGCGAGCCCCGTCCGGCGCACACTAACCCCGTAAAAGCACGCACCGCCGTGAGCGTTCGGTTACAGGAGGTGAGGACAGGCTCAGGCGGGGACCAACCCGTTTCTCCAGATCAAGGAGACCGCAGATGGCAAGTCAGATCCGCATCCCGGAGGCGTCAACCGCCACCGAGCAGGTGCCGGCGCAGACGCCGGAAACGCCCACCACCTCGATCGCCGATCCAGGGCCGCTCGGGCTGGCCGGCTTCGCGGCGACGACCTTCATGCTCAGCGTCTTCAACGCCAACCTCATCAAGGACCCCAAGTTGCTCCTGGCGGTCCTCCCGGTCGCGCTCTTCTACGGCGGGCTCGCGCAGCTGCTCGCCGGGATGTGGGAGTTCAAGAAGGGGAACACCTTCGGCGCGACCGCATTCAGCTCGTTCGGAGCGTTCTGGCTCAGCTACGCGGCGCTGGTGAAGTTCGTCGCCCCCGGGCTGCCGGCCGCGACGGCGTACAAGGTGATCGGGCTCTATCTGCTGATCTGGACGGTCTTCACCGCTTACATGCTGATCGCCTCGCTGCGCTCGACCGGTGCGGTGGCGCTGGTGTTCGCCGTACTAACCGTCACGTTCGTCCTGCTGACGATCGGGGCCTGGGACCAGAGCGCCAAGATCACCCATATCGGCGGGTGGGCAGGCCTGGTGACCGCCGTGGTCGCCTGGTACGCCAGCTTCGCCGGGGTGACGAACGCCACCTGGGGCCGACCGGTCCTGCCGGTGGTGCCGCTCAACGGCACCAGCCGCCGGAGTGGGCACCGGGCCTGAGATCCGGCCGCCGGCGGGTCAGCTCATCGAGAGATCATCCCCGCGATGAGCTGATCCGCCGCGGAGTACGGGTCGCTCTCGCCGGCCACCACGCGGCCGGCCAGCGAGTCGAGCACGCTCCCACCCCTGAGGTCGCCCATCCGTTCCCGGAGCTGGGTAGCGGCGATCGCCTCGATCTCGTCGGCGGCCCGGAGCCGGCGGCGGGCGTCTAGCCGGCCGCTCTCGGCCAGCCAGTCCGCGTGCGAGTCGAGCGCACCGACGACCTCGGCAATCCCCTCGCCGCGGGTCGCGACCGACTTGATCACCGGCGGACGCCAGCCGGCCGGGTCGGACCGGTCGCCCATCGACAGCATGTGCCGCAGGTCCCGGGCAGCCTGATCGCCACCGTCGCGGTCGGCCTTGTTCACGACGAAGACGTCCGCGATCTCGAGGATCCCCGCCTTGGCCGCCTGGATCCCGTCGCCCATGCCCGGGGCCACCAGCACGACCGTGGTGTCGGCCAGCGACGCCACGTGAACCTCCGCCTGGCCGACCCCTACCGTCTCGACGAGGATAACCGCGCAGCCCGCCGCGTCGAGAACCCTGACCGCCTGCGGGGTTGCCCAGGCCAGGCCGCCGAGGTGGCCACGGGAGGCCATCGAGCGGATGTAGACGCCCCGATCGGTGGCATGGTCCTGCATCCGCACCCGGTCCCCGAGCAGAGCCCCGCCGGAGAACGGCGACGATGGGTCCACGGCGAGCACGCCGACCCGTAGGCCGCGCCGCCGGTACTCGGTGACCAAGGCATTCGTCGTCGTCGACTTGCCCACTCCCGGCGAGCCGGTGAGGCCGATCACCCGGGCCCCGCCGGCCAGCGGGGCGAGGGCCCGCATGACGTCCCGCAGCAACGGCGCCGCGTCCTCGACGAGCGAGATCAGGCGGGCGACAGCGCGTGGGTCCCCCGTCGCAGCCCCCGCGACCAGCTCGTCGACGTCCGGGCCGCGCCGGCTCACGCTCCGGGAACGCGAAGCACCAGCGCGTCACCCTGGCCACCGCCGCCGCACAGTGCGGCCGCGCCGACCCCGCCGCCACGGCGGCGCAGCTCGTTGGCAAGGTGCAGCACGATCCGTGCGCCGGACATCCCGATCGGATGCCCGAGCGCGATCGCCCCGCCGTCCACGTTGACCTTCTCGGGGTCGACGCCGAGCTCACGCATCGACTGGATACCGACCGAAGCGAACGCCTCGTTGATCTCGATGAGGTCGAGATCGGCCACGCTCAGTCCCTTCTCTCGGGACAGTGCCTTCTTGATCGCGTTCGACGGCTGCGACTGGAGCGAGGGATCCGGGCCGGCAACCACCCCGTGCGAGCCGACTTCCGCAAGCACCGGCAGGCCGAGCCCGGCCGCCTTCGCGGCGGACATGACGACGACGGCACATCCACCGTCGGAGATCTGCGAGGCCGACCCGGCGGTGATCGTGCCGTCCGCGGCGAACGCCGGACGGAGCCGGGCCAGCGACTCGACGGTGGTCTCCGGACGAACCCCTTCGTCCTCGGTGACGAGGATCGGCTCACCGCCGCGCTGCGGGATCGGCACCGGGACGATTTCCGCATCGAAGCGGCCGTTCTTCATCGCCGCCGCGGCCCGTTCGTGCGACCGTGCTGCGAACTCGTCCTGCTCGCCGCGACTGATCCCGAGTTTGGCGTTGTACCGCTCGGTCGACTCCCCCATCGCGCACTGGTCGAAGGCGCAGAAGAGACCGTCGTGCGCCATCGAATCCACCAGCGTGACGTCGCCGTACTTGAAACCGGACCGGGAGGCCGGCAGCAGATGCGGCGCCAGGGTCATCGACTCCATCCCGCCGGCAACCACGATCTCGAACTCCCCGGCCCGGATCAGCTGATCGGCCAACGCGATGGCGTCCAGCCCGGACAAGCAGACCTTGTTCACGGTCAGCGCAGGCACGGTCATCGGGATGCCGCCCTTGACCGCGGCCTGCCGGGCGGTGATCTGGCCCTGGCCCGCCTGGAGTACATGGCCCATGATCACGTAGTCGACCTGGTCCCCGGACAGTCCAGCCCGCTCGAGCGCGGCCTTGATGGCGATCCCGCCGAGGTCCATCGCGGTGAGGCCCTTGAGGGCCCCGAGCAGGCGGCCGATCGGCGTGCGAGCGCCCGAGACGATGACGGAACCGGCCATGGGTGGAGCCTCCTCGCGAGGACGGACAGGCGTCCTGCAACGATAGCGACCCGCCCCGGGGCGACCGACAGAGGAGGCAAGCGTTGCTTACCCGGATCGACCACATCGGGATCGCGGTCAGTGACCTCGAGGCCGCCACCGCATTCTACGCTTCGACGTTCGGTCTCACCGTGGTGGCCCGCGAGGTGCACGAGGACCAGGGTGTGCGGGAGGCGATGCTCATCGTCGCCGACGCCGACGCCGGCGGCTCCTACGTCCAACTGCTTGAACCGACCCGGCCCGACTCACCGGTCGGGAAGTTCCTCGAACGAAACGGCGAGGGCGTGCACCACGTCGGCTACGGAGTCGACGACATAACGGCTGCCCTCGCGACGGTGTCGGCCCAGGGCGTTCGGCTCGTGGACGCCCGTCCGCGGCACGGCTCGATGGGCGCGTCCATCGCCTTTCTGCACCCCAAGGATGTCCAGGGAGTGCTCACTGAACTGGTTGAGGCACCAAAGCGTCGTTGAAGAAAACTCCTGCCTGGGACGATCCGAAAAGAGGACACGTGAAGGACATCCGGGACGCGATCCTTGCCGGGGACACCCGGCCCGAGGAATTCGCCGAGCTGCCCGTTCCGGACAGCTACCGCGGCGTCGTGGTTCGCAAGGACGAGACCGAGTTGTTCGCTGGGCTGGCGACCCGGGACAAGGATCCCCGCAGATCCCTGCACGTCGACGAGGTGCCCACCCCGGAGCTCGGCCCCGGTGAAGCACTCGTCGCGGTGATGGCGAGTGCCATCAACTACAACACGGTCTGGACGTCCATCTTCGAGCCGCTATCCACATTCGGCTTCCTCGAGCGATACGGGCGGATGTCGCCGCTATCGAAGCGGCACGACCTGCCGTACCACGTTGTGGGATCCGACCTGGCCGGGGTCGTCCTGCGCACCGGGCCGGGGGTGCACGCCTGGTCCCCCGGCGACGAGGTCGTGGCGCACTGCTTGTCGGTGGAGTTGGAGAGCCCGGACGGGCACGACGACACGATGCTCGACCCGGAGCAGCGGATCTGGGGGTTCGAGACGAATTTCGGCGGGCTGGCCGAGTTGGCCCTCGTCAAGGCGAACCAGCTCATGCCGAAGCCCGCTCACCTGACCTGGGAGGAGGCCGCCGCCCCCGGCCTGGTGAACTCCACCGCCTACCGCCAACTGGTGGGGCGGCATGGTGCGGTGATGAAGCAGGGCGACGTCGTGCTGATCTGGGGCGCATCCGGTGGCCTCGGGTCCTACGCCACCCAGTTCGCGCTGAACGGCGGAGCCACCCCGGTGTGCGTCGTGTCGAGCCCGGAGAAGGCCGAGCTGTGCCGGCGGATGGGGGCCGAACTCATCATCGACCGAGCCGCCGAGGACTACCACTTCTGGAAGGACGAGAACACCCAGGATCCCAAGGAATGGCAGCGATTCGGCAAGAGCATCCGCAAGCTCACCGGCGGCGAGGACCCGGACATCGTGTTCGAGCATCCCGGCCGGGAAACCTTCGGCGCCAGCGTCTACGTCGCCCGGCGCGGCGGGGTCGTGGTGACCTGCGCTTCGACGTCGGGATTCCTCCACAGCTACGACAACCGCTATCTGTGGATGAACCTCAAGCGGATCGTCGGCAGCCACTTCGCGAACTACCGCGAGGCTTGGGAGGCCAACCGGCTGATCGCCAAAGCCCGCATCCACCCCACGCTTTCCAGGACCTACCCGCTCGAGGAGACCGGTCAGGCCGCGTACGACGTGCACCGCAACCTGCACCAGGGAAAGGTGGGGGTGCTCTGTCTCGCCCCCGAAGAGGGGCTCGGGGTGCGGGATCCCCAGTTGCGGGATCGGCATATCGAGGCCATCATGCGGTTTCGAAACAGATAGCCCGCAACGGGTGTCTGCGGCGGCCGAACTGGACACATTCCCACCATGACGACAGACGACACAACGATGATGCCGCTCGACGAGGCCATGAACGTCCGCAGCTTCGACCTCGTGCTCCGCGGCTACGACCGGGCGCAGGTCGACCGGCACGTCGACTGGCTGGAGACCGAGCTTGCCCAGGCCCAGGCCGAGCTGGCGCGCACCCAACCCTCCTACGAGGATCTCGGTGAGCGGATCGGTCAGATCCTCGAGCTCGCCGACGCCGAGGCAACCAGCCTCCGCACGGCCGCCCAGCTCGACGCCGAGCGGGTGCGCACCGACGCGCTCACCGCGACCGAGCGGGCCCGGGGCGAGGCGAGCGCGATCATCGAGGCCGCCCGCGGCGAGGCCGGGCAGCTCGTCGAGCAGGCACGCGCCGCGGCCGAACGTGAGCGGGCGGAGGCCCGTAGCCAGGTCCGGCAGATCCACGAAGCCGCCCAGCGGGAGGTCGACGAGCTGGCCGCGCAGCGCGAGCGGATCCGCGCCCGGCTCGGCGAGTTACGAGAGCAGCTCGCGGCCGTCGTCGCGGTTGCCGACCGGCCGGCGGTCGTCGCGCCACCGGAGGACCCGTCGCCGCCCACTGCCGCGATCATGGCGCAGGAGGACTCAACCCCTGGCTGATCCGAGCTCGGCAAGGAAGCCGGCCAGCGCCGCGTTGAACTCCTCCGGCGCCTCGACGGCGCTGAGGTGCCCGGCGCCGGGCAACGCGACCAGCCGCCCCCGCGGCACGGCGTCGGCCATCGCCCGGGCCTCGGCCGGCGGGGCCAGCGTGTCCTCCTCACCGACCACGACCAGGGTCGGCACGGCGACCGCCCGAAGCGTGGCGAACGAGTCAGGCCGGGCGGCCATCGCACGTTGAGCCCAGGCGACGGCCACCGGCGGGGCCGCCTGGACGAGGGCCTTGACCCGGCCGAGCACGAGCGGGCGGCTGGCGACCGAGGTAGGTCCGAGCAGGGTCGGGAAGACCTCCTCGATGAGCAGGGACGCGTCGTCGATCACCTGCTCCGCAATCCGTTCGCGGTTGGCCCTGACCTTCGGGGTATCCGGGCCGGCCTTGGTGTCCGCGAGCACGAGCCCGCGAACGCGGTCCGGGTGGCGGCGCAGGAACGCCATCGCCACGTAGCCGCCCATCGACAAGCCACCGAGAACGACCGAGCCCAGATCCTTGGCGTCGAGAAGGGCGGCGAGGTCGTCGGCGACGAGGTCGAGCGACGGCGGCTCTTCACCCAGCGGTGAGCCGCCGAAACCGCGCTGGTCCGGGGTGATGACGCGGTGGGTGGCGTTGAGGGCCTCCCGCTGAGCTAGCCACATCGCCGAGGACAGCGGGAAGGCGTGCAGGAGCACCAGGGCCGGCCCCGATCCGGTGTCCCGGTGATACAGCTCGACGGGGGACATGGTCCCGACCGTAGCCGAATCGCCGCCCCCGGTGGGAGGCCCGGCCGGACCCCTGCCGGGGCCCGCGTAGCACCGCCGGGGCCCGCGGAGCACCCGCCGGGGCCCGCGTAGCACCCTCCGGGGCCCGCGGAGCACCCGCCGGGGCCCGCGTAGCACCGCGAGTGTGCAATTTCCGACGGGGCCCGAGCGTACGGGGCGTCGGAAATTGCACACTCGCGGTCGGCTGGACTGCCGGCGCGCTCAAGACTGCCCGGGCGGCCAGGATCGGGGCAGCGGGTAGGCGGTCGGCTGGACGCAACGGACGATCTCGTCCAGGACCCGCTCGGTGTAGCCAACGAACAGGTGTTTCGCCCCAGGCACCTCGACCACCTCGGCCTGCCCGATCTCAGCGAACCGCTTCCTGGCCTCGGGCGGCCGGAGGTAGTCGTCGAACTCCGGGACGATGGCCACTACCGGCTTCCCCGAGGCACCCCAGGCCCGCAGATCGGTCGATGTGGCCTGACGCAACGGCGGCGCAAGCAGGATGAGCCCGGTCACGCTCGGGTCGAGCCCATGCCGCAGCCCCAGTTCGCTGCCGAAGGACCAGCCGACCAGCCACGGCTGCGGCAAGGGCTCGTGTTCGACCAAGTCCAGAGCAGCCGCGACATCGAGCCGCTCCCCGTCCCCGCCGTCAAAGCTCCCCTCGCTGGTGCCCAGCGCAGATCGGGTACCCCGGGTGTTGAAGCGCAGCACGGCGATCCCGGCGAGGGCCGGCAGTCGCCAGGCCGCCTTGCGTAACAGGTGGCTGTCCATCATTCCGCCCTGCGTAGGCAGCGGGTGCAGGAAGATCACGCAGGCAGACGCCGCGGCCCCGAGCGGCACGGCGAGCTCACCGACCAGCTTCAGCCGGTCGGCGGTGAACAACGTGACCGGTCGGCGGTCGGCCGGCAGCACGGTGTTCGCTCGGATGTCAGCCATCGCGGGCACCCTAGCCTCGGCCTGCCCCAGCCTCGTGGCCACCAGTCAAGGGCTAGGGCGCAGAAGTTCGCGTCCTCGACCGGGGGCGGACATGGTGCTCGCAGAGCATTACACGTCCTTGCGCGGCGGGCGCCTGCCCGTCGAGACGGTCACCTTCCGACGACCCGATCGGATCGGTTTCCGGCTCGGTGCCGATTTCGGGCCGCTCGGCCGATGGTGGGGAGACCTCGTCAGGATCAGCCGAACCGGGGCGCGTTCTTCGACCGATGGTCTTTGACTCCGCGACGGTCGCGGCGCTGCCAGCAGACCGTGTGCCAGTGCCGGCGCGACTCGCTGCCGGCAAATGCGCCGCTCGCGGGCCAGACCACCACATGCGGCAACGTCGAGGAGAACTCCTGGTCACAACCGGGGCAACGGTAGGTTCGGCCCGCCCGGCCGGCGAGCCGGCGCACCACCCAGTCCCCGTCGGCACCCTCCTCGACTACCTCCGGAGTGGTCGGGGGCGAGCTGGCCGGGGGCTCCCGGCGGCGACTGCGCCGCGGCGTCACCGGCTCGAGTAGTCACGGAATCCTCGGCCGGTCTTGCGGCCGAGGTAGCCAGCCGTGACGAGGTGCTCGAGCAACGGCGCCGGGGCGAAGCCGGGCTCACGGAACTCGAGGTAGAGACGTTGTTGGATGGCGAGTGACACGTCGAGGCCCACGACGTCGAGCAGCTCGAATGGGCCCATCGGATAGCCACAGCCAACTTTCATCGCCGCATCGATGTCCTCGGCGCTGGCGTAATGCCCTTCCAGCATGCGCACCGCATCGTTGAGGTAGGGGAACAGCAGCGCGTTGACGATGAATCCGGCCCGGTCCCCGCAGAGGACCGGGTGCTTGCCCAGAGTGGCGCAAAGCCCGTGCACGGTGGCAACCACGTCCTCCGTGGTCCGCACCGTCGGGACGACTTCGACGAGTCGCATTATCGCGGCCGGGTTGAACCAATGCATGCCGATCACGTCGCCCGGCCGGGAGGTCGCCGTCGCGCATTCGATCACGGGAAGGCTCGACGTCGTGGACGCCAGAATCGCTCCAGGCTTCACGACCTCGTCCAGCGCCGCGAACAACGGTTGCTTGACGGCGAGATCCTCCACGACCGCCTCGAGCACGAGGTCCGCGTCGGCCAGGTCGTCCAGGCGGCTGGTACCGGTGATCCGGCTCAGCGCCGCCGCCCGCTCGTCCGCGGAAAGCTTGCCGCGCTGGACCGCCTTGTCCAGCGACTTTTCGATCCGCGCCCTAGTCTCCGCGACCTTCTCGTCACCGCGGGCGCGAAACACCACATCGAAGCCGGACTTGGCACAGACCTCAACGATCCCCGAGGCCATCGTGCCAGTTCCGACGACACCGATCCGCGAGACTTGCCGACCAAGCTCGTGCGACGGCCCGGCAACGCCCCCGCTGTCGACGACCTCGGGCGAGTCCACCCCGGCGTAGCTGTAGAAACCCCGGCCGGTCTTGCGGCCGAGGAAGCCGGCGGTGACCAGTTGCTTGAGAATCGGAGCCGGCGCATGTCGCAGGTCACGAGACTGGTGGTACATCGTGTCCAGGATCTCGTAGGCCGAGTCGAGCCCGATCAGGTCGAGCAGCGCAAGCGGCCCCATGGGCAGACCGCAACCCAGCCGCATCGCCGCATCGATGTCCTCCCGGGAGGCGTAATGCGCCTCGTACATCGACACGGCCTGGTTCAGGTAGCCGAAAAGCAGGGCATTCGCGATGAACCCAGCTCGGTCTCCGGCCGTGACATCGGTTTTGGAGACTCGGGCGACCAACGCCTCGACGTCCGCGACGACCTCCGGATCGGTGACCACGGTGCGCACGACTTCGACCAGGCCCATGACCGTGGCCGGATTGAACCAGTGCATGCCAACCACACGCGACGGGCGCCGGGTGGCCACCGCGAGCTCGGTGACGGACAGCGATGAGGTGTTGGTCGCGAGGATGGTCTCGGGCCGGGTGACGTCGTCCAGGTTGGCGAACAGCGCCCGCTTGAGGTCGAGCCGCTCGGGGATCGCCTCGACGACCAACTCGACGTCAGCCAGCGCCGAGAGCTCGGTGGTGAATCTGATTCGTGCGAGAAGCTCCCGCCGCTCGTCCTCGGTCAGCTTGCCGCGGCTCACCGCGCGAGAGGTCGAGCTGTCGAGATGGCCGCGGCCGCGTTCGAGCCCGGGCTCGTCGACCTCGACCCCAATGACCGCTATGCCAGATCTGGCCAGCACCTCGGCGATTCCCGCCCCCATAGTGCCGAGCCCGACGACCCCGATGCTGCTGAACTCGCGACCCACGTCCGCTCCTCGGTCCGGGGCGACACCGCGCCCACATCGACGGTCAGTCTCGCAGAGCCGCCGAGCCCGGCCCCGGCCGAGCCCGGCCCTGGCCGAGCCCGGGTCCACCGGACCGGGTCAGAACAGCGTGGGGGCGGCGGGCTCGAGTCCGCACATCGCCTCGTAGTCGAGGACCAGGCAGCCGATGCCCCGGGCCTGGGCGAGCACCCGCGCCTGCGGGCGGATCTCGCGGGCCGCGAGCACCCCGCGCACCGGCCGCAGGGCGGGGTCGCGACCAAGTCGTTCGAGGTAGCGTGTGAGCTGTTCCACCCCGTCGATCTCACCCCGTCGCTTGACCTCGACGGCTACGGCCCGTCCATCGCCGTCTCTGCAGAGGAGGTCAACCGGACCAATGTCGGTCGGGTACTCACGTTGGACCAGCCGGAAGCCCTCGCCGAGCAGGTCCGGCGTGGCCGCGAGCAGTTCCTGAAGATGGGATTCGACGCCATCCTTGCGTAGCCCGGGGTCGATCCCGAGTTCGTGCCGCGAATCGTGCAGAACCGCTTCGATCGTGATGACGAGTTGCTCGCCGGCCCGGTTGCTCACGGTCCAGTGGTCGACATCCTCGAGCAGGGTGCAGGGCGGGCTCATCCAGTTCAGCGGCTTGTAGGCCCGGTCATCGGCATGGATGGACACTGACCCATCCGCCTTGACGAGCAGCAGCCGCAGCGCGGACGGCAGATGGGCCGTGAGCCGGCCGACGTAGTCGACGCTGCAACGCGCGACGACGAGGCGCACCCGGCTCAGCCCTCGGAGATCGGCGGCAAGCCGTGGGATTCGCGGATCACGGCAACGATCTCGCGCATGATGGCGGTCATCTCGTAGTCCTTCGGGGTAAAAACCCTCGCGACACCCGCCGAGCGCAGGCCAGCGGCGTCCGCGGCCGGGATGATCCCGCCGACTACCACCGGCAGATCTCCGGCGCCAGCCTCGCGTAAGGCATCGAGCACCATGGGGACGAGTTCGAGATGAGAGCCGGACAGGATGGATAGGCCGACGCAGTGCACGTCCTCTTCCACCGCCGCGGACGCGATCTGCCCCGGCGTAAGCCGAATCCCCTGGTAGACGACCTCGAACCCGGCATCGCGGGCGCGTACGGCGATCTGCTCGGCGCCGTTCGAGTGGCCGTCCAGTCCTGGCTTTCCGACGAGAAGGCGCAGCCGACCACCGAGATCGTCGCCGGTCTTGCGGACCAGCGCCCGCACCGCAGCGAGTTCCGAGCCGGCCTCGGCAACAACTCCGACGGCCGCGGTCACGCCGGTCGGCGCCCGGTACTCCCCGAAGACTTCGCGGAGCACCCCGGCCCACTCGCCGGTCGTCACCCCGGCCCGGGCACATGCAATGGTCGGCAGGACGAGGTTGGCCTCTGTCTTGGCCGTGTCCCGAAGGGCGCGCAGAGCCTCATCCACCGCGTTCGCATCCCGGCCAGCTCGCCAGCGTCCAAGTTCCTCGATCGCGTTGGCCTCGACCGCCGGATCCACCGCCTGGATACCGGCATCGAGCTCGGTGGCGAGCGGGTTCGGCTCCGTCGTGGTGAACCGGTTCACCCCAACCACGACGTCTTCTCCAGCTTCGATCCGGCGGCGCCGCTCGGCGTGCGAGCTGACCAGCTGCGACTTCATGTACCCGCTCTCGACTGCCGGCACCGCCCCACCCAGTGCCTGCACCCGATCGATCTCCTCACGCGCGGCCGCAACCATCTCGGCGACCCGCGAGTCGATGACGTGCGAACCGCGAAACACGTCGTCGTATTCGAGCAGGTCCGACTCGAAGGCCAGGATCTGCTGCGCCCGCAGAGACCACTGCTGATCCCATGGGCGGGGAAGCCCGAGGGCCTCGTTCCAGGCCGGAAGCTGGATCGCCCGCGCCCTGGCGTCGCGAGAGAGGGTAACCGCGAGCATCTCGAGCAGGATCCGGTAGACGTTGTTCTCGGGCTGGGCCTCGGTGAGTCCGAGTGAGTTGACCTGCACCCCGTATCGGAACCGGCGCTGCTTGGGGTCCTCGATGCCGTACCGATCGCGGGTGATCTCGTCCCAGAGCTCGACGAAGGCACGAAGCTTGCACATCTCCTCGATGAAGCGGACGCCCGCATTGACGAAGAACGACATCCGGGCGACTACCTCGCCGAAGCGTTCCTGCGGGACCTGGCCGCTCGCCTTGGCGGCGTCGAGAACGGCGATCGCCGTGCTCAGCGAGTAGGCGATCTCCTGAACCGGCGTCGCGCCGGCCTCCTGTAGGTGGTAGCTGCAGACATTGATCGGGTTCCATTTGGGGATGCTGGTGACCGTGTAGGCGATCATGTCGGTGATCAACCGCAGCGACGGGCCAGGCGGGAAAACGTAGGTACCGCGCGAGAGGTATTCCTTGATGATGTCGTTCTGGGTGGTGCCGCTGAGCTGACGAGGGTCGGCCCCCTGCTCCTCGGCGACCACCTGGTAGAGCGCCAACAGCCACATCGCCGTGGCATTGATGGTCATCGACGTGTTCATCTCAGCGAGCGGGATGTCGGCGAAAAGGGACCGCATGTCGCCCAGATGGGCGATCGGGACGCCAACCTTCCCGACCTCCCCACGTGCCAGCTCATTGTCGGCGTCGTAGCCGGTCTGGGTGGGCAGATCGAACGCAACCGACAGGCCGGTCTGCCCCTTCCCGAGGTTGCGCCGATAGAGCTCGTTCGACTCCCGGGCCGACGAGTGCCCGGCGTAGGTGCGCATTACCCAGGGCTGATCACGTTCCCGCCGCGGCACCGCGGCGGGCTGCTGCTCGCCCATCGGCTGCCTCCACTCGCCCACCCCGATGGTAGCGGGAGCGTGGACCACGCCGGCACGAAGAAGGAGGCAGCGGGGCGGGAGCCGGCGATCCCGCGAACTAGACCGCGGGAACCGGCCCCTCGATGTGCAGGATCCGGTTCAGCCGGGTGACGCGCAGCAGCCGGCTCATCTGCGGTGGCACCGAGCGAAGCACCAGCCGGCAGCCAGTGCGTGACGCGCGGCGATGCGCCCCGACCAGCAGGCCGAGACCGGTCGCGTCGATCACGAAGACTCCGGCAAGGTCGACGATCAGGTCCTCGTCGGCGGCGGCGGCGGCGTCGATTGCCGCGTGCAGCTTGAGTCGGAGGTCGGGCACGCTGGCCGCATCAACCGGACCGGTCAGTACGACCACCCGGTCCAGCTGCCCCTCGCGGACCAACATGACGCTCCCATACCTTGGACTCCTTCGACCGTACAGACGCCGGCCATCGATTTTTGGTTGCCGCGCCGGAGAGATATTCGCCTGGCAGCACCAACGTCAGCCCGGATACTCGTACCAGCCGCGGCCGGTCTTGCGTCCGAGATCGCCCGCCGCCACCATCCGCGACAGGGTTTCCGGCGGGAAGAACTTCTCGTCCTGAGTGTCGGCGTAAATGTTGCTTGCCGCGTTCACCATGATGTCCACGCCGGTGAGGTCCATGGTCTGAAGTGGCCCCATGGCATGCCCGAAGCCCAGTCGGCACGCCGTGTCGACGTCCTCTGCCGTGGCCACCCCCGACTCAACCAGGCGTACCGCTTCCACGGACAGCGCAGCGATCAACCTGGTGGTGACGAACCCGGCCACGTCGCGGCGGACGACGATGCAAGTTTTTCCAAGGCCCTCGGCGAATTCGCGCGCCGTGGCCAGCGTCCGGTCCGATGTCTTGTAGCCGCGCACGAGTTCGCAGAGGCGCATCATGGGGACCGGGGAGAAGAAGTGCGTTCCGACCACCTGCTCCGGCCGGCTGGTCACGGCGGCGATCGACGTGATCGGGATCGCACTGGTGTTCGTCGCAAGCACGGCGCGTTCCGGGCAGATCCGGTCGAGTTGGGCGAACACCTCCCGCTTGACGTCCAGCGCCTCGAAAACAGCCTCGACCACGACGTCGGCGTCGCCCGCGGCGTCGAGGTCGGTCGTCAGGGCGATCCGCGCGAAGGTGGCGTCCGCCTCGTCCGCAGCCAGCCGACCCTTAGTGACGAAACGATCGAGTGACGTGCGGATGGCCGTCGATGCCCGCTCCAGGGGCTCCGCCCCCACGTCACGAAGCCGCACCTCCCAGCCGGCTTGAGCGGCAACCTGGGCGATCCCCGAGCCCATGAGGCCAGCCCCGATAACAACCAATGTCTGTGCCACGTTGCACCCCGACCCGCTCGACGGTTCGACGGCTCTGCCACCGTCGCCGGGTCAGGCTAGCGGCCCCGGGCGAGCGGATTACTCCTCGAGTGGGCTGTCCTCGGGCTCCCGGCTGACCTCTGCCTGGAGACCGCGTAGCTGCTCGGCAAAGCCGGCGTATCCGCGATCGATGTGGTAAGCCCCGGTCACCGTCGTTACCCCGTCGGCGACCAAGCCGGCCATAACGAGCGCCGCCCCGGCTCGGATGTCGGTCGCCCGAACCGGGGCAGCGGAGAGCCGCTCGCGACCGCGGACGACGGCGTGGTGACCGTCGGTGCGGGCATCCGCTCCCAGCCGGATGAGCTCGTCCACGAACATGAACCTGCCCTCGAAGATGTTTTCGGTGACGAAGGCCACCCCGTCGGAGACCGAAGACAGGGCGATTACGAGCGGCTGTAGATCGGTGGGGAAGCCCGGATGCGGCAGCGTTACGACGTCGACCGCCCGTGGCCGTCGGTCCATCCTGACCCGGAACCCGTCACCGGTGATTTCGACGTCCGCGCCGGCCTGGACGAGTTTGTCCAGGGCGAGCTCCAGGTGGGTGGCGCGCGCGTTGCGGACAGTGATGTCGCCCCGAGTCATCACCGCGCCCACGGCAAATGTTCCAGCGACGATCCGGTCTGGAACCACCTCGTGGGTTGCGGGGTGCAGTTCGTGCACGCCATCGATCTCGAGGGTCGAGGTGCCGACCCCGCCGATCTGGGCACCCATCCCGATGAGCATCTCGCAAAGATCGACGATCTCCGGCTCGCGCGCGGCATTGTCGATGACCGTCGTCCCTTTGGCCAGTACCGCCGCCATCAGAATGTTCTCAGTGGCACCGACGCTGGGGAAGTCGAGCCAGATCGGCGCGCCAGTAAGGCCACCAGCCTCGGCGAGCAGGTAGCCGTGTTCGATGTCGATGGTCGCGCCGAGTCGCCGCAGACCACCCACGTGCAGGTCGAGCTGCCGGGAGCCGATGGCGTCGCCACCGGGTAGCGCAACCCGGGCCCGTCCGCACCGCGCGATCAGTGGACCGAGGACGCAGACGCTGCCCCGGATTCGGCGCACATGGTCGTAGTCCGCCTCGTGCCCCAGGGCCTCGCCGACGGTGATCTCGATGGCCGGCGGGCTCCCGCTGACTTCAGCGCCGAGTCCACGGAGCACGCTCGCCATGATCGGGACGTCGACGATGTCCGGGACGTTGGTCAGGCGCGTGGTGCCCGGGGCGAGCAGCGCGGCAGCCATGACCTTGAGCACGCTGTTTTTCGCCCCGGTGACCGCAACCTCACCGGTCAGCCGCGCTCCGCCGACCACCCGGAAGCGCTCCATCGGGTCATGGTAGATGGCCACGCCGGTAGGGTCGGAAGGGTGCCGGCCAGTCGCGGATCGAAACCCAAGCAACGTTCCACCGTGCATCTCACCCGGATCTACACCCGTACCGGTGACGACGGCGCGACGTCACTCGGCGATCTGAGCCGAGCGCTCAAGACGAGTCCGCGGATCGGCGCGTACGCCGACGTCGACGAGACCAATGCCGCGATCGGCGTAGCGCTGGCCCTCGGCGATCTCGCGGCGGACGTCGCGACCCTGCTCCTCGAAGTGCAGAACGACCTGTTCGACGTGGGCGCGGATCTTTGCACGCCAGTTGTGAGCGACCCCGCCTATCCGCCTCTGCGGATCGACGAGAGCTACATCGAACGGCTCGAGCACGCGTGCGACGACTTCAACGCGCGGTTGCAGCCGCTGTCGAGCTTCGTGTTGCCAGGGGGGGCGCCGGGCGCCGCGCTGCTCCATGTGGCCCGCACCGTTTCGCGCCGGGCGGAGCGTCGGGTCTGGGAGTTGCTGGCGGCCGAGCCGGATTCGACGAATCCGGCGCCGGCCCGCTACCTGAACCGGCTTTCCGACCTGCTGTTCATCCTCGCCCGGGTGGCGAACGCGGGACGAGGCGACGTCACCTGGGTGCCGGGCGACAAGCGCCGCTAGCTAGACCGACTCGCCAGCCGCCCGCAACCGGGCTTCGGCCCGGCTGGCCACCACCCGCGCCTCCTGGTCCTCCGGGCCGGCGCCGCGGTTACGATCGAGTTCCTGCCGAGCGTTCGCCACGTCTATCTCGTCCACGAGCTCGACCGTTTCGGCAAGGACCGATACCCCGGATTCGAGCACGGACAGGAATCCGCCAAAAACGGCGGCCACCAGTTCATCCCCCTCGCCGCGCACGATCCGGACCGGATGATCAACGAGAGCGCCGATCATCGGGGCATGACCGGGCAGGATGCCGAGCTCGCCGTCCGTCGTCCGGGCGAACACAGCCTCGGCCTCTCCGGACCACACCTCGCGTTCCGGAGAGACGAGTTCAACGTGCATGGTGGCCATGGCTACTAGTCACCGAGTTCCTTGGCCTTCGCCTCGACGTCCTCGATTCCTCCGCACAAGAAGAACGCCTGCTCTGGCACCTGGTCGTATTCGCCGTCACAGAGCCGTCGAAACGAGCCGATCGTCTCTTCGAGGGGGACGAATTTGCCTGGGATACCGGTGAACTGCTCCGCCACGAAGAATGGCTGGGACAGGAAGCGCTGGATTCGCCGAGCCCGCTGAACGATGACCTTGTCCTCCTCGGACAACTCGTCGATCCCGAGGATCGCAATGATGTCCTGCAAGTCGTTGTAACGCTGAAGAATCTCCTGCACCCGTCTGGCGACCGCGTAGTGCTCGTCGCCGAGGTAGCGCGCGTCGAGAATCCGACTGGTGGAGTCCAGCGGGTCGACGGCCGGGTAGATACCGAGCTCGGAGATGGCCCTGGAGAGCACGGTAGTGGCATCGAGGTGGGCGAAGGTCGTGTGCGGCGCCGGGTCGGTGATGTCGTCGGCTGGCACGTAAATCGCCTGGAGCGAAGTGATCGAGTGTCCGCGGGTCGAGGTGATGCGCTCCTGCAGCTCGCCCATCTCGTCGGCGAGGGTCGGCTGGTAACCAACCGCCGAGGGCATTCGGCCGAGCAGGGTGGAGACCTCCGAGCCGGCCTGGGTGAACCGGAAGATGTTGTCGATGAACAGCAGTACGTCCTGCTTCTGCTCGTCCCGGAAGTACTCCGCCATGGTCAATGCCGCCAACGCAACCCGCAGCCGGGTGCCCGGCGGCTCGTCCATCTGTCCGAAGACGAGAGCGGTCTTGTCGATGACACCGGACTCGGTCATTTCGAGGAAAAGGTCATTGCCTTCACGGGTGCGCTCGCCGACCCCGGCGAACACCGACACCCCGCCGAAGTTTTCGGCGACCCGGTAGATCATTTCCTGGATGATGACGGTCTTACCTACCCCGGCTCCCCCGAACATCCCGATCTTGCCGCCCTGGACGTAGGGGGCGAGCAGGTCGATGACCTTGATCCCGGTCTCGAACATCTGCGTCTTGGATTCGAGCTCGTCGAACGGGGGCGACGAGCGGTGGATCGGCCAGCGCACTTCGGCATCGACCGACTCCACGTCGAGCGGTTCCCCGAGCACGTTGAACACATGACCCTTGGTCGCGTCGCCTACCGGCACGGTGATCGCCGAGCCAGTGTCCTGTACCGGCGTGCCCCGCACCACGCCGTCCGTGGGCTGCATGGCGATGGCCCGAACCATGTTGTCGCCGATGTGCTGGGCAACCTCGAGGGTGAGCGTCGCGGTTTCCTGCCCGAGGGTTCGATCGACGTGCAGCGCGTTGTAGATCTCGGGCATTTCGTCCGGGGCGAATTCGACGTCAACGACCGGGCCGATGATCCGGACCACTCGTCCGGTCCCACCGCCGGTGTGGGCGTCGTCGAGTTCTTCGGTGGTCGCAGTCATTACACGCCTTCCGTTTTCGACAGCGCTTCAGCGCCACCGACGATTTCCATGATTTCCTGGGTAATCTCAGCCTGCCTGGCCGAGTTGGCGGCACGGGTGAGAGACTTGATCAACTCATCCGCATTGTCCGTCGCAGCCTTCATCGCTCGCCGTCGGGCAGCCGATTCGGACGCGGCGGAGTCCAGCAGGGCCGCGTAGAAGCGGCTCTCGACATATCGGGGCAACAGGGCATCGAGTACCTCCTCCTGTGAGGATTCGAACTCGACGAGGGCACTCAGGCCATCGCTCTGTTCGTCGCTGAACTCGAGCTCGAGTGGGAGCACCCGTTTCGCGACCGTTCGCTGGGTGAGCGCGGAGACATATTCGGTGTAGACCAGGTGGATCTCGTCCACGCCGTCCTCGGCCGATCCCGCGATGAAGTCAGCGATCACGCGATCGGCAACCTGCTTGGCGTCGGCGTAGCCTGGTTGCTCCGAGAAGCCAGTCCAGTTTCGGCTCGTATCCCGGCTGCGGAAACGATAGAACGCGAGCCCCTTGCGACCGATGAGGAACGGCACAGGCTCCTTGCCCTCGGAGCGCAGCAGCTCGTTGAGGCCCTCCGCGGCCCGCAGGGCGTTCGCGTTGTAGGCACCGGCCAGTCCCCGGTCGCTGGTCACGACCACGACGGCCGCACGCCCCGGGGACTCCCGCGGCGTCGTGAGCGGGTGTTCACCGCGGGTGTAACTCGCGGCCTCGGTGACGACTCGGGTGATGGCTTCGGCATAGGGCCGAGCGGCTGCGACCCGTTGTTGCGCCTTCTGGATCCGGGAAGCCGCGATGAGTTCCATCGCGCGCGTGATTTTCTTCGTCGACTGGACCGAACGGATCCGCCGGCGGTAGACGCGAAGCTGGGCACCCATCGGTCAGGAGTCCCGCTTGCCCGGCTCGGGCCGCCGGCGGGCCTGGATCTTCTCCGTGCCCTCACCATCTTTGTCCATCGGCTTGGTGTGGTGCTCGTCGCGGCCGCGGGCCCCGAAGTCGTCGTCGCCCCCATCACCGGCAACGGCATCATCACCGGCAACGGCATCAGTATCGGCATCGGCGTGCGCCTCGGCCTCGGCGTGCTTGCCTTCGGCGCTGAGCAACTCACCCTCGGCGGGGGCGAACTGGCGCTTGAAGGCGGCGATGGCGCCTTCAAGCGAGGTGACGGTGTCGTCGGACAGCTGGCCGGTCTGCAAGATGGCGTCGTAGATGCCCTGATGGTGGTGACCGATGAAATCGAGGAATTCGCCTTCGAAACGACGGATATCTGGAACCGGAACATCATCGAGGTTCCCGGTTGTGCCGGCCCAGATCGAAATCACCTGTCGCTCGACCGGGAAAGGCGCGTACTGCGGCTGCTTGAGCAACTCGACGAGTCGAGCGCCACGGTCGAGTTGTGCCTTGGAGGCGCGGTCGAGATCCGAACCGAACGAGGCGAATGACTCGAGCTCCCGGAACTGGGCCAGGTCGAGCCGGAGCCGCCCGGCGACCGATTTCATGGCCTTGATCTGCGCATTCCCCCCCACCCGGGATACCGAGATCCCAACGTTGATCGCCGGCCGGACTCCCGAGTTGAACAGGTCGGTCTGCAGGAAGATCTGCCCGTCGGTGATCGAGATGACGTTCGTCGGGATGTAAGCCGACACGTCATTCCCTTTGGTCTCGATGATCGGCAGCCCGGTCAGGGACCCGCCGCCGAGGTCGTCGGACAACTTCGCGCAACGCTCGAGCAGCCGAGAGTGCAGGTAGAACACGTCGCCGGGATAGGCCTCACGACCGGCCGGACGGCGCAGCAGCAAGGAGATGTTGCGATAGGCCTCAGCTTGCTTGGACAAATCGTCAAAGATGATCAACGCGTGCTGGCCCTGGTACATCCAGTGCTGGGCGATCGCCGACCCGGCGTACGGCGCGATGTATTTGAAAGCGGCCGGCTCTGACGCCGGTGCGGCCACGATCGTCGTGTACTCGAGCGCACCGGCCTCCTCGAGCGCGCCCTGGACAGCCCGGATGGTCGAGCCCTTCTGCCCGATCGCGACGTAAACGCACTTGACCTGCTTCTTCGGGTCCCCGGACTTCCAGTTGTCCAGCTGGTTGATGATCGTGTCGATCGCCACCGCGGTCTTGCCGGTTTGCCGGTCGCCGATGATGAGCTGCCGCTGGCCACGGCCGATCGCGGTCATCGCGTCGATCGCCTTGATTCCGGTCTGGAGCGGTTCCTTCACCGGCTGGCGCTGAACCACCGAAGGCGCCTGAAGTTCCAGGGCGCGGCGCTCGCTGGTTTCGACGTCGCCCTTACCGTCGATCGGCCGCCCCAGCGGATCCACCACCCGGCCAAGAAACCCGTCACCCACCGGCACCGAGAGGATCTCGCCGGTCCGGCGGACCTCCTGGTTCTCCTCGACGTGCTGCGAGTCCCCGAGGATGACGCAGCCGATCTCGCGCTCGTCAAGGTTGAGCGCGAGGCCCAGCACCCCACCCTGGAACTCGAGCAGCTCGTTCGTCATGCAGGAGTGCAAGCCTTCGACCCGGGCGATGCCGTCCCCGGTCTCGGTGACCCGGCCGACCTCCTCGCGCGTGGTGTCCGGCTTGTAGCCCTGGACATAGCGCTCCAACGCCTCCCGGATCTCATCCGGCCGGATCGTCAACTCGGTCATGTCGCTGTCTCGTTTCCTCGTGGGCTCGGTGCCGTCTCGGTGGTTTCGACGGTCAGGTCAGTCCGCGCAGCGCCTGGCTCAGGCGGGTGGCCACGCTGCCGTCGATGACCTCGTCCCCGACCCGGATGACAATGCCGCCGACGAGTGCCGGGTCGATGCTCACCTGCAGCCGCACGTCATGGTCGAACATCGCGCCCAGCCGGTCGGTGAGCCGCGCCCGTTCGGCCTCGGTGAGCTCGACAGTGGCGTGCACATCGGCGATGTATCTGGACTGCCTTTCCGCCGCGAGCCGGGCCAGCTCCGCTACCGCCTCGTCGACCGCTCGGCCACGCGGCTGGCGGACGACGCTGTCGATCAGGCGCAAGCTGACCGGGGTGACCTTCCCGGCGAGCAGCGCGTGCACCAGCTCCAGCTTGTTCTCGGTAGGGAGTGTGGGGTCGGCAAGCGCCGCCCAAAGCGCAGGCTCACGGTCCACGATCCGGCCGAAGCGGAAAAGCTGGTCCTCGACCTCGTCGAGACTGCCGGCGCGCTCGGCCCGGGCGAACAAGGCTTCGACGGCGAGCCGCTCGATCGAGTCGACAAGGTCGACCGACCGCGACCACCTTCCGGCGGCCAGTGCCTGGACGACGCCGACCGCAGCCGGCGACATCTGCGACCCGAGCAACTGCGCGATCACGTTCTGCTTGGCTTCCCCCGGGAGCCCGGGGTCGGACAACGTCCGCCGCAGGCCGTGCTCCCCGTCCAGCAGGCGAACCGCGGCGAACAGGTCGTCGGCGAGCCCCATCAAAGCGTCCTCGGCGAGCTCGGTGCCGAGGGCATCCAAGCGCCGCCGTCCGACGGCCAGCGACGCGCGGCTGGCGCCTTGCATCAGCGGACCTGCTCGGCGGTTTCCGGCTGTTCGAGCTCGGCGAGGAATCGCTCGACGACCCGGTGCTGCAGGGCGTCGTCACTGAGCTGCTCCCCGACGATCCGCCCGGCCAGCTCGACCGCGAGGGTGCCGATCTGGGTCCGGAGCTCCTCGAAAACGCGCTGGCGTTCGGCGCCGAGTTGTTCCTCGGTGCGCGCCAAAATGCGGGCCGCCTCCTCCCGGGCTTCGGCGAGGATCTCGTTCTTGCTCCGCTGCGCGTCTGCGTGTGCCTGCTCGCGGATCTCGGCCAGCTCGGCTTTGGTCTTGGCGACCGCCGCCTTGTACTCCTCCTCGGCCTTCTCCAGCCGCTCGCGGGCCGCCTGGCTCTCGTCCAGCTGCTGCTGGATGAACTGCTGCCGCTCGTTCATCGCCTTCTGAACGAAGGGCAGGATCCACTTGGCCAGTACACCCAGGATCACAAAGAAGATGACCAGTTCGACGATGAATGTGGCGTTCGGGACCAGGAAGTTGCTCTGGCCCGACGCCGCAAGGACGTTCAGGCGCATCCCGGCTACTTCTTCGCGAGGACGAAGACGAACAGGGCCATGAATGCGAGATTGATGAAGTACATCGCCTCAACGAGACCCACCGTGAGGAAGAAGATCGAGAACAGTCGGCCCTGAGCCTCCGGCTGCCGGGCCACGCCGGCGATCGTCGAGCTGCCGGCCAATCCGTCGCCGATGGCAGCGCCGATGGCGCCCCCGCCGAGAGCCAGGCCGCCGCCGGTGAAGGCGCCGGCGTATTGGATCGCTTGGTTGAGCGTGTTCGCTGCCATTTCTCTCCTTGGTACGGAACCGGGGGAAATTTCTGGACTAGCCGGCGGCCCGCGTCAGTGTCCCTGCTCCGACACGGCGAAGCTGAAATACAAGATCGTAAGGAGCGCGAAGATGAAGGCCTGGATGACGCCGATCGCGGAGTCGAAGACCTTCCAGATCAGGTTCGGCGCCCACAGGATGAACACCGGCATGATTCCGATGAGGGCCAGCATGATGCCGCCGGAGAAGATATTGCCGAACAACCTCAGCGCGAGCGTGATGGGCTTCGCAATCTCCTCGATGATCTTGATTGGGGACAACCACAGCGGCTTGAAGAAACTCTTGACGTACGGGAAGAACCCCCGCCGGCGGATCGCAGCCGCGTGGACCCAGAAGACGACGGTGAAGGCCAACGCATAGGTGAGGTTCGTATCCGCGGTCGGTGGCGGGATGTAGTTGGGCGTGTCGCCGAACGGCAGCTGGCCGATCCAGTTCGCAACCAGGATGAACAGGAACAGGGCCATCGCCAACGGCACGGCTGCCGGGACAACGTCGACCCCGATGCTGTCGTGAACCTGCTTCTGGACGGCAGCGGCGACGGTCTCGAAGAACAGCTGGAGCTTACCGGGAACTCCGTGCGTCAGTCTGCGCCGGACCCAGAGCCCGAGCACCAGGACGATCGCCGCCGCGATCAGGGTGGACCAGATCGTGTCGACGTTGAACGTCAGCCCGAAGAACTTGCGGGTGACATGGTCCCCGATCTGAATGTCGGCCGCGGGTAGCCGGATCATGACTTCCGGATCTCCTGCAACAGCGGCCGCGCGGCCATCGTGAGGAGCAGGACCTGGAAGCCCGCGAGGCCCACCAGCACTCCCCAGCCGCCCGGACGGACCGCGACGAGCAGGAGCAGTGCGATCGCGCTGATGACCGCGAGCCGTCCGAGGGCGCCTCCGACGAAACGGCGCTTCCGATAGGTGCGTTCCCCAGCGGCGATCCGGGCGGCCCCATGCGCCACCATCCGGGAGTTATATGCGCCGAGGCCGAGCCCCACGCACACCAGCAGGCCAGCGGCGTAGGAGCCGGTGAGCGAAAGCGCCGCGAGAGCGACCCCGCCGACGATCAACGCCACGATCAGCGTCCGGCGGTAGTTGACTGCAACCTCGGAGAGCGGCTGCCCGGGATAGGCGTGCACTAGACCTTCCGTCTCAGTCCCTGAAATACGTGCGGATCTGCCACCAGGTAGCGAGGCCGGCCGCGAGGATGCCGGCCGCCAAGCCCACGAGGGTGAATACGGGAGTGCTGGCGAGCTGCCGGTCCAGGAGCCAACCGAGCCCCATCCCGGCCACCAGGCACAGTGCCGTCATCGTACCGAGCGTCAGCAGCGTGCCCACATCCGGCCCGCGCCGGGGTGGTTCCCATTGCTTACCCGGGGGGCCCGGGTCGGCTGATGCAGGCACTCACGGTCATCTCCATCGAGGGTCGGGCCGGCACGACTAGCGCATCGCACCGGCGGGCGGTTCGGCTGGCGCGGCGCCGCCCGTCCCGCTCGGAGCGAACGGACGCTACCACGCTGCCTAGCGCGCTCGGGAAGTCGGGTCGGCCATGCCGCCGGCGGGAACCGATTTACCGGCGGACCGCGGCCGCGCGGCGGGCCCACCACCGTGGCCGGCTGCTGACGAGCACCAGCAGGACGGCCAGGCTGCCGGCGACAGCGAGCACCGGAACGGTGCCGTGCGTGATCGACACGGCGACGGCGGTTCCGGCCAACAGTGCCGACCAGAAGTACATGATGAGGACGGCCCGGGTCTGGGTGTGCCCGATCTCGAGGAGCCGATGGTGCAGATGCGCCTTGTCCGGTGCCCACGGGGCCCGGCCGCTACGGGTCCGGCGAATTACCGCGAGGAGAAGATCGACGAGTGGAACGGCAAGAACAGCGAGCGGTACGAGCAGCGGGAGCAGCGCGGGGAAGACGTCGGAGTTCTGCACGGCGTTCGCATCGAGCTGGCCAGTGAGGCTGATCGTCGATGCGGCAAGCATCAGCCCGAGCAGCATGGATCCCGAATCTCCCATGAAGACCCGTGCCGGGTTGAAGTTGTGCGGCAGGAAGCCCACGCATGCCCCTGCGCACACGGCCGTCAGGAGCGTGGGGGCGGTCGCCCGGTCGAAGTGGTGCACCACAGAGAGCTGGTAGGAGTACGCGAAGAACGCCAGCGAAGCGATGCAGACGATCCCGGCCGCCAGCCCGTCCAGCCCGTCGAGGAAGTTAACCGCGTTGATGGTGAGGACGACGAGCAGCACTGTCGCCGGCACACCCACGTCTGGGCTAAGTGACAGCTCGAAGTGCGGGAACGGGAGGAAAAGTAGCTGCACCCCCTGCAACACCATGATCCCGGCAGCGAGGATCTGGCCCGCCAGCTTGGTGAGCGCGTCGAGCTCGTAGCGGTCGTCGAGCGCACCGAGCACGACGAGCAACGCACCGCCGAACAACACGCCGCGAGTCGCCGAGGAGATGAAGACCCGCTGCAGCGTGGGCAGCCGGCTCGCGACAAGCAGGCCAGCCGCGATCCCGGCGTACATGGCGATCCCGCCGAGTTTCGGCGTCGGGATGGTGTGGACATCACGATCGCGGACCCGCGCCAACGCGCCCAGCGCAACCGCGAGTCGACGGACCAGCGGGGTCATTACGTAGGTCACCCCGGCGACAACGACGAGAGTCAGCGCGTACTCCCGCACCGGGGGCTCGCCGTTCGCTCGGGTCGCGGCCGGCGCTAGGAGCGGGGGTACGCGGGGTGGCGGTCGACGAGGGCTCGGACCGCGGCTCGGATCTCACCGGCCGCCGAGCCGCTCTCGTCGCGCACGGCGCGGCCGATCAGCGAGGCGACCTCTTTCATCTCCCCCTCCGTCATCCCCTGCGTCGTCACCGCCGGGGTTCCGACCCGAACCCCGGAGGCGACGGCCGGCGGTTGCGGATCGAACGGGATGGCGTTCTTGTTCAGGGTGATCCCGGCGACGTCGCATCGACTCTCGGCATCTCGCCCAGTGACGGCAAGCTCTCGGAGATCGAGCAGGGCGAGGTGGGTGTCGGTCCCGCCGGCCACCGGCCGCAGCCCTTCCGCGCCCAGACCCTCGGCGAGCGCTTGGGCGTTGGCGATCACCTGCCGGGCGTAGGACCGGTACTCGGGTGCCAGCGCCTCCTTGAGCGCCACCGCCTTGGCCGCGACCGCGTGCATGAGCGGACCGCCCTGAGTGAACGGGAAGACCGCTTTGTCGATCCGCTGAGCAAGGTCAGCCTTGCAGACGATCATCCCGCCGCGCGGACCGCGCAGCACCTTGTGCGTCGTAAACGTGACCACGTCCGCGTGTGGCACGGGAGACGGGATGGCCTGGCCAGCAACCAGGCCGATGAAGTGCGCGGCGTCGACGACCAGCCACGCTCCCACCTCGTCGGCGATCGCCCGGAAGGCCGGAAAGTCGATCAGCCGAGGGTAGGCAGTGGCGCCGCAGATGATCATCTTCGGATGGTGCTCCCGGGCAAGCTCGCGCACCTGGTCGTAGTCGATCAGCTCGGTGTCCGCACGGACGCCATAAGGCACGATCGCGAACCATTTGCCGGAGAAGTTCACCTTGCTGCCATGGGTGAGGTGACCACCGTGCGGCAGGCTCATCGCGAGCACCGTGTCGCCCGGATTGAGCAGCGCCGCGTAGGCCGCCAGGTTGGCCGATGCCCCCGAGTGCGGCTGAAGGTTGGCGTGCTCGGCTCCGAAGAGTTCCTTCGCACGCGCGATGCCGATCTCCTCGGCCTTGTCGACCTCGGAGCATCCTCCGTAGTAGCGCCGACCCGGATAGCCCTCGGCATACTTGTTCGACAGGGTGCTGCCGAGGGCGGCGAGCACCGCCGGCGAAGTGAAATTCTCGCTCGCGATGAGCTGTAATCCCCCGCGCAGGCGTTCGAGCTCCCCGAGCACGACAGCGGCGATCTCAGGATCTGTGGTCTGGAGGGACGCGAAGTCCGGGCCCCAGAAGGGGGTGTCGAGCACGCTCATCGGCATCTCCCGGACGTTCGGCGTCGGCGGTGGACCTACTCTACGACCCGGCGCCGGTGCGTTCCGTGCTCGCCACGATCACCGACAGTGGACCGGCCAACCCGTCCTGGATCAGGGTGGCGCAGTCCCGGAAGACGCTGGCCGGCCCCCGATACGGGTCCGGGATGTCGTCGTCAGCCGGCGCCACCGGCGGAACGAGGCCCCGCCGGGCAGCGGCCGCCCGGACCAGCGACTGGGCCCGGACGGCTGGTGGGCCCGCCAGCAGCGTAGCCGGGTCAACCGCCGCGACCAGCCGAGCGAACTCTCGGATGGTGAAGGTGCGACCGGCCGCCCGGGGGGAGAGCGTCACGACCGCGGCCCGATGCTCGCGGCTCGCGGTGAGAATGAGCTCGGCCGTCTCGACCGTCGTGACGGTGAGGTCACGGGCACCCAAAAACCCGTCCGGATCGCCCCCGAGCTCGTGTACCGCATCGGCGGCAAAGGGTTCCATCGGTGCGCCGGCAATACCCCACGTGCCGGCACTGGTCACCTCGAACCCCGCGGCCCCGCCCAATCCGGCAGCGAACAGCCGCTCGGCCATGGGCGACCGGCATAGGTTCCCAGTGCACACGAATAGCACCCCGAAGGCCATCAGACTTCCACTACGAGGTCCGCGACCACCTCGCGAATCCGGTCCGCCCCGAGCGCCCCCGCTCTGAGTAGCCGGGGAACCGAACCGGTGAGGTCGACGATGGTCGACGCGAGACCGCTGCTGACCGGACCGGCGTCGAGGTAGACGTCGACAGACCCACCGAGCTGGCGTTCGGCCGTCGCGGCATCGCCGGCGGGTGGCAAGCCGCTCCGGTTCGCACTCGAGACGGCGAGTGGCCCGGTATCGGCGATCAGCTCCAGGGCCACCGGATGCAGGGGCATCCGGACGGCCACCGTGCCGCGGCTGTCACCCAGATCCCAGGCCAGGTGCGGCGGATGGTGGAGCACGAGGGTCAGCGGACCCGGCCAGAAGGCGTCGACCAACGAGCGAGCGGCGACGGACAGCCCGTCAGAGACCCCGTCGAGCATGCGGATGGAGGCCACCAGGACGGGTACCGGCAGCTCCCGGCCCCGCCCCTTGGCGGCCAAAAGCATCTCGACGGCCCGCGGCGTGAACGCGTCCGCGCCGATGCCGTACACCGTGTCGGTCGGCAAAACAACCAGGGATCCCCGACCGATCGCACCGATCGCCGCCCTAAGCCCGCGCTCCCGGTCCAGCGGATCGGCGCAGTCGTACCGCTCGCTCACGTCGGTCGCCGACCGGTGGCGAAACGCGGCCGACCGGTCAGATCCGAGTGGTCGGCCGGGTCCAGAAACCCGAGCCCAGCGAGCAGCTCGACGGCTGCCGGTCCCTGGGTGTCGCCGTGCTCCACGGCGACGAGGCCGCCGCCGCTCAGCAGCTCCCAGGCGCGACGTGCAACCATCCGCACCCCGGCCCGGCCGTCCTCGTCGGCCCACAACGCCGCCGCCGGCTCGTGCTCGCTCACCTCTGGCTCCACGATGGCGAGGTCGGCGTGACTCAGATATGGCGGATTCGCAACCACGAGGTCCACCGGCCCGTCCGGGCCAGCGGTCGCCGCGTCGCCCGGCCAGCAGCGCACCGCCGAGCCCGCCGTGTTGCGGCACAACCAGTGGAGGGCGGCGGGTTCGCGCTCGACTGCGTGGACTTGTGCGGCCGGCAGTTCGTGGGCCAACGCCAGCGCGATCGCACCGGAGCCGGCGCACAGGTCGACGATCCGAGGCGCCGGATGGGCACCGAGCTCGCGCACGCACCAGCCGACTAGGGCTTCGGTCTCCGGTCTCGGGATGAACACCCCTGGACCGACGGCGAGGTCGATCCGCCGGAATCCCACCGTGCCAGTCAGATACTGCAAGGGCACGCGCGTCGCGCGGCGCGCCACCAATTCGGCGAAGCGCCGCTCCGCAGGAATGGAGAACCCGGCGGCGCGGGCGAGCTGTCCGGGCGGGACGCCGAGTACCTGCGCGGCAAGCACCTCTGCATCGTGCCTCGGCGAGGCGACCCCCGCGATCGCCAACGTCTGCACGGCAGCCCGCACCGCGGCGTCGCCGTCCCCCGTCACTCGGTCACCTCCCCGAGTCGCTCCGCGGTGTCAGCGTCGATGAGCGCCTGCACCACCGCGTCCAGGTCGCCGTCGAGCACCTGATCGAGGTTGTAGGCCTTGAACCCCACCCGGTGGTCGCTGATCCGGTTCTCCGGGAAGTTGTAGGTACGAACGCGCTCTGACCGGTCGACGGTCCGGACCTGGCTGCGCCGCTCGGCGCTGGCCGTAGCCGCCGCCTTCTCCTCTGCCGCGGCAAGCAACCGGACCCGCAGGATGCGCATTGCCTGTTCCTTGTTCTGCAGTTGACTCTTCTCGTTCTGACAGCTCACCACGATGCCGGTTGGCAAATGGGTGATGCGAACCGCTGAGTCGGTGGTGTTCACGCTTTGCCCCCCCGGTCCTGAGGAGCGGTAGACGTCGATCCGAAGATCCGCCGGGTCGATCGTCACCTCGACATCCTCGACCTCGGGCATCACGAGCACGCCGGCGGCACTGGTGTGGATCCGCCCCTGCGACTCGGTCGCCGGGACCCGCTGGACTCGGTGCACGCCGCCTTCGTACTTCAGCCGGCTCCACGCACCCGTGTCGCCGCGCCCGCGGATCGCGACAGTCACGTCCTTGTAGCCGCCCAGATCGGACTCCGTGGCATCGAAAACTTCCGTCTTCCAGCCCTGCCGCTCGGCATAACGCAGGTACATGCGCAAAAGGTCCGCCGCGAACAGTGCCGACTCTTCGCCACCCTCGCCGGCTTTGACCTCGAGGAGAACGTCCTTGCCATCGTTGGGATCTCGGGGGACCAGCATGATCCGGAGCCGTTCGGCCAGCTCGTCGCTACGGGCGGTCAGGCTGGCGATCTCGGAGCGGAAGGACTCGTCCTCGGCGACCAATTCGCGCGCGGCCGAGAGATCGTCTTCGGTGGCCCGATAGTCACGGTAGAGCTCGACCACGGGTCCGAGTTCGCTGTAGCGACGCCCCACGCGCCGGGCGGTCACCGGATCGTTGTGGATGGCCGGGTCGGCGAGTTGGCGCTCGAGCTCGAGGTGCTCGGCGACGAGCGCAGCCGCCGTCGCGAAGTCACTCACCGGCCCTCCTCATTGGAATCCCCGCGGACATGCCACGGCGCCGGTCGCCAGGCCACCCAGAGGCGCCCAGCGGCCGGCGCCGCCGCGAAGCTAGGCCTTGCCGGTCTTTTTCCCGAAACGCCGCTCGAACTTCTCGACCCGACCACCGATGTCGAGAATCTTCTGCTTCCCGGTGTAGAAGGGATGGCAAGCCGAGCAGACCTCAGCATGGATGACACCGCTCTTCGCGGTGCTCCGTGTGCTGAATGTATTCCCGCAGCTGCATGTGACCGTCGTTTCGACGTACTCCGGGTGGATGTCAGCTTTCACAGTTACTCCCTCAGGGCCGAGCGTTGGTCTTTGCCTTTAACGACGCCCCCTCCCCCGCGCTTCCCGCGGGGTCGGGGGAATCCGTCGGGCTATTCGTTTTCCCCGACTGTGGTCTTCTGGATCTGCATCAGGAACTCGATATTCGTGTGGGTCTTCTTCATCTTGTCGAGAAGAAGTTCCAGAGCCTGCTGCTGATCCAGCGCGTGCAACACGCGACGGAGCTTCCAGACCACGGCGAGCTCATCCGGGGCGAGCAGGATCTCTTCCTTGCGGGTGCCGGAAGCGTCCACGTCGACGGCGGGGAAGATCCGCCGGTCGGCCAGCTTCCGGTCGAGTTTGAGTTCCATGTTCCCGGTGCCCTTGAACTCTTCGAAGATGACTTCGTCCATTCGGGAACCGGTCTCGACGAGCGCGGTAGCGAGGATGGTGAGCGACCCACCGTCTTCGATGTTGCGGGCCGCGCCGAAGAACCGCTTCGGAGGATACAAGGCGGTCGAGTCCACGCCGCCGGACAGGATCCGCCCGGACGCCGGCGCCGCCAGGTTGTAGGCCCGACCCAACCGGGTGATCGAATCCAGCAGGACCACCACGTCGTGGCCAAGCTCGACGAGCCGCTTGGCCCGCTCGATAGATAGCTCGGCGACGGTCGTGTGGTCCTCCGCAGGCCGGTCGAAGGTAGAGGCGATGACCTCGCCCTTCACCGAGCGCTGCATGTCTGTGACCTCCTCGGGCCGCTCATCGACGAGCACAACCATGAGATGAACCTCGGGGTTGTTCGTCGTGATCGCGTTCGCGATGGCTTGGAGCACCATCGTCTTTCCGGCCTTGGGCGGCGAGACGATCAGGCCACGCTGGCCCTTCCCGATCGGGGCGATGAGGTCGATGATCCGGGTCGTGAGCTGCTGGGGCTCGGCCTCGAGGCGCAGCCGCTCCTGCGGGTACAGCGGGGTCAGTTTGTTGAACTCGACCCGCTGCCGGGCCTCGTCCGGCTCGGTGCCATTGACCGTGTCCAGGCGAACCAGCGCGTTGAATTTCTCCCGCCGTTCACCGTCGCGCGGCTGGCGGATCGCTCCGGTGACCGCGTCGCCCTTTCGCAGCCCGTTGCGCCGGACCTGGGCCAGGGAGACGTAGACGTCGTTCGGGCCGGGAAGGTAGCCGGACGTCCGGACGAACGCATAGTTGTCGAGAATGTCGACAATCCCCGCGATCGGGAGCAGGACGTCGTCCTCGCCGATGACCGGCTCGGCTTCGCCACCGAACCGCTCGCGCGGACCTCGGTTGCGATTGCGCTCCCGGAACCGCCCACGCCGGTTGCGCCGGCTGTCGAAATCGTCCCCGACTGGGCTTTGACCCGGCGGACCCTGGCCCTGACCCGACTGGCCCTGGCCCTGGGCCGACTGGCCCTGGCCCTGGCCCGACTGGCCCTGGCCCGACTGGCCCTGCTGACGGTCCCCGCCCGGGTGCCGGTCACCCTGCGGGCGTTGCCCGCCCTGGCGCGGCTGGTTCTGCCGGTCCTGGCGCGGCGGGGGTCGCTCACCGGCGGCACCGGGTCCGGCACTGGCCGGCGAGTCGCCGGCCGGCGCGACCCAGGCCCTGCTCTCCGGACTGGAGCTGCCGTTGCCGTTGGCCAGCGCGGGCGGCGGGTTGCGCCGCTCCTCGATGGCAGAGATGAGCTCGCTCTTGCGCATCTTCGCCGTCCCGCTGATGCCGAGCTCGGTAGCCATGCCCTGAAGTTCCGGCAGCAGCATGGTGGTGAGCGCTCCTCCGCGTCGGCGAGGGCGGCCGATAGCCGCGCCCGTCTCCCCGGCCGTATCGGCGGGATTCGAAGGGAGCACTTCGGTGGTGTCGCTCAATTGGGGTCCTTCCTTGCGACGGCCGGTCCGCGTGATGGCGGACCCAGCCACAGAGGAGCGACCGGCGTTGATCGCCGGGTCTCCCGCCGCGGTTGACGGCGAGAGTCCATGGGGCACGTCGCCCGACGGTGGCGCTACCTGGCGGCGGCGCTCGACCGGCTGGTCTCGGGGGGCGGCACACCCGACCCGCCGGTCCGGGCGGTGGCGTCAGACGCCGCGCCGACCGGAAGCAGGAGACCACGTGCCGAGCGTTCGCGGGGAACTTTGCGGCGACGGGGTGGTGTACACGCGCCCACGGAGGGGCGGTCATGCTGGGTTTACGGTAGCTGTCCTACCCGTGCAATGGCAACAACACCCCCCGGCCGGTCGCTATTCCGGTCAACCGTCGACCGCGTCGACGGCCAGCACCCGGGCCCCGTGATCCGCGACGCCGAGCTGCAACGGCGTGAACCAGCGGCCGGAGAAAGCGATCGCATCAGCCGCATTCTCGGCGGTCGTGAGGGCGAGCACGGTCGGCCCGGCCCCGGAGATGACGGCCGGAATCGCAGCCTGGCGCAGCTTGTGGACGAGCGCGGCAGATCGCGGCATGGCCGCCGCCCGGTACGGCTGGTGCAGGCGATCCTCGGTGGCGTCGAGCAGCAGGTCCGGCCGGTTTCCGAGCGCCTCGACGAGCAGCGCCGCTCGTCCAGCGCCAAACGCGGCATCGGCATGGGGCACCGTGTCCGGCAACATCCGGCGGGCCTTAGCGGTGGACCCGTGCGTCGTCGGGACGAAGAGGACCGGGGTCAGGCTGGGGTGCACGGGCAGCGCGACCCGTCGCGGCGGCGAACCGGGGATGGCCCAGGCCAGGCTGAGGCCGCCGCCCAAGCAGGCGCCCACATTGTCCGGATGCCCTTCGATCTGGGCAGCGAGCCGGAACGCCGCAAGGTCGTCGAGGCGCTCCAGGCCGCCGAGCACCAGTGCTCGAGCGGCCACGATCCCGGCCACGATCGCCGCCGCCGATGAGCCGAGGCCCCGCGACTGCGGGATCCGGTTCGCGCAGATCACGTCCAGACCGCGGGGCTGGCCTCCGAGTGCCGCAAAAGCTGCGCGCATCGACTTGACCACCAGGTGCCGATTGGTCCGCGGAAGAGACTCGGCGCCCTCCCCCGCCACGTCGACCCGGAGCCCGGACTCCGTCACTTGTACGACGACGTCGTCATACAAGGTGAGCGCCAGCCCCAGAGCGTCGAAGCCCGGACCGAGATTGGCACTGGTCGCGGGCACCCGGACGCGGACCGGTGCGGCTCGAAAGGCGGGTGCCGGCACGGACTAGAGCCCCAACGCGGCAGCGGCTGCCGCGGCGTCGATCGGTATCGTCACGGGCACCGGAGCTCCCGCGATCGCCCACTCCGGGTCCTTGAGTCCGTGTCCGGTGAGCGTGCAGACCACCCGAACGCCGGACGGCAGACTCCCCTGCGCCCGAGCCTGGAGCATGCCCGCGACGCTGGCCGCACTGGCCGGTTCGACAAAGACCCCCACCTCGCGGGCCAGCAGACGGTAGGCCTCGAGGATGGCCCGGTCCGTGACCGCCTCGATCGCCCCGCCGGACTCGTCGCGGGCGGCCAGGGCGGCGGCCCACGACGCGGGATTGCCGATCCGGATCGCCGTGGCAATGGTCGTCGGACGCGCCACGGCCGCGCCGGCCACGATGGGCGCGGCACCGGCGGCCTGGAATCCGCGCATGACCGGACGGCGGGAGGCGATGCCGGCATCCGCGTACTCCCGGTAGCCCAGCCAGTACGCCGTGATGTTGCCGGCATTGCCCACCGGAAGACAGTGCACGTCCGGTGCGTCACCGAGGGCGTCGACGATCTCGAACGCGGCCGTCTTCTGGCCCTCGATCCGGTACCGGTTCACCGAGTTGACCAGGCTGACCGGATAGCGATCGGCCAGATCGCGCGCGAGCCGCAAGCAGTCGTCGAAACTGCCCTCCACCTGGAGCAGCCTGGCCCCATGGACCAACGCCTGCGCCAGTTTGCCCATCGCGATCTTTCCGGACGGGACGAGCACGGCACAGACCATCCCGCCGCGCACGGCGTAGGCCGCCGCGGAGGCGGACGTGTTCCCGGTCGAGGCGCAGATCACCGCCTTCGAGCCATCCTCGGCTGCCTTACTGATCGCCAAGGTCATTCCGCGGTCCTTGAACGACCCCGTCGGGTTCGCCCCTTCGACCTTCAGGTACACCTCGCACCCGGTGCGCGCGGAGAGGGTCGGCGCCTCGATCAGGGGGGTGCCACCCTCGAGCAGGCTGATCACCGGGGTCGCGTCCGTCACCGGGAGCCGCTCGCGGAACTCGGCGATCACCCCGCGCCAGGGGCTCGTCCGCGTCGTGGTCACGCGACAACCTCGCCCTCGACTCGCATGACGGACGCCACTGCCCGCACGACGTCGAGGCCGCGGAGTTCCTCGATCGTCTCAGCCAGGGCTGCGTCCGTCGCCGTATGCGTGACGAGGACGAGTTGAGCGTCATCGCCACGGCCTTGCTGTCGCAACTCCTGGATGGACACATCGTGGCGTGCGAAGGCGGTCGCAACGCTCGCCAGCACCCCGGCTTTATCCGCAACGTCGAGGCTTACGTGGTAACGGGTACGGGTCTGCCCCATCGGACGTACCCCCAAGTCGGCGTAAGCCGATTCTCCCGCGCCACGGGCTCCCGTGAGGCGGTTTCGAGACACCGCAACGACATCGCCGAGCACGGCACTCGCCGTCGGCGCGCCCCCGGCGCCCCGGCCGTAGAACATCAACTGTCCGGCGGCGTCGGCCTCGACGAACACCGCGTTGAACGCATCCCGCACACCGCCAAGCGGATGGCTGCGCGGCAGCATCGCCGGATGTACCCGCACCCCGATGCTCCGACCGTCTTCACCGCGCTCGGCGATGGCCAGCAGTTTCACGACACAGCCCATCGCACGGGCGCTCGCGACGTCAGCGGCGGTGACCTCACTGATCCCCTCGCGGTGCACGTCTGCGGATGTCACTCTGGTGTGAAAGGCCAGGCCGGCCAGGATGGCAATCTTGGCGGCGGCGTCGAAGCCCTCGATGTCGGCGCTCGGATCATGCTCTGCGTAGCCGAGAGCCATCGCTTCTTCGAGCGCCTCCGCGAAGCCGGTACCGGTTTCGTCCATCCGGCTCAGGATGTAGTTCGTCGTGCCGTTGACGATCCCCATTACCCGGGTGACCCGGTCGCCGGCCAGGCTCTCTCGCAGGGGCCGGATCAGCGGTATCGCGCCGGCCACACTGGCCTCGCAGTAGAGGTCGACTCCGCCCCGGCGGGCAGCCTCGTAGAGGGTGGCACCGTCCTCGGCCAGCAGCGCCTTGTTCGCGGTCACGACCGATCGTCCCAACCGCAGGGCGCTGAGCAGGAGTGACCGCGCGGGCTCGATGCCACCGATAACCTCGACGACGACATCCAGATCGGACCGCTCCACCAGCGCCTGGGCGTCGGCCGTGTACAGAGCGGGATCCACGGGTAGATCCCGGGGACGGCCGGGCCGGCGAACGCCGATGCCGACGAGCTCTAGCGGCGCGCCGACCCGAGCTGCGAGATCGTCCCGATGCTTGTCGAGCAGCCGCACCACTTCGCTGCCCACCACCCCACAGCCGAGCAGTGCGATCCGCAGCGGGGCGGTCATCCGGCATCCAGCCTGAGCAGATCGGACTCCTCCTCGCGGCGGATGAAGATCCGGCTCTCCCCGTCGCGGACAGCGATGACGGGCGGCCGCGGCACATGGTTGTAGTTCGAGGCCATCGATCGCTGGTAGGCGCCACTCGCCGGAATGGCGAGCAGGTCGCCGGGCGCCAGATCGGCCGGCAGCGCAACATGCGACACGAGGACGTCACCGGACTCGCAGTGCTTACCGGCGACGGTGACGGTCTTCGGGTCGGCGGCGGAGACCCGCGAGGCGAGGACGGCCGTGTAGTGCGCGCCGTAGAGGGCCGTCCGGATGTTGTCGCTCATCCCGCCGTCGACGCTGACGTAGGTACGCAATCCGGGCAGATCTTTGACGGTGCCCACCTCGTACACCGCCACCGTGGTGGGCCCGACAATGGCCCGGCCCGGCTCGACCGCAATTCGCGGCGTCGCCATCCCGGCCGCAGCGCACTCTTTGGCGACGATGGCGCGCAGCCGTTCAGCCAATTCGGCTACCGGAAGCGGGCCGTCCTCGGAGGTGTAGGCAATGCCGAGGCCACCGCCGAGGTTCAGCTCGGTCAGCTCGATCCCCTGCTCGGTGGCTATTTCGGCGACCAATCCGACGAGCCGATGGGCGGCGATCGCAAACCCCTGGGTATCGAAGATCTGCGAGCCGATGTGCGCGTGCAACCCGGCCAGTTCGAGACTGGGCAGTCCGGCAACCCGACGGGCCGCTTCAGCGGCGGCTCCCGAGGCGAGCGAAAACCCGAACTTCTGATCTTCCTGACCGGTGGCGACGTATTCGTGAGTGTGCGCCTCCACCCCAGGGGTGACCCGGATTAGCACCCGCTGGCGAATACCCGCCAGCTCAGCCAAATGGGCCAACCTGACGATCTCTTCGAATGAGTCGAGCACGACTCGGCCGATGCCGAGCGCCACCGCCCGCTCGAGTTCGCGCACCGACTTGTTATTGCCGTGGAACACCATGCGCTCGGGAGGGAAACCGGCCCGCTCGGCGACCGCGATCTCCCCGCCGGTGCACACGTCCAAGCCGAGTCCCTCCTCGGCGATCAACCGCACGAGGGCGACACAGAGGAATGCCTTCCCGGCGTAGAACACGTCGCCGTCGACGAACGCCTCGCGCCAGACTCGGCAGCGCGTTCGCAGGTCCTCCTCGTCGAGCAGGTACAGCGGGGTGCCGAACTCCGCCGCAAGATCGCGAACGTCGAGACCGCCGAGCTGGAGCGCTCCGTCGACCCGGCGCGCGGTCACCGGCCACACTTCGGAATCCAGATCCGTCACATCCGCTCCGGGGCGCTGACGCCGAGCAGGCCGAGGCCGTTGGCGATGACGATCCGGGTAGCCTCGCAGAGCGCTAGCCGCGCGCCGGTCAGCCCCGTGACCTCCTCGTCGCCCAACGGGAGGACCCGACAGCTGTCGTAGAAGCGGTGGTAGGTCTTGGCAAGCGACTCGAGGTAGCGCGCAACCGTGTGCGGTTCGCGCAACTCGGCCGCCGACCTGACCACACGGGGGAACTCGCCAAGCGCACCGAGTAGGTCACCTTCGCGTGGTTGGGTCAATAGCCCTGGGTCGAACCCGTCGGGGCCAGACCGTGCGATCCCCAGCTCCGCCGCGTTGCGCATCACGGAGCAGATGCGGGCGTGCGCGTACTGGACGCTGAAAACCGGATTGTCGGCGGCCTGCCTGGTGATGAGGTCCAGGTCGAGATCTAGCGCCGAATCGGTCGACGACCGGGCCAGGCTGTAGCGGGCGGCATCCACGCCGACCAGCTCGACGAGGTCCTCGAGCGTCACAACGTTGCCGGCTCGCTTGCTCATCCGGACCGTCTCGCCACCCCGAACCAGATTGACCAGCTGCCCGATCAGGATCTCGAGATGCTCGTCGGGATCTTCGCCATAGCAACCGACGACCGCCCGCATGCGCCCGATGTAGCCGTGATGGTCAGCACCCAGCATCATCACTATCCGGTCGAAGCCGCGCTCCCGCTTGTCCAGGTAGTAGGCGGCGTCCGAGGCGAAGTAGGTTGGCTCACCCGAGCTGCGGATGAGCACGCGGTCCTTGTCATCGCCGAAGTCCGTCGTACGCAGCCAGACCGCTCCCTCCTCCTCGTAGACGTGACCATGCGTGCGCAGCCGCTCTACGGCCCGGTCGATGGCACCGGACTCATGGAGACTCCGCTCCAGGAAGTAGACGTCGAAGCGCACACCGAAGTCGGCCAACGAGCGGCGGATCTGCTCGAGCATGATCCGGACCCCGTCTTCTCGGAGAACTCCGAGAATCTCCTCAGGCGGCCGGTCGAGTAACCCCGGATGGTCCGCCAGGACCCGGTCGGCGATCTCGGCTATGTACTCACCCGCGTAGCCATCTGCCGGGATCGGCTCGTTCCTAGCCGCAGCCGCCAGGCTCGCCGCGAAATGGTCGATCTGGGTGCCAGCGTCGTTGAAGTAATACTCGCGGGCTACCTCGGCTCCGCATGCCTCGAGCAGCCGAGCCAGGGCATCTCCGACGGCTGCCCAGCGCACGGCGCCGATGTGCACCGGACCGGTGGGGTTCGCGCTGACGAACTCCAGGTTGAGCCGCTGGCCGAGCGACGCTGCGGAGCAGCCATATCGGGAGCCTTCGCGCAAGACCGTGCCGGCGATCTCCCCGAGGGCGCTCTCATCCAGGGTGAGGTTGAGGAAGCCGGGGCCGGCAACATCCACCCGGGCGATCCCCGGGGCGCTTCGCAGGCGCATGGCCAGCAACTCACCGACCTGCCGCGCAGGCAGGCCGGCCGGCCGGGATAGGGCGAGCGCGATGCTCGTCGCATAATCCCCGTGCTCATTGCTCTTCGGCCGCTCGACCCGGACCTGATGGGGAACGACCACGGTCAATTCACCGTCCCGCACCGCGGATGCAACAGCGGCAAGGACCGCGTCGGCAACTTCGGCGGGGGTCACGGCCGCGAGGTTATCGCAGCACCACCAGCCTTATCGGTCGTCGAGAGCCGTCAGGAGCCCGGGGGGAAGCTGTAACTGGACGGGACGGGCCGAACCGCAATGATCGGCCCGAAGATGAGCGCGATCTCTTCGTGGGGGGTGATGGTGATGCCGGCCGGGTCCTGGGCGTACCGCCGCCCATCGACGTAGGCCTGAAGTGTTCCATCCAAGCCGGTGCAGGCGGCACCCAGGCAGCTCCCGTCGAGCCGGACATCCCATTCGGTGAAAAACTCGCCCAGAGTGAAGGTCGACGGCTGGTCGGTCTCGACGTGCAGCACACCGGTCGTGTCAAAGGTATGCAGTGGGGATAGGTGCTCCCCGGACAAGTCGATGCCGATGTAGGCGGGGATAGCCACGGGCTGGTCGTTGATGACGATGTCTAGGTGCGCCGTGAATCGGATGACGCTGCCCTCGAACGCCGAGGCGGGGAGCCCAGCGGCCCGGATGAAGTTCGCGGTGTTGTCGGGGGCTGCCCAGGGCGGCGGGATCTCCCGGCCGGGCGCCGAGCGTGAGACCTGGTCTGCCACGTGGACGTCGCCCGGCCCGCTGTGTCCCCCGCAGCCGGCTCCGAGGAGTATGGCGCCCATGGCCAGCAGGCCGATCCTCTTGCGCATCAGCCGTCGGTCGCACCGGCACGCTCGGCCGGGTCAGCGGCGAGTCGCCGGACGGTGTCGATCAATACGTCCGGGTCGAACGGCTTGGTGAGGTAGGCATCGACACCGATTTCCGACCCTCGACGCAGGTCGCGCTCCTGGGCCTTGGCGGACAGGAGAAGGATCTTGATCCCCCGCGTCTCGGGGTCGGCGCGCAGCCGCTCCGCGGTCTGGTAGCCGTCTAGTCGCGGCATCATCACGTCGAGCGTGATCACGTCCGGAGCCAGCTCTTTAACCCGGTCGAGGCAGTCCTGGCCGTCGACTGCTGTCACAACCTCAAAACCCTCCAGCTCGAGGTTGACACATACGAGTTGTCGGATGACCGCGTCGTCGTCGACGACGAGCACCCGGGTTCGCATGACGACGACCCTAATGGGCCAGATCGCGGCTGGTACCCTCGGTTCCCTCCCCGGCCCCCGTAGCTCAGGGGATAGAGCACCGCCCTCCGGAGGCGGTGGCGCAGGTTCGAATCCTGCCGGGGGCACCGACCCTGACGGGGGTCGAACCATTGCGTCGCTGGTAGGTTCGGCAAGTCCGGCCGGGTGTTGGCCGGTCAGTTGGACGCGGAAGTAGGGACGGACCGCGTTACGGCTCTCGACCTGGATGTCGGCCACGAGTGCTTGCAGGAGTCCTTTTTGCGCGTCGGGGACTCCGTGGGTGATGGTGTGCTCGACGCGGTGGCGGAGGGCCTGGAGGTCGGCTTCGGTCACGGTGGGTTGCTGGTCGGCGTCGAGTTCGGCGGCTAGGACTGCGCGGCGGGAATGCAGGGTGGCGATCTTGTCTCCGAGTGTTTGGACTCGCTGGCCGCAGGTGTTTTCGGACATGGTGCCGGCTTCGAAGGCGAGGAAGTAGCGCTCGATGGCTTCTTCGGCCTTGCTGAGTTCCTTTTCTACGAGGTCGAGTTCGTCTTGCCGTTGGCGTCGCTGCTGACCGGACCGGGCGTGCCCGGCATTCAGGGCGACGTTGAGGAGGTCGTGTCGCCGGTAGGTGTGTAGGAGCGCGGCGAGGACCGCGGTTTCGAGTTGGTCGGCGGGCAGCCGGTCGGCCGGGCAGGTCGTCGTGCCGTAGCGATGGCGTGAGAAGCAGGTGTAGTAGCGGTAGCGGTATCGGTTGCCGTGCGCGGCGGTGCCGACGAACTTCTTCCCGCAGTGGGTGCAGGTGAGCAGCCCGGCGAGCAGGTAGTCACTGGCATTGGATGCCCGGTGGGCGTGATCTTCGCCGCGCTGGGTGAGGATCTGCTGGGCGAGCTGGAATGTCTCGACATCGACGAGCGGCTGGTGGGGCGCGAGATGGTAGGTGTCGCGGAAGAAGATCTCACCGAGGTACGCGCGGTTGCGCAAGACGGTGAGGACGGCCATGTGGTTCCAGGGTTTACCGGATTTGGTTCGGTGGCCGTGGGTGTTGAGCCAGGTGGCAATGCTTTTTGCGCCGTGCCGCTGGCGTGCGTAGTGGTCGAAGATGATCTCGATGAGGGGCGCCTCATCCGGGTTGGCCACGAGGTGACCGGTGGCTGGGTTGACGAGGTAGCCGTGTGGGCGTGACCCGCCGCACCACTCGCCGCGGGCGGCCTTGCGTTCCATGCCAGCAATGACCCTGTCGATGATGGTGGCACGTTCGAACTCGGCGAACACGCCGAGCATCTGCACCATCATCCGTCCGGCGGGGGTGGCGGTGTCAAACGGCTCGGTCGCGGATCGGAACGCCACACCCGCGGCGTCGAGCTGTTCGAGCAGGGTCGCAAGGCCACGGACCGAGCGGGCGAACCGGTCGACCCGGTACACCAGTAGCAGGTCGTAGCGGTGCGCTCGCGCTTCGGCTAGCGCCCGCTGCAGCCCGGGACGTTCGGTGCTGGCACCCGAGGCCTGGTCGGTGAACTGACGGACCAGCTGCCAGTCCTCTTGGCTGTCCACGTAGGAACGCAGCCGAGTGGCTTGCGCGTCCAGCGAGTAGGGCTGCCGGGTTTCATCGGTTGAAATCCTCGTATAGGTGGCGATCCTCACGTCCAGCTCCTGCCTATCGACGGTGACGTCCCAGGAGGGCTCTGCAATCGCGGAGAGTCAACTGTCTTCGAGCAGCTGATTGTCTTCACCGATCATCGCCGGCCGGTCGCCGCGGAACAGCGGTGCCAACAGTTCAGCGAGTGCGATCAGCGCCCGGCGCGCATGTTCGGCGTCGAGCGGGACTTCGACAGGGGTGAGCAAGGTGACGGTGTCTTGGGCGTAGCTGCGCCGGTAGGCGCAAGTGCTGGCACGCGTCGGCTTGTCGTGCGGCGCAGTACTCACGCGCGCCGGAAAACGAGCAGGTCCTCGTGGGCGATGACCGAGCGTGGGATGCCGCGGGTTCGGGCGCGCCGTACTTGGTCGAGGGCGAAAAACGACACCCGTGGCACCAGCCGGTCCTCACGCAGGCCGCAGAGCAGGACGGCGTTGCGTTCGAATAGCACGAGCCCGGCTTGTTCACCGGTCCGGGCCAGCTGCCCGGGGAGGTCGATGAGTTCCCCGTTGTGCCACCAGGGTCGGACGGTCATCGCGACGATCCCGCCGGGACGCAGGACCCGGGCGGCCGCGGTGAGTACTTCGCGCATGGCCGCCAGTAGCCGGTCCAGCCCGACGTGGGCAAGGTTCGCCGGATCGCTGGAGTACCGGTCGTGGCTCTTGGTGATGCCGCCGCCGGGCCGGGCGGTGACTTGGCCGTGTACCGACGGCCCGTACGGCGGTGAGGTGAGCACGAGTGCGACCAGGCCGTGCACGGCGGGATCGAGCAGCCCGGTCAAATGCCGGGCATCACCGGTGAGGACTTCGCCGTGACCGGGCGCGCCCTGCTGCCGGGCGAGGGTGAGGTTGGCGGTGGCGAGTTGCGCCCAGGTGGGTTCGTATTCGACGCCGATCGCGTCCCGGCCGAGGTGGATGGCTTCGACCAGGGTGGTGCCGATGCCGCACATCGTATCGACGACCAGGTCCCCGGGCCGGGTGTAGGCGGTGATCGCGGTACGGGCGATCGCGGGCAGCATTTTGCCGGGATGCGCCACGGTGGCCGGCAGGTAGCGGCCGGCACGTTGGACCCGGGCGGTCTGCTGGGCGGTCGGCCACACCGACAGCGGCAACGGGGCGCTCATCGGCCCGACCGCCCGAAGATGCAGAGGTCTTCGTGGGTGACCAGGTGCGCGGGGTCGCCGCGGTCGTGGGCATGGCGGAGTTGGGTGAGTTGCCAAAACGACGGCCGGGCGTGCAGGCCGCTGTCGCGGACCGCGGCGTGCAATGCGATGACGTGTTGCAGGTAGCCGAAGCCGGCCGCCCGGGCGAGGGTGACGGTGGTGCCGGCGAGGTCGAAGCAGCGTCCTTGCCGCCGGGTGTTTTTGGTGACGGTGACGAGTAGTCCGCCGGGGCGCAGCATGGCGTGACAGCCGGCGTAAATGGCGGCCATCGCGCTCGGGTAGGCCGGTCCGCGGGCGTGTCCGATATTCGTCTTGCCGGTGGAGTAGTTCAAGCTGTCCGGCGGGCAGAGCCGCTGGCCGGCGAGCCAGCCGGGTTTGTCGATCACACCGGCGTCGCAGCCATAGGGCGGGGACACCACGATCAGGTCAACGCTTCCGGTGGCGGTGCCCGGGCCGAGCAGGTCGGGTAGCCGGGTGGCGTCACCGACCCGAATGTCGGCGAGGCGGCGTTGCCGCCGGTCCAGGATGTGGTCGAGGTTGGCGCGGGCGATGTCGGCCCAGCGGGGTTCCAGTTCGATTCCGATGGCCCGCCGGTCGAGCAGGGCGGCTTCGACCAGGGTGGTGCCGATGCCGGCCATCGGGTCGGCGACGAGCTGACCGGGGGTGGAGTATTCGGTGATGATCCGGGCGGCCAAGGCCGGCAGCATCTTGCCTGGATGTGCGGTGCTGGCGGGCAGGTAGCGGCCGGCCCGCTGGTATTGGGCGGAGGTTTGCGCGACCGGCCAGACGGCCAGCGGCACATCGGCGGGGTGGGACGGGTGTTGGGTGGGGTGTGGGGCCATGGGCTGATGCCCGCGGCGGGGATTGTGCGCCAATTAGAACCGGCAAGCGGGCCCGTTTCGGCGACAAATCCGGGGGTGGCCTTGAGGTCCCGGCCGGGTCGAGGTAGGACCTGGCAGGACCATCCGGCACCGGGCCTGTCAAGTTCTCTGTGTGTGACGGTGCTTGATGGATGGGGCTGAATAGCTCCTGGACGAGCACTGGCTCGTCGCAGTTGGGGCAATGGCCGCCGTCTCCCAGCCGGCGGCTGAACAGGTTG